>MDTA01148641.1_pt1 | contig 181990 bp, 166 predicted proteins | sample 811151 | NCBI WGS metagenome assembly MDTA01 (sample SAMN05326648, study PRJNA326480) | marine metagenome | isolation source: seawater | place: Indian Ocean: South | collected 2010 | reverse complement strand
ACAGCAGGATGTCACTGCCTCTCCCTCGGTATACGATCTGCATACCAGTACCGAGTTAGCCGAAGCTACTGCCGCCGCTCGAACCATAGTCAACGTTTCCGCTCGCATGAACATTGGAGCTGGTGAGACCGTAATTCCAGGCTTCGTCGTTCTAGGTGAATCCAAGCAGCTCCTCATTCGTGCTGTCGGCCCTAAGTTAGCTGATCTCGGAGTTCCGTCGCCTCTACCCGATCCAACCATGACGATCTACAGGACCAGATATGACGGGCAACCTAACGACGTTGTGGCTATTATCAACGACTGGAAGGCGGATGGGGCCGATGTAGCCGCTATAAATGCTGCCATGGCTACCGCAGGAGCGTTCCCGCTTGAACCCACTGAAACCTTCCAAGGTCGCCCATTCATGACTGATGATACAAGTAGTGCTGCGGCCCTTGTAACGCTCGATGTAGGGGTTTATACAGTTCAGGTTAGCTCGGCGGATGAAGGGGTGGGCGAGGTGTTGGTTGAGGTCTATGAGGTTGCTGAATAGAGATACAGTGGAGCTGAGTGACTAGTAGCACATGAATACTAGGACCCTTCACGCGTTATGAAGTGCAGTGAAGATGGCGTTTCTGAGATCGAGAAAAGCACACCAGGCTTTCACTAGCACCCCCAAAAGGTAAATTGGGAATTGCGTTAGTATTCATCCACTGCCCCCAGAAAAATTGTCGCCCTGAGGGCAGCTAACCCTAAAGCTTCGGATTAGCAAAAGCTCGATCAAAAGATTCAGCCAATGGGCCATAGCCTTTTGAAATGAATTCAGGCCTAACTCTAATCCAATAATTTTTAACTGGACTGTAATTCTTTTTCAATCTGGTTGGGAGACTAAGCCGACTTGCTATAAGTTCGTCGTCATTTAGGTGAACTGCTTGCTCATATAACTGACCTATTGTGAAGAAATATGTGTGTGAGATAAGTTCACATATCATATCCTCTTCATCGGTTAGAGGTTCTCCAGTTATCGCCTTTGACCAAACTTCTGAGTTTTCAATTATCATCTGCCTGGTACGTGTTGCCGTAACATCAAAGCGGACTGTAGGTTTTTAATTGGGGTTTTCACTCCAAGTTTTAAGCAAGAGTTGGGAATCCTCCAAACTAAATTAACTTAGGCGTTGGAATGAAATACAATATTACTAAACAGACATGATCATCCGTTCCCAATCCTTCTGTTCAGACTGTTATTCAATATCGGTCCCACCCACAATCCGCATACACCGATCTTAATGAAACCATTGATCCCACCACAACCCTCGAAATCATGAAAAAAATTTTCCCTTTATTCGTTGCCTCCATTCTCGCCCTCTCCTCTCTCGCTGCCAAAGACTCTCCTCCCAGAGGTTTCAAGAGTCTTTTTGATGGCCAAAGCCTCAAGGGCTGGTACTTCATTCCGTCTGAAATCGAACCTATCTGGAAGGTTGATTCGAAAAAAGGCACCCTCGGTCGCGTCGGTAGAAATGGAGCTATTTGGACCGATGACACCTACGGAGATTTCATTCTACAGCTGGAATTCAAGCTAAGCCGCAACTGCAACAGCGGTATTTTTGTCCGGAGTGATCCTCAAAACCCCGTACAAGGCGGCTTTGAAATTCAGCTATTGGACTCTCACGGGAAGACATCCATCGGAACACATGACTGCGGTGCCCTCTATGATGCCGTGGTGCCGAGCGCGAACGCGGTCAAAAAAGCGGGCGAGTGGAATCAAATTCAAATTCGCTGTGAGGGCCCGATTATTGAGATTACGCTTAACGGGCATAAAATCGTCTCTGCAAATCTCAACCGATGGACAACTCCCGAGCAAAACCCGGATGGCAGTAAGAACAAGTTCAAAACGGCTCTCAAAGATCTGCCACGAACCGGCCACATCGGATTCCAGGACCATGGCCATAATGCATGGTTCCGGAAAGTTTACCTTAAGAAATTGTAAAATGTAATTTTTAAATAAATACAATATTTCATGCGAATTTGAATATGAATTTCACTAGAGTAGCCGATACTAAAAAATCTAATTCGAGTGATTTATGGGCAAGAAAGCTCATTAGCCTAGTCTTCTTAGCCAGCGGACTCTCCCTCTCTTCAGCTCAAGATAAGCCCAACATCGTCCTCCTCGTTGCTGACGATCTTGGATACGGCGAGCTCGGTTGCCAGGGAAACGAAGAGATTCCAACCCCCCATATCGATTCCATCGCGGAGAACGGCATTCGCTTCACGCAAGGGTATGTCACCGCTCCCTTTTGTAGTGCCTCGCGGGCCGGGCTCATGACCGGGCGCTACCAAACTCGATTCGGCTATGAGTTCAATCCGATCGGAGCAAAAAACGAGGATCCCGAAGCCGGACTTCCTTTGGGTGAAAGAACGATTGCTGACATTTTGGTAGATTCTGGATACATAACCGGGCTAATTGGTAAGTGGCACCTCGGAGGGACGGCCAAATACAATCCGATCCGCCGCGGTTTTGACGAGTTCTTCGGCTTCCTTCACGAGGGACACTATTTTGTGCCTCCGCCCTATAAAGGTGTCACCACTTGGCTACGCCGGAAAGTCCTTCCAGGCGGCGGTGAAGGCCTTTGGATCTCCCAAGACAAAAAGCGGCTCTACACCACCCACATGGGCAACACCGAGCCCGACTATGATGCCGATAACCCGATCTACCATGACGGCCAACCCGTACAGGAAACTGAATACTTAACCGATGCGATTACGAGAGAATCGGTTTCTTTTATCGAAAGACACGCTGATAAACCCTTTTTCCTCTTTGTTCCTTACAACGCCGTACACAGCCCTCTTCAAGGGGCCGATGCTTACATGGAAAAGTTTGCTCAGATCGAAGATATCCAACGACGTATCTTCGCGGCAATGCTCGCCAATATGGATGATAGCATCGGGGCCATTCTGAAGAAGCTGCGTGAGGAAAGGCTCGAGGACAAGACCCTCATTTTTTTCATCAGCGACAATGGGGGTCCCACCCGGGAACTTACATCCAGCAACCTTCCACTTCGGGACGGCAAAGGGAGTGTATACGAGGGCGGTAATCGAGTGCCCTTTCTCGTTCAGTGGAAAGGGCAGCTCCCCGCCAACCGAGTCTACGAGAATCCGGTGATTTCCCTGGATATTTTCGCAACCGCTGCCGCGTTGTCGAACGCACAGCTTGATGAGAGAAAAGTCTACGATGGCGTTAATCTGATTCCGTTTCTGAAAGGTGAGAAAAATTCCCGACCTCACAATACGTTGTTTTGGCGTATCGACAAACGCTCCGCCATCCGAGTGGGTGACTGGAAACTTCTTCGAAACCCCCGCCGCGGGCAAGGTGACCAATGGGAACTCTACAATCTTACCGAAGACATCAGTGAGACCAACGATCTGGCAGCTTCCCTCCCAGAAAAACGATCTGAGATGATTGCTGCTTGGGAAGCGATGAACCGCCAAATGATTGATCCTGTATGGTCACCGAATAGCCGACGCTAATTTCAAGATTTCCAGTATCGTTTAAAACCCTCTTAATCGGATTGTATAAAATCGGCAGATTTTGGCATTCAATCTTTCTCAGTGCTAATTGGGGTTGCCCCATTCCGAAGGCTCTCTTTCTCTTTTATTGTGAAACATTACTTGCCCCACCTCGTTCTTGTATTGGCCACTGTCCTTTCCAACGCGGCCGACAAACCCAATGTTCTCTTCATCGCAATCGATGACCAAAACGACTGGCTTGGTTGTATGGATTCTCACCCAATGGTGCAGACTCCTAACATCGACCGACTTGCGGATCGCGGCACGATTATGACCAACGCCCATTGCCAAGCACCCCTCTGCAACCCGTCACGAACCAGTCTGATGGTGGGCCTCCGTCCTAGCACAACGGGAATTCACGGACTCGCTCCCTGGTTTCGGGACGTTCCTCAATGGGCCGATCTCATTTCGTTGCCGCAACATTTTGAGACCAATGGGTATCAAACTTACAGTAATGGTAAAATCTACCATAGCATCCGTTCCCAACCCGCAAACGAACCAAATCCTGAATTTCAACATTGGGGCTCTAAGGGAGGCGTCGGCTCCAAACCTTCCCAAAAGTTAATCCCAACGACTCCCTTTGGAAACCACCCCCTAATGGACTGGGGGGTTTGGCCAGACGACAACGACGATTCAACCAAGGGGGACTATGATGTCGCGGACCATGCAGTACGAATGATTGAGGAAATGCCTGACGGAAAACCGTTTTTCCTCGCAGCCGGATTCTTCCTTCCCCACGTGCCTTGCTACGCAACTCAAAAGTGGTTCGATCTGTATCCGGAAGACACTTCGGTTCTTCCACCCATGCCGGAAGGGGATCGCGACGATACCCCAAGGTCTTCTTGGTGGATCCACTGGAGCCTGCCCGAGCCTCGAAAGAAGTGGATCGACGATAACGATCAACAAATTAACCTCGTACGCTCCTACCTGGCCTCAACCAGCTTCGTGGACAGCCAAGTGGGCCGTATCCTCGACGCGCTTGAAGAATCAGGACACGCCGACGATACTATCGTCGTCCTATGGAGTGACCACGGATACCATTTGGGTGAGAAGTCGATCACCGGGAAAAACACGCTTTGGAGGAATTCGACTCGGGTGCCGCTTATTTTTGCAGGCCCCGGGATTACCGCTGGACAAAAAAGCTCTAAACCTGCCGAGCTGCTCGACATCTACCCCACCCTCATCGATCTGTGTGACCTCCCCCCACTTGACCATCTAGAAGGCCTCAGTCTCTGGCCTCAATTGCAAGACGCCGACGCACCTCGGAGACGGCCCGCTATCACTTCCCACAACCAAGGCAATTTTTCAATCGTGACGGAAAAGTGGCGCTACATTCACTATGTCGATGGCGAGGAAGAGCTTTACGATATTAAAAGCGATCCTCACGAATGGGACAATATGGTAAGTCACTTTCCAGAAGTTGTCTCCAACCTCCGGAAATGGCTCCCCGAAAAGAATGTAGGTCCCGTTGCAGGTAGCCGATCTCGAGTTTTGACTTACTACGATAGGAAACCTGTCTGGGAGGGCATTACGATTGGCAAAAATGACCCTATTCCACATGACAAAGCAGATCGCGAACTGCATCTGGGCCAATAAGCGCAGGGCTAGCTGACAGGTCGGTCGTAGTTTTGGCTTAATCTGGTCTCTAGAAAGCCGCAGTAATCCCCCTGCTTTGGGATAAACGGCTCCAATCATCATGAAACATCTAAATTCAATCATCGTATTCTCGATTCTCTGGACTTCCAATGGAGCAACCGAAAAGCCCAACATCCTTTTCATTCTTGCCGACGACCTCGGCTTTTCCGATCTAGGATGCTATGGCGGCGAAATTGAAACGCCCCACCTCGACGCTCTCGCGAAAAATGGCCTTCGGTATACACAGTTTTATAATACAGGACGATGCTGGCCCTCTCGAGCCGCCCTTCTAACCGGTTACTACCCACACGAGATACACAGAGATAAATTGCCTGGGGTCAAAGGTGGCAATCGAGGGACGCGCCAAAGCTGGGCTAAGCTTTTGCCAGAGTACCTTCAGCCTCATGGCTACCGCAGCTACCATAGCGGGAAGTGGCACATCGATGGAAAAGTTCTCGATGGCGGATTTGATCGCTCTTACAACACTGCCAACCAGGGTAATTTTTTCAGTTCGAACGGAGTACTCGTTGACGACCTTCCTCTTAAAACCCAGGAAGACGAAAGTAATTTCTATGTTACAACCGCTACCGCGGACCACGCGATTGATTGCCTCCAAGATCACGCAGCAAATTATGCGGACCAGCCATTCTTTCATTACCTCGCTTTCATCGCTCCTCATTTCCCACTACACGCCTTACCCGAAGACATAGAAAAATACCGCTACCGCTATCTGGGCGGATGGGACCAACTCAGGAAAGAAAGATTCGCGAAACAGAAACGTTTGGGAATTTTAAACACAACCTTATCGGAACTCGAACCGAAAGTTGGCCCTCCTTACTACTTTGAAAAAGACCTTCACAAGCTAGGACCAGAAGAAGTTTATCACCCATTCCCCTATGACAACCTCGGAGAGGAACAGAAGCGCTTTCAAGCCACGAAAATGGCGATTCACGCCGCCATGATCGATCGAATGGATGTCGAGATTGGCCGGGTTATCGATCAGCTTAAACAGATGGGGGCCTTTGAAAATACGATCATCTGCTTCGCCTCCGACAATGGAGCGAGTGCGGAAATCATGGTTCGCTCCGGAGGACACGATCCCAGTGCACCTCCAGGAAGCGCGGCCAGCTACCTTTGTCTCGGGCCAGGATTTTCGAGTGCCTCTAACACTCCTTTCCGCCGTCATAAAACATGGGTCCATGAAGGAGGAACCGCGACCCCTTTCATCGTGCACTGGTCGAAAGGGATAAAAGCTCGCGGGGAATTGAGGAGGACGCCCGGACACGTAATCGACTTCGTGCCAACCATTATGGATATCATCGGGGCCAAAGCACCAACTTCCTCTAAAGCTAAATCCATTCCCCCAATGGCTGGGGAAAGCCTCGCACCTTCATTCCAAAAAGACGTCGCCATTGACCGCAATCTGCTCTGGTGGATGCATGACGGGCACCGAGCTGTGCGAGTGGACAACTGGAAACTGGTTGCAGATGAAGGCGAGGCATGGGAGCTGTACGATCTGAAAAACGACCGTGCCGAATCCGTTGACCTTTCAAAGTCTCAACCCGAGAAGGCTAAGGCACTAGAACGCGTTTGGGAACGCCAATTACAAGCAATGATCGATACAGTCTCCAAATCGGATTAGATATACGCGAAAGTTTTTCCAGATAAGCTCAATACCATTCGATATATTAATTTGTAGACGCGGTTAAAGACCGCGTCTACTGAAATCCTAAATACAACTTATGGCTACCTATCGCTTAATCCCAGCTATCCTAGCAGCCTTTCTGCTCGCCAACTCCTACGCCAACGAGCGGCCAAATGTTCTCCTGATCGCGATCGACGATCTCAACGACTGGATAGGATGCATGGATGGGCACCCGCAGTCGCTAACGCCAAACATCGACAAGCTCGCTTCTCGCGGCACCCTTTTTACGAATGCCCATTGCCAGGCTCCGATCTGCGGACCGTCGCGGGCTTCGCTGCTTTCTGGGCGCTACCCTCACGAAACCGGCGTCTACAATCAGCCAAAGAGTGGAAACGCCCTGTCCAATGACTCAGTCTTGTTCCACGGCCAACTACTCCCACAATACTTTGCCCATAATGGATACAGTACATACGGAGTCGGCAAGATCACTCATGGGTACGAACAGGAAGCTGTCTTCCAATTCGCTGGTTCACGCGGCAATTCCGGGCCCAAACCTGAGGGACCCAAAGCACCCAACGATGTTCGATTCCACTATCGTCCGAATTACGATCTTCCCTACACCGGCACGCAAACGGATTGGGGAACCTTCCCAGATCGCAACGATCAGATGCCTGATCATCAAACAGCATCATGGATAATCCCCCATCTCGAGAAGTGGCATGACAAGCCTTTTTTCATGGCTGTAGGTTTTCATCGCCCGCACGTCCCCTTTTATGCCCCGCAGGAATGGTTTGACATGCATCCTATTGAGAATGTCATCGTGCCTGAGATTCCAGAGGATGACTTTTTGGATATTCCTGAGATCGGACGGCTCATTCACGAATTGCCCCGCTATCCGAAGATCGACTGGCTGCGGGCAAATAACGAAGAGCAGTTGCGACTATGTGTCCAAGCCTATCTAGCCTGCACGACATTCGTGGACGCTCAGGTCGGTCGCGTGCTGGATGCTCTCGATCGATCGCCGCATGCTGACAACACGATCATTATTCTATTCAGCGATCATGGATACCATTTAGGCGAAAAGGAGCGTGTATCCAAACAAGGACTCTGGGAAGAGTCGACGAAGGTACCCTTTATCGTTGCTACTCCCAATGGCCGGGGATCTGAAAAGCGTCACCAACCGGTTGGACTTATAGACATCTATCCCACGCTTGTCGATATGTGTGGCCTTCCAAAAAGACCGCAAAATGCAGGGCACAGCCTGGTTCCCCTGATCGAAAACAGCGGAGTGACCTGGAGACACTCAATCATCACCACCTACGCAATGAATAACCATGCACTCCGTTCCGATCGATTCCGGTATATTCGCTATGAGGATGGGTCAGAAGAGCTCTATGACCACTTTCGTGATTCCAACGAGTGGACGAACCTGGCAAACAATTCTGAATACGCTAGGGAACTGGACGCGTTTCGGCAGGGCCTTCCAAAAGACAACGCGCCCTACCATCCCATCGTAGGTAGCAGACCAATCAATCCTTGGTTCGCCGAACACTACGAGCGACTAAGAGTCGACAACCGGTAGATGTTGTAGGTGCGATTGGTGCAGCCAATTTTAGATCTATCCAATTGTTGAGCGGGTTTGCTTAAAAATGTAGAACAGGCAATTTGCCTTTTCCGAAACATGCCGGAATCCTATCTTACTATTATTCGCTTTCACAGACCTTCAAGCCCATTCAATGCTCAGCTATATACTCATCGATCATCTTATCCAAGACGGCAAGCGGGACGGGTCCACCTCGAAGGACAACGTCATGAAACTCCCGAATGTCAAACCGCTCTCCTAAGGCCTCTTTCGCTCGTGCCCTGAGTTCGAGAATCTTGAGCATACCTATTTTATAGGCCGTCGCTTGGGAGGCCATAACGATGTGTCTCTCCACCATACGTATGCAGTCTCGCTCGGTATCCGGAGTATTGTTTTGATAGTAAGAAATTCCCTGCTCTCGCGTCCATTTCTTATGGTGAATTCCTGTGTCCACAACAAGGCGACAAGCTCGCCACAACTCCATTGATAACCGCCCAAAATCGGAGTAGGGATTCGTGTACAGCCCCATTTCCTTGGGGAGTAGCTCGCAATACAACCCCCAGCCTTCGATGTAGGCAGTGTACCCACCAAATTTCCGGAATTTAGGGATCCCCTCCAGTTGCTGAGCCAATGCCAACTGCATGTGATGACCCGGAACGCCTTCGTGATAGGCCAAGGCCTCTAGCTTATATTTCGGCATATTGGCGGTGTCGTAGAGATTCGCATAATAAATTCCCGGACGACTCCCATCAGGAGCAGGTGGCTGGTAAAATGCCGTACCCGCCGATTTCTCCCTAAAAGCTTCCACACGCTTAACGATGAGATCCGCTTCGGGCTTGGTAATAAATAAGGTATGCAAGCGTTCCTTCATATCATCGATTACCTCCACCGCTCGTTTGATGTAGGCCTCTTTCCCTTCCTCGGTATTGGGATAATAGAACTGCTCATCGGTTCGCATGAACTCGAAAAAATCCTGGAGATCGCCTTCGAACTCTACCGTTTTCATGATCGATCGCATTTCATTATGGATACGCTTCACCTCGTTAAGGCCAATTTGATGAATCTCTTCCGCCGTTAGCTTGGTCGTCGTCGTTAAATGCAATGCTTCATTGTAGAATGCATCGCCATCCTCGAATTTCCAAACGCCATCATCCGTCGTTGCTCGCGAACCCTGTTCTTGTAGAAAAGCGATGAGCCGTTCGTAAGCCGGTTTCACCAAATCCACCAACGCGTCTCTAGCTTCTGTCTGCAGCTGTACTTTCCTAGGTTCCCCAAGATCGAGCTTCTGCAGCTTCGACCGGAAATCCTCCCACAATGCCGAATCTTCAGCTGAATCGTCAAAAGGAGCGCCTGTTATGACATTCCTGCATGACTCTATTGCTCGCGGGAAAACGAACTTCGGCGGGAGAACCCCCAATTTCTCCCGCATTTTTAGATTGTCGATTAGCTGATCGAAAACCTCACCGATCCCCTTCAATCGCTCGACGTAATTCCCGGCATCACTGTCATCACCCGCAAGGTGCATGTTGATCAAAAATGACGGCACACCCGTGTGTCTGCCAAACATCTGATTTACTGGGTAATTATAATTTCGATACTTAAAATTCCGTATCTGATCTTCTGCTCTCTGAACCCACATCAAATAACTAATCTTCGTTTGGACATCGAGCTTCTCGTAGTCGATCGTCTCATTTAGCCAAGCCAGATTCTCTTTCGTGATCTCAAGCTCCTGTCGAGCCATGGCGTCAGACGAATCGTTCCAATCCCCGTAATTATCTTTGATGCCCAAGTACGTTTGCCGCTCAGGGTATCGAGCTACACGCTCGTCAAAAACGCGATCGAAAAAGGTGTTCGCTCTATCTGACTCTGAGATTGTATCCGGCTGAGCAAAACAGAGTGACCCCATGAACCAATATATATAAAAAACACCAACCATTGGCCACCGAACTAAGTTCATTACTTCGACTGAGTTCAAAATCTATTATTGAACACTCCCGGGACGGCGAGCATCCATCTTCATTTCTTCCTGGAAGGTTACTGCCATCCCTCTGATTTTGCGGGAAATATCCCGATCTCTCAACGGCTTCGACTCTCCCAGATCGGCCTCCAGATCGAAGAGCTCAAGCGTCGGATTCAACCTAAGCTTCCATTTGTCCCAGCGAACCGCCGCTAGGGCCCCTTGGCTACCATGGTAGAAAAAGGCGTTTATATACTCTTCACGCGTGAACAACGGATCCCACTCTCTCGCCGGATTCCAGGAGCGCCGCAAAACGACGTCGGCATTGAGAGTGTCGGAGGTCATCGGCGAGGGAATACCTTTACTCTTGCCTGTAAGATAGGCGCTGATATCGCGACCATCGATAACCCTGCCCTCGGGAATACGAATACCCGCAATAGTAGCCAAGGTTGGATACCAATCAAGAGCCGTCACCAATTTAGAAGACTCATATCCCGAACGAATCCGTAAACCAGGTCCCCAGGCAATTCCGGGGACGCGAATGCCGCCTTCATACGTGGACAGCTTCCTGCCTTGAATCCTTTGAAAGCTGTTACGACCAGGCCCACGTCCATTGTCCGACGCATAGATCACGACGGTTTCGTCTTTAATGCCCAAGCGCTCCAGAGCATCGAAAATGCGGCCGATATTGTAATCTAGTTCATGAATCGCATCTCCGTATTCACCAAATTGAGACGTTCCCTTGAACCGATCGCTGACGCCGATTGGAACGTGAAGCATCGTGTGAGGCAAGTAGAGAAAAAACGGATTGCTTTTCTCCCGTTCCATAAAAGCGATCGCTTCGTCCGTATAACGCTCGGTCAATTCGGCTGGATCTGCGGGTCGCTTTAGAATTTCGTCATTTCGCATCAACGGCACGCCTCCCTTCCCCTCAAAATAAATAATTTCTACCGGGTCTAAATTGTGTAGAAGCCCAAAATATTCGTCGAACCCTTGCTGATGCGGGAGGAAAGGCTCGAGAAACCCTAGATGCCATTTCCCGATGCAAGCAGTGGCGTATCTATTTTGTTTGAAAAGCTCCGCTATAGTTAGCTCTTCGGGGTTCAATCCATGTTTTGAGTCGGCCCGTTGTACCCAAGTTTCCATCCCAATTCGCCGTGGATAGCATCCAGTCAACAATCCAGCCCGAGATGGACTGCAAATCGGAGCAGCTGCGTAATAATCGGTGAAACGGATCCCTTCCTCGGCCATCTCGTCAATCCGAGGCGTTTCAATCTCAGTCGCCCCGTAGCACCCCAGATCATAATATCCTTGATCATCGATGAGAATAAAGACTACGTTGACTCGAGTTTGATCCCAAGCGTTAGCCACTGGATAACTTAAGATGCTGAAAAAGTAAACAGCGAGGGGAAGGAATCGGATCGAGAACATGTCAAATATGAAATCAAATAATTTTGGCAGCACCAGCCAAATAGTTACCCAAGGTAACGACCGAGGAAACTAGCGCATCATTTCCGGATTCTTCGGTTTTTTCGGCTGGCCCAATTTTCGCTCTTCTTACCTAAGCCTCTCAACGTCCTGAGTCATCTTTCTTTGAATCAGTATAGCTATCATGACGGACCCTCTCACAACGAGGGACAGAATGAGTAATTTCGAAATAATTAACTTCACCTTGTTAAAGGTTAACGCTCAAAGCCTTTTATCACACCCTAATTTATAAACTAATTCCTCCCGGAAACGTTCATTAACGGTCGTTGGCTGGACACGATCCCCACCTTTCCATTAAAGAATCTGAACGCCGAATATAGTTCGAATCTGAATTATCACTCCAACAATAATTTCGAGAGTTCATGGAGAGCAATGACTACTCTACCAGTCACCAGGAAACATCAATGTTACCATCAACAATTTCCCTTCTCGGTGCTTGCTCTTCTTCGCCCTAAAAAATCGCTATACGCATTCATATTTTAACTACAATACCTTTATTTTCAGATTGCGAAACCAGACCCGATGCCCATGATCTTGAAGTCCGATATGCCCCTTTCCATTGGACGCGTAGTACTCCCAGGTCTTAAATTTCGAGTTTGCCACCTGCTTCTTCCACTTCGGACTATGCATCTCATACGCAGCGGTTTTTACGTCGTTCAGCCAGTATTCAACCTGATTGCCCTTGACCACAATCCTACTGGCGTTCCAATCTCCAATTGGCTTAGTTTCATCACTCGCTGGAGCCTCAATCGAATAGTGTGATGCGGTGTGTTCCTTGGGAGTTACAGGTAAACCCTTCCTGTTACGAAACCCAAGATTGTCCAAAATTTGGTATTCAGGCCCAGTGAGGTAAGGTTTTCGTGGACCCTCACCAACATGAAACATGACTCCTGAATTAGTGCCCGCTTCCAATTTCCATTCGAATCTAAGATCGAAGTCGTCATATTGGGATTCCGTAATAATGTTCACTTGTACCCCGTCTTGAGAAATCGGCTCCAACTGCAGTACACCATTTTCAGCTGTCCAAGATCCCTGAATCTCAATACCGTTGTATCCTCGCCAACCCTGGAGAGTCGTCCCGTCAAACAGGGAAATCCAACCGCTTCCCTCGTTCATCGAGACTGAAGAGTTTTTTGATTCGGAGCAGCCCCAAAACAGGGACAGCGATAAAACTGCTAACACTATGATTCCAATTTTCATGAGGATGTGTGGATTTCGTAAAGTTCTCTTGGCATTTCAGTAATTTGATCCTAGCTCCGTGTAGCTTTGGCGAATCCGCGCTTCCCTGATTGGAAAAATTCTAAGAAGTGTCTCGCTTCTTCGATATCACTGTATTCACCCTGCAACATTTCGGAAGCTCTTTCCTTTACGTTGCTCGACTCCACCAGGACATCCTTATAGCAATTCTTCAACGCCTGAATGCTATCACGGGGAACTTTGCGTCGGCGAAGTCCAACCAGATTCAAACCATAAAGCTCATTTCGATCCGCGACGATCGTGAAGGGCGCAATATCTAGGGTTATGGCTGCATTCCCTCCAATCATCACCCCTTCACCAATACGATTGTGCTGGTGGATACCGGCTCCTCCTCCTATGAATGAGAATCGTCCGATTTGCACGAATCCACCCACCATGGCCACATTTGCGAGTACCACTCGCTCACCCAGAATACAGTCATGCCCCACATGCGACTGGGCCATTAAGTAGCAATTCTCACCTATGACAGTTGCCCCCTCACGTTGCGTCGCTCGATTCACAGTCGCTCCTTCTCTAAGTTCTGTTCCGTCGCCAATAATCGCATACGTCGGCGTAGCGGGATCAAATCCTAAGTCTTGAGGCAAACCTCCGATCACTACATAGTTCCCAACCGAAACATCCTTCCCGATCCGGGAACCGCTCTTAACGATAGCATGACTGTCCAGCTTTGAACCATCCCCAATTTCGACATCGCCTTCAACAACAACATAGGGACCAATTTCCACGTTTTCTCCAATCCGAGCGTCGGGAGCAACAATCGCTGTCGCATGAATCATGATACACTACAGCTGCCGACTGCTGCCCGAAGTTATGATATAGTTCATTTTTCTCCGAAGCTCTGACACGATCTCGGGATTGTCGTCGAAAAGATTAACCGTTTCTCCTATATCCTGGCTCAAATTGTAAAGCTGGGCTTCAGGTTCCGACTTTTTGAGCTCTTGGGCCGCCCCCACCTTGGCTTTTGCCGCGAGCGGATCCGAGCCCCTTGGTCTACCCGAGAATCCTCCAGATCCTTGACCTTCAATAAACTTCCAATCGCCGGACCGTATGGTCATCAATCCTCCACTTCCTGACTTCATCACGAACGTTTCTCTGATCGGCGTCTTTCTCGGTTTTATTTGCTTCAAGGCGGGCAGGAAACTGAAACTGTCCGGACCCATCGCCTTGGGAAGTTTCACATCGTGAATGTCCGCAAACGTCGCAAGCAAATCGGTAAAGCAAACTAGGTGATCACTAACGCTCCCCCGTTTCACTTCACCCGGCCAGCGAACAATGAAAGGCATGCGGTGGCCGGCTTCCCAAGCATCGGATTTCATCCCACGCAAGCCTCCCGAAGAATCGTGATCGAAGCGCTCCACATCACTATCGTACCAAACTGGCCCATTGTCAGACGTAAAAATAACCATCGTGTCCTCCGCCATTTCTGTTTGATCCAAAGAACTCAGCACTCGCCCAATTTCACTATCAACCATCATCAAGAAGTCGCCGTACATTGAGGCTCCACTCTTGCCCACGAATTCGGGGGAGGGCAACCAAGGCGTATGAGGAGCTGGATACGCAAGATAGAGCATCAGTGGTTCCTTGTTTGGACCTCCAATTCGAGCATGGTCTTCAATCACTTCAATCGCCTCTTTCGTAAATCGGGGCAAAACGTCTTTTAACTCTAGACCCGGAGCAATTCCGCCTTCACGCCAGAATTCACCCTGAATATTGGTCCAACCTTCACTTTGCCGCTGCTCGATAAATTCCGTCGGAGGGCTGATCGCCATGTCATCGCGAATGTAGAAGTAAGGGGGAATATCCGTTGAAGCTCGAATCCCAAAGTACGTATCGAATCCACAGTCTATCGGTCCGCCTGGCAGCGGGTTCTCATAACCATTTTCCTTAAAGCCCAGATGCCATTTCCCCACCATGGATGTGCGGTACCCTCGAGCCTTAAGTAACGAAGCGATTGTCATTCGCCCCTCGGCAATCAGTGGTAGCCGCGGCCAAATACCCACGTCTATACGAAATGGATAACGTCCGGTCATAAGCCCATAGCGAGACATGTGGCAGAGGGGTCCCGGAGCATGAGCGTCGCGAAAGCGCATACCCTCACTTGCCAGACGGTCGATGTGAGGTGTAGGGATTTTGGAATCCTGATTGTAGCACCCTAAATCGCCATAACCCATATCATCTACGAGGATGATCACTATATTCGGGCCCGCTCCCGACAAAAGCGTGCCTACGGAAAAGAAGCTGAGAAAGGCGAAGATGAATCGTTTGGAGAGTCTCATAGATTAATTAATCTCGGCAAGTAGTTCCGATATTTCCAGAAAAGTCACGCCAACAACGGCTTAATAACTTTTCCGTGAACGTCGGTAAGCCTGTAATGCCGGCCTTGGAACTTATAGGTGAGCTTCTTGTGGTCGACCCCCAGCATGTGAAGGATTGTCGCATGAAGGTCATGGACGCTTACTGGGTCTTTGGCAATATTGTAACTGAAATCATCGGTCTCCCCATAGCTCACTCCCGGATTTGATCCACCGCCTGCCATAAACATGCTAAAACAGCGAGGATGATGATCTCGACCATAGGTTTTGTCAGTCAATTCATCTTGGCAATACACCGTCCGGCCAAACTCACCTCCCCAAATAACAAGCGTATCCTTGAGTAGGCCTCGCTGTTTGAGATCCTGGATCAAACCGGCAGATGCCTGGTCAGTGGAACCGCATTGGCGTTTCTTTACGTTCGGGAGGTTATTGTGGGCATCCCAACCTCTATGAAACAGTTGTATAAACCGGACGTCGCGCTCGGCTAAGCGACGGGCCAGCAAGCAATTATTAGCATACGTTCCCGGTTTCCGCGCATCTTCACCGTAGAGCTCGAAAGTGTTGCTCGGTTCGGATGAAACATCGGTTAGCTCAGGCACCGACGTCTGCATCCGAAAAGCCATCTCGTACTGCGAAATTCGTGTTTCAATCTCGGGATCACCATAATCATCGAATTTCATCTGATTCATCGCTGCGATGTGATCCAGAGTCTTCCGGCGAAGTTTCGAGCTCATTCCGTCCGGATTATTCAAGTAAAGAACGGGATCCTTCCCCCCTGAAAACTTCACCCCTTGGTGCTTGGAAGGCAAAAACCCCGCACCCCATAATCGGTCGTAAAGAGGTTGTCCCCCTGTACCCGAACCACTGGAGGTCATGGCTACAAATGTTGGCAAATCCTCATTCATGCTACCCAGTCCATAGGATAGCCAAGCACCAATGCTAGGGCGGCCTGCCAGTTGGAAGCCTGATTGGAAAAATGTGATCGCAGGATCGTGGTTAATGGCTTCCGTGTGCATCGATTTAATAATGCACATCTCATCCGCCACTTTCGCCATATGGGGCATGAGATCGGTATTTAACCAATTGCCACTCTGTCCAACCTGCTCAAAATTGTAGATAGATCGGGCCACCGGAAAGGACGTTTGGCCGGCGGTCATCCCGGTGAGGCGTTGCCCATTGAAGACAGAATCAGGAACCTCCTGACCGTGGACCTCATTCAAGTTCGGCTTATAATCGAACATGTCGATCTGCGAAGGGCCGCCGGATTGGAACAGGTAAATAATTCGTTTGGCCTTCGGAGCGAAATTGGGAAATCCGGGAAGACCACCAACAGGGGACTGAGCGGAGAAGAGATTCTCATTCAGCAGTGAGGCCAAGGCAACACCCCCCAACCCCTTTGCCGACTTCCCGAAAAACTGGCGACGAGTCATCGTAAGCGGATTATCAGAAAGTCGTGAATAGCTATGACACTCACCATCAACAAGCGAGCGGTAGGAATGATTGTCGTGATTATCCATTTCGTTCTACTCCTTAGTTATCACCTCGTCCAAATTCAAAAGCACATTAGCAAAGGTAGTAGCCGCAGCAAGTTGCGTGGGGTCCAGCCTATCGTCGATTTCCGATTCCCCAATTCGTATAAACTTATTGGCCTCATCTGGCTCACCATTGAACTCCTCCTTATACTCTCGATACGCATCGTGAAGCAGTGTACGTTCTCGCTCACTCGGGAAACGGCCCGTCACTGAACGAAAGGCAAACTCCACTTGCGATTCAATAGAATTTCCTCCTTCTAGCAAAATTCGCTGCCCAAAGTTTCGAGCCGCTTCGACAAACGCCTTTTCATTCAGCATGGCAAGAGCCTGTAATGGGGTATTCGTTCTCTTGGTCGCAACGATGCAAGACTCACGGTCCGCAGCGTCCAGCACAGCCATGGAAGGGGGAGGAATCGTGCGCTTCCAGATTGTGTACAAACTTCTTCGGTATAAATCCTCGCCCGAAGATTGCTTATATTTCATATTACTCAATAATTCCCAAAGCCGGTCCGGCTGGTATGGACTAACCGAGGGACCTCCTATTTTCTCAACCAACAAGCCGCTCACCGCTAGGGCTTGATCTCGGGTTGCGTGAGAAGAAAGCCGCTCGCGAGGCCCTCTCGCCAGTAGAGTATTCTCGGGATCACGCTCTCGCAAATCGGGAGCCATTCTAGACGACTGTCGATAGGTCGAGCTGGTGACGATCAGCTTTTGCATCGCTTTGACATCCCATTTCAAGCGAACAAACTCATCCGCAAGCCAATCCAATAACTCAGGATGGCTGGGTCGCTCACCCTGAACCCCAAAGTCTTCCGCCGTTTTGACCAAACCTCTCCCAAAATACTTGAGCCAATATCGATTGACCGCTACCCGCCCCGCCAGAGGATGTTCGCCATTTACAAGCCACTGAGCCAGACCCAAGCGATTCGGCAAAAAATCGTGATTCGAAATCGAAATCGCCTCGGGTAATTTCCGCTCTACCTTTTCGCCAAATTGGTTGTAGACCCCACGCTTGCGTACAAAGGTCTCTCTTGGCTCCGGCAACTCCTGCATAATCATTGTGGTCGGAAGTGAATCGTAGTAGACCGATCTATCGCTTCGCACGTCAATAAGCCTTGAATACAAATCTCGAAATTCCTGTGGCGCTTCATTTTCCAAATAGTAAGCACGTAGTTTTGAACTCTCTGAAACAGAACGCTGAAATTGCTTTTTCAAGGCGATCGCTCGAACCCCAAGGGGTTCAGCCAAAATCGCGATTTCGTCGTCCCACAACTCCCGCGTATAGATCCTTAATTCATCGATCTGTCCCTGAAAATCGGCCCCAAACACTCCCCCCCCAATACGGAATTGAGCCTTCTTTGCGTACTGCCCATCGTTACTATTGGAATTATGCAGAATCCGAGTTTCCGCTTGTTCACCATTTACAAATATTTGCATGCCTTGCGCTCGCTTGGTCCCGTCATTAACTAGAGTAACATGTATCCACTCTCCGGGTACATGCTTTTCAATAGTTTCAATGGCACCCACACCTGCGATCCATCGCGTAATGATGTAGAACTGCAAATGGCCGTCCTTAAACTCCGCTGTGATACCCGGCCGCTTTTGGTTGTCGTCTTGCCGCGATAAAATCACGCCTTCATCGACCGAATCCGGCTTGACCCAGAAACTCACACTAAATTGATGCTCACTAGCAAACGTTCCCTCGCTCTCAACGGCAAAACTGCTTTCCCCATCGAAAGTCGCCGCTGTACCGGAAATCCCCTTACCGAACCATGGCTGCCCTTTCATAACAGATACCGATGCTTCGTTTCCATCGAAACTATAGGCAAACTTGCGTCCTTGCTTCAGCAGCTCGGTCTCACGACTCGCCTCGGAACCATTCGCTTCCCATAGAGCTTGAGCTCTAGACAATTCGTTTTCCTGTATTTCTAACGCGTCTCGAGCACTCTCGATCGCCGCATCCTTACGAGCCAATTCATCGAACTGACTCTTGGTTGGAGACAGGATCCAAGGTTCCGAGTTACCGAACTTTTTTGCCCGGCCCGACTCAGGGATGCTATTGAAATAGGAAATGAGCTGATAGTACTCCTTGGTGCTAATCGGGTCATACTTGTGGTCATGACAACGTGCACAGCCCATCGTTAGCCCCATCCAAACAGTGGAGGCAGTGTCCACCCGATCCACGGCGTTCTCCAAGCGGAACTCCTCGAAAACGATTCCAGCTTCAGAATTGTACCTGTGATTTCGATTAAACCCTGTCGCTATGACTTGATCCAGATTCGGGTTCGGCAGCAAATCTCCCGCTAGTTGCTCTATCGTGAATTCATCGAACGGCTTGTTCTGATTGTATGCATCAATCACCCAGTCCCGCCAGCGCCACATTTCACGCGGGCCATCATTCTGGTAGCCATCGGTATCGGCATACCGGGCGGCGTCCAACCAGGGCAACGCCATTGTCTCTCCATAACGAGGCGATGCCAATAAACGGTCCACCAATCGTTCGTATGCATGAGGGGAGCCCTCGCCCAAGAACTGGTCCACTTCTTCAGGGGTCGGCGGTAAGCCCGTCAGATCGAGACTCAATCGGCGGATTAGGGTCTCCTTTTCCGCTTCTGGAGATGGTTTAATTCCCTCTTCCTCCAGCCGGGCGAGTACAAATCGGTCAATTCCGTTACGGCTCCATTCCGAATCCTCAACCTCCGGAAGCTCCGGCCTCACTACTGGCTCGAACGACCAGTGGTTCTTCCAATCCGCTCCTTCAGCAATCCATTGGCTAATCCGCTCCTTCTCTTCAGGCGAGAGTGACAGATTTGAGTCCCTAGGAGGCATCAATTCCTCCTCGTTGTCCGCATTGATCCTCCAAACTACCTCACTCTTGCTCGGATTGCCGGGGACAATAGCAAAGTAACCGTCACCAAGATCCGCAGTCGCCCCATCCCTCGTGTCTAGCCTCAAGTCTGCCTCGCGGAACTCTTTATCGGGACCGTGACACTTAAAACATTTGTCAGAGAGGACGGGAAGGATATCTCGATTGAAATCGATCGCTTCTCCCTTCATATTAACCACTAAAAAGCAGGCAGACACCGCACCTAGAAGGGCGAGCCTTGCACTTTTTGGGTTTTGACGAAAGGTCCAGCTTGAGCTCATAAAACAGAAAATTGTCCAGGTTGTCACCAGCTCCCGCAAAAGAACCAACGATGGATAGCACATTTGGGGATTTTGCGGCCACTCGCAAGTGCCCTTTTTTGGTAAGTTAAACTAGTTTCGATAGACAGAACCATCATAAGTCGTTTATCGCTAACCATCTCCGTTTTCGTTTTCTAGATAATACCATGAGATCCGCACTCGCCCTTTTCCTTGTTTCTCAAATCTTCGCAGGCCTGGTTGCCTCTAAGAATAAGCCCAATTTCGTCTTCGTACTCGCAGATGATTTGAGCCACTTCGATGTAGGTTGCTATGGAGGCCAGGCCATCACCCCCCGGATGGACGGACTGGCTAAACAAGGCATGCGATTCACAAATTGTTTCCAGGCTGCTCCCACTTGCTCACCCACCCGCCACAACTTATACACTGGACAGTCTCCTGTAAAAACCGGTGCCTACCCGAATCACACTTTCGTCAACCCGGGGACCCAAAGCATAGCTCACTATCTCAAACCACTTGGCTATCGAGTCGCGCTCAGTGGCAAAACACACATCAAGCCGAGGTCAGCTTTCCCCTTCGAGTACTTGAACCAAGGATCCAATCCAGACTTTGAGGCCATCGAAACATTCATAAAATCGTGCCAGCAGGAGGGCACCCCCTTCTGCCTCTTCGTGACTTCCAACGAACCCCACGCTCCGTGGGACAAAGGAGACCCCAGTCAATACTCGGCCTCGGACATCCAGCTACCCTATACTTTTGTAGATACGCCTGAAACGCGAGACGCCATGGTCCGCTATTTCGCCGAAACGACTTACTTCGATGGACAGGTAGGGCAAGCCCTCGATTTGATTTCCAATTATGACCTCGTCGACGATACGCTTTTCATAGCCACTACCGAGCAAGGTTCCAGCCTGCCTTTCGCCAAATGGACCCTCTACGACGCCGGGCTACGTACTGGCTTCATCGCTCGATGGCCCGGAAAAATCGAACCCGGCTCCGTTTGCAAAGCGCTGATAGAATACGCTGATGTTGTGCCTACGTTCATTGAGGCTGCCGGCGGCGTACCAGCACCCGTTCTTGACGGCAAAAGCCTCTTGCCGCTCTTTGCCCGCCAAACAGTCGTGCACAAGAAATACGTTTTCTCAGAAATGACGACCCGTGGCATCATCAACGCACCCGACCATTTTGGAATTCGTTCTATCCGGTCATTAAAATACAAGTACATCTGGAACTTCACTCCCGAGGTGAAATTCGAGAATGTAGTCACCATTCCTGAGGACACCAAATGGGGGGAAGCTCAGGTCTTCAACTCGTGGAAAAGGAAAGCAGAGTATGATCCCGACGCCGCGGAAAAAGTAAGGCGATACCACTTTCGTCCGGAAGAAGAACTCTACTTTATCGAGGAGGACTATCACGAATGGAATAGCCTCGCTTCAAACCCTGAATACGCTGACATCAAGAAAAGACTTCGGTCCGAACTCCTCGCCTGGATGGAGGCCAACGGTGACCAAGGTCAGCAAACCGAGCTCGAGGCAGACCTCCGCCATAGTCGAAACTCCCCGAAACAATGATAATTCTCAAAAAATCGCGGTGTCTTATGGCAGGGCTGCTTGTCCTACGTAGCCACAATACTAGCGAACAAAACAGCCAACTAAGGGTAGTCAGCCATACCATAATGAATGATTCACCCCTCCTTACTTATCCTTCACAGCGAAGCTAAATTCCTATGGCTAGTTTCTGTAGACAATCATGCGACAACGAAACGTTGCTAAAAACCCCCAATACCTTCTCAGCCAAATTTCTTACTGTAAATCGAATCACTAATAATGAAGCCGAAATCCCTGACTGTTTTTGCTGCAATTGCGCTAACATTCTCAACTACTCTCCAAGCGGCTGACTACTCTCTCGATCTTCCCTACAACGTGACTCGGCCCTGGATCGCTCCGGAAATCTGGACCACGCCAATGATGGATTGGCAACTTTCCGAAGGACGCATCGAGATCATTCAAGGGGGCCGGGGGCATGATCTTCAACTCCTTACCCACCAGATGAAGCCCGGCAACGGCCGCTTCAACATGAAAGTACGTGCCGGTTCCCTTCGCGACCAATCCAAGGAAGAAGGCCTAGGAGCGGTGGGATTTCGTTTCGCGGTAGTCGGGGCAATGCCTGAAGAATACCGCTCTAACCTGTTCGGTAGTAGCGGCGTCAACGCGGGCGTCACAACAGAAGGAAAACTTTTCATTGGAAACAAATTTTCACCCGGAGCTATTGATCCCAAATTGCTCGACGATCTCCAGCTCGATATCAAAATCGATTGCGTTGGATCAAATGCCACTGCAACTCTGCTAGCAGCATCTGGAAAGCACCCAAACCGGGTTGTTGGCCGTTTTTCCGCTACGATAAAAAGCGATCCTCTCATTGGCAATATCGGCTTGTTCGCGGGCCCCATTGACAACAGCGGCCAGTCCAACGCCTCCCGGCGTGCCGGTTCTAACGGCGACTACCGCTTCTGGTTCACAGATTGGGAAGTCGCAGGGGACAAAATCACTAACAGAGAGGAGCAGCGTTTCGGGCCGCTCCTGTGGTCCCAGTACACCCTCCATGAAAATATCCTAAAAATGACCGCTCACGTCGCTCCCGTCGGCAGTGGCGAAAACAAAACGGTCATTCTATCTCTAAAACAGAATGGCCAGTGGAAGCCGGTTGGAAGAAGTGCATACGACCCGCTTTCTCGCACCTCCCATTTTCGCATTGAATCTTGGGATAGTACAAAAGATACGGACTATCGATTGAGTTTTGAATACGAAACTGCGAACGGTTCGAAAACCGATTATTGGGAAGGTCGTATCCGCAAAAATCCTACCGACCAGCTGGAAATTAAGCTCGCCGCCCTATCGTGTATGGTCGACTACGCTTTCCCGAATCAGTACATCTTCGAGAGTGTCAAAGCCCAAAATCCGGATCTCGTCTTTTTCGCCGGCGACCAGATATACGAAAGTGTTGCCGGCTACAACGTCGTGCGGACTCACTCCGATGCAGATATTCCTCGAGCCTCGCTTAACTACCTGCAGAAATACTGGCTCTTCGGCTGGAGCTTTCGTGATGTTCTGAAAAACCGCCCCTCGGTCATCATTCCGGACGACCACGACGTTTACCATGGTAACATATGGGGCCAAGGGGGTGCCGCAATGCCGAAGGAAGCCAAGTCGACTAGCAGCTTCGGGGGCTACAACATGCACCCGAAATTCGTGAACATGGTTCAACGAACACAGGTTTCCCACTTGCCAGACCCGTTTAACCCGACTCCTGTCAAACAAGGGATAACCGTTTACTATACGGAACTCAATGTGGGAGGCGTAAGCTTCGCCATATTGGAAGACCGCAAGTTTAAATCGTCTCCTGGCGATGTTCTCGACGAACCGGTCGGCGGCAGTTCCCGCCTCGACCATGTCATGGACCCAGACTACGATACGACTCAACTGGACAAGCCGGGACTTAAACTTCTTGGAGAACGCCAATTAACGTTCCTCGAGCATTGGGCCAATGACTGGAAAAATGACAAGATGAAGGCGGTCCTATCCCAATCGCCTTTCGGCTCCGTCGCCACTACACATGGTGGGCCCAATAGCCGTCTTGCTGCAGATCTCGACTCTAATGGCTGGCCTCAAAGTGGGCGTAACCGGGCTCTGGAAATCATTCGCAGAGCCCACGCCATCATGATTCACGGAGACCAGCATGTGGGCACTCTGACTCACCATGGCATCGACGACTGGAACGACTCCGGCTGGTCTTTCGCTCCCCCTGGCATTGCCAATGGATACAAGCGGCTTTGGGACCCACTCCAACCTGGCATGAATCGTCAGCCAGGATTTCCTGATTACACCGGTGAGTTTCTCGACGGCTTCCGCAATAAAGTCAATGTCTGGGCGGTCAATAATCGCCCTGATACCTACAACCCCGAATTTCAGCCATTTGACAACACCATGATCGAGAGGCTTCGGGGAACCGGGAGCGGTTATGGAATCATTCGATTCAAGAAAGATAAACTCGAAGTTGTCGTGGAAAACTGGGGACCTGATGAAAACTGGGCCCCTCAGAATAATCGAGGACAATATTTCGGATGGCCGGTTACCATCGGCGTGGAAAAGCAATACGGCCGGAAAGCCGCAGGGTACTTGGCCGAATTGAGGGCTCCTAATATGGCAACCAACATCCAGCTTATCAACGAATCTACAGGTGAAATTGAATACACCCTACCCGTAAAATATGGGGAGATACTCTCCCCAAAGGTCTTCGATATGTCCGCCACCTACACTATCAGTATCCGAGACATCCAGAGTAATGAACTGAGAAAACGGGAGAATCAGACTCCAAGATAACGAGAGTACTTTTCTTTTGGAAATTCGCAAAGACTAGTTCCTAATGACCGTCAAGCCGTGTTTGTGCGGCACGGTTATCATTGACACTACGCCGCGTCGGTTGTTCTGAAAGCGGCACTCGCACCGAGCCCTAGCCAGGTTCGACAGCCCACCCCCGAAGTGTTGAAGTTCCTCTGAGTCGACAAATTGCCTTGGTAATGAGGAAATAAATTTTAACATCGCTTCGCTTATTGATCCTGCGGAACAAATGGGTGTCTCTTCGAGCCCATGGATTTTCAAATTGACGAATGCCGAATCTAGGTAGGAAAGACTGGCCCAGTCCTCCAATAGTAATTCAATTATATAGACAATGAACTTTCTTCCTGAGCGGTCAATATCTGAGCCCTCAGAGGAAGCCTGCGGTCGGCAGCGCGACTTCGGCCCTATCCTAATCAGTAACCTCTGCTGCCACCCACGAGAGGCTTTGACCCACAAAACAGCTATTGCTCGCGGCTAGAAATTCTCTTGAGGACCTCCAATCTATTCTTTCGAAGTAAACCCTTCCGGTATCTCACCAACAAAATACACATCACAATCCGGCCGTGAGCCCGGGGAATGGATGTCCAGCATTTCGAGCGGGACGTCGCTAGTGACAAACTTGTGCCGCGTCCCGGGTGGTAAACGCAGAAAATCTCCGGGGTTTAAATTGTATTCAGAATCATCTAGTATCGCCTTTCCGACCCCGCTAACTACGTAATAGCATTCCTCGGCGATTTTGTGATAGCTCTCACTCGTTTCTTGGCCTGCTTCGATCCTTACACGATAAGCAGTTAACTGCCCCTCCTGATCCGGAGTGATCAAGGATTCGATTTCATAGGGGCCTAATCTCTTCCTCTCGTGCGACGATGAATTACGTTGATGCAGAATTTTCACATTTATGGACTTACGGGTTTCATTCAAGAGACACAAGGTTCATGATCACTTATCTTGCGTTCCTTCCTCCAAGCGACTCATCGCATAAAGAGACCCGATCAGTACCGAACCTCCAACTACAATCCCGATTCCTACCGTTTCATTCTTGAGAATGATTGCCGATTCGACCACGCCAAATAGCGGTATCAGGAATCGAAATGCAGAGAGCACATTGACACTGTAGAGCTCAATAAGCCGATTCCAAAGGGCAAACGCGGTCGCAGATAGAAGAGCCAGGTAAACCGTTACAACAAAAGTCGCTAACGAATACTCACTGGCAAACGCCCGCCATTCGAAAGAACCGACAACCGACAACATAAGCCCCCCAATAAAAAGTGACAATGCCGTCACAGTCCTGCTTCCAACCGTTGGTGCAATTTGCTTCATCGCGATCGCGCCCAGAGCACCTGAAAGTCCTACTAGTGCGAAAGAGACCACTCCATAAGTGACGTTTCCACTCCCAACGCCTGGAGCGTAGACAGCAATTGAAATCCCCATGACGCAAGTCAACAGGGCCAACCATTGTTTCCCCGACGGAAACGCCGACTTCACCACCAATGGAGCGAGGAGCACCCAAATGATGCTACCAGAACCATTCAACAATGCTCCCAAAGCACCACTCGATACACTCAATCCGTAGTAAAAAAATATGTACTGCCCGAAGGTCTGTCCCAGAACGACTCCGAATAGCAACCCCTTAGGAGCATCGACGTAGCTTTTCCAAACACTTCGACGGCAGAAAAGCATCACCATCATACCCGCAAGCGTAAACCGTGTCCCCGCAAAGAGCAGCTTCTCCCCGTAAGTCTCCAAGCCAAGGTGTGCGTAACTCAGCTTGATTACTGGAAACGCACTTCCCCAGAGGGCCGCACAGAGTGCGGTTTGGAGATAGAATTTGATTGGAAGCTTTTTCACTGAAAACGCCCAGTTGAAGAATCCCATGCTCACGAATGCCCGCAATCTAAAAAGTACCGCACAGGAAGATACTTGAAGGCACAAAACTCGTATCCCTGTTTGGGTTACGCCGAATTACAAAGCGCATTTCCAATCCATCCATAAAACGATTGCCTTGACCCTGAAGAAACGTAGATGGTTTAGCCGAAGTACCGCAAACTATGTCAAAGTGCTCACCCTTTCACTTCTGCCACAGACTATGCATTCATCGCACCTCAAAATTGTTTCTTCGAACTGCTCCCAACGAAGCAATTTGTCCCGCCTAGTCGATTCGATCCCTTTAAATGAGGGTACGAGTTCGCTCAGGAAGAGCATAGTCTATATATCAATCTGCTTCCTTTCTATCTTATCGGGCTGCGCCATCGTTACTTCGCCTCCCGTTCCGGAGTTTGACGTCCCAGACCAGTTTCTCAATTCGGAGGTCCAATCCGGTAATTCGACCAATGCGACACGTGATTGGATTTCACTTTTTGAATTTGAGCCTTTGCAGGAGCTTATCGAAGCCGCCCAAACCCGAAACCACAATCTCAGAGCCGCGTACCATTCCGTCCAGTCGGCCCGTGCGATCGCCCGCCAATTCCGTTCCGATGCGTGGCCGCAAATTAACGGCTCCCTATCCGCAAACTCCTTTTCAGATTCAGCCGTCATCTCACCCGACCGAATTTCAGATAGCGGCGAACGCTTTGATGCGGTGCTTTCCGCAGGCTGGGAGCTCGACCTGTTTGGGCGTATCCGGAAAAGCATCCGATCCTCCGAAGCAAACGCTGCGGCTCAAGAGGCTCTCTACTACGAAATATTGTTCACTCTCCAAGCGGACGTAGCGTTGTTCTACTTTCAGGCAAACTCGCTTCAGTCGGAAATCGAACTTCTTGAAAAAAGCCGAGACACACGACAAAAGTCCCTCGAGCTGGTTCAGGAACGCTTCACCACCGGAACGGTTAGCGAACTAGACGTAGCCCAATCCGAGGCGCTCCTGGCCACGGCCGAGGCCCGCCTTTTCGAACTAAGGAGAATCCAGAGCAGTTTCGTCTACGCACTCGGCGTGCTCGTTGGTGAAACCCCATCCACATTCGATTTTAAGCCCAAACCACTGGAACACAGCCTTCCCAAGATACCGACCGGTCTGCCAGGAGCGCTTCTAACACGCAGACCAGACGTCAAACAGGCCGAGCTTCTCCTAGCGGCCGCGAGTGAGCAAGTTGGCATTGCTAAAGCGTCCTTCTTTCCTCAAATTTCCCTTTCAGGCACTATTGGCTACGCCAGCTACAATTTGGATGAACTTTTTAAACCCTCGTCCTATCTAGAAAACTTAGGGGGTCAGGGCTCGCTTCCTTTTTTCAGAGCAGGTCGTCTCCGAGCGAGGCTAGCCCAAAACAGAGCCCTGTATGAAAAGCGGCTGGAGGAATTCAAGCAAGTTGCCATTGAGGCAATCACAGAAGTCGATGACTTACTTCAATCCACCCACTTGTTAGAGCAGCAATCCGACTCACTCACCCTAGCAGTCAACGCCGCACAGAGAGCTCGGGAAATTTCGTCGATCCAATACGAGCGTGGACTGGTGGACTTTATTACAGCTCTAGATGCGGAGCGTACCGCTCTCGATATCGAACAACAATTTGTACAAGTCCAGCGTTCCCAAATTGTAAATACAGTCAATCTACTTAGGGCCCTGGGTGGGTCCTGGCTGCCAATGGGCTCAGACAAAGAAATTTCCTCATGATCTTTATTAAAGACCACTCTCTCCGCTACTCCTTGCTTGCCCTCGCGGGATTCCTTGCGCTTACCCACCCTATAGCACTCGCACAAAATGCTCCCCCGGTTGTAGTGGAAAAGCCTGAAACCAATGCCGAACCCGCAGTCTTCCGATTCAGTGGAACCATAACGTCCAAACGCGAAGCCGATCTCTCACCTCGTGTTGCGGGGCTGGTCTCTGTCGCCAATGCGGAAACTGGCTTCACCGCAAAACGAGGCGACGTCCTCGTCCGTCTCGATGACACCCTAGCGGGTATTGAGCTCAAAGAAAAGGAGCTCGCCCTCGAGGCAGCTCTGGCGGAGAAGGCAAACGCGGTACGTCGCCTCAACGAGGCAAAGCAACTCGGCGACGCCAATTTTCCGCGCACTGAGCGCGAAACGAGAGAAACCGCTTTTCGACTTTCCGAGGTTGCCGTGCAACAAGCAACCAATGCCGTAGAACGCCAACGAGAAATCGTGCAACGACATCAGATCATCGCACCATTCGACGGCGTAGTCATTTCGAAAAGAGCCGAGGTGGGCGAATGGGTTCAAACGGGAAACCCTGTACTCCACTTCGTGGGTACCAGCGAACTACGACTCGATTTAGAGGTTCCTCAGGAACAGCGGGATGTCGTTTTGCAAACCCAATCGGTATCGGTCTATCTTTCGAGAAGAGAGGATCAACCTATCGCCGCTCGGATAGAGGCGAAGTCTCCTAAAGTAAACCCTCAAACGCGCACCTTCATGGTGCGGCTTGCCCTAGACAATCCTCCCAATAGCATTAAGCCAGGCATGTCCGCAGAAGCGAGCTTCAGGCCAGCATCTAAGACCAGCCAACTCGTAATATCTCGCGACGCGATTATCCGTTATGGCGATGGTAGGACCGTTGTCTGGGTGGCTCAAAATGCAAACGGCGAATATCGAGCAAAACTGCGAGAGGTCGAACTGGGCAGTACTCGCGGCAATCGAATCGAGGTCGTCTCAGGCCTGGAGGATTCTGAGCTCGTCGTTGTTCGAGGGAACGAATCCCTACAGCGGGAGCAGCCTGTCCAAATAATTGATGCTTCTGGCAAAAGAAAGGAGCCCCGCTAGAATGTTCGGCTGGTGCATCAAACACGGCGTGCAGGTAGCAGTGATTGCACTGCTCATTTTCGTCTTGGGAATTGTCGCAGCGATGCGAATACCCGTCCAGATGATTCCTGACTTAGATGTCCGTACAATTTCCGTCGTAACCAGCTGGCCCGGAGCCACGCCCCAAGACGTGGAAAAGGAAATTCTTATCCAGCAGGAGGACTATTTGCAAAACGTCGCTGGTCTACAGCGAATGATTTCCTCGTCATCCACTGGTTCCGCCTCGATTGAACTCGAGTTTCCCGCGACCGTTGACACGAACGACGCCCTGATCCGGGTTCTCAATGCTTTAAGCCAAGTTCCCAACTATCCTGAGAATGTGGACGAACCGCGCGTCCTCGCCACTTCCTTCTCCTCTAATGCGTTCATGTTTTACTCCATTCAGGACATTTCTGGAAAGCGAACGCCGGAAGAAGTTTTGCGAATGTTTGATTTTATTGAGGAGAGGGTAAAGCCACGTATGGAACGGGTTCCCGGGGTATCGCAAGTGCGCATGCAAGGAGCACCCGAACAGCAGATCCGAGTTACGGTTGACCTCGCCCGTCTAGCTTCCGTGGGTCTTACGATTCAAGAATTGAGAAACTCTATTCGCGATCGCAACCGGGACATTTCCGCAGGAGACATCAGTAGCGGGAAACGTTCTTATCTGGTTAGAACGATTGGAAGACTCGATACCCCCGATGAGCTTTCGTCGATCATCCTAATGCGTCGTGGCGATTCCGTGACAACACTTGGAGATGTCGCTGAGATTGAGCTGGGCCTCTACGAAGCGAGAACCTTGAGCTACCAGGAGGGTCGGCCCAGCATATTCGTATCCGTATCTCGAGAAATCGGCACCAACGTAATCGAAATACGAGACGCTATGGAACTCGCCATTGAGGAAATCAATCGCGACGTCCTAGGACCCGAGGGACTTTTGATTTACAAGACTAGCGACGATGTTCGCTATGTTGAAGCATCCATCCAAAACGTATGGAGAAACTTGATCGTCGGTGCTCTCGCAGCAACCCTTATATTGTGGCTTTTCCTTCGCTCCATACCCGGCACTCTACTCTGCGTACTGGGAATTCCGGTTTGCACGATTTCAGCCTTTATCAGTTTGCTAGCCGCGGACCGTACCATCAACGTCATTTCTCTGGCAGGAGTTGCCTTCGCCATCGGGATGACCGTGGACAACGCAATCGTCGTGCTGGAGAGTATCGAAAAGCTTCGACGCAAAGGAATGGGTCGCGTCGAAGCGGCCCTCAAAGGAGTCAGTGAAGTCTGGTCCTCCATTCTCGCTTCTACTCTGACAACCATAATTGTCTTTGCCCCCATTTGGCTAATAAAAGAGGAGGCAGGCCAATTGTTCTCCGATATTTCAATAGCCATTTCCGGAGCTATTTTCGCTTCGATGCTCGTGGCAATTGCGATCATCCCAACCGCTTCCAATCGCTTTGAACGCTTGGGACGGAGCGAATCGAATCGAAAGTCACCTTCTAAGGTATTCACATTCTTCGATCAATCTATCCGAAAAATCGCCTATTCCTGGAAACGAGCTTTAGCAGGGGCTCTAGCGACCGCAGGGCTAAGCTCTCTGATCATCTATACGCTAACCCCTTCTGCCGAGTATCTTCCGGAAGGAGAAGAAGCTAAGATTTTCTCGCGGCTTATAATGCCTCCCGGATATAATCTTGAAACGATGGACGAAATTGCCCGTGAGGTGAATGGTTATTTCGCTCCTCACATTACCCGGCTCAATCCCGAAGCCGAAGTCCTCCGCAAGGGAGACGTTCCTCCGGTTGCGAGAATGCTGATGATTTTGAGGAATGGGATGATAATGATCGTGGCCGAATGCGAAGATCCTACACGCATAGATGAACTCAGCGACGTATTTTCCAACTACTTTAAGAAATTTCCGGGCATAAGGAATTTCAATAGCCGAGGATCGATCATCTCCAGCAATGACGGGGGATCACGTAGCGTAAATCTAGATATTAGCGGAGCAGATTTATCCAAGATCTACACCGTAGCCGACGCCGCCTATCGGAGAGCATTCGAGGTGCTCGATTCACCTCAGGTAAACTCTGAGCCTTCCGCATTGAGTCTACAACAACCCATGGTGGAGATTCGCCCCAATTGGGATCGAGCCGCCGAACTGGGATTCACGAACCAGTCGTTTGGCTTCGCCTTATCTGCCCTCACCGACGGCGCCTATGTCGACGAGTTTCTCCTAGACGGACAGCGTATCGACGTTTTTCTTTACAGTCGTGAAGGAGAAATAGGAAGTCTAGATGCATTAGCTAATCTACCATTATACGCGCCTGCAGGAGGCATCGTCTCGGTCGATGCAGTCGCGGACCTTGTAGAAAAAGTGGATACTTCGTCTATTCGTCGCCTGAACGGAGAACGAACGGTTACCTTGAATATCATCCCTCCTCGGTCAATCGCTCTGGAGGATGCCGTCGAGATCGTTCGAAACGAAATCGTCAACCATTTGAGGGACCAAGGTGAAATCGATTCAAACATCATAGTTGATGTTACGGGTGCGGGCGATCAACTTCAAAAAACCCGCGAGGCCTTGATTGGCAACTTTCTAATCGCGGTTGTTCTCTCCTATCTCCTGCTTGCAGCAGTCTTTTCCCACTGGGGATTCCCCTTCATCATCCTGGCGACTGTGCCTATTGGGATCGCCGGAGGGATCGCCGGGCTGTGGCTCTTAAACGCTTCTGGATTCATATTCAACTTCTTTGGACTTAAACCCATTCAGCAGCCTTTCGACATGATAACGATGCTTGGATTTCTTATACTACTAGGGACCGTAGTTAACAATCCAATACTCATCGTTAGCAAAACGATCGAAAGCCTGAGGGCAGGTATAAGCATCTCCGAATCCATTCACTCTGCCACTCTATCAAGAATCCGTCCAATTTTGATGTCCACGACAACAACCGTGTTCGGGATCGCCCCATTAGTCGTCTTCCCTGGAGCGGGAACGGAACTTTACCGCGGGGTTGGTGCAATTGTCCTTTTCGGCCTAATGTTTTCAACCTTCGTCACATTAATCTTTCTTCCTTCCTTTCTCACCCTGTCGCTCATGACCATCGAGAAGCTATTTCCTCAGAAGGAGACTATGTCGTCTAAAACACCGGCAATGTGAATGTTCCCGTTCGTCTTAGAAAAGGAATTGCTGAGATCTATATTTTGATCAGTCTTTAATCCATGTCCAAGAATCACACCCCAAATTTGCCCAACCGTCGCGAAACGATAAAGCAGCTCGCCGTTGGAGCAGGAGCCCTTGCCCTTCCCAAGTTTCTTCAAGCTAAAGGCACTCTCGCATCCAATGGACTCACCCTAGCAGTCCAACAGTATTCCTTCAATCGGCAACTCAGAGACCGGACCTTTGACATCCTAGATTTTCCAAAAACCGTCGTCGAGGGCACTGGAGTCACCGCTTTGGAGTACTTCAATGGGCATCTTCTAGACAAAGTAAAAGACACTCGTTTCTTCCGAGAATTGAAGAAACGAAGCAACGATGTCGGAGCCACTTGTACAATGATGCTTTGCCGGTCGGATGTTGCTCTCGATTCTCCAGACTCATCAACGCGTTACAGTGCTGTCGAGGGCTATATTCCTTGGATGGAGGCGGTTCGCTTGCTCGGCGGAAGTGCGATACGCGTCGACTGCCGGTCCGACGGAGACTTCGAGGAACAAAAGAAGTATGCGATAGATGGTCTGCGACAGCTTTGCGATGTCGCAACCCCTTTTGGGATGAACATCCTAGTCGAAAATCACGGCGGATTCTCCAGCAACGGAAAGTGGCTCGCCGATGTCATGAGCAAGGTCAAGAAGCGAAACTGCGGCACCTTGCCCGACTTTCAGAATTTTCATGGGTACGATCCCTACAAGGGAGTTGAAGAACTCATGCCCTATGCCAAAATCGTCTGCGCAAAGTCCAAGGAATTCGACAGCGAAGGCAACGAAACCAATGTCGACTACAGGCGGATGATGAAGATTGTCCTGGACTCAGGATTCAAGGGCTCCATTGGGATCGAATTCGAAGGTCATGGCGTAGACCCCGTTAAAGGTATCCTGGCGACCAAGCGACTGATCGAACGCGTTGTTGACGAACTGGCTTAAGGTTCAGGCAGCACGCGATCTTGGTTAGGCAGAGCTCACCACTCAGAGCCTGCCGTTGGGCCCAGTGCCCATTTACCAATATCAGATTAATCAGTTGTGAACCGTCTGTCGAAATGGGTGTAACCCCCATCCACATACAAAATCTGCCCAGTCGTGTGCGAGGACTTAGTTGACGCTACAAAAACCACCGTGTCTCCGATCTCCTCGGTCGTCGTCATCCGCTTCTCTAACGGGATCGAATCGCAGATCGCCTTCAAATCGCCTTCTGGATCCGACTGCCTTGCTATCCACCGCTCGTAAAGCGGGGTCATTACCTCAGCGGGAATGACGCAATTGACGCGGATGCCGTCGCCCGCCAAATCCAAAGCCCATTCCCGAGTGAGCGCATTCAGGCCTCCCTTGGACGCCGCGTATCCCGAGGTTTCTCCTTGCCCCGTTTCCGCGACCTTGGAACCAATGTTTACAATATTGCCTCGGCTCGCCTTCAAAGCGTCCAAACAATGGTGTACCAGGGAGTAGCACTGCGTCAGGTTCTTTTCCAGCGAACCGCGAAACGACTCTACACCAGCCGCCAAATCCACCCCGTCATTCACGCCGGCGTTGTTAACCAGCACATCGATCCGTCCAAATTCCTCCAGCGTCTGGGAGACAGCCGTGACCACCTCCGACTCTCTGGTCAATTCTACCAACCGGAAAGCCGCTTGTGCCCCTTCCGATCGCAGAGCCTCGCAAAAGGTCTCCCCCTCTTCCCGATTGCGACCGAATACCACAACGATGGCTCCCTCCGCCGCGAACGAACGGGATATTCCTTCGCCAATTCCCTTATTGCCTCCCGTGACGATCACAATCTTGCCCTTCAACTCTGTATCCATGACTTTCCTTAATGGCGTCCAATCAAAAATCAGCAACCTCATACCGCTCAAATTAACTGAAACTGTCGAGCGACACACTCAAACGATTAACTCTGTTGGTTCGGCTCCCAACACGACCCCTCCGCAACAAAAACCCTACAGGTGTGTGATTTTGGGGTTTATCATTTGCATTCGGGTGACGAGCCGTCCTAAATTCCCTCCCATCATTGCCATCTCTATCCCTTAATGACCGCACCCACCACTAATCAACTTCAACTGGCGACCTGCATCTTCGTCGGACTCATCTCTCTTGTATCCCTGTCCGCTTTAGAGCTTCCTGAAGGCTACGCCCTCCAATACGAACAATCCTTCAATTCCAAAAATTCGTATGACGACTTCATGATGACTGACTCGTCTGCTTGGGTACTAAAAAAGAAAAAGGGTAACCAGTTTCTGGCCCTCGAGGGTGAGAGCAAATACGAGCCCCCACACCGTTCGCCCCTGAATATCGCCCTAATCAAAGGGATGACTTTTGGAAGCTTTGTTCTCGAGGTGGATATCCTCCAAAGTGGCGTCAAAGGCACTCCAATCGCCCAGTTCATGAAGGAAAATCCAGACCCGACCAAAGCGGGAGGGTACGCTCATAGAGACCATTGCTTTTTCTTCGGTTTCATAGATCCCGCTCACTACATGTATATCCACGTAGCAAAGACAGGTGACAACAACGCTCACAATGTTTTCGTCGTTAACGAGTCGCCCAGAACTCCTATCACAGACTTCCGGACCGTGGGAGTGGACTGGGGAGTCAATATTTGGCGTAAGATTCGCATAGTCCGCGATGCGGCGAAGAGCACTGTCGCTCTATACTTCGATGATATGCTCACTCCCATAATGATCGCTGACGACGTGCCATTCGAGCAAGGATTCATCGGATTTGGCTCTTTCGACGACATCGGTTGGGTCGATAATATCAAGATATGGGCGCCAGAATCTAAAACCAATACTCAGACCTTTTTTGAATAGTCCCTCCAGCCATACAAGGCTATCCAATATGAAATTCGCTATTTGCAACGAAACTTACCAAGGTTGGAGCCTGAGCGACACGTGTGTCAGCGCTTTCGACACAGGGTATCAAGGGCTCGAGATTGCTCCGTTTACGCTGAATGAGGACCCAAGTAACCTGACGACACTTGAGGCAAAGTCCATGGGTAACATCGTTCGAGAGCATGGCCTCGAAGTCGTCGGATTCCACTGGCTCCTTGTCAAACCGGAAGGAATGCATTTGACGACCCCTGATTCAGCGGTTCGCCAAAAGACGCTCGACTTCGGGAAGCACCTCGCCGACCTCTGTGCTGAGATGGGCGGTAAAGTGATGGTTTGGGGGAGTCCCAAGCAACGAAATTTGGATACAAATGATTCCTACGATGATGCGGCCAACCGAGCCGCTGATCTGCTTCGCTCGCTTGGCGAGCATTGTGCTACGCTCGCCGTATCCATCGCGATGGAACCGCTTGGACCGAACGAGACGAATTTCCTAACTTCCGCAGCAGAGACGATTAAGTTGATAGACAAGATCAACCACCCAAACATCCGCCTGCATCTCGATGCTAAAGCCATGTCCGCTGAGGCTGGGTCGATTCCCGAAATCATCGATTCGAGCCGCGACTACACGATTCACTTCCACGCCAACGATCCGAATCTCCTGGGTCCCGGTATGGGCGACCTAGAATTTCAACCCATCGCAGACGCCCTCGAAAACGCCAGCTACGACCGGTGGGTATCCGTCGAAGTCTTTGACTACTCCCCTGGTGCCGAGAATATTGCCAAGGAAAGTCTACAAAACCTCAAAAACGCATTCAAAAGCACCCCCTCCCTATGAGCACAGAAGAATCAAATCGCGAAGCCGCCTTAATCGCCGAAGCAGAAGCCTCCACCCTAATCAAACGGCTGGGAATTTTCACCAAACTATCCGGTCCGGGTTGGCTCCAAGGTGCCATCACCCTCGGCGGCGGCTCGCTCGCCGGAGCCCTCTACCTAGGTGTAATCGCAGGCTTCGGGCTCCTCTGGCTGCAACCTCTCGCGATGATCTGCGGCATCATAATGCTATCGGCCATCGCCTACGTCACCCTCTCGACCGAGAAAGCACCCTTTGGGCTCGTCAACACTCACCTCTCTCCCGCCCTGGGCTGGGCCTGGATGATCGCCACCATAATGGCCAATGTCGTCTGGTGCATGCCCCAATTCAACCTCGGCCGAGCCGCCATCCAGCAAAACCTGCTGCCCTTCGTGGGCGACAGCAACACATCGACCGCTATCATATGCCTAATTCTCCTAGCGATCGGATTCGCCATCAACGTCCTCTACGAATCCAAAGGCAAGGGTGCCAGAACCTTCGACCGAATCATCAAGGTTATGGTCGGCATGATTGTTATCTCCTTCATTCTAGTCGTCATCAACCTGGCAACAACGGGAGGCATTCAATGGGGCTCTCTTTTCGGCGGCTTAATCCCTAATCCCAAACTACTCATCTCTCCCGCGGCAGGTTACGCCGATCTTATTGCCGCTTCCAGCCAACCCGACTGGTGGACCACCAAAATCATTACTGACCAAAGGGATATCATCATCGCCGCCTTCGGTACTGCCGTCGGAATCAACATGACCTGGCTGCTACCTTACTCACTGCTAAAAAAGAGCTGGGGGAAGACCCATCGCTCCTTCTCGATCTTCGACCTGTCCATTGGCCTTTTTATTCCTTTCTTTCTAGCGACCAGCTGCGTCGTCATCGCCGCTGCCTCCCAGTTCCACACAAAAATCGGCGATGTCGACCCCAACTCTCCCGTCGCATCCGGAACGCTCGCCGAACTCCAGGAAGCCCATCCCGGAACGACCAACACCGCCGACCTTGAGCTGGCACTCAGCTTAGTCAAACGAGACAATTTCCAGTTAGCCACCGCTCTCGAGCCGCTCGCAGGGAAGGTGGTCTCCCAAACCATTTTCGGACTCGGCGTCCTCGGAATGGCTGTATCTACAATCATCATTCTGATGCTGATCAACGGGATTGCTTTTCAAGAGCTGCTCGGTAAACGCGGCGATAAGAACGCCCACTACATTGGGTGTGCCGTTTCCGGTATTGCCGGATTCGCTGGCCCCTTTGTATGGACTGGAGCGGCCGCGGCCGCCTTGGCTATCCCAACCTCTGTAATCGGCGGCTCGCTAATCCCAATCGCCTATTTCACTTTCTTCCTAATGATGAATTCCAGGAAGGTGCTAGGTGACAACCGACCGGAGGGTACCACCCGTATTATCTGGAACGTCCTTATGGGATTCGCCACCGGCGTCGCCACTATCGGCTCCGTCTGGGTTCTCTACGGGAAGTCTCACATGAGAGACTGGCACGGGATGATACCTGCGGCAGGTCTCCTCCTCCTCGCAATTCTGTTCATCATAGGAATTTACTCGTTTCTCAAAAACGAACGCGAATCATGAAATTCGGTATCATTGGATCTGGAATGATCGCGAAGTTTCACGCCAAGGCGATCGAGGCCATGGCGGGCTCCGAACTGCATTCCGTCTACAGTCGCAATCCGAAGAGCTCAAAGGCGATCGCTGACGAGTTCGGCTGTGCCGTCAGCATCGATTTGGATGCGTTTCTAGCCGACCCTGAACTGGAGATCGTCACGATAGCCACGCCGTCCGGAGCACATCTAGAACCGGCGATAGCCGTAGCGAGGGCGGGCAAACATGTTGTTTGCGAAAAGCCATTGGAAATCACAACGGATCGCGTTGACGAGATGGCAGCTGCCGGAAAGGAGAATGGCGTTACTGTATCCGGTATTTTCAATCGGCGTTTTAACCCCGGGCTTGTCGCACTGAAAAAGGCCGTCGACAAAGGGAGATTCGGCCAGATTTCTCTAGCTGATGCCTATGTCAAATGGTATCGAGACCAGAACTACTATGATTCCGGCCAATGGCGCGGCACCTGGGCACTAGATGGTGGCGGAGCGCTCATGAACCAGTCAATTCACGCAATCGACCAACTACTCTACGTTGCAGGACCGGTTAAATCCGTCACTGCATCCACAGCGACATTAGCTCACGAACGGATTGAAGTCGAAGACACTGCAGTTGCCATGCTCGAATTCGAAAGCGGTGCTTGCGGAGTCATCCAAGGCTCGACTGCCTGCTGGTCGAAAGACGGGCATTCCGCTGAGGTGCAGATTTGCGGGAGCGAAGGATCTGCTTTCCTGGCCGATGACAAATTTCGAGTTTGGGAATTCAAAGAAGAAACGGCTGAAGACGATCGTATTCGCTCTGAGCTCATGGTTAAGACTGGAACCAAAGGAATTGGAGCGAACGATCCGAACGCCATCGATTTCTCGGGTCACCAACTCAATTTTGAAGATATAGTGAAAGCTATTCAGGAGAACCGTTCTCCAATCGTTAATGCGTCAGAAGCACGCAAGGCCGTTGCACTCATTAATGCGATCTACGAAAGTGCGAAAAACGACTCCAAAAAAGTCATTCTTTGAGCCTCTTCAATCCCCGGCTAGAGTATCGTCTTCCAAAACAATCAGGTTTCGGATATCCGGCAAAGTCCGGATTCTTCGTCCGTTTCCAAGCTTAGCGAGAAAGGGGTCCTTGGAAGGATCTCCCGCAGCAGGTTCGTTTTCCTCATCAACATCTTCCTCATCCTCATCATCAAGGAAAACATACTCATCCGCTTCATCGAAGAGTTTGGAAATCCGTCGCGCTTCTGGCTCGAGAACCAATGACGGATTGGGAAGGCGGCCCTTCTTAACAAGCACAAACAGGCAAGGGTAGTACTCTTTTAGGTACCGATCTTGAAACTCGTCAATCCACTTGTTTGAAACCCCACTCCTATTGCTGAGCAAAACTACATCAGAAAAATGGATACAACAATCGTACCATTGAAGCAGCTTTCGTTCCTGCTTTATCCGATTGCAATCGGCAATGGTTATTATCCGACCCAATGCGTAATCCGATCCTTGCAGCCAGTTGAAAAAAGCGTCTATAAAATCCGCTGGATCCGAGATCCCATCTGCGACAACAAAAACCGTTTCACTTGAAGCTTCCACAATAACGCCTTCGTCAGCACCCTTCCACAAATACCGCTTCTGTTGACAGAGGGCATGACGTATAGGGAGCCCTGAATCCCATTGAGCCGCATCATCTTCCGAAATGAAAACCTGAGATTCGTTAGAGGAATCCAGTCCAAAATCTACTAGATCTGAGACAACCGTGGATCGGTCACCGCCACGAGAACCCAAAAGGAGATAGACAAACCGTTCCGACATATGCCCGAAATACTGACCCTATATTCTCGGAAGGTTAAAATGAAAACAAGCGATTTTGTGCATGCTGACGCATCCAATGATCAATCGTCACTAGATTAGCCATCGCTTCAACAATCGGGACGGCTCGCGGCAAGACGCACGGATCATGTCTTCCTCTGGCCTTCAATTCGGTCTCATTTCCATCTTTGTCCACTGTCGGCTGCGACTGAAGAAGTGTTGCCGTTGGTTTGAAAGCAACGCGAAAACGGAACTCCTCCCCATTCGTAATTCCACCTTGAACTCCCCCTGAACGGTTTGTCTTTGTTCGAACTCGACCGTCTCGAATCTCGAAGTGGTCATTGTGCTCGGAGCCCGACAGTCTTGTCCCCGAGAACCCACTCCCCACCTCAAACCCTTTGGTGGCAGGAAGGGAAAGCATCGCCTTTGCTAAATCCGCCTCAAATCGGTCAAATACCGGTTCGCCGAGCCCAACCGGCAGGTTGCGTATCACACATTCGATGACGCCGCCCACAGAATCGCCTTGGCTTCGCACCTTACGGATTCGGTCGATCATCGCTTGGGCCGTGCCTGCATGTGGGCATCGAACCGCATTTACCTCTATCAGTTCGGGGGATACATCGGCATCTTCGGGCATCTCGATATCCTGAATCCGCTTCACATAGGCAATCGTTTCAACTCCACCCACAAGACCAAGAATCTTCTTCGCTATGGCTCCCGCGGCAACCCGCCCGATTGTCTCACGGGCAGAAGAGCGGCCCCCTCCTGCCGGATCTCGATGTCCAAACTTCGTTTGATAAGTATAGTCAGCGTGGGAAGGCCTAAACTTCTCCTCTATTTCAGTATACGCTTCTGGGCGATGATCTTTGTTGAAGACCAACATGGAAATCGGGGTTCCCGTCGTACGGCCCGCATACACTCCAGATAGTAGCTGAACCTTGTCCAACTCTTTTCGAGGCGTGACGATATCACTCTGGCCTGGCCGTCTCCGGTCTAAATCGAGCTGAATTTCCTCAGCCGTTATCGACAGGTTGGGAGGACAACCATCCACGACAACGCCCACAGCTCCCCCATGGCTTTCACCCCAGGTGCTAATCGAAAATAGTTTGCCGAAAGTGTTAGCCATAACGACGATCCTACGAGCTGACTCGGGCGAATAAAGGAAAATCTTAATCTAGATTTACAGACAGAAACCTTAAAGACCTAGATTCCAGGATCGAAACTTGAAACATCGCCCTTCCCGAACTGCTGGTTCATTCCCAGAGCAGGCGTAGCCTCTTTGCACGCCCCAATATTTTTGGCGGGAACGCCAGCAACGGTGCAGTGCGCTTTAACGCTACTAAGCACCACACTACCCGCCCCAATTTTCGCTCCCTCCCCAATTTTAATATTACCAAGGACTTTTGCTCCCGCAGCGATCAAGACCCCGTCACCTACCTTAGGGTGCCGATCCCCTCTCTCTTTTCCCGTTCCACCTAAAGTGACTCCGTGCAGCAACGAAACGTTGTTCCCTACAACGGCCGTTTCACCAATTACCACCCCTGTTGCGTGGTCTATGAGTATTCCATGACCAATAGTCGCTGCAGGATGTATGTCCACTCCGAATACTTTCGAAATCAAGCTTTGTAGATACAAAGCAAGAGTTTTACGATCCTCGGACCAAAGGTAGTGAGCAAGGCGATACGCAGACAGAGCATGGAATCCCTTGAAGAAAAGGAAGGGTGAGAGGTATCCGCCTGCCGCTGGATCCCGCTCTTTTACCGCTTGCAGATCTATGAGAATGCACTCTCGAAGCCCCTCCTCCAATTCGAGGATTTGAAGAAACAGATCCCTCAAAGTAATACTGGGGAGGATGTCATCCCGCATTTTTGAGGCGAGTGTATAACTGAGAGCGGCTTCAAATGAATTTTGCCCTATTACCGTTTCTTCGAGATAGGCGACGAGAAGACGCTCATCTTTCATCGATTGATCCGCCTCCTTGCAAAGAGACTCCCAGATAGTGTTACTTAGAGCGTCCATATTATAGTTTGTGACTCAACCATGACCTTGAACCGTATACGCAGGAACATCGAGCGACAATGCAAATCAATTTAGAAACTGTTTTGTTCGAAAACTCTCCCCGTCAATATTTTATTGTAAAACACTGGTTCAATCTATCGTCAGTGGACTTCCACTAATAGGATTGGAAAAAATAGGCTTTCGTGACAGTAGATTGTGTCCTCTAACCCATTCGGATGTGTCAAATCGGAAACCCTAAATGGGATGGAATCACTCAATCTTGAAAACCATATGATAAGTGTAAATGAATTATTAGCTTCAATAGCGGTCTTAGTGTTGTTTGAGGTATCTTCGATTGGCGACGTCATCGACACTAAATCTGGCGTCACAATCGTAGGTAAAATCCAGGAAAACGACGGCGGAAAGATAAAAATATCGACCGTCTTTGTGGGAGACATATTGGTCGACAAAAACCCAAGTCTAATAAATGACAACCGACGCTCCGATTTTTGTTTCGATTGAGGGTGCTCCCTCTTTCTCAAAAAAATAACCGGCTCTGATGACGGATCTCCAAAACTCTCGACCGGATCCGTCAGGATGACTACCTATGTTTCCAATATCATGGAAAGCTGGCAGATCGGGAACATGAGCCCCATCATAAGGAAAATGCCCCGCAGTTGGGCTTACCCAGGGGCTTTCGACCTCAAAGGCAAAAGCGGGAACAAATCCAGCACTGGATTCGGGATCAGCTTCCTAGCCACCCTAAACGGACCAGATGATAGGGTGCCTTTCTTTACAAGGGCAAATTTCGAAGAAATCGACGGGACTAAAGGCACCGATGACGCTCGGGTAGGGGCAGACTAATCTAACCAGATCAACGACCAGTGGAACTGGTATGACAGCTGCGAACTAGGACACGATGTCATCAAGGACACAGATTTGTTCGTCAAAACGGCAGGCGGTTTCGGACATACGATAACTAATACCGATTCTAGATTCCTCAACATTCCCAATGGTGCCGGCTATCGGTTTGAGGAATACAGCGATTTCTCCACCCGGATCCGCTAGCAGCTAAACGCTAATCTAGAATTTGATCTCTAGCAAAAGGAAAAGCTCACGTGGGGTAGGTCGGTCAAACGTATAAGGTTTACAAATACAATCGAATACTTTGGAAGTTTCCGCATCTACTATGACACCGCTCTCAATCTTCCTCTCAAGGCCGATCAATACAGCGTCCGAATAGGTTTCGCTAATGACTATGACAGTGACTGGGATCTGAGCACAAAGAAGGAACTTGATACCACCTACTACATCCGCCTCGTGTTGAACTGGCAGTAGTTGCATCAACACCTCTTTCCCAACGCCTCCGTTTTTCACGGCCGAGGCAGTTTTAATATCAAGAACTTTCCCTAAAGAATCAGGCAGAGACTTCCTCCTCCAATCCGAACACCGCATCGACGTAATTTTCGATCTGGTACGCCTGTAAATCCTCAGCCTTCTCACCAAAGCCCAAAAAGAAAATAGGCAATTTCAACTCACGGTATATTCCTACGAGAGATCCTCCCCTGCTCGTCCCGTCAAGCTTAGTCACAATCAGTCCATCGAGACCAAATTTCTCGTGAAAAACACGAGCTTGCTCGATGGAGTTTGAACCTAAACTTCCATCAACCACCAAAAGGCTATAATGCGGTGCCGATTCATCGCGTTTTTGCAATACACGCCTAATCTTGGCTAGCTCATCCATCAAATTGCTCTTCGTATGCAACCGACCCGCCGTGTCGATGATCAGAGTGTCCTTTCTTCGGCTCTTGGCAGCCTGCCACGCATCGTAAGCAACGGCCGCCGCATCTGCGCCACGTTCTCCGGAAACGATCTCTAGATCCAATCGGTTCGTCCACTCTTTCAACTGCTCAATGGCTGCGGCTCGAAACGTGTCGCAGGCCGCCACCAAAACTTTTCTTCCCTCAACCTTGCATTGGCTCCCCAGTTTCGCGGTCGTGGTGGTCTTTCCAGATCCATTCACCCCAACCAGGCAGATCACCGTGGGACGGTCATCTTTAAACTCGATCGTTCCCTCCGAGCCATCTAAAACGCGCCTAAGGACAGATGATCCGATTTTCGCTACATCCTGACCGCGCAGTTCCTTGTCTTTCCGGTAAGCCTCTTTCGTTTCTTCAACGATTTCTTCTGTCGTCTCGTATCCAAAATCTGCTCCATAGAGTGCTTCTTCCAATTCCTCGATAGTCGATGCATCTAGCTTCGCCCGACGGAAGATCCCGCCTGTCTTGTCAGCGATATTCTTAGCGGATTTCGAGAGCCCCTCTTTGAATTTCTTGAAAAGTGATCGCATATTCTAATCGAATTAGAGATTTTTCTTAGCCGGCCTATACCGAATTTCAGCTAAATTGATGCTCAATCCCAACTTGCCTGTCTCGACGGCCGGCTCAACTGCCCACGAAGTTTGTCGAGTATTCCATTTACGAATCGACGCGACTCCTCCGAAGAATATATTTTGCTCAGGTCGATCGCCTCATTGATTGTGACCACTGGAGGAATATCCTTTCGCAAAAGCAGTTCGTAGATCGCCATTCTCAATATCGATAGATCTATTTTGGCAATTCGATCGAAATCCCAATTGTTCGCGATTTCTTTTATCTTATCGTCGATCGCATCTAGATTTTCAATCACGCCAAAGATCAGCTCGTCAGCGAATGCGTAGTAATCTCGTTCCTCCTCCTGGTCTTCGTAGAAAACTCTGAGATCTTCATTAATGTCTTCGGGATGGTTGATCAACCACGAATAAAGGTACTGCATGCAAGCGATGCGGCACAGTCGTCGTTGCGGTTTTTTGACTTCTGACATGGCTGTTACCTGTAATCGCGACGCAACTGCGCCATTTCGAGAGCGCATTGCCCAAACTCCGCTCCCTTGGGAATCCGTCCCACACAACGTTCTTTCACTAGATCCTCATTGTCTCCAACAATTACGCCATTCACGACCGGAATACCCAACTCCAAAGCCACTTGCTGCAAACCGATATTCGAGGATTCCGCCACCAACTCAAAATGTTGTGTGCCACCCGCTATGATAACACCCAAAGCAACGATCGCGTCGAAATCTGCTTTGCCTGCCATGATTCGTGCAGCGATAGGAAGCTCATTTGATCCCGGCACCCGTTCGATGATAATTTTCTCTTCTAAGACACCCGCTTTCGCCAAGGCCGCCTGAACCCCAAACAATAGACCATCCACATAAATCTGGTTATAACGAGCAGCAACAATCGCGACCCTAAAATCGGATCCGTCAATATTGGAAGGTTCTGGCGATAAGCGGCTCATATTGAGAACAAGGTGAGAAGAGACACGGGAATGAGCCCGTTACCCAGCCATGTAAAGTAGGAATTCTGATTAATCTAAATTCGGCCGCTCGGCACGGCCTTTGTTACAATGAGACCTGCTCCACAATTTCGAGGCCGTAACCGTCTAATCCGACCACATTACGACTGGTATTTGAGAGGAGGCGGATTTTCTCTAGCCCCAGCGCCACAAGAATTTGGGCTCCTATCCCATAGTCACGCAGTCCCATGTCCCCGGACTTTCCGACTGAATTGTCGATTTGAGAAAGTCCGTTGTCTGGACGACTAATAAAAACAACCGCTCCGCATCCCTCCTTGCCAATGCGGGTAAGCGCCCTTTGCAGCCCGTCGCTCCCCTCCCTTCCGGTTTTTCGAAACAGATCCGTGAATAGATTCTCTGCATGCACACGCACCAAGGTCGGCGAAGGACCAATCTCTCCAGAAAGCAACGCATAGTGCTCAATGTGGTCGAGCTTACTCCGAAAAACCTTAAGACGAAAAGATCCAAACTCACTCTCAAACGGCAATTCACTTACCTCATCCACGAGTTTGTCGCGCTTGCGACGATACTCAATCAAGGCCGCGATCGAAATCATTTTGAGCCCAAACTTCTCCTTGAACACAAAAAGCTCAGGAATCCGGGCCATCGACCCGTCGTCGTTCAGAATCTCGCAGATGGCCGCACAAGGGAAGAGTCCTGCAAGTGAAGCCAGATCAATCGCCGCTTCTGTATGACCCGCTCGCTCAAGGACACCTCCATCCCTTGCTTTAAGCGGAAATATGTGGCCAGGCTGGACGAATTCATCGGGAGAGGTATTAGGATTTCCCAAAAGCTGGAGCGTGCGAAATCGGTCATAAGCACTGATTCCCGTTGTAATGCCATCCGCCGCATCGATGGATATCGTAAAATCGGTCTTGTGAGACTCCCGATTTTCATCCACCATACTGGTTATTCCTAGTCGCTGCAAGTGGTGGCCTGTACAAGGGGCGCAAATGAGCCCTCGAGCGTGCTGGATCATCATGTTCACCACCTCCGGAGTCACTTCTGAAGCCCCGACGATGAGATCTCCCTCGTTCTCTCGCGACTCGTCATCAGTCACGATAACGGGCCTACCCGCAGCAATTTCCTCAATTGCCTCCTCGACACTATCGAACGCTATTTCTTCTTCGATCCGACTCATTCTGTACATCAGTGAAACGCAACTCTCAGCAATGACAACTCGATACATTGGATTCCCGCAAGTGATCCGGGTATAAAAAAGCAGAGCCTCATCCCAAAGCCCTGCCTTTTAACAATACGTCTAATTGTAGGAACAATATCAAAAATACAAAAACGTCTTACAAAACTCTTCGTGATCGGTATGTCGGTGCAAATTCTTGTTTCCTTGCCTAAAGGCACTCACTTTTTTTCGTTTTTCTGCGGAAATCACTCATCAAACAAGCAAATCACACCCTAAAGATCGGTATCCAAGCGTGGGCTTATTAGACTATCATATTATCTACCAACAACTTAAAGCTCTAGCAAAATCAGACGAAAACAATTCTATCGGAGATAGCTTCAATAACGCTTTTTTCTCGATAATTCTTCTTGAACGTACCTTTCTCACTGCAAGCAACACGCCGAAAACCGTGATAGTCGCCGAAAACCTCACAAAAACCTTTCGTGATAGGAAACGCGGCTTCGTTAAAGCGGTCTCAAATATCAGCCTAACTTGCGAACCTGGAAAAATCTTCGGCCTCCTCGGGGCAAACGGTGCCGGGAAGACCACTACCCTCCGAATGCTAGCTACACTTCTCGAACCAACGAGAGGAACCGCGACCATCGCGGGTTTCAGCATTCGGGATGATCCTCAGGAGGTGCGACGAAATATCGGTTTCCTGTCCGGGAGCACCGCTCTTTATGGCCGCTTGAGTGCTCGAGAGATGATCCAATATTTCGGCAAACTCAACGGAATGAGCGGCCCCGAACTGACTAGCCGGATCAACGACCTCGTAGAGCGCCTCGAAATCGGCGAATTCCAGAACGGCCGTTGTGACAAACTCTCTACGGGTCAGAAGCAGCGAGTCTCCATAGCACGCTCCATAGTACACAGTCCACCCATCATGATCTTTGACGAACCCACCAGCGGCCTCGATGTGATGACTTCGCAAACAATCATGGCATTTATCGAACAGTGCCGAAATGATTCACTGACCGTTGTGTTTTCCACTCACATCATGAGTGAAGTTGAGCGTCTTTGCGACCACGTCGCGATCGTTCACAAAGGAATTATTGCAGCCAACGGAAGTGTTCGGGATTTGTACGCCCAGACAAGCGAACCCTCAATCGAGAAAGCCTTCCTGAAAATTGTAAATGGAATGGACACCGAAAATGTCTAGACCGTCTCTAACATCTACAGTATTTTTGAAAGAAATACGGGAAACACTTCGTGACAAACGGGTTATTCTAGGCGTGATCGTTTCACCACTACTCGTCACGCCTCTTCTCATTGGCACTGTTCTCTTTTTTGCCGGCAAAAAGGAAATCGAAAAACAAGCCTCTATCGTTGAAGTCGGAATCGTGGGGCACGCGGCCTTCCCCACGCTCGTCAAACGGCTCAAAACCGATGAAGGTTTCAACGCCCATCAATTCGATTCACGTGAGGCCGCCAAGCAAGCTATTAAAGACCGGACGATTAGAGTGGCTCTCATTGTTGGTGAAAATGCCCAGACCGAATTCTCCTCCAACAATTCTGCTCCTCTAGAAATACTCTACAACTTTGCCAACGAGAACTCGCAATTCGCCCAGGTCCAGCTCAGGAACTTTATTGGAAAATTCGACAAAGAAGCCCTAGCGGATCGGATCGAAGCCGCCAGTCTATCTGAAAAGTTCGCAAAGCCAACTAAAGTGGAGACAACCAACATCGCCGCAGGCTCCTCGGCGGGTTCATTCGTTCTCGGACTTTTCCTGCCCTACATCATAGTTATGAGCGCAGCATTCGGCGGAATTCAAACCGCGTTCGATCTCTGTGCCGGAGAAAAAGAGCGAGGTACAATGGAAACACTGCTAGTGACGCCCGCATCCCGATACGAAATCGTCACAGGCAAGCTTCTGACAATCCTGACTATAAGCTTCATCGCATCCTGCTGTGCCATTACCGGAATCATCGCCCCTGTCGCTTTCGGGCTCGAGTTTTTTAAGAAACTGGTTGGAGACAGTATCTCAATCAACTTTGCCTCGATAGTCTGGATGATGCTGATTGTCATACCTCTTGCACTATTCACCTCCTCTCTACTTTTGGTTATTTCCAGTTTCGCCCGAAACCAAAAGGAGGCCCAAACTTACATTCTCCCTTTTTTTTCGGTAGTGATTCTTCCCGCTGTGCTGTCGACTGTGCTGGGAGCAGAATCCCATATCTACACCGCATTCGTCCCGATATTGAACATATCGCTCACCATGAAGCAGATTTCGGGGGACCTATTCGACCCTCTCTACTTTGGCATCTCACTGGCAACCTCGTTTCTCTACGCGTTCCTCGCCATGAGGCTCGCCGCATCCTTTTTCCAGCGAGAGCAAATCCTTTTCCGAACCTAACCGTTCACGATAAAACGAGTTCACCCAATCCACTAAGCTTCAACCCTAGTGCTACCGCTCATAAACCCTCAAAGCCAAAGAGCTGAACTAGTGATTTCGGATTGAGGTCTACACTACCAGGCGACAAGACTCTTCGCCTGGGACCGGGACTGCGTTGAGTAGCGATTGTGTGTATTCGTGCTTTGGATTTCCAATCACTTCCGCTGTCTGTCCTTGCTCAAGGATACTTCCGGCCTTCATGACCACCGTCCGATCAGAAATTTTTTTCACCACACTCAAGTCGTGAGAGATGAACATGTATGAAAGGCCATAATTCTCCTGAAGCTTTATCAAAAGCTCAATCACTTGCGCTTGAATAGTAACATCCAGAGCACTCACCGCTTCGTCGCAAATAATCAGCTCTGGTTTGAGAGAAAGCGCTCTCGCAATACAGATACGCTGCCGTTGTCCTCCACTGAATTCATGGGGATACCTAAAAATGTGGTCCGCTTCGAGCTGCACTTCTTCCAATAAACGCACCGCCAATTCTTGCTTGGGCTCTCCATTCAGCATCCCATGCTCCTCCATCCCTTCGGTTAGAATATCCAGTATTGTCATACGTGGATTAAGTGAGCTAAACGGATCTTGAAAAATGATCTGCAGATTTTTCCTGAATGGAAGAAACTCTTTTCTGTTCAGCCCAATCAGTGAATCTCCGCGATAAGCAATATTACCCGAAGTCGCTCTCTCTAACCCCAGAATGGTTCGTCCTAGTGTACTTTTACCACTACCAGACTCGCCCACTACGGCCAGTGTTTCCCCCGGGAATATATCCAAAGAGAGATCGTCAACTGCCTTCACATGACCCACGGTTTTGGAAAAGATTCCTTTCTTGATAGGGAACCATGTCCTCAAATTTCGAACTTCAACCAAGGGGGGTTTTTTTTCTAGATCACATACTTTCGCCTCATCTGTCAGACGGGGAACTGAAGCTAGCAGGACCTTTGTGTATTCCTCTTTCGGTGAGGCGAACAGATCCCGAAGTGCTCCCTCTTCCACTTTCTTAGCCTTCTCCATAACCATCACCCGATCACAAAGCTGCCAGATGACCCCCATATCGTGGGTAATAAAGATTACGGAGCTTTCCTCTTTTCTGACCCTGAGAATTAATTCGAAAATCTGATGCTGAGTGGTTACGTCCAGAGCAGTGGTGGGCTCGTCAGCAATTATAACCGAAGGCTCTAACATGAGCACGAGAGCAATCATTACCCTTTGACGCATCCCACCCGAAAACTCAAAGGGGAAAGAGTGCATCCTTTCTTCGGGTTCAGGAATACCCACTTTTTTGAGCCATTCTATCCCGGATCCCCACGCTTCTTCCTTTGAAATTTCTCTATGCAATTGTAACGTCTCTACAATTTGTTTTCCTACTTTCACCAAGGGTGATAAAGCGGTCATGGGCTCCTGAAAAATGATGCCTATCTCTTCTCCTCTGATTTTTTTTAATTCATCAATTGGTATTTTGAGTAAATCTGTACCACTAAAGTTAGCAGTTCCTGAGACAATTTTTCCAATTGGATCAGGAATCAGTCGTACAAGACTCATACCGGTAACAGATTTTCCACTACCTGACTCACCAACGATTCCGAGTATCTCTCCTTGCTTTAAATCAAAACTGAGATTGTCGACCGCACGCACGATCGTGTCCTCAGTCTTGAACTCGACCGACAGGTTTCTGACCTCTAGCAAATTTTTAGTTTCAGACATCATGATTCGAAACGACTGTTTACCCGCGGATCGAAGGCAGCTCGAACACCCTCGCCGATAAAGACGCCCAACAGGATTACAAGGATGAGTGTTGCAGTTGGGTAGGTAACCAACCACCACGCAGTCCTAAATTCCTGTGCCTGTGAAAGCAACTCGCCCCAACTCGGGGTTGGAGGAGGGAGCCCAAATCCAAGATAGTCAAGAGCGGACAAAGAGAAGATCGCTCCGACCAAATAGAAGGGGAAGAAGGTTATGATTGGAACGAGAGAGTTCGGCAAAATATGTCTCGACATGATCTTCCATCCCGGAAGGCCTAGGCAATGGGCAGCCTCAACAAAGGGTTGTCTGCGAAGCTTTAAGAATTCGCCGCGAATGTAGTAGGAAATCGATATCCAATTGAACACCCCGTAAACAATTAGAAGTAGTATAAAGCCTCTTCCAAAAACAGACCCCATAAAGATCATGATATAAAGGAAAGGGAGGGATTCCCATATTTCAATGAGTCTCTGACCTCCCAAATCAAAAAGCCCTCCCTTATACCCTTGTAGTCCTCCAATAATTACCCCCAATATCATCGTTCCGATGACGAGAGCCAGCCCAAAGTTCAGTGAAATACGCAGCCCATAGACTATTCTAGTCAAGACATCTCTACCACTGCTATCTAGCCCAAGATAGTGATTGCCTACAGGGCGGAAAGGAAAGCGAACGATCTCCTTATCGAAACGGACCGAGTAGGTTTTTCCTTCCCATTCAAATACCTGATCATCGACCCGCTCTCGCCCCACTCTCGCGGCAGAAGCCGATATTTTAGCCTTTATTTCTGAATCGAGCTCGCCCCAAAAACGGTCTCTATTAGTCGGTTCAGTCCCATCTCCTTCAAATACCCATTTTAGGGGATCACTATCTCCAATTTCTTCTCGTAGTGTGATCCTGACAGAGCCCGGAGGCCGAGACCTAGGACTGAAAGCCGAGAGACTCGCCTTTACAGCCATTCCTTCTAAAGTAGTTATTTCCTCATCAAGTGAAGCTAATTCCGATTCGTTCGCGAACCGAGCGTCGATAGCTGACAGAAATTCTGATGAAAACTTCAAACCATTCTGCACAGGTCGGCTCCTTAGATCCCTCTCGCTTTCAACGGCAAAAAAATCGGCTCCAGCATTAGATCGGCTAATTTTCATTTCAGAGTCTACATTGAGCGAACCTACAAGTTGTTTCCGGTTAACGCTAACGTAAACGACGTCATCTAATTCTATACTAGATGCCGAAATAGTTTCATAGGGACCATAGGGAATCAAAGGGAAAATCATAAAATTCTCCTCGGATTCTGCAAACTTTGGTGATTGTTTTATCAGCTTGTAGTCTGGTCTTGTATACAAGCCACTGTCAGTAAACAAATCATCTGGATAAAAAAAGAAAATCGGGAATCGCCACTCACCATCAGACCGAACCACCAGTGGCTTTTCGTTGCTCACAACTTCCGAAATTAAACTAAGCGCGTAGAGGCCAATCAAGATCCAGAAAGAATAATAGGACCGTTTGATGGACTTAAAACGACGCAGTCTTCTTTCCGTAACCGGATTTAGTTTGGGTTTCCACATACGACTTTAATCGCTTGAAAATGAAATCCTAGGGTCGATGATCACGTAACAGAAGTCGGACATGATTCGCCCTAGCAAAGCCACGATTGAGGTCAAAGCGAGGACGCCCATGAACACCATGTAGTCGCGGCTTACAATCGCCTCTAAGCTCAGCAATCCGATACCTGGAATATTGAATACGCGCTCGATCAATACTGATCCTGCGAACAGTATGGATAAAACTCCTCCAAATCCAGTCGCAATTGGAATCATGGCATTACGAAACGCATGCCGCCAAACTGCTGTCCTCATCGTTCCACCTCTTGCCACCACTGTTCTCACGTAATCTTGGCTAATCTGCTCCATTAGCGAGTTCTTCATCAACATCGTGAGCACCGCAAAATTGCCGATCACATAGCAAAGTACGGGCAGAAACATATGCATGAACTGGTCTTTCACCTTCGCCCAGAAACTAAACTCTTCCCATCCGTCTGAACGAAACCCACCAATTGGAAAGATATCCCAGAAATTGTCCACTGTTCCGGAAAAGAGCATTTTTAGCAACATTCCAAACGCGAATGAGGGTATTGCGTATCCGATAAATACGACGAAACTCGATATCAAATCAAACACGCCGCCATCTCTAAGAGCCTTCGCGATTCCTAGAGGAATACATATCAAATAGGTAAGGATAAACCCCGTTATCCCGAATGTGAGAGAAACTGGAAACCGTTCAAAAATGAGGCTTCCAACGGTTTTATGGCTGTAAACGTAAGAATCGACAGTCATGCCAAGCTTGTTGACGACAAGCCAATCCCAATATCGCCGAATCAGGGGTTTATCGAAGCCAAAGTGCTCTCGAAGGGCTTCTCTTTGAGCCTCCGAAATCTCCTGTGATCCGAGAGCTCCATCAGAGCCGCTTGAGTCGCCACGCATCTTGAGCATTGCCTGCTCCACTGGCCCTCCCGGTACAAATTGGCACAGCAAGAAGGAAGTAAGCGTAATCCCGATAAACGTCGGAATGATAAGTAAAATTCTTCGTGTAAAGTAGGCAGTTCGACCGGTCATTGTGACGAGAGGCTCGCTGGTCTAGTTTTCAGAGAATATCTCGTCGAAGACGATCGTATCCGTCGTTGGTGGTAGCCCCTCGACATTCGCCTTAGCTGACTCAAAGTCTGCCTGTAAATCTGGATCGACCCACCAATAATGCAGAGCAGACGCCTCGTCATTAAATTTGTCATAGACCGTTTCCGGAGTTCCAAACTTGTTCCAGTACATGATTCGCTGAAAGTCGATCATCCATATCATCACCATCGGAACTTCGAGTTGAATTAAGTGATCAATCTCGCGAAGAATTTCCATTCGCTTGCCAATATCGAATTCCTTGAGCTGCTTTTCGATCAGCTGATCTACCTTGGAATTTTTGAATCCATAAATGTTATTGCTCGACTTTCTATCTGCTTCTCTTGAATGCCACATCCCCTCCGGCGAACGAAAGATCGGAGCACCCCAAGCCGCCAGTGTCATCTCATAGTTGAACTCGTCCATGTCTTTGGTCCAAGCCGCCCAGTCTTTTTCCTGAATTCTCATCTCGATGCCCACATCTTTGAGTGCCTCTTGGTATATGACTAAATATTTGTTGAAATCAGGGCTTCGTCCCAAAAACGTAAATACAAAAGGCTCTCCATCTTTTTCCAAGATACCCGTGTTCGGATTAGCTTTCCAACCGGCCTCATCTAGGAGCTTCCTCGCTGTTTCGGGCTCATACTCGTACTGTAAATTGGTGTTCGGATGATCTTCGCCATAAAGATCATGGTATATTGAGTTCTGCATGAAATAGTCACCAAACAGCATCGTCTTATTAATAGTTCGGCGATCAAGCATATGGGCCATTGCTTTACGCACTCGGATATCATCGAAAGGTGCCTTACGCATATTCATGGGAAAACCCTGTATACCAATTGGGGCCTTGTTGTAAATTTTGTGCTTCGCAATCCAGTGCTTGTCGAATGGCTCGCCTTTCGCGTCTTCATTCCAAATTTGAGCCGTCGCGTAGGCAAATGTATCTACGTCGCCCGTCCTAAAGGCCTCCCACATTAGATCACGCGTCGCATAGAACCGGAACTCGATGGTTTGAAAATTATCTGTCCCTATAAATCGCTTCTGGTCATCCAACCACCAGTTACTTCGGCGTTCCATTCGAAGGTAACTCCCTTCCTTCATTTCAGAAATCTTGTACCGCCCAGAGACAATCGGGAATTGAAAGTCCTGGTCATTGAAATCAAGCCCTTCGAAATGGTGCTTAGGCAGAATGACGAAGGAAGCGAGTGATACCATATTGCTCCAATCAACTTTATCGGCTTTTAGCCGAATCGTCTTTTCATCAATCAGTTCAGGAATCTCGAATTTTTCCAACGAATGCTTATGAACACCCGCGAGGCTTTTCGGGTCTAGGATGGTTTCCCAGGTGAATAAGAAATCTTGCGAAGTAATTGGCTCGCCATCACTCCAAACGGCATTCGAATCGAGATGGATCGTAAACGTCAACTGATCGTCGGAAACCTCAATCGCGCTAGCCAAACGCGGAGACCAATCCAGAGTCAATGGATGCACGTCAAACAAACCATCGAACAGCAAACTGAATACAGCCAGACTCTGGGAAGTGTAGTTCGTATACAAATTAAAGCTACTTGGATAGGGTCCCAAAACCATCTTAAACTTGCCGCCAATGATCGCTTCAGGACTAGCGATTGGGTCGTAATCGTCTTTCCAATTCGGACCGGGGTAAACCGCGGCAAGCGCATTCGAGCATAAAAATAAAAACACCTGACCCATCATTATTATGCAAGTGGCCAAGCGAGAAAGTCTCCGGTTAATTATCGAATTTTCAAACATGATTCAGTAAATTCAGAACATCGGTATAACGATTGAGTTCTTCAAACCGTTTCAACGCTATAGAACCCTAATCAAAATAGACCGTTTTTAGGTGAAATTATCACTCATTACGAGCATCAAAAGCTCGATAAACGCGATCATGTTTGAGCATTCTTCCAAATTGAATTGCTCGGACCCTGTCCCGAAGGAATTCTTGGCCTGTGCATGTAAGCTCAATTCGCGAGATAGTACGATTTCCACTATTGGCCAATCAAAGACTACCCCGCCGAAGCAGAGCGGATCGCTTACATTCTGTAGAAATTCGAGACTCAGCCAAAAGACATCCTTGATGTCGCTTGTGGGACTAGCGAACGGGCTCGCATTCTGACTAAAACCTATGGCTACTCGGTCGATGGGATCGACCTAGAACCAAATTTCGTCGAAATCGCCCAATCTAGGAACCCAGGAGGGGAGTTCACCAGTGTCGAAATGTGGTCCTTTACGCTTCCATAGCAATACGACGCCATCACCTGCCTTTTCAGTTCAAACCGCTTTTCGGAAACGACCCCAGGATTAGAATCTGCCCCCTCTTACACGGCATGACACCTAAAACCCGGCGGCTGGCTCATCCTGGAACCTTAGGTCGAGCCCGATAGATGGAAGCCGGAGCTAGTAGAAGCAAACGAAAGCTTCGCCGAGAAATCCAAGGTCAAAGTTCTGCAGGCAAGGCAAGCCAGCACCGATGGGGGCGTTTCAGCCCTGCAAATTGACTACCATATCGAAACTCCAGCTGAGACACTAGATTTCAGCGAGACACATCGGCTAGGATTGTCTAATCACGAACAAATCGAGTCCACCCTCAAGAAATCCGCGTTTGAATCCCGCTATCTTCCCAAGGGAATGCTGACGAATCTATTGTACATCGCTTGCTACACAACTTAACTTAGTCCGACTTAGATACCAATCCGTCCGCTATTCGCTCGGCGATATCCCCTTCAAATTGTAGTGAACGAGTTGGAAACGCCATCAATGCACCGCGGGCTTCGACCGCTTTCATGATCTTAATATTTATCCGCTGCCGAATGTCCATGTGGGCGAGCCAAGCCGTGGTGCTGGTGAAGTAATAGACAAGGATTTGCAACGAGCTATCACCAAAATCGGTAAAGTTCACGAGAATGAAGTCCTGTTGGACGCCTTCGTCTTCCCTCAGTAACTCCTTAATGTCCTCAACCAAATCGTGCATTGCGTCAGCCGGCGTACTGTAAGTGACACCAATGTACTGCTTTACCCGCCGCTTGGGCATCTTGCTCCAGTTCTCGATAATTTCGTTGGCCAATACCTTGTTTGGAATCGACATGAGAGATTTTGACCAGGTCCTTACTTTCGTGGAACGGAGCCCGATCTCTTCAACATCTCCATCGACTTTGCTGCCGACTTGAATCCAGTCCCCGACTCGGAAAGGGCGGTCTGCCACAAGCGAGACCGAACCAAAGAAATTGCCCAACGTCTCCTGAGCCGCCAAGGCCACCGCCAGTCCGCCGATTCCCAAGCCCGCAAGGAGCGAGCTGACAGAATAGCCCAAGTTCTGCACCACCAGAATAACTGCAACGATGAACAAAAATGTGCGAGTCGCTTTCTGTATTAGCGGTATAAATCCGTGAACCGCCATATCGCGCCGCTTCGCCAAACCCATCATCGTTTCCGCAAATACGTCTATCCCTCGCAGAATTCCCCAGAAGACAATTGTCATCGTTGCCGCCTTGACGCCTAGTACGATCGCCTTATCCCACTCCGGCGACAGATTCAGTACAGTGAGAGCGACAAACAACCCAATGACGAAAACCATCCACCCCACAGGTCCTCGCATCGCAGGGATCATTCTGTCGTCAAATTCCCACGACGTCTTTTCCGTTATTCGATGCAACCAGTTTTCAAACAGGTATCCTACAATTTTCCGGGTAATGTAAGTCAGGAAAATAATTATAAAGCTCACTAAGAGCCGGCCCCACGAATTCTCTCCCATTTCCTCTTGAAAAATTTCTGACAGCATGGTCCTCGTCTCACCTAGGATCGACGTAAACTCACTCTGTCCAAAACTGGAGGCACTTACCGATTCAGCCGCTTGAACCTCATTTTCGCCTCCGTCATCTTGTCCCAAGAGGAACTGTCCAAAACAAAGCGATGCAAGAGCAAGCCAAACTAAGTGATGGTTTTTCATGGATTAAAGAAAGACTAACTTCAAACAGCCCCTCAAAGCAAAAGCAACACCAGATCCACTACGTCTGGAGCTTAAAACAAAAAACGCCGGCTCCCCTCCACGGGAACCGGCGCCATTCCTTGCACTCAATGAGATTATGAAATCTCTATCTTGCGCGGCTTTTTCTCTTCCTCCTTTGGCAAAGTAAGACGAAGCACACCATTGCTAGTTTCAGCCGAGATGCCTCCTTCGGCAACGCCGTCTCCGACCATTAGCTTCAAACGGTACGCGAAAGCCTCGTGGTCACCGCTTATCGGCTTCCAGTCTTTGGGCACCTTCAAGTTTCGCTCGCCGGTGAGCTCCAATATTCCATCGCACAGGGTCAGCACGATATCTTCCCTACCCACTCCGGGCAAGTCTACTTCGATACAAAAAGCATGGTAATCTTCTGTGATTTCATAACCAGGCCGTACGTATGTGATATCCTGAGATTCGTCATTCGAAATCGGGCGGGGGCGACCCGCAACCGAGGATGGTTTAAATACCTTCAATAATGTCATTTTAGTTTCCTCCTGTTTTTGTTGTTAACTAATTTTGATCTGACGCGGTTTGACCACCTCCGTTTTGGGGAAGGTCACGCTCAATACCCCATCTTGATAGCCTGCTTCCACCTTGTCGGTATCTACACCCTCTGGGATTGAAAAAGACTGCTTATAAGCGAGAATACTTTCCGAATCGTCTTTGCTGGACCGCGTTTTCCTTGCCGCAGAAAGCCTGAGCGCGTTGTCGCCTACCTCCAGAGATACGTCTTGGGGCTCGATTCCAGGAAGCTCGAGTTGAACGACAAACGAATCATCATTCTCGTACCACCGTGGGCTCAGCGAACGGCATCCCGCTTCAGGGATCCATTCACTGCCTAAATCGAAAAGACTCGGCAAGCTGCCAAAAAGGTTTTTGAACTCCTTTTCCAGATTCGTAAACGAATGTTCTGAAGGCGAGGTGATTCCATATCTTGAATTAAACGGACTTAAGTATTTCATTTTTACCTCCTCATTTTGATTTTGTTAATAGGATTGATAATATCTATTGTGCATAAATGATACCAATTTATATTATCATTAGGGTGTTGTTATTCAATTACTTAACACAATTACACACAAGATATAGAGACACTATGTCTCATTATTACCCTAAGTAATTGTGCCTCGACACATCAGCTGGCAAGGACGTCTGGTCCATCAATCGGGTACTCCGGATCCCTCCGAATTAATTTTGCAACCAGACGCTTCTAGAATGCTACCGCTTGTAGGACTGATGGCACAGTTGCTCTTTAAAGAGATTGAACTCTGGCAAGCATGGCTCTTTCTTGCCGCAGATCCCACACGATGGACTCGATATTCGACCAAGTACACGAACGCCGACACACTGATAGCCAGAAATGGCAGAAGTATGCAGGCCAGGACATCTTGCCCATGTGGGTAGCTGACATGGACTTCAAGGCCCCAGAACCCGTCTTGCAAGCCTTGCACGAACGAATCGATCACGGCATTTTCGGCTACGCCTGCCCGGAGGTAGGTACTATCGAAGCGGTCATCGGGATGCTGCAGCACAACTATAACTGGGCCGTAGAAGAGGAATGGCTAGTCTGGCTGCCCGGATTAGTCGTAGGGCTCAACATTACTAGTCGGGCCTTTGCGGAACCTGGCGAAAACATCCTGACGACGACCCCCATCTACCCTCCCTTTCTCCTCGGCCCTCGTTTCCAGAATCGATCCGTTAAAAAAGCTAAAATGGCTCTGGACGGAGAAAAGTGGGTGATTGACTGGGAGGCGATGGAAGCGGCCGTCGATTCGCAAACCCGGATGTTCTTTTTCTGTAATCCACACAACCCGTGTGCACGGGTATTCGACCGGTCAGAGCTAGAGGCGGTCGCATCGTTTTGCCAACGTCACAACTTAATCCTATGTTCCGATGAAATCCATTGCGAGCTATTACTCGATGGAAAGTCCCACACACCCATTGCCACGTTATCAGAGGAGGTTTCGAAAAACTCCTTTACCCTAATCGCTCCGAGCAAGACCTACAATTTAGCGGGACTGGGCTGTTCGCTGGCCATTATCCCCGATAGGGATCTTCGCCATCGGTTCAATTCTGCGACTCGAGGGATCATGGCAGAGGTCAACAATCTTGGCTATACTGCTTGTGAAGCAGCTTATCGGGATGGGGGTCCTTGGCGAGAAGAGCTCCTTCGCTATCTCGGAGCCAATCGGGATTGTATACACTCTTTTGTAAAAGAGCGCATTCCAGAAATTGGAGTCTACCAGCATGAGGCGACTTATCTTTCTTGGTTGGACGTCACCGCCTTCGATTTAAGTAATCCCGTGGCCCATTTTGAATCGCACGGAATTGGGCTTACCGACGGAGCTTTCTTCGATAGTCCCGGTCACGTTAGGCTCAACTTCGGATGCCCCCAGTCCACCTTAAAGGAAGGGCTCGAACGAATGGAAAAAGCGGTCGACGCGCTGCGCTAATTGGGGAACGCATTTTTCTAATCGTCTCGGACTTACTTAAGCTCAGAAACGCGGTCTCCGAGATCCTCTTGGATTTTGAATGCTTCCTGAAAGCGGATCCCCATCGCAGTGCCTCCATTTTGACCGCACTCCCGGTTTTCGAAAAATTCTTTCGAAAACCGAAAGCACCCCTCCCCTTTGAATTCAGTGATTTGCTCGCAGGTGGATTTGTTGAGTAACAATTCGATAATCGTATTTGAATTCGTGTAGACTTCAAAGTTTTCCGATCCAGCATCCACTCGAATCAGTAAGTCACCTGTAGCAAAACGTGCTCCACGATAACCTTCGACTAGTTTAAGGAGAATCTCCAACTCCCCTGCAAAAAGCATCTCTAGCGTAAAAGAAGTCCAGGTCTCCTTGGACTGGCCGCTCCCACGATAATGGTCGTACAAGCTAATCGGATACCCATGAAAATCGCCTGATAAAGCCTACCGCTCCCCGATCCCTTCCCCCACTTGCTCGGATAGATCTTTCGCTGCAACCGAAAACGCTTCTCCATGATCTCGTACTAGGCCAGCATCGCCTATCTAGAACGTCCCAGCAGGCGATGGACGATAGGAAGAAGCACCGCAAAAATGGCTCCCATGATGAGGATGTTCTTAGTTTCAATTAATTGGTAAACATTCCGAAACCTCCGACACACGCCTTGTCAAAGGCCAGTGTTTCATACAATCTTTTTCAAGGTGTGCGGGCGTTATACATTGGTCAAGAAACCGATCTCGATCGGAAGGGACAATAAGGGGAAAATAAGTTTTCCTCCACCGAGTGGCAGCAAAGAATATTCATTCAAAGCCCGCTACAATATCGCTCCAACCCAAAACAATCTTGTCATTAGGAAAGACTTAGAGGCGGGTTCGTTGACCGCGAACGAGATGCGTTGGGGGCTTGTTCCCAGTTGGTCAAAATCCGGTTCGACTACTTCTCTCCTCATAAATGCCCGTTCGGAAACAATCGCAGACAAACCGAGTTTCAAGGCGGCCTATCAGCGACGGCGTTGCCTTGTGCCTGCTGACGGGTACTACGAGTGGAAGCGTCAACGGCACATTAACCAGCCCTACTATTTCCAGCTAAAGGACGAGGAGTTATTCTGTATGGCTGGCGTTTGGGAAACTTCGCACGATCCAGCCGGTAATTCCTTTGATAGCTTTGCTATTCTAACCACCCAGGCCAATGCTCTCGCCTCAAAGCTTCATGATCGCATGCCGGTCATACTTCAGGAAGAGGGAGCCCACGAGTGGCTGGATGGAAATCCCGAAACCATAGAAACGGAGTCTCGATTTAATTTGTTCGCCGCGATCAGTTCCGACCGAATGCAATGCCGGCCGGTCAATCCAATTGTGAACAACAACCAAAACGATTCGCCCGAATGCATCGAGCGACCCCGGGCTGAAGCAAGCACCCAGCTCGATATGGGTTTTTAGAATCAGCGGTTCCCTTGGGCTGAGAAAAAAGATAGTGCACGGCGTTCATGCCAGTACCCCTCGGGTGCCTTGCGACCCGGGAACCCACAGTGCCCTCCAGATGCCGGAATTTCTAGATGGAAGAGAGAGCTAGATTGTGCAATCTCGCGAGGGAAGCAGGAATCCGAGAGAAACGGATCATTCCTAGCGTTCACTAGTAAAGCCGGGCGATCCAGCCGATTCAAATACTGCTTGCAACTTGATTGGCTCCAATAGTCGATCGCGTCACGAAATCCATTCAAACGTGCTGTGTAAACGTTGTCGAATTCATGAAACGACTTCATCTCAGAATACCCCTCTTCGTATTCGTATTCCTGATATGTTTTTTCCTTTTCTCTTAGTTTCTCCCCTAGAAGCTTAATAAATCGTTTCATGTAAAAAGCGTTTCGCGATTCCGCTAAACAGTCGGCCGCCCCCGCTAAGTCACACGGCACGCTAAAGGCCGCGGCAGAACGGACAGATTTTGGGACTCTGGCAGAGTCTTCACCTAAATACTTTAGCAATACATTCCCACCGAGGCTGAAGCCTGCTAAAAAAATCCGTTCGTATCGCATGCTAACTTGATCCAGAACAAAAGACAGTCCTTCTGTATCCCCACTATGGTAAAACCGCTTCAGGCGATTAGGCTTCCCACTACAACCCCTCAAATTCAAAGCTCCCACCGCATAGCCTGATCTCTGAAAAGATCGGGCCATTGATTTTACATAGGGTGCATGGCTGTCTCCTTCCAGACCATGGAGAATTATGCAACAACGGGCCTCATTGTGAGCTGGGTTTGATTCTAACCAATCCAGATCCATGAAATCGGAGTCGGGCAATTCGAATCTCTCGCGTCTATACTCGACCCGTATTCTTCGCCTGGTGACATTGGGAAGAATCGTCTGCCAATGAGCGCCGGGAAAAAACCAAGGAGCCGTGTATGTGGATGCTTCGAATAGCGGCACGGCAATTAAAAGAGAAGGATCATCCACGCGGCGCAAGTAGCAAATTCCCCGGATATAGTCTCTACACTGGACCGCTCACCCGGTTGACTTTTTTCCATTTTATGGAACAGGCGACTTGAAGCTGATCCGTGAATCCCTACAACTATCCAAATGACGGAACGGGATGACTACAATACGACAGAGCCCGAGGCATCATCCCTCCGATCCAATCGTCTGAAGGACATGCATCCTAGCGATATCGCAGCTGAGATAGAGAATCTAGAGCTGGACGAAATAAGAGAAATTTTCCGCTCCCTCAGCGACGAGGTCACCGCCGACGTCATAACCGAACTTCCGCAGGAGCTCCAAACAGAACTGATGGAGAACATGCGGCTCGAACGGGTAAGTGAGATTATACCCGAAATGTTGTCCGACGACGCTGCCGATGCACTGAGCGATGTTTCGCCAGAGCGGCTTCACGACATCATGGAGCAACTTCCTGATGAGGAAGTGGCGGAGATCTCCGACCTGATGGAGTACCCGGAAGACTCTGCTGGCGGAATCATGCAGAAGGAGCTCCATGCGATTGGCGAAAACCTCACCCTTGGAGAGGCAAGAGAAGCGATCCGACAAGATGAGGATCAGGAGGACGACAGCGCTATTTATGTCTACGTAACTAACGAATCGGGTCAGCTAAAAGGTGTTCTCCGCTTGAGAGACCTTCTGTTCAGGGATCTCCGACGGAAAGCTAACCAAGTCATGGTAAGGGAAGTCAGGTCAGTCCCAGTCACGGCAGACCAAGAGGAAATCGCGAATCTTTTCCAGAAGTATAACTACAGTTCGCTTCCCGTTGTGGACGACGAGGGGATTCTCATTGGACGTGTTACTTCGGACGATGTGCTCGATGTCGTTCAAGAGGAGGCTACCGAAGACATGCAGCGCATGGTAGGGATCTCTGGAGAAGAGTCTGCATTCACCGCTTGGCCTCAATCAGTCCGCAATCGACTCCCTTGGCTTTGCGTCAATTTGTGTACGGGATTTTGCATCGCCTGGGTCGTTTCCCTTTTCGAACCCGCCCTAGAAAAGTACGCCCTACTCGCTTTCTTTCTTCCAATAATCGGGTTGCTTGGCGGCAACGCGGGCAATCAAACCCTGACAATCGTTGTGCGGTCTCTAGCACTTGGCGAGATCGAGGATAAGGAATGGAGACAACTCCTCATCAAAGAACTCTTCACCGGTTGCATCAACGGCCTAGCCATTGGTGGTATCGCAGGACTTGCATCTTGGCTCTGGATAGGGAAACCAGTCCTTGGGGTGGTTGTATGCGCTGCGTTGCTACTCAATATGATCGCTTCCGCTGTTGCCGGAGTTATGGTGCCGATTAGCCTGCGTACCTTAAAAGTCGATCCTGCTCTCGCGTCTTCCATAATGGTTACTACCGCGACCGATATAATCGGCTTTTTCTTATTCCTAAGTTTCGCTACAATCGCCATAAACGCCTACAGCCTCTAGACCACGGTCCAGCCGATTTAGGACTTTCCCATTCCAACTTCGCCCCGAAATTTTCAGATTAAATTCCAAAAAATCCGGACATCCAATTCTTGAACCTTAAGCTCTTTGATGGAATCCGTGCCTCGATTGAAGGAGGCTTCCCGAGGAGCTCGTAGCTAAAAACTGTTCGATATCGCATTTTCCATGTTCCATTCCGTTACCACTGAACAATTGCGCGATTTCGTGAGCAAATCGCTCACAAAGGTCCTCAAAACGACGTTTTGTGCGAAGTGTGAATTAATAGGTTTCGAATCGTGTTCAGGGACTCAGTCTCTTAGCCTCAAAGCGGACCCAGAAAAAGATGGAAGCAGCCTAGTGTTCGCGGCATCCGTCGGATTCACTGGCGATTTAAACGGCGTCTGCTACCTGTTTCTAGACGACGCAGAATGGCTGCGGCGATCGGGATGAATTTTCGCATGATCATCGGTATTGGAGTTCGTATGGTGGCCGCCTCCAAGTTAGAGGAAAACCCATTCATAAGCCTAGGATTTGGCGTCGCGTTGGGCCCTGTTTTTGGAAGTCTTGCCGGACGATTTTTCAAACCGGTCCGCCGTTACGAGCGAATCGCTTCAAGCCATTCCTTCGATAGCATGCCGTTTGAAACGGAGGAGGAATCCGAGACCTCAAACGAAGACAATCCTAATGAAAATTAGGCACCCTCGCTCCAAAAAAGATGCCTCCTCCCTCCTATATGTTTTGAAAAATGAGGCGGTAGAAATCCGGATGCGACAGCCATGTTTGAGCACTGATTATTTTTCCGTTTATGGTCGCTTCTTCTTTGATCCACTTTCCTCCCGCAGCTTCTGCTTCAGGTCGGCAATGCTCGTAACACGTAATGTTTAATTCATTGAGAAGCCCCGCCGCAGCGAGAATCTGTATGCCGTGGCAGATGCTGTAGATCCACTTCCCCTTAGCATGGAATTCGTTTACGATCTCGAGTACCGTAGGATCATTTCTCAAATACTCAGGAGCCCTTCCACCGATTAGCATCACTGCGAAGTAATCATCGACGACAACTTCAGGAAAAGTAAGATCTGAGTCTGCCCCGTAGCCCGGCCTTTCAATGTAGGTATCCCAGCCTGGAGCAAAATCGTGAAGCACAAGGTTCAAAGCTCGCTTACGCGGAGCGGCAATCTCAGTTACGAAATTCGCTTCTTGAAATCGGTGTAATGCATACAAGACCTCGTAACTCTCTCCACCGTCGCCTGTGATAATCAATATTTTCTCGCTCATGTTTCGTTTTATTCGATCCGGAAATCTAGTCACATCGGATTGTCGCTTCGATCCTCACAGCCGCAAGTTTATATTCACTGAGCGATCGGGGTCCACAACTAAGGCGAATTGAAGCCATTTACTTCAGCAAGGCCCAGAAACGAAAAAACATTTGCCTCATTTTAGCCCCCATTATTGCTTACTCGACCCGAAGTTAATCCCACATTCAGATGACCAACAGCCGCAATGTAGTTTCCCAAATCATGCGATTCATCTTAGTCAGTGGAATTGCGTTTGCGATCGATGCCGGAGCCTACTTATTTCTCTCTAATCAGCTAGATATCGACGGATCGTGGGCAAAAAGAATCAGTTTTGCTTGCGTTTCAATTTGGGGATTTTTCGCCCACAAGCATTTCACCTTTCGCCACCGCGTTTTTATTGCAAGCGAGCCCATTCGATTCGCGATCGTATATCTAACCGGATGGATATTAAACAGCGTTATCTACGACGCGACCATCGCATTGGACCAATCCTCTGTACCGGCCTTTCTTACTGCGACGTTTGCTTGGGCTTGCTGGAACTTTATTGGTCAAAAATGGTTTGTCTTTGCTGAGCCAAACCCAAACGGCAAAGCAGATTAGAGGAAAGCTAATCCCAAGTTGAGAGAGCGGTTTCTGGGCATCTGCCCGCACTATCTGGATACCCAATCTTTTGCAGCAGATCTAAGTGCCAATCACTCTCATTACCGATCTCTCCTGAAGACTTGAATCAAATTTGAATGAGCTTCCACTCGCCCGAATAAGTTAGGAAATTTCCAAGATCCAGGAGCAGAGTGACCTTCAACCCTCAATCCTTGAGGGTACCGATCCAGGTAGTCTGCTATCTATTGAGACCAAAAAAGGATATTGAAAGAGCCTGCTTTGAAGGAACCTTCCGGCAAAATCATCATTGGTGACGATGTTCCTTTTGATTTTAGATTACCTTTCGGCCCCTCAAACTTTAGTCTTCGAACTAGTAAATGACTACGCTCAAGGGATCGAGAAGATCAGCGTCCAAGCAGACTTTGAAAACTATACGGTAATGAAGTTGATGAAGAACTACTCGAAAGCGTCTTAAGCAACCTTCTCGAAATCGACATTTACCAATGGAGGGAAGACAGTGTGAAGCTACGCGTTTCACGTAATTAAGATCCAATTACGTTTTCTTTCGATTCGAAAAGAAAACCGCTCGCATACGGAGAGATCAACGAAAGCCAGACAAACCGAATCGGTGACAATTAAAGAACACCTTGGATTCAATATCGCCGCAAGCCGAAATAAACTCGCGGAATTTGCCTATCGGTTTTCCTCACCAACTACCGGAGCAATCTCAGATTCCTGGATGACCCCCGGAGGCAGCTCCATAATGCGGATGTTCCGAAAGTGAATCTCTGCGCCCTCCGATTCCAGACAGAGGTAACCCTTTTTAATTGAGGACTCTCTCACACCGTTAACAAACTTTCCGTTAATCGAGAGTTTCACAACGCCATCTACACATACGACGAGGTAGTGATTCCACTCTCCTTTTCCTTTGCAGCGATATTCCACAGACGAACTTCGCTTCCCTCTTGGGTGATCTGGAATTGTCGTTACTGATCCCGCTCCGAAAAGCTCTCCACTCACATATTCTCTTACCCGATTATGGATGATCGGATAGTCATTTTCGAGCATCTGGACTTCAACTCCACTCGGTAGTCGGTTTGCTGTGTACACTTCCCCTTCACTCCACACAAAAACGCCAGAATTACCACCCGCCTCAAGGTGCATCCATTCGATCTCTAGTATGAAATTCTCGTATTGCCTTTCCGACCGCATCACTCCGATCGGATCGCCACTGCAAACCAAAATCCCATTTTTAATGGTCCAAGTATCAAGCCCTGTATTCACATTTACCCACCCATTGAGTGTCTTTCCATCGAAGAGAGACTTGAACTCGGGAGCGGCGTTCGCTCGCGGAACCACTAATAGAAGAAACGAAAGGCAGCAAAATGTCAAACTTCTCACAACAATCCCCTCCATTTAGTCAATTTTCCAACCGACTGGCTGAGTCCAAGCCTTCTTCTCAAAATCGCTATATTCATCGTACTTAAAATATGGATATGCATTACTGTGCACAACGGCCCGAACAAAGAGTTCGTTTCCCTTTAATAGGTAGGTAGCCCGAGTTCCTTTTTTGGACATGAACGTCTTGCCAATGTTATGGTCGAGATAGTTGGCTGTCACTGGGTGTTCAATTCCCTTCTCGTCAACTACATCAGGAGCGTGCTCATGCGCCATTGACACCTTAGACAACGACCCCTTGAACTCAATTTCATATTGAACCCCTGGCTCAGCATCCACTTCTGCCGTAAAGGTTTTATACAATGGGCTGAAATCCAGTCTCTTAAGTACAACTCCGGTGCTCGAGTAGAAATCCCCTTCTTTCATGGCTCCTGTAATTGAGTCAGCCGTCAGCGATTTCGCCCTCACCATAACCCAAGCAGTTCCTGGTCCATTGACTACTGGATTTTCCCGGTGATAGTCGTGCGTATCGTCAGTCGCCGTTCCAAAAATGGGCGGCAGTCCATCGCTTTTAAGTCGAATGGTGTTAGCAATATCCCAAACTCGCTCGACCGAGGGTCGCGATCCATCACCAGGATTGTAACAGTTAGAGCTTGAGTTCATTATCTCAACACCGTCTAGAAGTGCTAAATCAGCCATTTGTTCGCCCGTAATTGAAAACTTGAAGTTAGGGTGATTCACTTGCCAGAACACCGGCTTACCCGTTGCGTGAGAGTGCCTATTCACCAAATGCGAGTGAATCCCCAGTTCTTGTTCGACGCTACGTTTACTCTGTCTCTCGACACTTAGCAGCTTGCTCACATTCATGGAATTCGTATAAGCGGCTAATCCCTCCATCGATGTGGTCATTTCGAGTCCCTCTATCATGATGAACTTACCTGGTTCTTCCAACAGGTCACGCACCTCATTAAGCGGTAGCAGACGAACCTCATTGGCTCCGTCCATGATCCGCGTTCTCACATGTCCACGACCCCAACGCTTTTCTGCCTTATCAATCGCGACATTCGCCTGGTCGGCCCGAAGTGCTTTCCATTTCTCTCCTCGCGAGAGGATATTGTGGTCCGACAATACAAGGAAATCATATCCATGATTTTTATACCAATCCACCACCATCTCTGGAAAGTCATCTCCATCAGACCAGAACGTGTGCGTATGGATATTCCCCTTATACCACTGAAGCTCATCTCCTCTACACGTAGAAACGCCAAGAGCTGCACAAACTAATAATATAGCTTTTACCATTTGGGCCTAATCTAATCTATGCATTTCACAAATTTACAATTGTTCGCGAGAGTATTCGATTCAATTAACCTTTCGAACCGTCCCCTCTAATTGATTCAGGGCTCTGTTTATGACTCGTACAACGTATTTACCATTTGCATACAAATCTTCTCGAGGCTCTAGCGCTTTATGCATACTGGCAACTACAGGCCAAGCCATCTCGTCGATTTCATCGAGTACGATGGCGGCATGAAGACGCTCCCATTGTTCTCCACCATTCAGTTCTTTCACTAACACTGGAAGAGCATCCTTTGGCTGACCCAAACGACACAACGCCCTTGCGGCCGCGGTCCGGACAACGGATGATTCATCATACAAAGCCATCCGAATGGCACTCTCGGCTTTTCTCGCTGCTGGCCCAATATTTCCCACTCCGACTGCACCCCAGTATCGAATGGCGGCATCCGGATCCTGTAGTCCTGTCATAAGAGCTGGGAGCGCTTTCGGCCCATCCGAGGCCTTAACCGCAATATCCGCCAGTCTGTTGTTAAAATTAGCGTCACTTATCTGCCTGAGGACGCCGTAACGGTGCCCAATCTTCTTTTCCCGCTCAACCAGTATGGGTTCCGCGATTAATCCGGTATCCCGAGTACTCTTTACCCAGTCCAAATGGGATTGGCGGAGCTTCTTCAAGGTCTTGGTGTACTTTGGATCTTCAGCAATATTGTTTATCTCATGGGGATCATTCCACGTGTCATAAAGCTCTTCCACAGGTTTGCTGGGTGAGAAATAGTACTCCGCAGCGGGTGGCAATTTCCCTTGTTCATGAAGTCGCCTCAAGTCTGCCATCGTCTTGCCCTTTTCAGGCGTATTCATATATTGGTAGTAGGTTTTTAGCGGCTCATAGTTTCTTATGTATTTGAACCGCTTGTTCCTCGCCATTCGTATAATATCGTAGCGCTCATCCATACGATCTCTTGCTCCGAACACAAATTCGCGGGGAGTTCCCAAATTTTTGCCTAGGAATGCCTTCCCCTGTACGTGGGAAGGAATCTCAACACCAGCTAGATTTAGCACCGATGGCCCGTAGTCGATCGAGCTTATCAGTTGGTCTGTAACATCTCCCGGCTTACCCTGCCCATTTTCTCGCAGAGCTTCTGGAATCCTAACAATTAAAGGAACTCTTGTACCCGAATCATAGAGCCATCGTTTGGCTCGTGGCAACCCCACCCCGTGGTCAGACCAATACATAATGATCGTTTTCTCATATAGCCCATCTTCTTTAATTTGCCTAATCAGGTCACCTGCCCAAGCGTCCATAGCCGTAATAAGCTCATAATTACGTTTCCAGTCTTCGCGAGAATCAGGCGTTTCCGGATAGTAGGGAGGAAATGTAGTGAGTCCATCAGCGTCCTGCCGCTGACTCGGGTCTAAATCCTTTGTTATATCTTGGTACTTGCTGTCACTAGCGATTCCGCTTTCGTGGCAACCTGTAAAGTTGAATACGGAGAAGAATGGCTGGTCAGGATTCTTCCGATTGCGCCAATGGCCTTTTCTACTGGAGTCATCCCAGACATTCTTTGGCGTTGCAAACTGATAGTCCTCTTTACTGTTGTTCGTGCAATAATACCCGGCCTTTCGCAAATAGGTGGGGAAAGGCACAACTTCCGGAGGTAGCTGGGCGTGACCCCTCATGTGCTGCGTACCGAGCGTTGTCTGATACATCCCTGTTATGATTCCGCTGCGACACGGTGCGCAAACACCAGCTGTCGTAAATGCATGGGTATAGCGCACTCCTTCAGAAGCCAATTTGTCCAGGTTGGGAGTGATGGCGTGAGGGTCCTCATAGCATCCCAAATGGGCACTGATATCTTCACAGCTAATCCAGAGTACGTTTGGCTTTTGAGCTGATAAATGGGAAGCCAACGCAAGGCTCGCAAGAAGGGTTATTGGTCTAAGCATAAATTTCAAAGGGTTCCGCGACTCATTTGTAAGCTGGGACAGAGTGAAGTTCAGCAGGAGTTGACTCATATTTCAAGGCGCCAATTGAAAACCTTGTCACCGAAATTGAACCGTGTTCCGGCGCAAATATTGAAAAGGACTGACTGAACCAAGAATCGCTTAAAGAAAGCGTGTACTCATGAGATCTATCTTCATTCATCTATGCTACGTGCTATCGGTTTAAACATGCTGACTATCGCATTAGGATTCGGTCTCTACTACCTCGGATACCAACAAGGAAATAGGCGGGTAGAAATAGCTAGTGCGGGAACCGGATCTCCTTCTACAATCGCCCTACCGAAACCAGAAGAAGCAATCTCTCCGAAATCTACGCCCAGCGTATCGGATCAGAATAACTCCCTGTTTGCTCCGGGCGAGCGATCCAATAGAGTCAGTGAGATGGTGAGCGACTTCAGGAATATCGGCTATGAGGAGGCAAAGAGCGACTTCGATGCTGCTATCTCAAAGGCGGAGTCCATGAGTCCGCGAGAACAGAGATTCTACTTCGCTGGACTATTCAAGTTCATCACAAAAAACAGCTCACCTCGGGATGCCTTAACCATCGGAATCGCTCAAGCGGGCACGACTCGCAAATTCGCGTTAAAGGCCCTGGTGGGCGAATGGGCGGCGGACCAGAGTCGTCCTGAGAGGCGAGCAAGAAAGACGGCTGAGGCGGGTGCTTGGCTTATCTGAAGGGCGTTACGGACTGGAAGCCGAACTCGCTTCGTTCCTTGCCCAATCGTCCACCGATCCTACAACCGCCTCCGCTTGGATAGAAGCCTTTTCCCGCCATCCAAGCTGGACCGAGATCGTAGCACCACTTTCCCCCTTGATGCCCGACTTCGATCCTACCAAAACATTAGCCATGGCCGAAGGATGGACCGATTGGGAAAAGTCCCGATTCGCTGACAGCCTCGTCAAAAATTGGTCGAATCAGGATCCGAAAAGCGCCTGGGATTGGTATTCCGAAAACCCGGATACACTTTCCGCCAACGCCGCGTATCAAATTCTCAATAGCTGGGTCCAAAAGGATTCGGACGCTATGACCCAATCTTTGGATACATTCACCGATCCTGAAGACCGGCGTTTAGCAATCGAGGCGATATCGGCGTCCCTTGCGGAACAGGGGACCGACCAGGCTCTCCATTGGGTAGAGAGTCTTGCCGACGTCGAGGAAAGAGACACGGGCATGTAAGCCGTATACCAAAACACTCCAAAGGGAATCAGAGCTTTATTAAAATTGGAAAGCGACTTTTCTAAAATCTCGGACATCATGCCCACAGGGGGACTCGCTTCAACCGATCTCCGAGAGGGAGATTTGATCGTACAAGCACAGGACTCCGACAAAGACCCACACAACCTTTACGGTAGAAATATGCAGGATATCTTCGGACTCCTTCGCTGCACCCCGGGATCAGAAGTTGAGATACGCGTTCTGAGCGAAAATCAAGCTACTGGATAGCTCTACGAGCATTCAGCTATCGTAGAGCGGGACTTGCTCTTTCTCGAATCTTCGGATCGCAATTAGGTTTCCTATCGACAGAACCGCTCGCGAGGTCTCTGCTGTCTTTCGCATGTCCTCCCTTTCGCCAACCACCATCACGATTCAATCAGATGTAATTGAACTCTGCCAAATTCTAAAGTTCGAAGGGCTGGTTTCCAGCGGCGGCGAAGCCAAACAGGTCATCGTAAACAAGCTAGTCAAAGTAAACGGAGAAACCGAAACTCGGAAACGTCGAAAGATCTCCCACGGCGACACGATCGAATATCAAGGAAGCTCGTTTTTGGTCGCTGGGCCAACCGCCTCGTAGAAGCTGCCAAACAAATTTCAGCGATGGATCGAATTTTCATCGACGCTAAGAGCTAGAGCATAAACAATTTTGCACTATTCATGAAGCAATACCTCGACCTGCTGCAACGCGTCCTCAACAACGGGCACTATCGCGACGATCGGACCGGAACCGGAACTTACTCCGTTTTTGGCGCTCAAGCTCGATTTGATCTGCGAAACGGATTTCCTTGCCTAACCACCAAGAAACTTCACCTGAGGTCAATCATCCACGAATTACTCTGGTTCCTCAAAGGTGATACCAACGTGAAGTATCTCAACGACAACCAGGTTACCATTTGGGATGAGTGGGCGAATGAGAACGGAAACTTGGGACGGGTCTACGGGGCCCAATGGACCGACTGGAAGACACCTGAAGGGGGGAGCATCAACCAGATCGAGCAGGTCATAGACCAGATAAAGACCAATCCCACAAGCCGACGGCTCATGGTCAGTGCATGGAATCCTGGCGAACTTCATTTGATGGCCCTCCCTCCCTGCCACAGCCTTTTTCAATTCTATGTTGATACAGAACGGGGCGAATTGTCCTGCCAGCTCTACCAAAGGAGTGCCGACCTTTTTCTGGGAGTTCCTTTCAATATCGCTAGCTACGCGCTACTGACACTTATGGTCGCCCAAGCTTGTGATTTGAAAGCGGGAGAGTTCGTGCATACATTCGGAGACCTCCATCTATATAAGAATCATCTGGACCAAGCCAAGCTCCAGCTTGAACGCGATCCCAGAGAACTGCCCACCATGCGCATCAATCCGGATATCAAAAATATTGGGGACTTCACTTTCGACGACTTTAAGTTGGTAGACTACGATCCCTATCCCAGTATCAAGGCCCCCATTTCCGTTTAAGACCTAGGTTCGACTGATATCCATGTCCCAGAACCAAACTTGGAGAGCGATTGCCGCGATGAGCGAGAACCGAGTTATCGGAAACGGTAGCGAAATCCCATGGCGAATTCCTGAAGACTTTAAGTGGTTCAAAGAAACCACCATGGGGGGCGTCCTTATCATGGGACGTAAGACTTGGGACAGCATCGGCCGGCCTCTCCCTGGCCGTAAGACCGCGGTTGTTAGCCGATCTCAGCCCAGTTTACCCGACGGTGTAGACCTTCTTGACGGTCTTGAAGCAATTGACGAACGAGGCTACCCTGATCCCATCTGGATTTGCGGCGGTGCGGAGATCTACCGACAAGCGCTATCCCGTTGCCGAGAGCTGTACCTGACCCTAGTCAAGCGAGAGTTCAAAGGTGATGCTTTCTTCCCGAACTTCGAAGACCAATTCCAACTCGATTCCGTAATTAGAGACGAATCCGAATTCCAAATACGAAAGTATCTGCGGAAATAAGGGGCCTCGCAGAAGCGAGACCAAAAGCTGAAATTAACACCGCTTCTCTAGTTGCTTCTACGGAGCAAATAGTTGACCCCTCGGGCCATTGTTTTTTTAACTGAAAACACCTATTTTCCGACACTCGGAAACCCATTAAACTCCCAACGCGAGGGCACTAGGCCAGCAGGCCGAGGTTAAAATGCCTCAGCGAATGCAAAATCATTCTTAGTGAATACGCTCTCCAAGATCACGCCACAGAGCTATCCCGCAAGCAAATAAATTCAACCGCTAATTCAAAACTTCTCGTTTTTTGTTTCCAACAAAGCTCTCAAACGCTTGAGCGTATCCGAGTGCTGCTCCATTCCCACCAGATTCGTGAACTCCTTTGGGTCCGCCTGGTGGTCATAGAGCTCCTCACCCTCATTTCCCCAGCGATTGTAGCGATAGCGATCCGTGCGGATTGATTCTCCAGAACTTCGAGTAACCGTATACGCCAACTTCTTCTTCCCTTTAGAATCTGGGTTATCCAGCAGTGGCCGAAGACTGATCCCATCCAGATTGGCGGGAGCTTTATCCTTCAGCCCCGTCAGATCCAAGAGAGTTGGATACAAGTCCACCAGCTCAACCAGACCTTGGGCTTTCTTCCCAGCCGCTTTCTCAAAGCCAGGGGCGGAGATCAGGAGAGGCACCCGGGCACTTTCTTCAAACAGGCTCAATTTCTGCCACATGGTGTGTTCGCCCAAATTGTATCCATGATCCGAGGTGAAAATTACGATAGTATTTTCACGCTGGCCCAATCGATCTAATGCATCGAGCAACCTTCCCACCTGCTGATCCATGTAGGTAACACTCGCGTAGTAAGCGGCAATCGATTGTCTCTGCTGTTTCTCAGTCAGCCAATAACGCCCCTCATTGGCCATGGCAGCTGCAGGTTCCGGCAGATCGTCCAAGTCACCTTCCGGGACATACGGCAGCGGGATACTGTCCTCATCGTACAGATCGAACATCGACTTCGGAGCGACTAACGGTACATGCGGGCGCACAAATCCAACTGCTAGAAAAAAGGGTTCTTCAGGGCGAATGAACTTAGAGAATTCTCCTCCACGCGCCCGGCTATCTAGAATCGCAATTGCCTGTGTCGCGGTGAGCGCGTCTGCTTGAGTTTCGATTTTGTCATCCGGAACGATGATTCGAGCAAAATTCGATCCGTAGTGAGTTCTTTTGGGCGAAAGTAATTCAAGGACTCCCGGACTGGCCGTTTCAGGCGCCATTACGTCGATCGCCCGATCCCATGAATCTGGATCATCCCCCCCCGGCTCACCCGCTTCAATACCTCCGGGAACACCCATATGATAGATCTTTGAAACTCGCAAAGACACATATCCATTGCGCCGCAAGAAGCCCCCAATACTGGGGTGATCCGCCAGTTTAGGATTCATCGCTCGATAGCTGCCAAGCGTGTAGCTATTGCCCATCATCCCATTACGCTTGGGATAAAGCCCACTCATAAAGGAAGCTCTAGACGCCCCGCAAACCGGATACTGACAATACGCCCTATCAAACTGAACGCCTTCACTTGCGAGCCGATCCAAATTGGGCGTTTGACAAATCTCATTACCGTAAGATCCTAAGCAAGTGGTCAGGTCGTCGCTAACGATAAAAAGGATATTCGGCCTAGAGGCCGAGAGTGATCCACCCCAATCGAAGACGAACGAGGCGAAGAGAATTAGAACTAAAAAGCGAAGCATCAAAGCAATAAAACGAGAGACCTAGCTCGCAGCGATCAAAAACTACCCGAATGGCCCTACCTCCGTCTTTTCTCTACTTGCTTCTTGGCCTTGGGCTCTTGGTCTAAAAGCTTAATCATGCGTGCGAGAACATCCGGTTTGGAATCTGCGAAATTTATGGTCTCCAAGGGATCCTTCTCGTAGTCGTAAAGCTCATACTCGGTCTTCCCGACAGAATGAGGCTCCCATTGGACCAGACGATAACGCTCCGTTCGTATCGCTCTTCCCAAGTAGCCTCCTCTTTTGTACGCATGGTAGGCATACTCACGTATACGTTTTTTTGGTTCTTCAAGAACCGGGGTCAAATCAACTCCATCAATTGGCTGCGGAGCTGCCGGTTTAGAAAGCCCGGCCAAGGACGCCAATGTCGGATAAATATCCACGGTTTCCACTAATTGACGCGTTCTTGTCCCCGATTTAGTTACACCGGGTGCGTAGATGATGATGGGGATCCGGTTCGCTTGTTCATGATTCGAGTGTTTCGTCCAAGACCCATGATCTCCCAAGTGCCATCCATGATCTCCCCACAGTAGGATGATCGTATTATCAACGAGCCCAAGCTTCTCAAGTTCGTCTAACACTCTACCCAACTGAGCGTCCATGTAGCTGACACTCGCATAGTAGCCGTGTATCAAGTCACGCTTAAGATCATCCTGAAAAACAGCCGTATCCGTTGGGACGGGCTTGAAAGCCGTTATCTCCCCTCCTCTTTTGACGGCAAACTCTGGTGCTCCTTCCGGAGCCTCTTCAAACTCCGGCATTGGCAAAGAATCCCTGTCATACATATCCCAATACTTTTTGGGTGCTGAAAAAGGCAGATGGGGACGAACGAATCCTACGGCGAGGAAAAAGGGCTGATCCGAATCCTGAGATAGCGAACGCAGACGGTCAATAGCATGAGTGGCAATCCGTCCATCGGCATAGGCTTCATCGAGTACGTCAGGACTTTCCCAGGCTGCTCCACGCGGCAGGCTGCGGATCGGTTTGTTAAACTCATTTGTGAAGAGCGCCTCTTCCCTGGTCAGTTGACGATGATTGCTCTCCGGTACCAAATACTCGATCACTTTGTCCTTTAGATGCGGCACACTCCAAGAGGCATCATCGTTTGTGTTGCCGTGACCGATATGAAACACCTTCCCCATGGAATGGGCCACATAGCCATGATTGGTGAAGTGCTGGGGCAACGTAATCGCATCCGGGTATACCTCGCGAAACTGGGTCCCAAACGAATAGAATCCTGTCGATGAAGACCGGCTACCCAGCATCAAATTGTAACGCGACGCCATGCAGACCGATTGATTGCAGTAAGCTAAATCGAATCGCATTCCCATCGCTGCCAGCCGGTCGATGTTCGGGCTGACCGCTACTTCGTCGCCATAGCACCCCAAAGTAGGCTTCAAATCATCCACTAGGAGCAAAAGAACATTCGGCCTATTATCCGATTCGCCCCAAACGCTTCCTGTGAGGACAATTAAGATCACGAAAAAAGAGCCGAATCTCGTTCTAATTAGAGTATTAAACATAATTCGGCAAACTAGACCAAGAGAATCTACAGGCAAGCGATCAGTTTCCACAACTCTCTACTGAGGATGAACATTTTCACACCAAAGAGACACTATTGTATTTTTCAGACTCTTTAGCCTCTCAGGGGGCGCGACGGCCCAGCGAGCCGCAGCCCGAGTCCCGTCTGCCTAATCATTCCCAATCCTCAAATCTGCCATCGGAGCGGAGGGGCACTCGCCCTAACTTGGTTAGTCCTCCACAAAGGTCGCCGCGAATTCTACGGGTTGCGCTTACTTTCTGAACTCTCGGGCGACCACTTCCCACAATGAGTTCTCTTCCTCTAAAATAAAATCGCTGTATTCTCGGGTCCCTGCTTTGATAGCCTCTCTCTGATTCCAATTCAATTTTTGCATACCTAGCTCGTAGTTCATACTATCCCATCCGCCAGCCCGAAAGGAGTAGAAGGACCAGTGCCAGTTCTCTTGGTTGGCCAGGCTGATAACGTCCGAAAGGTACTGCTTCGCCCCTTCCACTTTTCGACCGCAGCCGAATTCGGCAAAATGGATACGGTTGGCTGGAATCCCGTGCTTATCCGCCCAATCGCGCACAGGCTTCATCCGCAATGCGATATTCTCAATCGTCCAAGATTCGGTCTCATCACCGTGCCCAGTCGGCATTCGGTCTGGATAGGCAAAGCGACCCTTATTCACTCGAAGGGTCGTGAAAATCCACGGTTCATAGTAGTGAAAGGAATACAAAACCGCTTCATCCTCGATCGGCTTCAAGGTGGCAAATCCGGCAGGATTCGCATGAAACCGACTGTCGACTATGATCGGCGTAAGCGAATCAACACTTCGGATGGCAGCAAACATTTGGACGTAGAAACGGTTCAAGTCTGCGATGCCGCCTTCATTGTTCTGCAACCAATGCTCAAATCCATCCGCTTTATCGGCCTCAAAGCCGGCTTCTCTTTCCGGATGGGGTTCGTTGACAATGTTGTAGCCAACGATTGCCGGGTGATCCCTTAGTTCAAACGCTAGCTCCTGCCAGAATGCCATCGCCTGGTCCTGAAACGCGTGGTCGTTCCACAAGCGAAAATCGAATTCCAAATCGTTGTGCTGCCGCCAGCGGCGGCCCGGCAAGCTGAAAGTCGTCAGCACAATCTTAATACCTGCTTCATCTGCCCTATCCAGCACTTCGACCAGCATTTCCAAATCTCGCTCCGGAATCCCAAAAAACGCGTCCGCATCTCCCATCAAAAAATCACGGCTATCTGACTTCATGCTGGTAGGGCTCAAACGGATGTACTCGATTCCTGTCGTTTGTGCCGCTTCGAACCATTCAGGCGATCCATCTTCTGCACCGCCATTAGCTCCCTTTCTCTGCTCGTCCCAAAATGCGAGTTTAAGATTCGCTTCGATAAGCTGAGTTGCCAAACCGAGAGCAATAATCGCGATTGCTTTTATTGTCTTATTTCCAATCACTAGACACACTCTGTCAGACAAAAGACATCCAGCAAACAATTTTGTAGATGAAAGATGGCGATTTCCCAACTATAGACAGAATTCGGGATTTCGATTCTACCTCGTGCCGCCGACCCCGCCCCGCCTTCTTTGAAAGAGGATACGAAATCCAGTCTACTATGGTTTACCTTTACCTAAGCACCGAAAAATCGCCAAATACACGATAAGCTCACAAGTTAGCTTGGAAGGGAGCAACCTTCAAAGGTGCCAATAGTCTGAATTCTCTTTGACAGATCTCGTCTTCGGATTGCACCACGCGAAAGCTGATAAGCCCGGACGGGTTTGCTCACAAGGCACCAGCCTAGAAGGCCTGACACCCACGACCAAACCCTCCTATTTGAGGCTTCTCTAAATTGTTTCATTAAGAAAAGCTATCGCTTTCGCTAAATTCCTCCAGTCTTTGAGCATCACTTCACCGGCTCGAGATCCGGCGTTGGAGTCAAATATGCGATATGCGACCAATTTCAGCGGAAGTCCGATACGCTTCGTGGAGTCGACTATTCCTGAGTTGTGCCATTCGAGTCGCTTCTCAAAATCTTGGGTCGAGCCAATTTAGTGGAGACCGCTCGTTCCTTGTAGTATGTGAACGAACGACATAGCGAGGTGGTGGGCCCGGAGGGATTTGAACCCACGACCAAGGGATTATGAGTCCCCTGCTCTAACCGCTGAGCTACAGGCCCGCTCAAAAAAAGAAAGAGGAATAAAACTGCCCAAAACCGCATTGGCAAGTTTTCATTCGGCACTTTTGGTGATCCGTTTTCTATAGCGACCTAGAGAGTTGAACCCCAGACCAACCCCGACCAGTCGGGGCTTATCTAACCGCTGAACTACAGGTCAGCCCAGGAAAAATTGGGACTTAATCGAGGCAATCAATGCAAATCTTAAACTATTCGAGATGCGGTTTCGCTTCAGCCCCAGTTGCAATCCTCTCGCGATTGGCTTCCGAATAAGCCGATGCGAAAGACTCTTTTTCAGCCCTATCGCCCTCTTCTGCAGAGTCGCCCTCAATCTCTAGCTCATAAGATTCCGCTTCGCGACTTTCTTCTACTGCCAACTGCTTAGCAGTGGGGTTCCACACGCCTTGATCATGCATCTTTGTCATTTCCTGGGCTTCGGACAGTCGACGGTCATTTGCGGCTTCAGACGGATTCCAACGAGCGAATCCCTAGCGGATCAATATCTCGTTCAGGTATTCGTCTGCCATCAAGTAGATCTCCGAAACTAGAATCTCCCCCGAGTCCAAGCGTACGGGTTTCACCCGGATCCGTTTTCCTTTCACCTCATTGTAAAGGAGATCGAAAATCTGCTCATCAAGCATTTCTCTTTCGCTGGCCATCTTCAAACCAAACAACTTTACCACGCTGGATCGGCGATCATCGAAATCCTTGAAAAGCGCTTCCTTGTTAAGGATCTCTTTAACGGTCCCAATACGCTCCTGCGTTTCATTCTTTTGATTCAGAGCGAAATAAACCGAGAACGCTGCAATGGGTCGAAGTGCCATTACCATGTCAAATGTACAGACGCTACCTAAAGCCTTGGCCTTACTCGCTAGCAAGGGGTCGCCTTCTTATACCCCTTTTTTCAAAATATCGAGGTTATCCCCTTCAGATCGCGAAGCGCTTATCCTTTTCTGACAAACACACCCCAATGCTCTATGGCGTCATCCGCCTAAAACCATTTTGCTCGGCCGGTCTGACCAAACCCTTGACGAATCCAACTCGATTCGATTCTAAATTCATGCCCAAACCAAACTTGGGCATAAACTCAACTCTGCCCAAAACCGGTAGGGGCAACACACCCATGCTAGACGCTGAAGTCATTTCCAGTCTGCAAAACGATCGAATCAAAAACCTCGTCAAGCTACGCAACCGCCGCGCTCGAGATCGCCAGGGCGTTTTTATCGCAGAGGGATACCGGGCAGTGAGCCGGGCCTTGGAAAAAGGCGTCGTTCCCAAGGAGACCTACTACTCCCCGGAGTGTTTTCTGGGCGACAACGAGGAATCTCTGCTCGAAACGCTTCAGAAAAAGGGCTGCGATCTCTTCGAGGTCAGCAAAGCGGCTTTCGAAAAAGTTTCCTACCGCGATCGTCCTGAAGGGATTCTCAGCGTAATAAAGCAATGGACGTACGGGTTAGATGACTTGAAGCTCAGCAATCCGCCCTTCCTACTGATCGTCGAGTCGATCGAAAAACCAGGCAATCTAGGCACGATTCTCCGTTCAGCTGACGCGGCAGGCGTCGACGCCGTCATTTGCTGCGACTCTGTCACTGATCTATTCAATCCGAACGTCGTCCGTTCCTCGACAGGCGTGCTTTTCTCGATGCCAACCGTCATGACCTCTACCGAGGGCACGATCGAATGGTTGAAGAAGAACGAAATCCGTTCGATAGCGACCACGCCCAACGCTCAAGGCATTCATACGCAAACGGAGCTCACGGGCCCAATCGCCATAGTGATGGGCAGCGAACAATTCGGTCTATCGCAAACCTGGCTTGAGGCGAGCGATGCCCAAACGAGAATTCCCATGGCGCGCCAAGCGGATTCTCTCAATGTCGCCATGGCCACTCTCGTGACGCTCTTCGAGGCCGTTCGCCAACGGAGCGACGAACCATGAATCTAAAACAGCTTGAAGCGAATTTCGAAGCGCTCGCCGCCGACGATCCGCTTTGGACCGTTCTTTCGGACAATGAGAAGCGCGACGGCATGTGGGACGAGGCCGAATTCTACCGAACCGGCGAGGGCGTCATCGATGACCTGGAGTCGCGTCTCAAAGGGCTCGGCTTGGACCTAGCGGGCCACCGAGCAATCGATTTCGGATGCGGCGTAGGCCGCCTGACCTTCCCCTTAGGCCGCCGTTTCAAATCATGCTGCGGCATCGACATCTCTCAAAGCATGGTCGATTTCGCCGAATCCCGAGCGAATCGAGGACCCAACTGCCAATTCCTAGTCAACGCGTCCCCTAGCCTCCCAGCGATAGACGACGCTTCCGTCGATTTCGTATACTCGGCGATCGTATTTCAACATATCGCTCCACGCTTTACGCGACAGTATCTAAAATCTTTCGCGCAAAAGCTCAAACCTGGCGGCCTCCTAGTCTTTCAGCTGCCCAGTCATCTCAATCCGCAGTTCCCAGGAAATCGGAAACCCTTCCGAATTTTGAGAAAGCGTTTCCACTACTTCACGAAAGCGATCGCTCAGCGGATCCCATTCGTGAAAAGCGAGAGCTTCTTCGAAATGAACGCAATTCGTCGAAAAGTGCTCCTTCCCTTCCTCGAGGAGGAATGCGGTCTTGAAGTCCTAGATAATCAGGACTTTCCAGCAGCTGGCCCCGCATGGGTTAGCTACCTTTATATCGCCCGCAAGCGATAGGCGACCCTGACTCTCGTAGGCAGAGGATCTTTCCCGTTCTCATACTTTGATTAATCAAAATTATGTTTTTGCATAGTGAATTTTTCGATTGACAATAGTCGAAGTATCCGGGAAACCAATTCACAGTCGCTTCTCTTCTTAAGAACGGAAACGGGCCGCGAAATCGGACCTTTATTGACTAAAAATCTTTATATCCGCGATACCATGGAACCCCGTTTTATCGAAAACCGCTTTTTCTGGATGACAGCTGCTCTCACTTGCTGTGTCGGAACTTGCGTTTGCGCAGGAGCGTCTGAAGACCAACCACTTCAATTAGATCCTTTGCAGGTCGTTTCTACCGCGACCCGAACCGAACGCCTCGTCAAGGAGCTGCCAATAAGAACGGAAATCGTTTCATCGAACGTCTTTCATTCTGCGGGGGCGCGTGATCTAGGCTCTGCAATCGAGTACTTGCCAGGCGTACGCAGCGAAGCGAATTGCCAAAACTGCGGAACCGCCGAAATTAAGATGCTCGGTCTAGGCTCGGGCTACAATCAACTGCTATTCGACGGTCAACCGCTTTTCTCCGGCTTAGCCTCCGTATACGGGATCGAACAGATTCCAACCGCATTCATCGATCGCATTGAGGTTATCAAGGGGGGGGCATCCTCGCTTTATGGGCCTGGAGCAGTCGCGGGCGTGATCAACATCCTTCCAAAGGAACCGGTCAAGTCCAGCGGCAAATACGACGCCTCCGTCGAAAGCGTCGACGGCAGCGTCTTCTTCAGTTCGTCAGCTCTCTACAATTGGTCGAACGCTGAAAGCGATCTTGCTCTTTCCTTATATGGACAATTCAACGACAACGAATCTATAGACCTCAACGGCGACGGCTTTTCGGAGATAACGGAAAAGCGATTTCACACCCTAGGCCTCAACGCCTGGACCTATCCAACTGAAAATGGGAAATTGAGCTACAATTACTCCTACAGCTGGGAGAAACGGCGTGGAGGAGATCGTTTCGATCTCGTTCCCCACGAAGCTCAAATCGCCGAACAGGTTGAACACAATTGGCATCGCGGGGGAATGCTCTGGGAACAGGGAAATGGAGCAGGAGGCGTCTTCAAGCTCGGGGCCTCTTTCTCATACGTCGATCGTCATAGTTACTACGGCGGCATCGGCGATACCCCATTCCCGGCTCACCCAGGCTACAACCCCAAGGTCCATGCTCAGGCGATTGATTATTCTCGTTTACTGTATGGATACTCGGATACGATGTGCTACTATCTTGACGCTCTCCATACCCAGCAATTCGGGGAGCACTATCTTTCGATTGGACTGCAATACCAGATAGACGAGCTATTCGACGAGAAGAGAGACGAGCGCGGCAACTCTCTTAGGAGCGATGGATCCTTGGCGACATTTCGCGGCGAAGACCCGATAGCGAAAGACAACTATTCGAATGGCGGCATCTTTCTCCAAGACGAATGGATACCCCACAGCAAACTAACAGTCATAAGCGGCCTACGGGCCGACAAGCACTCCAAGCTTGAAAAATGGATCGTGTCTCCAAGAGCCGCTGCTCGCTATTCCGCCAATGAGGACTGGACATGGAGAGCTTCGGTATCCACTGGATTCAGAGCCCCTAAGATCTTCGATGAGGACTTTCACATTGAGATTCTCGAAGATCCCACCCGTACCCGGAATAGCCCTACTCTCAAAGAGGAATCCTCAATATCCTATTCCGGCGGATTCGTCTGGATTCCTTCCACTCTCCAAAGTCGATTGCAGGCTGAAGTCGAAATCTTTAGTACAACAATCAGCGATACTTTTCATGTATCCGATATTGTACACACAGGCGCCTTAGGCAATATCTATAAGGAAAGAACGAACGCAAGCGGTTCAAGTGTGTCGGGAATCGAGGCCAACATAGGTTTTCGATTCTCGAAGAGGTGGCGGACCGATATCGGGGCGACGCTTGTCGATGCTCGATTTGACGACAAGCAGGAAGTCTTGCCCGATATCTATGAAGATCGATATTTGGAAACGCCGCGATGGACCGGAGTCGCCCAGCTAAGATACGAAAACGAAGCCCTCTTCGATTTCTTTATCGGCGCCGTGTACACAGGATCGATGATCGCCCCCAAGGAGGTTGAAGGCGTTCTCAATCGGGACACTGACGATTTCATTGCTATCGACCTCACTTTTACCAAGCACATGGATCTTTCCTTCGGTGCTCGCGATATTCATTTCGACATTATCGCCGGTCTCAAGAACCTGCTCGACGAACGCCAGAAGGATCTGACCAGCGGCCCCAATCGCGACACGACATACTTCTACGGTCCTCGCTTCCCTCGCAGCGTCTTTGCAAAGGCAACCTTCGCATGGTAGCGCCTCAACATTATGGCGGACTAGCCTTATTCGCCTTGGCCCTTGCTAGCTACAGCAGGGCTGATTCGGATTTCCCGCAAAGCGTATGGCATGAAGACTACAGCTCAGCGGAAACGACTGCCCGAGAGAGCGACAAAGCACTGCTTCTCTTTTTCACCGGATCCGATTGGTGTATCTGGTGCCAGAAACTCGAACAAGAAGCATTCCGCGAAACCGTCCTCTCAGGAAGCCTCGCTTCCGTCGCCGTTCCCCTCCGGATCGACTTTCCTCAAAGCCGGGCTCTGCCGCCTAAACGACAACGAGCAAACGCCATTTTGAAGGAAGCATGGAACGTAGATGCAGTCCCAAGCGTCATTCTCTACGACCCTGTCTCTAAAAAGGAGTTATGGCGACATGGATACGCGCAAATCTCGGCAGACGATTATATCGATCGCATCCGAAGAGCCGTCGCATTCGAGCAAGGGCTGAACAAGCCTCTAGATAGCCAATAAGGAGCTTTCGAAATTCAATTTTCCCAACCGTATTCAAATGAAATGTCCGCGATCTGCGTTATTCTTCCTTACTCTGTTGACGATGGCATCCATCTCCTGCTCTCCAACCTCGAATGATTCAAACGACGAGCGCATCAAGGCCGTCGCAACGACGACATTCGTCGCAGACTTGGTCCGCTCCATTCTAGGGGACGATGGCGAAGTCAGAGGACTTATGGGTCCGGGCGTGGATCCCCACCTCTATAAAGCGACCGCGGGCGACGTGAACCAACTCCAGTCAGCAGACGTGATATTCTACAACGGGCTGCATTTGGAGGGCCGCATGACAGAAGTGCTCGTTCGCCTAGGGAGACAAGGAACGCCTGTCTATGCTATCACCGAAAGTGTGCCTGAATCCAGATTGCTCGAGCCGGCAGAATTTGCAGGCCACTACGATCCACATGTCTGGTTCGATCCTGATCTGTGGATCCATTGTGTGGATACCGTTGTATCCGCGCTGAGCAAAGTCGATCCAAGCCGTGCCGGCACCTACGAAAATCGAGGAACTGATCTTGTATCCAGGCTTACAGAACTGAAACGCTGGGGCGACGAATACGCCCAGCAAATCCCTAGGAAACAGCGGATCCTGGTCACGAGTCACGACGCCTATAACTACTTCGGCCAAGCGTTCGACTTTCAAGTAATCGGCGTTCAAGGAATATCAACCGTAAGCGAAGCCGGCCTAGCCGATATCGTCAAAGTCAGCAAGTTCATCAGAGAAAACGGGATCAAAGCGATCTTTGTGGAATCTAGCGTCTCGCCCGCAACCATCGAGCGAATCAGCGCCGACTCGGGGGTTTCAATCGGGGGCGAGCTATTTTCAGACGCTTTAGGAGAACCTGGTCACATGGAAACCGGTCCCGACGATTCCTCATACGACGTTGGAACCTACGAAGGCATGTTCCGACACAACATGACAACCATCGTCGAAGCTCTGAAATAACGTATTTAAATGCCACTTGCACAAACAGACGCCGAGTCGAAGAAGATTGCGCCCCCACTCGAGATTCATGATCTCACTGTGGCGTATACGAAACGGCCCGTACTGTACGGAATCGACCTCGAGATTCCCAAAGGCTCCATCGTCGGCATCGTCGGACCCAACGGGGCGGGAAAATCCACGCTCATAAAGTCCGTAATGGGCCTGCTCCCTTCAGCTAGCGGCTGGGTCAAAGTTTTCGGCAAGCCCTTCAAGCAAGCGGTCACGCGCGTCGGTTACGTGCCCCAACGCGAATCCGTCGACTGGGATTTTCCTGTGAACGCCTTGGACGTCGTGCTTATGGGTCGATACGGGCGCCTCGGCCCATTCAAACGTCCAAACAAATCGGACAAGAATATCGCTATGGCCTGTCTCGAGAAAGTGAGGATGGCTCCCTATGCTAAACGTCAAATTTCAAACCTCTCTGGCGGACAACAGCAGAGGGTATTCCTCGCACGCGCACTGGCTCAAGAGAGCGACCTTTATTTGATGGACGAACCCTTCGTGGGCGTCGATGCGGCCACAGAGTCAGCGATAATTGAAATCCTAAGGGAACTTCAGACGCAGGGTAAGACACTCATCGTCGTACATCATGACCTCACAACGGCCCCAGACTATTTCGATCGTATTCTACTTTTGAATATGCGAGTGGTGGCCTACGGAAACACCAAAGATGTTTTCACCTTTGAGAATCTCCAAAACGCCTACGGCGGTCGATTGAGTATCCTTTCAGAAGTCGCCTTGAGCCGGGCTCGCAAAAAAGCGGAAGGCGACACACCAGAGGACTCGCTGCGATGAGAGAGCTATTGCCACACGCCGTTTCCAATGGCAGCAAGCAACGGCTTGCATTCTCCATCTTCGGAATCCTCACTGCTTCCACAATCGCTCACGCCGCCCAGATCGGGAAAATCTCGGAAACGAGCTGGACCGAGCAAGCGCTCGATTTTTTGTCGTTAGAAGAACCTGTGGTCCGAACAGCCGTTCTTGGAACACTTATCATCGGATTTTGCTGCGGCGTCCTAGGCAGCTTCCTAGTGGTAAGAAAACTTTCCCTGCTCGGCGATACCCTTTCCCATGCGGTTCTGCCCGGGGTGGCTTTAGGTTTTCTCTGGAACGCCTCCAAGGACCCGTGGGCTATCTTTATTGGAGCGACCGCAGCGGGAATCCTCGGAGTGGCACTTGTTGGCTGGATCAAACAGACGACTCACTTAAAAGAAGACAGCGCGATGGGAATGGTGCTCGCCGGATTCTATGGACTCGGTATTTGCATGACCACTATGATCCAAAATATGGCGATGGGAAACAAGTCTGGCCTGGACAAGTTTTTCTTCGGTCAAGCTGCCGCTCTCTCAAGTGGGGACATCCAACTGCTGGGCATCATTTCTTTAATTACAGTCGTATTGGTTCTAATATTCTATAAGGAGTTTATAGCCATAAGTTTCGACACAGGCTTCGCACAGGCCATTGGGATGCCCGTCCAAGTATTGCACTACGCACTAATGGCATTGCTAACATTCGCGGTTGTCGTATCGCTTCAAGCAGTCGGAGTTGTACTCGTTTCTGCATTACTGATAACTCCAGCCGCAGCCGCTTTCCTCTTAACCGATCGAATGCATTGGATGCTGATTCTTGCCGCGGGATTTGGAATGCTCTCGGGCGTTCTAGGTGCTTTCATTTCCTACCTATCGAACAACTTGCCAACAGGGCCTCTCATCGTCCTTGGGGCAACGCTCATTTTCGTCCTCGCTCTTTTCTTCGGTCCACGGCACGGATTCCTCACCAAGACATTACGGCGAAAAAGACAAAGGCAGCGTATTGCATTGGAGAATACCCTCAAATCCATATTCTACCTTTGTGAAAATTCCGACTTCGAGCGGAGGGAGTTCGTGGTTGCCGAACTGGCGGTCGAACGAAATTCAAACTTGCCCGCAACGGAAAGGGAAATCCTCAATCTCGTGGAAGCAGATATGGCTGAGTGGATCGTCGATTCGAACACCCCTTCGATGAGTGGTCAGGCCCGATTCAGACTATCCAAAGAAGGCTGGTATCGCGCCTGCGAAATTGTCCGTAACCATCGACTTTGGGAACTCTACTTGACCAGTGCCGCTAGCTACGAGAGCGACCACGTTCATGACGACGCGGAAGAGATTGAGCACCTCATCGGCGAGGGTATCGTCAAACGCCTAGAAGACCGACTCCAAAATCCAATCCATGACCCCCACGGACGTCTCATTCCGAGAAGGGATCAGGTAATTGCTTAAAGTGATTCAATGACAGAATGCTTCACCGTCGAATCCATTACAGGGTTGTTTTCGCTACAGACCCAACACAATCGTATCGACTGCTTAGGGATGAGCAGCCCCACCGTTGCTACCTTAAGCTGCCTCGGACTTGCCACGGGGATACCTTATTTTTTAAACCTTCAGCTTTAGACCGTGCGCGAACAATTTTTCCCAGCCTTTGATTGGCACACAGTCTTTATCCAGCCCTGGAGCGAGTACGCAGTAAATTCGTTTTGGATTGTTCTAATGGGATTCCTTGTAGCCGGAACCTGTGGTCTTGTTGGCTGTTTCGTAATTCTCCGACGCATGGCACTTGTGGGGGATGCCATTAGTCATAGCATTTTGCCAGGCATTACTCTGGCTTTCCTCATCACCAATTCACGGGATACCCTTCCAATGATGCTTGGCGCGGTCGTGGCTGGCGTGGTTACAGTCGCTCTAATCGAGGCGATCCGCTACACTTCTCGAATTAAACCAGACGCTGCTATCGGAATCGTATTCTCCAGTCTCTTCGCAATAGGAGTCATACTCATTTCCGTTTTCGCAGACGAAGTGGATTTAGATGCTGAATGCGTTTTGTATGGAGAACTTGGATTCATTCCACTTCAGGATATTGCTTATTTCGGTGAAATCGTAATTGGGCCCGAACCGATCGTCCGAATGGCGATTATTACCCTAATAGCGATCGTCCTTCTATTTGCCTTCTTCAAGGAGATGATCGTTACCTCATTCGATTCCGGTCTTGCCGCATCTCTGGGGATCAATCCCACTCGCTACCAGTACGGACTCACGCTTTTTCTATCCATTGTGATCGTGAGCTCATTCGAATCAGTTGGAGTGGTACTTGTAATTGCGATGATCATCTTTCCCGGGGCCACTGCGTTGATGCTCACTGACCGACTTCCCATCGCCCTCGTGCTTTCCACCGTAATTTCTGGAGCTTACTCATTAATCGGATTTCACCTTGCCACTTGGCTAAACGCTTCGATTGCGGGCGGCATGACGGTAATCGCGGGAATCGTTTTTGGGATTGTTTGGGCATTCGCACCCCAGCGAGGGTTAATCGCTACCTTCGTCCGAAATAGGCAGATAATGGAGGGGTCGGCTCTAAATTTCAGCCGAGAAGAGAAGTAGGCGAGCCTTAGGGCTAAACGCCACCCAGTGCGGGGCTATCCGGCCATAACTGAATCGACTTATTGGCCCGTGCACATCTTAGCGATGAATGTGTCCGCCTCTTCCACCGATTGAGATACTTGTTATATCAAAGCGTCCACTTCACTACGCATTCCAAGAGTTGTCTTGTTTAAGGCCACGATTGCCTGCGAATTCAGATCGTGTTTGCGGAATAACGTCTAGTCCCAAAGCGTCACGCTCACTGGGTCCATTTTCTCAGCAGTCCCTTCCATCGCGCTAAACAACTTCAAATACAGAATCTTGGTTTGATTCATCTGATCTAGGCTGCCTTATCGCAGGTCCTGATTAGTGTATTGCCCCAACTTGGATTCCCATTCCTTGAAGAGCACTTTCGAAACGCCTTTGATCGAATCGATACGATCCCACGATCCTTTCACTCGTTTCTCGCTCAGGACAAAAGAATCTTGCAAGTGCTCATTGGCCGTTTTCAAATATCATAGTTCCACATTGGATACGGCGACGAACTCTTCGAACACGCTGGCAAACTGTGCTTTCGTGTCCTCCTAGGCTTCCCTCCCCTCCTCTACTCATTCAACTAGGAAATCACGCTTTTCCGTGCCCATTTTCTCAATCGCTCCATCGTGCATAGACTGGCAACCTGTGGCCAATAAAAGCGCTACAACGAATAGCTGGAGGGATGCTTGAGGCACAAAACAAAGATGCTTCATGGCATTTCTTTGTAGGCTAGTTGATTGGATTTTGAAATCTGAATTTTTCTACGGGTGAAGGAATTTCAGATTGTTCCGCGAGTTCCGCGAGTTCTCGCACCAATTCAGGATGCCGAGAAGCAACATTTCGCGACTCACTGATGTCGATAGAAAGATCATACAATTCCCAATCAGCATCTGGATCCTTGTCTACGTTGTATTTCACAAGTTTCCAATCCCCTTTTCGTATCGCAACCCGGCCGCCCCTTTCATGGAAAGCCCAATACAAATGCGAGTGCTTCCGCTGCTTCCCTGACTGAAGAAGCGTGGGTGCAAAGGAAATGCCGTCTACTCCATCTGGAGTCTCGGTTCCGGTCAAATCGCAAACCGTGGGTAGCACATCCCAAAAAGCGGAAACATGTCTTGTTTTTGATTCAGCGGCAATTTTTCCGGGCCAACGTGCCAGCATCGGTACGCGGATACCCCCCTCATAAAGGTCCCGCTTGAGACCTTTGTAAGGACCGTTGCTATTAAAGAAATCTGGGTCCGCCCCTCCTTCTTTATGTGCCCCGTTGTCCGATGTGAAAATAACTAAGGTATTTTTCTCAATTCCAAGATTGCCAAGCTTATCCAGAATTTGCCCTATGTGGTCGTCCAGCATCGTAATCATTCCCGCAAACGCCGCATGGCTCTCAGGTTGCGTGCCGTATCCACCCACTCGATAATTGGGTCCATGATCTGTTCCTTCGTAGTGTTTCTCCGGCAGCAGCTTTCCTCTAAAACGGGACATATATCGCTCAGGAACGAACAGTTCCGCGTGGGGGATGACGTGTGGAACGAAACAGAAAAAGGGCTTGTCCTTGTTCTCTTCGATGAAGTCGAGTGTCTTTTCCTGTATAAGCTCCGGAGCATATACGCCTTCATGCGTACCCTCATTGGCTTCTAGCATCAGGCGCTCGTCATTGTCCCAAAGATGGTAAGGGTAATAGTTGTGGGCGATACGTTGGCAGTTGTACCCAAAAAATACGTCAAACCCTTGATTTACTGGATCACCCTCCGAGCCAGGAAATCCTAGCCCCCACTTTCCAAAGGCTCCCGTTACATACCCCTCATCTTTGAGAATCTCTGCGATCGTCACCGATTCTGCCGGCAACGCCATTTGTCCCTCAGGCTGCACTTCAAAGTTGCCGCGAATCGGCGTGCGGCCCGTGTGTAATCCAGTCATCAAAGACGAGCGGGAGGGAGCGCATACAGTACTGCCCGAATAGTGCTGCATAAACTGGATTCCGTCCTCCGCAATTCTGTCAATATTTGGGGTTTCAAAGTGCTTCTGGCCGTAAAGGCTCAGATCCCCCCAACCCAAATCATCCGCCAGAATGTAGACGATGTTGGGCCGGTCTCGGGCTTGAACACTTCCCACGAAACCAAAAAACACGGAAACGATAAAACTAATCAAAAAGAAACGTCGCATAGCATACAAGTGATGACGAAAGGCAGTGTAGAAGCCTTCTCAAGACAGTTGCAAGGGTTGCTTGTCCGAATATCTTTATTCCTCTAGGGATTAGTACTATCAACTAATAGTCCCTTTTAGTCGCTGTAGAAATTCGATTGCCCCTCAATTATCCATCCAAGATAAATCAACCCTGCAATTTCGACTAGATCCCACTGAACTTATTTTTTTAACCCTATGCCCATGAAAACGCTAAAAAATCAGATTCTTCTAGTGGCCACAGTGTCATTGGCGATTGCCTCGACCGACGTCGCTAAGGCAGCCGATTCGCCTTCCAAGCCAAACTTTCTCTTTATTCTGATCGACGATCTCGGATGGCCAGATCTTGGATGCTATGGAAGCGAATTCTACGAGACGCCGCGAATCGACGCACTGGCCGCGTCAGGAGTGCGTTTTACCAATGCCTATTCCGCCTCACCCGTTTGCTCTCCAACTAGAGCCGCCATCATGACCGGTCAATACCCTTCCAGAGTTAACATCACCGATTGGATTCCCGGAGCGGTCGCAAAAAATCCCAAGCTAATCGCTCCTGAAGATCGAGACAATCTGGACCTGAAAGAAACCACCTTGGGCGAGGCATTCAAAAAGAAAGGCTACGAGACCTTTTACGCTGGCAAATGGCACCTTGGAGAAGAAGGCCACTTCCCCGAGGATCAAGGCTTCGATTTCAATAAAGGAGGCCACCACAAGGGCAGCCCCCCCGGAGGTTACTACGCTCCTTTTAACAACCCACGACTTGAGGATAAACCGGACGATCATTACCTGACGGACCGCCTCGCAGATGAGTCGATCGAGTTCCTCGACTACCGCGACGCCTCCAAGCCATTTCTTCTCTATTTGTCGTTCTACACGGTACACACCCCCATACAAGGTGCCGATAAGTACGATGCCTATTTTACAGAAAAAGCAAAAACGCTAACCGGATCCGCTAACCCCATCGTGGAGCGAGACGGTAAAACACGCTCTCGACAAAATGATCCAAAATATGCCGCTATGGCAAAGTCGATGGATGAAAATATTGGCCGCATCTTGGACGCGCTTCACGCCAAAGGTCTCGATGACAACACAGTTATCATTTTCACATCTGACAACGGTGGTCTTGCCACGAAAACGACTCCAGGGCCCACCTCAGTTTTACCATTACGAGCCGGAAAAGGATGGTGCTACGAAGGCGGGATACGGGTTCCACTGATCATTCGGGCTCCCGGAGTTAGCAAGGCAGGCCTTGTCTCTCACATTCCGGTAATTAGTATGGATTATTTCCCTACAATGCTTGAGCTAGCGGGCTTTAAATTAATGCCCGAACTACACAAGGATGGGGTCAGCTTGGTCAACCCGATTCAAGGCAAGACCGTCGAGCGGGATACTCTATATTGGCACTACCCTCATTACCACGGGTCCATGTGGAAGCCCGGAGCCGCGATTCGAGTGGGAAACTGGAAAGCAGTCCAGTTTTATCATTACGGAGAGGCTGAACTATACGATTTGAGTAATGACATTGGAGAACGGAACAATCTCGCCAAATCTCATCCTGAGAAGCTGAAAGCTCTATTGGCCAAGCTCGTTTCTATTCAGAAAAAAACCTCGGCACGGATCCCGACTCCGAATCCCGCTTACAATGGAAACTTGGATCTTATAAAAGCAGAGTCGAGATGATACCATCACCGTCTTGGAAGGGTCTTAGCCCTAGTCAGCCACACAAATCTTGTCTCAAAAAATGGCCCTACGAAACAGGCGAAAACCAACCCGATGAAATCCACTTTACTCTATTTATTTTCCATAATTCTTACGATTGCCTCGCTCTCCGCCTCCTATCCGGATCAGCCGATTAAGATTATTGTACCTACCGCAGCGGGAGGTGGCCATGACACGATGGCCCGCATCTTCCAGCGGACGATACAAGAGGAATCGATATTGCCGGAAAAAATGGTTATCGTAAACATACCAGGGGCGGGTGGTGCTGTGGGAACTCGAAAGATTAAAGACTCCCCAAATGATGGATACACAATCGGTATCTGGAATCCAAATGCCCTGATTTCAGCCAAGCTCATGGGCATAACCAATTACGACCACAGCGACTACGAGATCCTTGCCATGACAGGCTACACGGGCTTAGGAATGGGAGTCAAAGAAGACTCAAGCATATCCTCTATCGCCGATCTCATCAAGCAGGCACAAGCAAAGCCGGGCTCAATGAAGCTCGCAACCGAAATCGGCACGGCAACACACATCATTCCCATGATCCTGGGGGATCAAGCGGATTTCGAATTCCGTATCGTCAACGCTGGGGGCGGATCCAAGCGACTAGCGTCTATTCTGGGAGGGCATACCGACATTAGCATCTTCTCTTCTCAGGCTCTGATCAACTTCAGTGTTTCCGGAATTCGTCCACTCCTTACGTTTTCCGAATCCCGCATTCCACTCCTTCCCGATACGCCTACCGCAAAAGAAAGCGGTATCGATATTGTCCTAAACGAATCCAGAATCTGGCTGGCACCTAAAGGAACCGATCCTGCAAAACTGGAAGTTCTGCGCCAGGCGTTAAAGACGGCAATCGAATCTCCTAACACCCAGAAACAGATGGAGAACTTAGGAATTTCTCCTGTTTATGGGGACGGCACGGCAGTAGTCGAGGACATCGAGCGCATGCGCAAACTATCCGAGCCAGTCATCGCCAAGATGAAACGATAAGAGAATGATGGTTGCGGGTAATCCCCGAGCACCACCGGGATGATTGTCGTGCATCTTAAGTATACAGTCGGCATAGTTTAATAACCAGCCCTAGGATACTGTATTATTGGAGACTCTCTAGGGGCTGCCAAGGTTATGTAGGAATGCATATATCAGAAATACCAATACAATTACCGTGAACCCGAGTCCCTTGGCCATTCTCCATGTGCCTTCGGTTTCAGGAGACAACGAGATCGTTTCCGCTGAATTCGATGCTGGGAATGCCTTGCTAAGAACAATCATAAGAGCACACATAATCGCAAAGTTGATTGCCGTAAAATGCAGCCAATGCAACTCCACTCCAAAAATTGAATTATTTAGCATCAAGGTGGATAATACAAATAGACCCATCCCAGAGAAGAGGGAGATCTTCGCCGCTTTCGTTGAAACACTCGTGGTTACCATACCCATGAAAATGATCGCGAGTATCGGCACATTGGTGACCGCCGCTAGCTTCTTCATCAAATCAAACAATCCTTCCGCGCCTCCGATCAATGGAGCCAGAGCCATCGCAATGATCGCTAGAATTAACCCAAATCGCTTTCCTGCTCGAACGGTTTCCTCATCCGAGGCATCGGGTCGCATAATTCCCCTGTAAATATCCAGCCCATACAAGGTAGAACAACTGTGGAGTCCGCTATTGAACGAACTCAATATGGCCCCGAATATGACGGCCCCGAAGAAGCCAACCAAAGCCGGAGGGAGCACTTTCGATACGAGCATTGGATAGGCCATGTCCTGCTTTGCTAAATCTGGCCCAAACATTTGGAAAGCAATGATACCGGGTAAAACTAGGTAGAATGGACCGGCTAGCTTCAGACAGGCTGCGATAAGGATACCTTTTTGACCCTCTTTCAAAGACTTCGCACCGAAGGTTCGCTGAACGATCGATTGATTCGTACACCAATAGTACACATTGATGAGGATCATTCCCGTAAAAAGCGTGCTTAGCGGGATGTTCTCCCCTTCCTTCCCCACTGGATCCAGCTTCTCAGGAATATTGTTCACGATAGTGCTGACTCCCGAAAATACGTTTCCATCACCCAAGGCGGCGAGACCTAGAATCGGAATCAGCAAACCGCCAATCATGAGGCCAATTCCATTGATCGAGTCGGAAATGGCCACCGCTTTCAACCCACCAAAAATAGCATAAATACCTCCCGCGATACCAATCGCCCATACCATTATCCAGATCGCTGCGCCGTCGCTTACGCCAAGTAAGTCTGGAACTCCGAATAGAGTGTTCATGCCGATCGCGCCTGAATATAGTACGAACGGAAGGAAGTTCGTAAAAATCGAGATTAGAAAGACTGCTCCGAGAAAACGACGTGTTTGTTTGTCGAAACGGCGTTCCAGAAATTCAGGAACCGTCGTAATCTGGCCTTTCCAGTAACGCGGGAAAAAGAACAAAGCCATTACTACCATCGCGAACGCGGCGATAATTTCCCAGGCCATCACCTGAGCTCCGTGAGTATAGGCGTTACCATTTAGCCCAATCAGCTGCTCCGTTGACAAGTTGGTCAGCATAAGCGAACCTGCAATCACCCATCCGGTTAGCATGTTGCCAGCTAGAAAGTAGCTCCTGCCGTGGGCATGATCGTCGTCACGAGTTTTGAAATAGGAGATGGTGGCAACGAGTCCGGTGAAGGCGATAAAAGAGAATAGGGAGAACATATTGTATAATTCGGGAGTGCTAACGAAAACGGCGTGTCAAAGGTCCTTCCGCAAGGATTTAATGCGAAACTCCCCCGGTCCAGATGTAGATCTATGAGAAATTGGTGGGAGCAGTTCTATCGAACGCTAAATCGATAGACGGTCCGAGTCTTATAGATTTCACCTGGCTTCAGCGTCGTACTAGGAAAATTGGCATGGTTCGGCGAATCCGGATAATGCTGGGTTTCCAAGCAAAATCCGCTCCGATATTCGTAATTCGCTCCGCTTTTCCCCACTAAAGACCCATCAAGGAAATTCCCACTGTAATACTGAATCCCGGGCTCCTCGGTCAGCACCTCCATGTATCGGCCACTAATCGGCTCGTAAACAGTCGCAGCTAATTCTAGGCCTTCACTTTCCCTCCGTAGCACCCAGTTGTGATCAAAACCGCCTCCAAGCTTCAACTGCAGATGGTCCTCGTCAATACGATCTCTGGGGGCGACCGGACTCGTAAAGTCCAACGGGGTGCCTTTTACTGGCATCAACTCACCCGTGGGAACCATATTAGAAGTGATCGGGGTGAAGTGGTCCGCATTGATCATCAACAAATGGTCAAGCGGGGTGCCTTTCCCTTCTCCGTGCAAATTGAAGTACGAGTGGTGAGTCAGATTGATGATAGTGACCTTGTCAGTCGTCGCCCGGTAGGAGACTTCAAGTTCGTTTTCATTCGTGAGCCGATACACCACACGGATACGAACGTTCCCCGGATATCCTTCCGCCCCATCAGGATGCACATAGTTTAAAACGAGATTGGCGGCCTCCTTTCCTACTGACGGGCGACCACTCCAGAGAACCTTGTCTAGACCTTTGGTTCCCCCGTGAAGATGGACCGGAACCCCTCCGGCTTCGCTGTTGTTGGTCAGCTGGTAACTCTCACCCTCCAACTCAAACTTTCCATCAGCTATGCGGTTACCGTATGGACCGACGATCGCTCCGAAATATGGAGTTGCCGCAAGATAGTCTTCCAATCTGCTGTAACCGAGCACTACGTCTTCCTGGCGGCCCTTCCGGTCCGGAGTCGTCAGTCGCGTAATGATGCCCCCGTAGTTGGTAATCTCCGCGATCATCCCATTCGCATTTTTCAATCGGTAGATTTGAACGGCTTCACCACCCGGCAGTTCCCCATACCGTTTCACGATCACGTTACACGTTTCCGCAAACACTGCGGAGCCGAAAATCAAGGCTAAAAGTAGGGCTGAAATTTTAGTCATCATAGTTGGAGGAGATTATAGTAAAACTTGGTACTTTCAGTATCCTAACTACCTAAGTACACCGCAAATCCAAAAACCACCTTCGCGTTCACATCAACCGCTGCCCAACATTCGAGCTTGCTAGATTAGCTTCAATCTTGAGAGTCTCCCCCGCACAAACCAACTATCAGTCTGGGCAAAAAATATCCCACAATCCCAATAACCTATGAACCCACCCATTGGAATAAAGCTGCTCTCAATTCTCTCACTATCAATCATCACCATTTTTAACACCACGTCACTCGCTCAACAAAGAGTAGGGGGTGGCGGCGGTGCAAGAGGGCCACAGGACCCCACTGCACCCTATATCAATCAGATGAAGCTTGAAGGTAAAAACAAAGCCGCCTTCAAGAAGGCTTTTACGGCTAACACACGCCGCGTTGAGAAATGGGCGATCAAAGTCCGAAACTTTCAAAACAAGAATAAGAAATACGTCGGCCAGACCAATCTGGACCCTGCGATAATAGAAAAGATCAAAGCGGACAAGGCAGAGCTGGATGGGCTCAAGGTTGCCAACGGAAAGGCCTACGAGGAAGCCCTCCTCGCTTTCCTTTCTCCCGAGCAAATCAAACAGGTGGGGACGATCGGAAAACGAATCGCAGAACAGAGAGCGAGAGCCCGGGAACGAAGAACCACAGGCAGGCAAGGAGGAGGCCGGCCACAAGGATCGCGTCGCTAGATCTTAAATCGCCTTCCTCTGCAACTGACCGTAGTAGAATTACAAGTTGGGAAACCGAACCGGAATAGTGCGGCTTTTTTGCATTCCAAGGCCTCAGATTCACCAACAAAACGCCAAGCTGATTTAGACTGGTACGAATTACCAATTTCTGACAAAAAATTTTGCAACGCTTTAAAAGCCTTAATACGTTGATTTATAATGACTTAAATGTATTTTTTAACTCAATAAAAATTCAAGATTTCAAAAACTACAAACCAGCAATCCTCTCGAGCCCCTTCTGTAGTTTTCCCGTATTTTACTAGGAACATACAAAACGAAGAACACTTCTTCGGTCCCTTGTAAAATAAGACAATTAACAACAGGAGAATAAGTAAAATGAGGACCAAGCGTATCAAAATCGCCGTAATCAGTCGATTCGCGAACGCCGCGAGTCGATGGTAGCTGAGAGTTTAATCGCCGCTGAAAATCCCGACATCGGACTCGCTACCTTGTCCCCGATGCAAAAAGACGCAGCTGCGTTTTTGCTGAGAGGCCACGACGCAAATGCTAATCAAATCCTACAGGCGCAAGATCTGTTGGCATCCACTCGCGACTTACGCCAATTGAACCTCGAATTCCGCTCCGGTTTCGGCCGCGGATCACAAGAGATTTTGAACAAGGTGAACTAAGGCTGGGAGCAACTATCGCTCCCAGTTTTGATCTCAATCAGCCTAACCAGCTATTTGCTTCGTCCATTTCGCCCAGGCATTCGATTCGGGCATCCTCCTTGTCCACTCGCTCTCCCCCCTACAATTCAAGTTCTGACCGTGTTTCCTTGCCTCGTCGAAATACTTCCATTCATTATGCTCAACCTCAGTACTTGTTTAAAGCCAAGCAAACCTTAACTAGGAGATCGATTCAACCCAGCGAAACATAGACTGCAGGGAATCAAAAGACCTCCAACTGTCTGAAATCCTCGCCCTCCAAGTAGGATGCCCATTCAAATGGGTAATAGTCACCTTTAGTTCTGCGTCTTCGACCCTTCCTAATCGATAGCCCTTGCGAGCCAAAGCACGTCGAGTCCAGAGAGCGACACTCCCCTTTCCTTCCATGGAGGCCACCCGTTTAGGTATCCGGTGAAGTCGAAAGCAACCTTCATCAGTATCCCAATTGACTTCATCGCTTTGGAACGTTTGAGCGATTATCCTCCTCAGTGCTAGGTCTTCTGGATACCCCTGCACCACAATTCCAGCTGGATTCATTAGCCAAAGTTCATCCGCACAACGCACCGACAAATCTAAGTCATGAGACGAAAGTATGACCGCGAGCCCTTCCTCCTGGGCTAGATCCCTAAGTATCCTCATTATTTCTACCCTTCTCGGGAGATCCAAGAAAGCCGTTGGCTCATCAAGAAAAAGGACTTTAGCGTCCTGTGCCAGAGCTCGTGCGATCATCACCTTTTGGCACTCGCCGTCACTCAATTCGCCGACTTGCCTCTCTGACAAAGATTCCGCATCGACAACCCGCAAGGCCCATTCCACACGGGACCGGTCATATTCGCTCAAGATTCCCGTCCACCGAGTATGCGGATACCGTCCCAGAGCAACGATGCTGTAGGCTGTAAGCATACCGCTCGGTGCTTGATCCGTCAATACAACGCTCCCGAATCGGGCCCTTTCTCTCGATACTAAAGTGCTGACATCAGCTCCATCCATGAAAATCTTTCCCGCAAGAGGCTTGTCCAGTCCAGCAAGAGTGCGAATCAACGTAGACTTGCCCGCACCATTGGGCCCCAATAGACATACAAGCTCTCCGTGCCGAAGCTTGAGATTAAGATCTTCGGCAACGAGCGAATGCCCATTTTTTCCTCGAAAATAGCCAATGGACAATCCCGAGGCCTCTAAAACGTATCGCTCCTCAATCATCCACCAAACACCCTCCTCAGGTTTCGCTGTTTTAGCAAAGCAGCAATTACAACCGGAGCACCAATCAAAGCAGTCACTGCGTTTAAAGGTAAGGTCGCCTCAACTCCTGGAGCCTTGGCAATGAGATCCGCGATGAGGGAAATGAGGCTTCCAAACAAGATCGCAGATGGAACAAGAATGCGATGGGATGGAGTCTTTAAGAGAAGTCTGCAAAAATGCGGGGCAGCGATTCCAACAAAGCCTATCGGCCCACAGAATCCAGTAACTACTCCCGCCAAGAGCGATGCGCTTCCCAGGATCAGTATCCTCGATCGCCTGACATTCACACCCATGCTCGATGCGTATCGCTCACCTAGGAGAAACGCATCTAAGGACTTAACATGCGGAGCGACTGCCACCAAACCAATCACCACCGACGGAGCAAAAACCAGAAAATGCGACCAAGTAACACTACTGAAATTCCCAAAAGACCAATTGAAAAAGGACTGCAACCGATCGGCCATACTGTAAAAGATGAGTATGCTCACGATCGCTCCCACTCCATAACTTATCATCAGTCCAAGTATCAGTAATGATATTACATCTACCCGCCTTGCGAACGCGAGAAGAATCATCAAAACCGCCCCCGCTCCTACGGAGGCCGCTACTACCACAAGAATATGGCCCGAAAATTTCAAATTCTGAGTCAAAGCTATTCCTGAAGGAGCCAATACCAGCAGTGCGATCGCAACACCCAAACTAGCTCCCCCATTTACCCCAAGTACAAATGGATCCGCGAGTGGATTCCGGAATACTGTCTGCATCATTAGTCCTGAAACGGACAAGGCCGCTCCCGCAAGCATCGCGGTTAGTCCCCGCGGCAAACGAAACTCAAGTACGATCCCAGATAATACGTTATCAACTTTCTCGCTTCCGAAAAGAGATCCCAAAATGTCTGAAATAGAAATGGATACCGAACCAAGACCGATGTTCAGAGCGAGAGCGACCAGATTCAAGAACATCAGAGCGATGAGCAAACCGGAAGTCCGATTCATTCGAAACCTCCCCATCCAATTTGTACTAACCATTAACTCTAGTTCCTCATAGTTTGACTAATTGAGCTTCTCGTAGAAACGGAACGAGTGGTTAGGCATTAATTCGGGGTGGAAAATCGCTATTAGGTCCTCGAGGACCCACTCCGGATGGAGTACGCCGTTTTCCCAAATGTCGTTGCCACCAATTCCGTTAGATCGTAACGTATTGTTGTATACATTGCCGATTTCAAAAGCTCTAAATCGAGCAAACCGGCTATCCTGGCTCTTAAGCCCCTCTAAATCACGATGCACTCCGGGATGAAGCCAGAAATCAACCTCTGCTGCCCTATGATAGACGCTTTCAAAGTCCTTCGGTAGACCGCCACTCGATGAGTCGTCAGAGAACAGATAGTCGCCTCCTGCATCCTCAAATGTGCGAGCTGTGTAACTCCGCCCACCTGGAACATGCCACGTTCCCCCATGGGGAGCATTCGAAAGGACAGTTGGGCGCTGTCCCGCGCTCGAAGCGACATGACTCAACTCATTGTAGCGCTTAGCTATTTTGTCAAAGATTCTTGATGCCTTCTCTTCTTTGTCGAAAAAAACTGCCGTAAACTTCAGCCACTCCGAGCGACCCAGTGGATGCACTTCCATATACCCTGCTGTAATCACGACCGGCTGCTTCGCCCTTTCCAATTGTGGATGAGTATCAAATTGTGGATTTCCCATGGCACTGGTAAGCACCAGATCTGATTTAAGCATCAGCAACGTCTCTATGTTCAGGGAACTACCCTCTTGAATTTCTTTGGTGTATCCACCTTTTACTTGTTCCAGAGCCATTGGGTCGTGGGCTAAGCTGACGTTAGCGAGCCCGACCAGTTCGTCGTACAGATCTAGAGACTTAATATGCCCTAGATATACCGTCTCTAGAATCGACATTCTCTGAACCGGTGTCCGGATGATACGCATTCCTGACGGTAAATCTGGGACCGCTGCTGTCCGAGGAACTAACGCATAGTTAAACGTTAAGTTCCCTGAACCACGCCACATATTTCTAACCGTCACGATCTTGTGTGTTTCAAAATACTCGATGCTGAAGTTTTTGGCATACGTGATCTCTACCCCTTTCCCTAACACGGGGGAACTTCCCAATACAAAGGTCAATGCGATCCAAAGAACGATTTCCAAATGCTTGCTGCACTGCCTCGAACACTCCCCCCATTTGCCCACATAGACCCATTTAGGGATTGTAGAGAAATGCGATCGCTTGCCCACGTATACTTCAGTCTTTCTCCCAATTAGAACCGCCACTCAACTCCAGCAAATGCGGCGAATCCTCTCGCTGGCACGCGTCCAGAAAAACTCGAAAAGCTGACAGTGTAGTCTTCGTTAAACGCGTTTTCGACACGGGTAGTCAGAGAAACGGCATCGCTGAATCTGTATCGAGAATAACCTCTCACTAGAAGATAGTTATCAATATCTACACTTCCAAAGCTCTCGCGACCGATTACGTAATTCACACCCGACCCGACTAGCCACTTTTCGTCGATACGAAATTCATTGTTCAAACTAATCTGATGCCGAGGAACCCCGGGCAGGCGCGACGTCGTATTTAAACTTAGGTCTGTCGCGCTCGATTCCGTCCAGGTGTGTACCAAATTTGCCGACCAATTCTCCTTCATCTGATAGCTCACATAAGCTTCTAATCCGTAATTCTCGGCAATATCCCGATTGGCGTAGGTTCCATCAAAACCTGTGGTGGGCACGAACACTACAAGATCCTCAATATCGTTCTGAAAACAGGTAACACCTAGTTGAATTGCTCCATTTTTGAAAAATTGGTCGAAGCCGATTTCCCAGCTTTTACTCTCTTCGGGTTTCAAATTCAGATTACCCAGAGCGAAGCTCGAAGTGGAAAAGAGGCGAAAGAAATTGGGGGCTCTAAATGCGGTTCCAATAGCCGCACGAAGTTTCGTTCTGGTGGGAAGCACCCAGGCTCCATTAGCCCGCCAAGTTGTCTTCGATCCCGCGATATCATAATCATCGTGTCGAGTTCCCAAAACGAGGTTAACCCCTTCTCCCGCTTCGATCTCGGCTTGGACAAAGAGAGCCCAGTTTTCGCTCTCGCTTTCTGGAAACGAATTATCGTTTCCTTCCTGGCGCTCCCAAGTTGACCCTGCTACCAGCCTTAGTGAATCGGATGCATCAATAGTATTCTGCCAATCTAGAGACCAGTTTGCTGCATCTCCGATATAAATAAAGCCTGTTTGCCGATAATACTCGTCCAGCATAGAGGCAGTAAACTTCTGAGTCCAATTTTCACGACTTGTTTTTACGAAAGCGCTTACCGCTATCGTATCACTTTGCACACGTGTTGAAGGAGGAGGTGTCAGATCGCCCACTGGATTACTGTAATCCGTAAACTCGCCCCGCGACGAGATGCCGACCGTGGTATTTTCAGACAAGTCGTAGTCCAATCGGAAAGAATAGCTCTTCATCTTGCCTTCATTATCACTGAGCTCGTTGTCACTTTCTTGACTGGCCGCATGAAACGAAAAATCAAGTTCTCCTGCCTCACCCTGGCCCTGAAAGGCAGTCAGAGAGCTGTTGAAGGAACCCAGCTCATTCGTCAAGGTGTAGTGCGGCGTTCCTCGACCTTGCCTCGTCTCTAGCAGGATTACTCCACCGATCGCACTGGATCCATAGAGCGTGCTTTGGGCTCCTCGAACAATTTCCACCCGCTCCAAATTAAAGCCACTCGCCCCAGTAATGAAGCGGCCATTGGAAAAAATGGAGGTGTTGGTTTTTGCTCCGTCAACCATTGTCAGTACCCGCGAGCCCGAATTCCCTCGAATCATAACTTCCGCTGTCGAGCCCAATGCCTCATCACTTTGCGAATAAACCCCTTTAACGTCGAATAAAACGTGCCGCAAATTACGGTGCATTTTACGATCAACCTCACTTCCTAACAAGACGTCTGCACTGATTCCCAAGGTACTCGCATCACGCTCGGTTCGAGTCGCACCGACAATGTAAGGACCTAGCTCGTAACGCTCCCTTGCATTTGTAGCGTTCAGTACAACCACAGTTAACCCTAGTAAGCCCGCTTTGATCGCAAAGACTCGTTTTCTAAGTCTATTTTGAGTTGTCATGTTTTCCGTATATAAATTTCTGTCGCGAAAATTAAGATAAGGACAACCCACGGCTACACGCTAATCTACTCGTCTCAAATTACTGAGACGGTTAGAAACGCGATGAATTCGACTAGTGATAAACGTAGACGAATCATTCCATACCACTTGTTTCCGCGACAAGCGTCTGACGAATCGAATTTCGATTCAATCGGTATCTTATCCGCAGCCAGCAATGGGACTCAGAGTAAAATGGGCTCCATACCCCAGCGCGACTGTCGCCGATTCACACGGCGTTTCCTGGAAACTGCGGACTTAAAAGTAAAAAGAACTATCGCCAGAAACGGCTGACGATTGATTAAAGCAAGACAAAAGCCTTATATGGCTAAACTGGACTGCTAGAAATTGCGAGTAGCCGTTTGTCTTTTGTCAAGTCGCATAGATAGGCGCCACATTTCTCATAGCAAGAGCACGTGCCAGTCGTAACCGGCAAGGCGAAGGCTGGTCATGCTCCGCCACACGGATTTGATTAATTCCCCAGATTCAGAGCTCCTTAACCCAGATATTGCGAAACTGGATACGGTTGGAGTGATCTTGCAGTGAAATTGGCATCGCCTTGTCCGGAGCGGGTATCGTCCGATCAGCTTGCCGATGGGCAGTTTGATGACGAAGCTCCTCATTTTTCTGGACCACAATTCCGTTGAGCCGCACGGTTATCCGGGCATTTGCCTTGAGTTTACCATTTTCAAATTTGGGGGCGGTGTAATTGATATCGTATGTCTGCCATTCCATAGGCGGCCGAGCAGCATTCACTTTTGGGGGAGACATTTTGTAAAGGGCTCCCAATTCGTTCCAGAGTCCATCCAAGCCATAGCTATTCAGAATCTGAGCTTCATATCCTTGGAAAAACAATCCACTGTTTCCTCTACTTTGACCACTCTTGCCCGGTTCAACTGGATAGCGGAACTCCATGTGGTAACGAACATTCTTGAATTTACGCTTGGTCCGGATTCCTCCTCCAATAGTTGGGTTCGAGCCCTTGTTAGCCGCCATCGGATTGATCTCCATCGCTCCATCTTCCAGTATCGTCCAAGTCACCACCCGGCCATCCTCGTGCTCCCACTCATCAGCGTTTTTTCCATCGAATAGGACAACAGAACCCCTTGGAGGTTTCGCACCCATCGTAGGAGAACCCAGCTGGACACGCTTCAAGGAAATCTCGGCTACCTTACCTCCAATCGACCCCTTCCCAGTCAGACCCGATTTTGTGACCCGCACATTCCACTCCCCATCCTTCAACACGATTGCATCACCCCTGAGCCGCGCCTCACCCGAGTAGTAGATCTCTGCACGAAGATTGTGGTCCTGGGTGAATTTGAGGTGATACCTACCCTTGTCTATGTTGATTACCTGAGCACACAGACCAGGATTGATTTTCTGATAACTCTTTTCGGGAGCTTTAGACCACTCGCCCACGTAATCTCCCATAAGCGTTTTGTCGGCTTCGGCAACATCCGTCCACTCGGGACCCGATCCGGCACTGAATACAGCGGGAATTACCAGGAAAACTCCTCCAAATAAAGAAAAAATTCGTACAATCATTTTTGGGAATTGGGTTATTAAACTACCTTTGAAAACTGGTTGCTGAAACTACTTGAGGTAATTCATATTCAAAAAATTCCCCTTTGAACAATGTCGCATGGGACCATCCGATACGGCAAATCTATTCGCCTTCCCACTTCCAAAGGGGTCCTTCCTCGACCATATTTGCGTGAATTGCCGCCATCTCTTTCGATAGCCGTTTGACGAGGGCCCGTTTTACGTTGGATAGATTCTTTTTCTGTGCTCGATCGATGCGGAGATTGTAGAGTTCAAACTTTTCCCAGGTGGACTCTCGAATGAAGTCCATATCGGAGGAAACCATGGCATGACTACTTGGCATATTCGGATGTTCGAGGTATCCAATCAGCAGCCAGTCGTCTTTACGGAAAGCTCCCGCTGGCATTTTGCCTGTCATTCCCTGTGCTCTCTGACTGAAGCCCGCGATCGAACGATAGAAATACCAAAACAGTGGCTGATCCCTCTCCCAATTTTCATTGCCAAAAAGCAAGGGGCTGAAATCAAGGCCATCCAACGTACGGTCTTTCGGCGACGCAACTCCCGCTAGAGAACAGAAGGTTGGCAGAATATCCACGAAATTCAGCGTCGCGTCGCTCGTTCTTCCCGCTTCGATCATGGCCGGCCAACGAATGATACCCGGCTCTCGAATTCCTCCTTCATACAGCATAGACTTTTGACCTCGTAACCCCCCATTGCTGGCATCATGAAGTGATCCATTGTCTGAAGCGAAAAGGACAATCGTATCTTCCCGATGGCCCAGCTCGTCCAGTCGCTCTAGCAAGCGCCCCGCTGCGTCATCCAAATTCTGGATATTAGCCAAGTACTCATTCCGCTCTTTACCTTCCGAATATTGTGCCACCATTTCCGGAGGCGAGGCGATCTTTTCGTGAGGCTCGTGAAACGCGACATACAGAAAGAAAGGATCCGCTTCGTCCTTTTGATTTAGCCATCGTATCGCATCGTCCACTACGATTTGGCAGGCGTATCCTTCTAGATCTCCAACGGGTTCGCCATTGCGTACAAAATTAACAGGATTCAAGTGGGAAGGGATAGCATTATTCGTTGTTCCAAACGAGTAGTCGAATCCTTGGTCACTCGGCTGAGGCTGCGTCGAGCGTAAAACGCTAACATGCCATTTGCCGGCATGGGCGGTCTGGTACCCGGATTCTTTTAACAACTCTGCAAGCGTCACTTCCGAACTCGGCATGTGCATCGGGTGCAATCCTTCCCTCTGTTCCGGAATGTAGCTGTACACACCTACTCGTGAAGGATAGCGGCCCGTCAAAAGTCCAGTCCGGCTCGGAGAGCAATTTGGGGCGGCCGCATGGAAATCTGTGAGCTTGAGCCCTTCAGCCGCTAGTTGGTCGATATTTGGCGTTTCCGCTTCCCCGCCATAACAGCCAAAGTCGGAGTAGCCAGCATCATCGGCGAGCATGATCACGATATTTGGACGCTCCGCATTCAGCAGCAATACTGTAGAAGACAGAACGAGGGTTGTCAGGAACAACCTCATTAGTGGAACTCGAACCTCCATTGCTAATAATTAACCAGGAAAAAGCGATTCGGACAAGTAAATTGATTGTTCGCCCCCGTTCACTCAATTGAATGCTTGCGTTCTAGCAGGCGAATTTTATCTCTGGGCTATTCCTGTATGCTAGGATCAACCTTATCCCTTGAAACAAAATCATATGAGTAAATTTATTCCTTTAATATCCTCCAGTTTGACAGGGCCACTAGGCATCTTGCACCTCCCACGCCTGTGGCAGAAAGTCTCTCTTAAGGCAACCGGACAGTTACACGACGACTATCCCGATATTGGAGCCGGATACGACAGTATGGTTTTGGGCACTTTGGGTATAGATGCAGACGCCTTCCGTTCGTTTGTGAAGGAAAACAAACCGTCCTACATCGAGTGCGAGAACTGGGTGGTCCAGAATGGCGATACTAGCCAGCCAGGAATCGCAAAGCTCAATCGACAGATTACGCAGTATCATCATAATGATAACACGAGAACCGAAATTTTAGCCGCCGCGGGTCTCGAAGATTCGGCTGCTATTGCCGATGCTCCAAACCTCAATAATTTGGATGACTGGACCGCTTTTCATAAGGAAGTTCTTTCCTCCTAGAAATCTCGCTAGTTCGTATTCATAAAGTCCCGAATTCTTTTTAAAGAGATCGGGATTTTTGATGGGAATAAACGATTCTTCGTTTGAAGGTTTCGATATGACAAATCCCCTTTTGTCTTCGCCGCTTCAGTGAGATGACCCTGACAATAAACTTTTCCCAGATTAATCATGAAAGATAAAAAAATTGGATTTGTAGGATTAGGTCGGATGGGTGCGAACATGGCCCGCCACTTGAGAGATTGCGGATACACCATTTCCGGTGTATTCGATATTGATGAGGAACTCAAAGAAGGCTTGGCCAGTGAGCTTGGGGCTACTGTCTGTGCGAGCCTCGCTGCTGTTACAGCTTGCTCGGATATCGTTTTTACCGTGGTCACCAATGACGCGGCCATGGATACGATCTTCTTTGGGGACGACAATCTGTTCACCGATGCCAATGATACCCTTTTCATCAACTGTGCGACGCTGTCGCCAGACATTCATCGTAAGCTCGAGACCGAAGCGGCCAAGGTAGGAGCTGAGTCGCTGGAGGCTTGTATGGCGTCCAGTATTCCCCAAGCTAGGAACGGTGGTCTATACCTGATGATAGGAGGGAGCCAGAGCACCTTTAATGCCATCAAGCCTATGCTTGAAGACATGAGTAAAGACTTGAGTTTCGTGGGTGACGCCGGCAAGGCGGCTGAAGTTAAAGCCCTCGTTAATATGGTGATGAATATCAATACCGCTGCACTCGCAGAGGGGCTCGGATTAGGCGAAGCAATCGGGTTAGACCTTGAGATGCTTTGCAAGGTGTTCAGTCAGACCGGCGCCAATTCGCGCGTGCTAGAAACGGATGCCGAGGATATGCTGAGTCGTGATCACGAATGCTATTTTTCGGCTGAACACGCGGCGAAGGATTCTGGAATCGCCTTGGACATTGCGGCCAAGCATGGCCTCGAAATGCCTCTGGCAGCCACAACCTTGGCGCAATACCAACGTATGATCGATCTCGGGTTGGGCGAGTACGATAAGTCGGGAGTCGCAGAGCTGACATTTCCAGGTAGAAAAGGCACATCCCAGGCATGACTTCTTCCATTAGAAACTATCTGGGCGAGGCGATTGACTTTGAGCACCTGAACGGAGTTGGCAAATATTCCGATTGGATTGTGCTGCTGGGCCACGGTGTGACCGGCAACCGAAACCGCCCGGTGATAGCCGAAACGGCCCACGCTCTCAATCAAGCCGGGTTCAGCACTCTGGCATTTTCTTTTTCAGGCAACGGCGAGTCGGAGGGGCATTTCAGGGACTCCTGTGTCTCGAAAGGTGTTAAAGATCTCGAAGCAGTGATCGAGGCAGTGGGAGACAAGAAGATTGTTTATATCGGTCACAGCATGGGTGCCGCCATTGGCGTATTGACGGCGGCCCAGAGCGGTAAAATCCAACGTTTGGTTTCTCTGGCCGGCATGGTGGATACCAACGCTTTCGCGGTAACCGAATTTAGCGACGAGATCCCAGATCAAGGGTGCATGTGGGAGGAAGAAAGTTGTCCGCTATCACAGGCATTTATGGACGATCTGTGCCAAACGGTTGGGACCGTGATCGAGCAATCCAGTCGAGTATCGGTGCCTTGGCTGCTCGTCCATGGCACCGCGGACGATGTCGTTCTACCGCAGGATAGTGTGGCCGTAAAGGAGCGATTGGGCGATCGTGTAGACAACATCTTAATCGAAGGTGCTGACCACAGCTTCAACAACCACCGCCATGCACAAGTGGAAGCAGTCGCGAACTGGCTCAAAACGAAGTGCTCATAATCCTAACCCTTAATCCTTTGTTGGGCAGGTTTCTCGCAGGTCCTTAGCTATATCGAGGGACAAGATCCCCCCACTCATTCCGGCTCATCCTACCCTTATCTTGAGATGACCACGATATGAAAAAAAACCTCAGCATCTTCGTAACCTTTTTTATATTAGCGTCCTCCACTAGTGCAGTCCGTACGGGGAGCGGTATTATGACATTCGATACTATTCCTGGTTGGGGCCTTGGCCCAGATGGCAAATCCGTTCTTGGACCCACCCATGGGTCCGTCGTGATTGACAAGGCAGGAAATATCTACACCAGTGCAATTAAAGGAGTTATCGTTTTCAACCCTGACGGAAAAGTCATCCGTTCCTTTGTCGATGAACAGTACAGTTCCCTTCACGACATGGAGATCCGCGAAGAAGATGGAGTCGAATACATTTATGGTGCTCGAAACAAAGGTGGAGTCGGAATAAAATTCGAAGCGATTTCTGGGAAGATTGTTCTGACTATCGGTCTGACGAACGAATCAGGCCTCGCTCTGACCGGCCTAAAACCGACCGCGATCACAGTTGCCCCCAACGGGGATATTTTTCTGTCCGACGGCTACGCAAGCAATATTATTTTCAAGTACAACAAGAAGGGCGAATACCTCAGCCACTTCGGCAAGAAGGGAGACGCACTCCGAGATTTTCACACGCCACACGGCATGACCCTAGACACGCGCTACGATCCGCCACGATTGTTGATCTGTGACCGGAATCACCTGCCAATCGGAAGGCTTGTTCACTATGATCTCAACGGAAACTTCATCGAGGAAGCCGCAACTAGGCTAAACATGCCTACGTCAGTTGCGATCCAAGGCGAGTACGTATCAGTGCCCAGCTTGGACGGTCGCTTGTATATACTCGACAAGAATAATTCTGTAGTATCGGTTCTTGGATACAAAGCAGAACCCGGCGTATCTTTGTACAAAGTTAAACAGGAAGACTGGGTAGAGGGCATCTTTTCTGGGACGCACGGATCTTATTGGGACAAAGACGGAAACCTCTACGTCCAAGATTGGAACATCGACGGTCGTATTATGAAGCTGGTGCGAGTGAAATGGTAATCGATTATTTCTGGATCAGCTCACATAAACTAAGAGTTAAAATCGATTCGCTACCCAATTTTGACCAGATTAATCACAAAGCCTGTCACGACCTATTTGGCGACGAAGATATCTCCATTCCGGTCAAAAAAGGCGTCGTGTGAGTGGACGAATTTACCTAGTTCCCAGAGATTGCACTTCGTTCGTATCCTGATCGCCTTGTCAATCAACTTAGCCCACCAGGCCTCGTCGTCTCCAAAGTTGATAATGACTTAGTTCTGCAGATTTAATAGCTTAACGCTCGTGTGCAGGTACGGCACAAACATGAGATCTAGATGAATCATGCTTCGGAGATTTGCCTAAAATTAGTGGAGTGGCCGCTACGAATAGAAGCATAGGGTTGGGCCGATGCGTTTTCATGATTTTTGGGGCCATAGACCGACTCGGGATATTTCCCATCCTTAAATTTAGTAAGCGATAATAATAAAGTCGCTCAGCCCTCAGTAGTCGATGCGTGAATCAAGTCACCACCCATCGCAGCGATCGCAATTATCAGGGTTCTGCATGTCCAAACCCACTACACATTCCGTTAATCGCCCTCTGTTGTCACATTGAATTTATGGTTCGCCAAAAGGTTGGATTCGTCGCATACACCTAATCCTAAAATTTTTTCATGCTAAAGATCTCTAATTCTATCGCTTTTACGCTTATCGCACTCGGTACGACCGTACAGTCCGAAGAACCCTGCGACACGCTCCAAACGATGGGTTACGTCTTTGATTCCAAAGAAGGACCCATCGAACATATTAAGCTTTTCGGCATGGCCCAATACCAAATAGGGCACATAGATGGAACGGATTCTGCAGGGAACAGTTTTTCCGACTCCCAATCCGAATTCCGGCGTATCTGGCTTGGGGGAGACGTCAAATTTCTAGATGGGTTTTTCCTCAAGACCGTTCTAAGCCTCACTCAGGGGAAAATCGCCGCGACTGGAGACCAGGATATCGAGTTCCAGCACTTTCGTAATCTCTATCTCTCGTACGATTTCGCCAAAGGAAACCCTTCTTATTCTCACTACAAACGTTTCGAAGTTGGATATGGAAGACGCAGCCTAAAGCTAGCTGACGAATGGCAAAGATCCGCGTTTCTATTCAACCCGGTCGAGAGATCTCCCTTTTCTAACAAGCTCTGGCCCACAGACGAAGGTGGCTCGCACCCGGCCGGAGCGTGGATCCGAGTAGCGAAAGACAACAATGATATCGACTTCGGCATCTACTCCACTACTCAAGCTGACGAATTCCCTGGATGGGAGGATGGCACTCTCTTATATTCGCAATGGATACACAACATGACAGAGGAATCGAACTTCGATTTGAAAGAACTTTTATTCAGTGCTTATACGCAAAACGCTGGCATTTCGGACGACCAGTTGGCGAGGGGAAACGAATGGGGAGGAAGTGCCGTTCTACGCCTTCACAAAGGCCCTTGGGAAATCCACTCGACGATTGGGACTGGAGAAAATGGACCGCACACCAATCCGGATCGTGATGGAGGATTTTGGGGACTTTCCATCATGCCCATGAAATGGCTGGTCGAGGACAAGATAAAGCTTGTTTCGCGATATCAATATCAAAATGCGGATTCCCCTGAAGGCATCCGCCTCAATAGTCGCTATGCTCGATCAGCAGGGGCGAGAGATGAAGCCGACATGTCTCTCACAAGAGGACGTGGCGATGTGCATCACAATTTTTATCTAGGCGTCAATTACTACTTTTGTGGCGACAATATGAAAGTCGTATCAGGAATCGAATACGACGATATTAAAACAGCAAATAGTATCAATGTTTTTAAGGGCTGGACTGCGAGTTCAGCCTTCCGTATCTTTTTTTAGTTTCTCAACGCGTCTAAAATCTCCCAAAATCAAATCTTTTATGTTACGGACATTCCTCAAACCCACGAATCTCGAACAACTTCAAACACGCCTTCACTGGGTCCTCCGCATCACAGCAGCTTGTTGCTTCATAGGTCATGGTGCTTGGGGTGTTATAACCAAAGAAGGATGGCTACCCTTTTTCCGATCTCAGGGCATTCCAGATGATGTCGCCTGGAAACTAATGCCTATCATTGGGGCCTTGGACATCATTATGGCAATCCTGCTTCTCATGAAACCACGGCGGATCATCACTATGTGGATGCTTATCTGGGCTTTGTGGACAGCGATTCTTCGGCCGATTTCTGGCACGCCAGGAACCTGGGAATTTTGGGAACGAGCAGGGAACTTCTTGCCTCCATTGATGCTTCTCATTCTGGGAGGTGTCATCGCTATGAAGTGGAAAGACTGGTTTTCGGGCTATACTGAGCCGAAACTGGACGATGATAAGATCGGTGTACTCCATTTCATCTGCAGGTTAACCATAGCTTTACTTCTCATCGGACACGGCGGCTTTGGGGCATTTGTTGAGAAAGAAATGCTTATAAATCATTTCTCTTCAATTGGTATTCCAGCGGATGTTGGCTTCATCAATACAGTTGGCTGGTTCGAAATCATACTAGGAGTCGTCGTATTCGCACTTCCTATACTGCCCCTCATATGGTTCGTTTTCGCCTGGAAAGTGATAACCGAATTCCTGTACGTCACGGAAGGTGGCATCATCAATATATTCGAATTCATCGAACGCTGGGGAGACTATGGAGTGCCTATCGCACTGATTCTGATAATAAATTATCAAACGAGACAGTCGGCCACTAAAGCAGTTCCAGAAGCACAGGCCGCCTAATTGAAAATGGCCTAAAGCGAACTGGAAGCGCGGATTTTTACGCTATTCTTTTTTGTTAGCTAGATTCGCACTTTATTAAACTGACCCTTGCCTAGTTTCGTTGCTATGAATTCAACGAGAGAGCTTATTGACTATCTAAATCTAGAACCCCATCCTACCTGAGGGTTCTTCAAGTATACCTAGAAGTCAGCACTAAAAACGGCCGTGGCTCTCATAACGCATAACGAAAACTGCTAAGTCGCATCTTTTATCTGCTCACTTATAATCTTCTTTTAGGGTAGCTCCGTGAAAATCGTTCCGACATCGTTCACATTTTCCAGCTAGGCTCTCCGATAACATACACGCTAATCTCTCCCGAAGGAAAAATTAGTCGGACCACCCTCGGACCCAATCTAGAACTGGAACAACGACTGCAGCTTGTCGTCCCTTCGGGATGGTGGACAGCCAGTTAGCTGACGTCTGGCGAGTTTGGGCTCATCAGTGAAACCGTTTCCCCGGGGTTTGAAAACAAAGACATGCGATTCATCTCCAAGCTGGAAGCGAAACGCTTCAAGGTTAATCACTAATAATCCTCTTCAGCGAATTTGCCGAGATTGAAAAGAACCAACTAGTCTAACCGCGCCCCACGAAGGGCATCTTCGTGCTCATCACAGTCATAGTGAGGACGTTTGAATCTAGCGGCAGGCTCGCCATGTAGAGCACCGCATTTGCCACGTTTTCTACTGACATTGTGGGTTCAACCTGAATGGAATGATCCGATTGGGGCACGCCTTTCTTCATCTTGGCGGTCATATCCGTCGCCGCGTTACCTATATCGATTTGACCACAGGCAATATCGTATTTTCTGCCATCGAGCGAGGTGGACTTTGTTAGTCCAGTCATAGCATGCTTGGACGCCGTATAAGGTGCCGAATTCGGTCTCGGAGTCTGGGAAGAAATCGATCCATTGTTGATTATCCTGCCACCGCGAGGATCCTGCTCTTTCATAACCCGAAAAGCAGCCTGCGTACAGAGAAAGGCTCCAGTCAGGTTCACATCGACCACTGCTTTCCAATCTTCGAAAGTCAAATCTTCGAGAAGGGCCGCCGATCCAAATAAACCAGCGTTGTTGAAAAGCAGATCCACTCGACCGAATGCCTCTACTGTTTTTAAGAAGAGCGCATCCACTCCTTTAGGGTCTGTAATATCGGTTTGGATCGCAACTGCACTGCCTCCGTTATCCCGAATGACTGACACCGTCTCATCAAGAGCCTCCTGCCGTCTTCCCGCTAGTGATACGGAATACCCCGCCCTACCTAAGACCATAGCGACGCTTTTACCGATTCCAGACCCACCGCCAGTGATAATTGCTACACTCATAATTTTCGTTACTCTTGTTAATCAAAAATTAGCCCTCCGATTGAGGCATCTTTACTGCGCTAGCCCGTCTCTCTCTCATTTTCCACTCCAAGGACTTAGGATAGCGATCTTTAGGTTTTGATACCCTATTCAATTGCTCCAGTTGCTCTGGACTGAATCGGATGCGAGTCGCTCCGAGGTTGTCTCTTAACTGCTCACAGTTTCGTGCCCCTACAATGACCGATGTCATTGATGGTTGCTCCAGTATCCATCGAGTTGCGACTTGAGCAGCTGACATGTTCATCTCATTCGCAATCTTTAAAACGACGCCCAATGTCTCTTCTGCATTGTCCGCAAAGAAGCTGGGATTGTAGACCCAATTATCTTCCGAACGCGTTCCCTCAAGCACGCTTCCTTTGCCTCGATATTTACCCGTCAGAAAACCGTTAGCAAGCGGACTCCACGTCACAATCCCCAAACCCTTGTACTCACACAGCGGCACGAGCTCTTCCTCAATGTCCCGAATTACAAGATTGTACTGAGGCTGGTAGCATTCAAAGCGTGCCCAGTGACGGCTATCGCTAATCCAAAGCGATTCCATCAACCGCCAAGCTTCGTAGTTGCTGCAGGCGATATAGCGGACTTTTCCGGATCGAACAAGATCGTTAAGGGCCTCCAGCATCTCCTCAAGTGGCGTTTCGGTATCTACATGATGGATATAATATATGTCAATGTAGTCCGTCTTCAGCCTTTGCAGGCTCGATTCGAGCGCTTTAAAGATACGAACTCGACTCATTCCTGAATCATTAATTCCAGGGCCCATCGGGTTGAAGAGCTTAGTAGCGAGCACTACATCGTCCCTACGATCCTTTAACACTCTCCCGAGATAAGACTCCGATTCTCCCGCCCCATAAGCGTCGGCGGTGTCGATAAAGTTTATACCGGCATTGAGGGAAAAATCGACCAATCGCTCTGCCTCTTTCAGATCCGTGTACTTTCCGAACGTCATTGTCCCCAAACATAGCTCGGAAACCTTCAGTCCCGTTCGTCCCATTCTTCTGTATTCCATAATATTCGCTAACACCTTCCTAGAAACCGGTGGACTAAAATCGTCATTCGAAAGGCATAGACCGAATCACGCGAGGTTATAAAAAGCACAAGCGAAACAGAGACTACCTTAAACCTACGACTCAAGCTACTGACCCTTAGTTGCTTGCCCCTCCATTTCAACCCAGAATTGAATGGAACTACCCCTTAAATTTGATTCGCCACCATTCTCCTTTTCTTCCAAGATCTCTTAATCAATCGCACCATGCATTCTTTTTTAAGCCGATTTATCATTACTCTGCTAATCGTAGCCATGACCGCCTTTGCGGACTCGCCAATCGAGGACCTTTCGGTGAACGAATTCAAGGCGCTCGTCGATAGCGGGGAAGGCATTTTGCTAGATGTGAGAACCCCCGAGGAAGTGGCGCAAGGGAAAATCCCTGGTGCCAGTGTACTCAACATCTACGACGAGAATTTTGAGCGTAAGCTGAATTTCATGCAGAAAGACAAACCCATCTATGTCTACTGCCGTTCGGGAGGTCGCAGCTCCCAAGCAGCTAGGACCATGAGCAAAAACGGATTTAACAAGGTATACAACCTATTGGGAGGGATCGGCACATGGAACAAGGCTGAGCTTCCGCTGGAAAAGGCCAAGTCCGTATCCAAAAAGATCACTCCATCAATCAGTTCGAAAGACTTTGTCAAAACCCTATCCCAAAGCCGCCTCGCCTTGGTCGACTTTCAAACGCAATGGTGTGCCCCCTGTAAACAGATGGAACCCATCATTGACGCCATGGGTAAGGAATTCAAAGGAAAGGCAGCGATCCTTAAAATCGATGTGGACGCGAACCCCGAGATCGCCGACCAATACGAAGTTCAAGGAGTTCCAATGTTCGTTCTCTTCGTCAAAGGCGAGGAAAAGTGGCGGCACTCAGGAACGATAAGCAGGGAAGCACTTGAGGAGATAATCAACCGCGAGATAAACGACTGACGCTACCTGCCTTTCGGTGGCGTAATCATAATATGCCCCCGATGCGTGCTGGGGTTCATGATCCAAGGTGCACCTGGATAAATCGGAGCCAGAGGAAGACCTGTACTTTTGGACGTGGCGACGGGAATGTAATACACATATCTCAAATTCGTCTTCTCCACTTCTTTAGTCGTCTTATTAACTTGTCCCGTGGGCACATTGAGCAATGCGTTTTGGGGCGTTTTCAGAGTGCCCGCTTTCGCTTCTTCCTCACGAATACTGAAAATCTCCTCGGTAGACTTACCTTGTTTTTTCAGTTCCCGTCCACGAGCCATGAAAAGCTCCAAGGTCTTGTGGTAGCAGGCAACGCTAAACCCTTCCCGGCTCGGATCGTCTGCAAGACAGTTAAAATCGTTTGCACCTTGCCAAATAACGGTCAATTCACCTTCCTAGATATGACGCGAACATTGTTGCGTTTTCACGCTCAAGCTCTGGCACCGCCATAACCGCCGTTGAAAGTTACCAATCTTTCGTCGGGTATTCTTGGGCCAGAAGAGTGAGGGGGGACAAAATTGCAATTATGATCAACAAAAGATTCGCACAGCTAGGCTTGGGAAAACTCGCGGCAATTGCAACAAAAGGTATTGAAATTTGATTTGGGGACCAGCTGGAGCAAGCAATCTGGCTGCGTTTACATCGAGCTTTCGCTAGCGAGAACCCTTCTATAAGCTCCCATATAGGAATCCACAATCACACCTGCTGAAAACTCTTTTTCTGCCCTCGCCCTCGCACTAGCACCCATCTCTTTTCGGCAATCTCCGTCTCCAGCTAGTCTCACAATTGCGACACCTAACGCTTCGATATCCCCAAATGGAACCAGAATGCCTGACTCTTCATTGACCACGACTTCAGGGATGCCTCCAACTTCAAAGGCTATACTTGGTAAACCGTGCCTCATCCCCTCTAGAATTCCAAGGCAGAAACTCTCATATTCCGAAGTATACAGGGTGAAGTCCGAGGCTGCGTAGTAATTATCAATCTCATACACATCGTCAACGATTCGGACATGGTTCTCAAGGGAGCGCTTTTTGATCTCGGGTTGAATACGTGATGCTTCTGCTCCCGCCATAATCAGGAGATTCGCATCGCAACGGGATACCGCTTCCTTGAAGGCATCCAGCATCAGATCAATTCGTTTTATTGAACGGAGATTCGAGGCATGAATTGCCAAAACGCCATCCCCAACATCTAAAGAGGCTCGAATGTCCTCCCGCGATCGAGTAGGGGGCTTGGGCTCGAAAAAATTCGGTACTACTTCAATCTCAGCATCCAGGTTAAAAAGTTGCTCGGTGCGCTTCTTTAAGTTCTCGGAAACACAAGTCACCAAATTCGATGCTTCGAGAACATGCTGAAGCAATGGTCGATACTCAGCCATCGCTCCAAGGTAGATGATATCAGTGCCATGCAGGGTCGTAATAATCGGTGGTGCGGCCTGTCCGATTAACTCTTTGGCAATCCAGGCAGCGGCGGTATGCGGAATTGCATAGTGTGCATGAATGAGATCAATTTGATTATTCGTGCAAACCTCAGCGATCCGCGTGGCTAGTGGAAGCGTGTGGTCAGGGCTTTTGAAAAGGGGGAACTCCACTAGATTTGATTCACAAAAGTGAATCCGAGGACGGTCCTCTCTCAATCGGAACGGCGGGCGCTCGGAGATCACATATATCTCGTGCCCGCGATCCGCTAGTCGATGCCCGAGCTCTGTAGCCAAAATTCCGCTCCCGCCCACGGTAGGATGGCAAAGCAAGGCGATATTTAGCGGTTCCTCCATGCTCAAAGCGAGTTACAACCGGGGTCCACAAGAGGAGAGGACCGTCTCAATCGAACTCCAAAGCAAGGGACCTTCAGAATACAGACGGAGCGCGGAATTCACGCCTGCCTGTACGCCTAGGGCACGTGCACGCGAAAGTTGCAAGTCGACATATTCTAGACTCTCGGTCTGACTTTCGTGGCACTTCATCAAATCTATCCACTTTCCCACCTGGGAGGAAATATCGACCAGAATAGGCACTAATCCATCCATTCCCGAATACTCACTCGAAATATCGTAAAACAGAAGAGCCCTGCTTGCATGCGGTTCCCAGTTCTCAAGACCCGGGGTCTTCCCGTACCGTGCTAGACGATTCGCATCACGAACGAGGAGGCTAGTCTCACGGTGGTCAGGATGCTGATTCAGATGGCCTGTGGGAGCAAAAACCAAATCTGGTTTGAGCCGACGAATCTCTATCGCTGCAAGAAGCTTGATATCAAGGTCAGCCTGGAGACGGGTGTCCCCTGGGGTTGAGGCGAAGTGAAGCACGGCCCCCATCATTTCAGCAGCCTTTAAGGCTTCCTTCTCACGAATGGATCGAGTTCCATGAGTTCCCGCTTCGCCTCTGGAGAGCACTACTAGATCGATTTTAGCACCACGGGCTGCTGCTTCCAACAGCACAGCGCCGCAACCGAACTCTATATCGTCCGGATGAGCCCCAAAAACTAAAATGCGGCTACCAGTCATTTTTCCTCTCTGCGTATGCATCTCCTGATCTTTCAATAAAGTCACGTTTCACAAATTCAATCTCAGGAGCATCACTTTGATTCAAGTACTGAATTTCCCCTTCCCCTGCAATGTAATGCGTGCAATGCACCACAGATTGCATCCAACGGAGGCGAGTATCCCGGGCCGGGCTAATCATCGATTTCCGAGTGACAGGGACTTCAATAGGGATAAATTTGCCACCGCCTTTAAAGAGGCAAAAGCCTTTCTCATGATGACGTGCTCTAACGATCTCTCCCTCATACGGTGTATCCAAAAAGTAGTCATTCACTTTAATCGCCTTTTCCCGTAGCTCTGGGTCGCTTGAACGCACGATCTCAATTCCCTCCAACAGACCCATTTTATGATACATCTCTATACAAAATTCTGCAACATTTAAGGAATCAACAGAATCGAAAATCTCGACAAGTTCCAGCGCGACCAAATTTGGTAGACGGCGTCGAGTTTTCTCCTTCCAGCCAGGCTTTATCGACTTACAATACAATGGGGAGTGAAGTTTCTGGATCTTGTTTACGAACTCAAAGTTGATTCGCTCAGTTTTGCCGGTATGGCGATTAACTAAACTAGCACAAGTTTCCCGAAAGTCGTGGTCGCTATCATGCAAGAAGAATACGATTTTTCCTCCAATTTCGGAATGTAATCGTCGAGCAGTTTTTATTTTAGAAAACACAAACCGATTGGGAAAAATCCCACAGGGCTGCTGGCCAAAACAGATAACCGGTGAAGACACTAGACCTTCCTTCCTCCTATCACAGCTTGTATCATAAAGCTCAATACAATTACTAGACCGCAGCCGATTAGATTATACCAGAGGTAGCCAATCGTTACGATATCTGAAAAGTAGATAAACAAAACCGACAGTTGGGCAAGGATTGCGGCAATAAAAGCGGCGTGGGCTCCGATTCTTATAATGAAGAAAGCCGCTAAAAACAGACCTAGTACCGTTCCATAAAACAGCGAACCTACAATGTTAACCGCTTCAATCAAACTTTCTACCATACTCGCAAAAAGGGCAAAGAGAATCGCCAGCCCACCCCAAACTGCAGTGAAGACACGCGAAACTTTTTTATAATGGGCGTCCGATTGGTTTTTGCTGAAATGGCTTTGGTAGAAATCTACCGTCGATATAGTCGCCAATGCACTCAATTCTGAAGCGGTTGACGACATAGCGGCACTCAGGATAACGGCGACTAGCAATCCAATTAATCCGATTGGCAGCTCATTCAAGACGAAGTGAATAAAAACGTAGTCCGTCTCTTTCATGCTCTCCGCTCCGGTGACCGTCGTGATATGCGTCTTTAAGTTGGTTCGGGATTGCCGACTTTCCTCTCCTGCTACCTTCAATTTTTCTTCGCTGGAGAGCACCAACGCTTCATCTCCTGCTCGCAAGGCTCCAACGAATTCCTGCATCGCACTTTTCTGGCTTTTGAAATTACTAATAAACGCGTTTTCATAGTTTTGGTAAGTCTCCGCATCCGCAGCAGCCGCCGCCTCTGTCATCGATTCAGGAAGGAAAGTAGCGGGTGGCTTTTCCCATTGATAGAAGATGAATACGAGAACTCCTAATAGCAGAATCATGAACTGCATAGGAACCTTCAACAAGGCATTAAACATCAAACCCAGGCGGCTATCTCGAATCGATTGCCCTGACATGTAGCGCTGTGCCTGAGACTGGTCCGTCCCAAAGTATGACAAAGAGAGAAAGAACCCGCCGAGCAATCCAGACCATAGTGTGTAACGTTTGTCCAAATCAAATGAGAAGTCGACTACGTTGAGATGCCCGAGCGCTCCCGCAATACTCAAATTTTCCCTAAATCCTGCATGTCCTAATATTTTGTATACAACAATTCCAAACGCGACTGCCATGCCAGAAAGAATCACAGTCATTTGGTATTTGTGAGTAAGGCTCACTGCATGGGAACCTCCCGTCACCGTGTAAATTACAACGGCCAAGCCAACCCCAATAACCGTAGTATTCATGTCCCAACCAAGAACGCTGGTCAGAATAATCGACGGGGCATAGATTGTGATTCCCGCAGAAAACCCCCGCTGGATAAGAAAAATAACACTTCCCAAAGTGCGTGTTTTCGCGTCGAACCGATGCTCCAGGAATTCATACACCGAACACAGCCCAAGCTTGTAATAGATGGGAACAAAAACGATGGCAATCAGGATGAGGGCCAGCGGCATTCCAAAGTAGTTTTGCACAAAGGCCATTCCGCTATCGTAGGCCAAGCCCGGAGTCGAAAGGAAGGTGATCGCACTGGCCTGGGTGGCCATTACCGATAAACCTATCGTTCCCCAACTATTAGAATTTCCCTTCAGAAACTCGTCCAGCTTTTGGTCATTCCGGGTCATCCAAACCCCAAAAAAGACGATGGCGAAGAGGGTTACCCCCAAAACAACAATATCGATTCCGCTCATGCTTAGTGGGCCTCGAACTACTCGAAGGTTTTAGTCAGCCACGCATAAAACGCGATCTGCCCTGCCAATGCGGCTACCACAACCAGGTAAAGCTTGGTCCAGCCTTTAGAGCTTTCGTCTTTGACGGAGGCAGCAATTTCATTCTCTGTTTCAGTCTCCATGGCCTAAAGAAATTAAATTCACAAATAGTCGTATCGCACCTGGATTCCCATTTGGCAACTGCCTAAAAAAGGAAAGTCCCGTGTACACGTACCAGCCCTTACCGTATTCTGTCACTAAGAGCCCTCCATCTCTCGGGGGTTCCCCTCTGTCGTTTGCAGAGACCAGAGCATCAAAGTGATCATCCCATGAGGAAGCGTAATAGAGCCCTCTCTCTTGTATCCAATTATCAAAGTCAATTTTAGTAATCTTATTTGGGTAGTTAAATACAACGTGATCTGGTTGAAGCAAACGCATCTCTACTTTTTCCTCGGAAACACGATCTCTGGACAATCGAATCGGGTAAGGGGATGTAAACTGTGACTTCGCTCTAAAACTTGTCGTGCTGTACTGGGATACAAGAGTCCCCCCATTCTCTACGTAGTTTAGCAGTACATCAAATCTTTTGTCCAATCCCGCATGAGCATCGAACACGCGTGCTCCGAGTATCACCGTGTCGTAACTATCTAGACGCCCTTTCTCCAATTCCCCAATCAACACTATCTCCACTTCATAGCCGATCTTGCTCAGAGTGTCAGGAACGGGATCCCCAACCCCTTCGATATAGGCTATTCGGCTTCCTCCGCGCCCTAGATCCAATCTTGTCACCTTGGTGACCGCTCGATTGAGAATCGGCTGCCGGCCAATATGCTCATAGAAAATCTCTCTGTAGCTCGAGTCGAATTCTTTACCCGACTCGCTAATCGCTTTGAAAACGATCTTTCCTTCGGAGGCGGTAGCAGGAGGCGTCAATTGTACCCGGATCCGCTGTGAACTTTGCACGTCCTCCAGATCAAACTCGGGCTGGGTAATACTGATCTTCCAACCCTTGGGACCTTCCGCCGTCAATTTTCCAATCGCAGCATCCACATTGCTCTGGACCAACACTTCGATCTCCTTAGCTTGCGAATTCTCAAAGAGCAAAATGGAGTTCTCAGGCGAGAGAGTAATCTCGGGACGTATCACGACCTGCTCGTGCACTTCACCTTGCACGGGATCACTAATGACCTGAACCACCGGAACATTCAAGGTAACTGGGCGACCTTGGATCTCAATAACAGCAGAAACAGAAAGCGAAGGTGGTATCGACTCCAATTCCAGCAATCGCCGATTGCGAAGGCTGTAGATACCCACGCTGGCTTCGTCCTCGAGCCAGTAGGGACGCGTTAGAGGAGAATCGATAGGCAAGTTCACGTTCAGCGAAACGAACTCGACTACGTTTGAATCCAGTTCCTTGTCCAAATCTTCTCTAAGGGTTAGCGAAATCTCCTCCGGCCAACGAGAGCTATCGAATAAATTTGCCCCCAATTTGACAACTCTCGCTTGGATCGGGGACCGGTTTATAAATTCCACATCGAGCTTCACAGGCTCACCGGGCGTCAAGTCTGCCTGAGGCACTCGTGCTTGCAAATGAAGTCCCATACAGGCCGCAATGAGCTTTTGCAACGAGCTCCGCTTGGAACGAATTTGCCGATCGACCGGAAGTTTTTCTAATAACCCGTCTATCTCTAACAATGCTCGTACTGATTTCCAGGGAGCCGCCGCATCAAAGTCGACTATGGCACTTTCAAAGAGCGAATCCAGTCGAGAGCTACCGGAATAGCGGCGCCAAGTGGTTTCGACACCCTTTAGAAAATCGCCCTCAGACGGTTCGCCGGCCAGCAATACCATTCGCTCAAACTGAGATCCACGCTGCCCCACCCGTCCGAAACCTTGGCTCTTGTGCATACTACGGCTTCTCGCCGAAAGTTCCGTGTAGGAAGTTCCTAGATACGGATTGTAAAGCCCCACTTCCAAAGACACCACTTCGTGCGGTTCATCTTCTGAGCTCGCAAGCGGTGGCCCGCCTCCAGCTCTACGTCTCTGCCCAAACCCGTTCCATAAAATCCTTTTTGCCTGATGCGTTTCAAGCTCGCTCAATTGCTCCGTAAAGGCATGCGGATCGGCCGCTAGGTTAAATGCCTTCAGGGCCAATTGGGCAGACACAGTATGGTGACCATGAGTCGGCCCTGCCGCGGGATTGAAACGAGTAATAATGACATCCGGTTTAAATTGGCGGACCGCATATACGACGTCACCGAGTACTTCATCTTCCTCCCAGTTCTCGAGTGTGTCTTCCGGGTTCTTTGAATAGCCAAAATCTCGGGCTCGCGTGAACAACTGGATGGCTCCGTCAATTTTGCGGGCTTGCAGTAATTCGTTTGCCCTGATCAGGCCCAGTTCCTGGTTCAATTCAGGGCCTATCAAGTTTTGCCCGCCGCCGCCCCTCGTTAACGAGAGATAAGCCGTGTCTAGCTTCTCTTCCTGTGCCAAATACGAAAGCAAAGTGGTGTTCTCGTCATCTGGATGAGCCGCCACAAAAAGGACGGAACCCACTTTTTTCAGTTTTTGCAACTCGTGCAGTATTTCGGACGAATTCATAGATTGGCCGAACGCAACTAGATTAAGACCGACGAAAATCAGAAGGCTCAGGGATGATTTAGTTGGCATGGTGAGGAGGTGGAAATATAAACGAATGTAGTCTTTCTTTTTAATCCCTTCTCTACGAGCAAAGATCTCGAATTACTGCCAATTTTTAACCCAAGCCTTCTACCAAACCCGAAAAGTGGAATTACATTGAAATTAAACTTCGATTCAAAGCGTCGGACTCTTCCTAAAACCACTACCCGATTTTAATGGTAATAACACTAAATCCAAAATTTGTCTGCGAGGGACTTTTGCCGCTACTATGCACGATCGTTCTCTTCCAATCCATCGCCATGGGTGATTTTTGGATTTCAGGATCGCTTCCAGAAGTCAGCCCAGACGAAGTTCCAAAACTCTTCCGGGAGAATCTCGAGCTCAGGGCCCGCACTCTCGAGGGGAAGCTCTCAGTCGACTCAGAGGGCAACTTTCATCAGCATTTCGAGGGCGAACCGGGATTGTTTAGCTTGGCTTTCCCCGGCGACCATAAAATTTCACTAGCGATCGACGAGGGACAGAGAGTGGTTATCCAAACTGACATAAAAGATCACGGGGCACTCAAAATAGCCGGCTCTCCCGACACAGATGCCCTCATCGCTTATGAATCCTTTCGCAGAGAATCGCTCGCTCGCCTCGTATACCCACCAAGGGCCGCACTTAACGAAGCAACCGCTCGCGGAGTATCAGCCGAGCGGTTGGCCGCACTCTCTGAGCAAGAGGTGGAAGCATACGGTGCCCACCGCCGCGAGTTGAATGACTTTACGATCGAGCATATAGGGAAATCCGTTGCCCTCTACGCAACTTCACAGAGGTGGGATCCAGACCACAGACTCAGTGAAATAGAAGATGCGGTTAAGGCTTTCTCCAAAAATCGCCCCCAGGCTGCTATCTCGAAGCGGATGATTGAGAAATTACAATCATTTCGGCGCACCGCTATCGGTGCCAATGGAGCCTCCCTGGCCGGCCAATCCCTAGACGGCAAATCCCATCGGCTCGAGGATTCCAAGGGCAAGTACGTTCTCGTGGACTTCTGGGCATCCTGGTGCGTGCCTTGCCGTGTCGAAAATCGACACTACGTAAAACTCCTCGACAAGCACTCCAACGACAACTTTACCATTTTTGCTATAAATTTAGATGACAGCCGTTCGGCTTGGGAACAGGCCTCAAAACGTGATCGAGTTACCTGGCCACAGATATCTGACTCACTAGGCTGGGATTCACCAATGGCCGCCGCCTATAATGTAAATGCTCTGCCAATGAGCTTCCTGCTCAATCCCGAAGGCCGCATTATCGCACAAAATCTCCGTGGAGCAAAGCTTGAGGCTAAGCTAGCGGAGATCTTCAATTAGGCACCTTTAGCCAATTATATTATCAGCCATATTGGCCTAGTATCTAAAATTGAGATTGCCTCACTAATCGAGTGCGCTCTTTCTTCGCCCACAATGAAGCTTCCTTACTCCAAGTCCATCGCTCTCAGCCTGATTGTGATTTTCACCATTCTCGCAGGATGTTCGAAAAAACCAACGACTCTAGTCGCTCGTATGGAAACGAACAAGGGCACGATCGTGATAGAACTTTTTGAAGACACGACCCCGATTACTGTAGAAAATTTCGCCGGCCTCGCAGACGGCTCCAAAACCTGGATTGCTCCCGATGGAGAAGAGAAAAACGAGCCCTTCTACGACGGCCTCATTTTTCACCGTGTCATCAAGGACTTTATGATCCAAGGAGGTTGCCCACTCGGAACGGGTACAGGCGGTCCGGGCTACCAGTTTCAAGATGAGTGCTATGCCGGTAAAGTAGTTCCACTCGAAGGTGAAATTGCCGACACCGCTACCGCAAATGAAGTTTTTGGGGCACTCTTCCGTCCCCATTTGATGGAGAACCAAGGCAATAGTCCTATCCCAGAAATCGCCACAATTTTTCAGGAAATGCAAACTACTCAAAGCGTCGAGCCACTCATCGGAAAGACTGTGGAAGAGCTCCAAACCTTGTTGGGATCTACCGACAAATTGACTCGATTCGAGCCAGAACTGGCTCAGCTAACGGGCGAGATCAAGGATGAAGATACAGCTAATGTAGTATTCCAAGCTCTCTTCGCTCCCCACTTGCAAGAACACGAAGGAGAAAGCCCTGTACCAGTAGTCGCTGCCCTTATCTCCGCAATTCAGGCCTCAAACTCAGTCCAACCCTTAATCGGTAAGACCGTTGAAGAACTTCAAGCCCTCATCGGGACCGACACACCAGTGGAGCAACCCACGCTCACAGGCAAGGTTGAATACGGCACAGTTTGCATGGCCAATTCTGGTCCTAGCACCAATGGGTCTCAGTTTTTTATTGTCACGAATACGGACGGGGCGAGCTGGCTGAATGGCAAACACACTGTCTTCGGAAAAGTCATCGAAGGAATGGATGTAGCCCTCGCAATTCAGGAAGTGGAAACCGGAGCAGGCGATAAACCAGTCGATGATGTTCAAATCCTGGGCGTTTTGATTGAGCGGATATAGACCTTGACCAAATACCTGCATAGATAAATTCCCCTACGGCAATTTCGTTTTTTTCAGAAAGAAACCCGAACCTAGGGAAGATATATATTCATAATTAATATACTATTTCCGTATCCAATTTTTAATTTTTCATTTTCTTAATTCGCTCTCTAATGTGCATCAAAGCTTTAGTTTTCATACCTAGGCCGGTACTAGCGAAGCGTGTTTTCACTTGTCTTTCCTGCCAAGCCGATCCCAGTAATCAACATTGAAGGCTACGGGAACTCTATGTACCCATAATCCCGGATCCCTCAAGAATCCACTTAACTATTTTCAGGGGGAGGAAAACTGCTACAGCCTTACGATGTATAGAGCTCGATCAGCTGAGGCGACTCGGGTCCGCTCTCCAACCGAAACACCTCTCCTACCAACAGATTTCCCGCCATTCCCATTCCTAGCACCAAAAAAAATAAACCTCATAATTTTAAATACATTCAAGAGGGATCTAGATGGCAAAAGAATCTCAACGCTTTTAGGTACCTAAACCATTCTCTGTTGGTGGCGTTTGTCCTCTGCCAGTTACGCTAAAACTAACTCAATGCTTGTCGTAGACCAGGCGATCGATGGGTTCAGCGGTGTCGTATAGTAGGGTGTGCCGATTAAATCCATCTGCAGGACGGGGTCGAGTCGGTCCTCCCCAACTACTCGCTGCCCGCCCATTCCAATCTCTGGAAATCCACTGCGGCCCCCTAAAGGGATCTCTCGTACGATTCATCCATTCAACGATCTCTCCATGGAGCTGATCCCTGACCTCCGCATGCACTTCGTCATCAATAAGATTCCTAAGCTCGTCTGGGTCGGTTTCCAAATCGTACAACTCGTCCTTATCCGAAAGGTTGATGGCTAGTTTGTATCTGCGATTCGTGACACACCTTGTTGGTGAAAACGCTCCAAACCCATCGTGATCCAGCTCGAATCTATTGAACTCCAAAAACACCCTTTCCCGTTCGCACACAGTCGGATTCGAAAAGACCTTCAACAGACTTTCACCATGCAGAATCTCTGGTGAATCTTGGTCAAAGAATTCCAAAAACGTGGGCACAAGGTCGATGTGCGAAATGGGACGGTCCACAACTGCTCCAGCTGGCAAATGGCCATTCCATCGGACGATGAAAGGAATTTTCGCGATTTCCTCGTACATATTTGGACCTTTACCCAGCAATGCGTGCGACCCCAACATATCACCGTGATCAGATGTATAAATTGACAAAGCATTCGGTATCCATTTATCTATGGCGTTGTTAATTCGCCCAATTTCATAGTCACAATAACTATTGCACGCGAAAAAGGCGTCCATCCGAAGCTTCTCACCGTCTCCAAGGTGCGACTTAACATGATTCGACCAATCTTTCTGGGACTGAGGCTTATCCTTCAAAGTATCCTTCCCATTGGGGCCAATCTTGTATTCAAAACCTTCGAAAGCTTCCAAGTACTCTGCGGGACAGATAAAGGGATGATGCGGCTCGTCTATAGATACGACAAGAAAAAAGTCTTCATCCTTATAGCGCTCAATAAATTCCAATGCTTTGTCTACACTACGATGGGCCATAGTAAACGTTTCATCGTACCCATTGTCTCGCATGTCTTTTGCCGTCGGAACGAGTCGAGAAAAGTCCCTTTCCTCCTTGCTTCCCAAACTATCGAGGTAGCAACGCCCATCGAACCAGTAATCTGGGTCCCAACCCTCAGGACAAACTCCATTTCCAAAATAGTCTGTCCCGTCCAAATGCCATTTGCCGATATAGCCTGTGCGGACACCCAAACCCGAAAGTCGCTGCCCAATCGTCTTAGCGTCTAAGCACGGTGCCATATCATTTCCAAGTACACCGTTGGAATGTGGATACAACCCTGTAAAGATCGCTGACCGAGCCGGTCCACATACCGGTTGGGTGGAATATGCGCGGTTAAATCGAATTCCTTCTGCAGCCATCTTATCGATGTAAGGCGTCTTCATTTCGGGTCGGCCATAGCATCCAACGACGTCTGTTCCCTGTGTATCCGTAAGTATAAAAACCGCTTGATTAGGCATTTCGAGAAAATTGATCGCTCGATACCGAATTTCAAATACCAAATTGGCATAAGTTCAGAGTTCAATTGAAATGCCATTGCATCTAGTTCAACTAAATTTCCTAGACACAAAGCCACTTGCAACAGTGGCAAAGCATTTCAATAAATACGGATAGCACGTCCCACCCCTTATGAAAATCGATTCCCATCAGCATTTCTGGAAATACGACCCGAATGAGTATGGCTGGATCTCTGAGCAGCACACAGTCTTAAAACGTGACTTTCTTCCCGTTGATTTAGAACCACTAATGGCGGAAAATAACATAGACGGATGCATTGCGGTACAAGCGAGGCAAACCATCGAGGAAACAGAATGGCTTATTAAAATTTCCGCCGCAAATCCCTCTGTTTTGGGGGTCATAGGTTGGCTCCCGCTCTGCCATACCAATCTCAATGCGTCCCTCGACCGGTTGAATGAGAACCCAAAGCTTGTGGGCGTGCGCCACGTGATCCAAGACGAGAAAGACAACAACTTCATTTTAAGGAAAGATTTCAATCAGGGGATTCGGCAGCTCGGACCTCGAAATTTAGTTTACGATATTCTTATTTTCGAAAAGCATCTTCCCCAGACCATCCAATTTGTCGATCAACACCCAAATATTCAGTTCGTGGTCGACCACATCGCAAAACCAAAAATCTGTTCCGCTACGTTCGATAGCACCTGGGCAGAGAACATTCTCGAACTAGGCAAAAGGACAAACGTAGCCTGCAAACTGTCAGGAATGGTCACCGAAGTCATTGATTCCAGATGGAGCCCCAATCTCCTTAAGCCCTACGTCGATACCGTTCTCGAGGCGTTTGGTCCCAACCGGCTATTAGCAGGCTCGGATTGGCCTGTTTGCCTTTTAAGAGCAGAGTATACACAATGGCATCAAACAATTCTATCGATGACCGAATCTCTATCCGAATCTGAGCAGTTTAATATACTGGGGCAGAACGCTTGCCGTATCTATAATATTTAGCATCCGGATCCACTGTTTCGATCCTCTCAAGAATACTTTTTTTGTCACATCTTGAGCGTTCCTCTCTTGAAGGTATCGGTCAGGACACCAACCAGCGGTTTGTGCAACAAGACCATAATGCTAATCATAACCGTACCACTCGCAGGGTGAAAGTCCCAGAAGCCTTACTCTTCGACACGTACTCGGCGGCACAAATACAACTTCGTACCGGCGATTGGTGCCCAGGGCGGGACTTGAACCCGCACGTCCTTACGGACAACGGATTTTAAGTCCGCTGCGTCTACCGATTCCGCCACCTGGGCTTAAAGTTGCTAATCAACATTTTATGTAATCTAAGGAAGTCAAAAAAATTTGCTCATAATGGAATTATTGACTCCAAAACGACACTAAAACCTGATTGACCGAACTCGAATGGGATGTCTAGAGGTGACGCCTGCATTGTCAATCTCGCTGAAAACAAAAGATAGAATCTTCAGTGAGTCGCCAGCGAAGCATCGGGAGGGGGCGGCAGCCAGATCGCAAATTATATGCATCAACTGCCCCCAGAAAAAGTTGTCGTCCTTAAGACTCATTTCCTCAGTTTAGTGTAATTATGAAATCCAACACCGTCCTCACAATCACAACAGCTGTCGGTAATGCCGCTTTGCTCGCTGGACTTGTTTTCTTGATCTTTGAGCTAAGGCAGAATTCAAGTATCGCAAAATCTCAGATCAGACAGGAGCGAGTTTCAGGATTGATTGAACAATTCTCTAGTAATGCTAGGGACGGGGTTCTTTCCGATCTTTACTATGATGTTTTCATTGAAGGGCAATTTGATCTTTTAAAGGGGACAAATAAGGCAAAACTGTACCAATTTGAAATAGCCCGTTTCCATAGACTGGAAGACGTCTACTTCCAGTACAGTAATGGGCTTATCGACTACCAGCCATATCGATTTAGCATGGAGAGAGCCGCAAACAGACTCCCCTTTTGGGAATTTCTGAAGATAAGCGTTGTCAAAAGAAATGAAGATCTCGCGAGAGACCTAGAAGAACTTATAGAAAGTCCGGACTATAATCCCTCCGATTGGAGGAAAAAATTCATCGCTTGGGAGGAAAGTAGAGGATAACCAATAAACGATTTTAACCTTTTATCCCTTAACATTTGTCGCTGCCCTTTTTATCGCCCCGCCATTAGCTGCTGTACTGCTTTTACCAATTTTCTTGTTCTTCCTATTATTAATGATCGCTCCACTCCTCACGCTTATTTCGGATCTTGGAAATATCTTTATCAGCAAGTCACCCTACGAGGGAGACGTGCCTTGGCTAGGCTGGAGGGAATGTTTTCTCCTTTCGTAAATGAGCTTCCCTGACCAAACCCTGCGAATAGGGATATTTGGAGGTAGCTTCGACCCCATCCACGAAGGGCATTTGTCAATTGCCAAAAAAGCGAGCGAGCAATTTCGACTGAATCGTGTCCTCTTTATTCCCGCAGCGCAATCTCCACTTAAAGAGAATTCTCCTGCTGCGTCAGACAAAGACCGGGTCGAGATGATCCGCCTCGCTATTGGGGACAACCCATCCTTTGAAGTTTCAACCGTTGAGATTGAACGGGGTGGAATTAGCTACTCGATAGAAACCGCTGAACGAGTAACCTGCCAGAATCCAGGGGCGAAGCTTTTCTGGATAATTGGAGGAGATCAGGCGAAGCAGCTCGACCGATGGAGAAATATTGAGGATTTAGTACAAAAGGTAGAATTCATCTATCTCGAACGGGATGATCAAGCTAGCCTATCAGAGGTTGTTTCAATTCTGGCAAAGCTCCATCCATTGCAGATGGAACGCATCCCAACGAGCTCCACTGAGATTCGAAACCGAGCGAAATCGGGTGATCTCCCGAAGTACTTCTTGCCAGAGTCGGTCTTTCATTACATCAAATCGCGAAATCTCTATCGAGACGAACTGACCAAACCATGAACCAAGAAATTAAACTTTCCTCCAAATACAGGCAACTTCTCGGAGCTTGTTGCCACGCGTTGGATGGTACTAGGGCAGAGGATGTCGCGATACTCGATGTGAGCAAAATTTCGACTATCACAAACTACCTGATACTCGCGACTGCCAACTCACAGCCTCATCTCCGTGCGTTGAAGCGCGATCTGGACAAGACTCTGAAGGAACTCAATGTACGAATAATCGGCGTGGACGAGGGTGACCACAGCGGTTGGTCCGTCGTTGATGCCTTCGATGTTATGATCCATTTGTTCACTCACGAAGTGCGAGAAAATTACGATTTAGAGACTCTTTGGAAAGACGCCCAAGCAATCGACGCCGAACCGCTAATGTTAAACCTTGAAGAAAGCGTCTAAAAACGGTTCGATAAGCTCACTCAGAAATCGATTCCGACAGAACTCACTATTCGCTGGTCCTCCCGCCGGTCCTCTGGCAGCGACCTATCGTATTCTAAATGATACCTGATAGAAAGGTGCAACGAGTCGGTTACCTTGCTGACAATTCCAGCCTGGAACTCGTACTCGTATTCGCTCCGCTCATCAGGGGGAAGTGCGATTCTAAACTCTTGTGTAAATCGCAGACGACTACCTAACCGATAGTCAAGATCTTGAAACACGTCAAAAAGGTAGTTCGTGTTCCCATTGTCGACGTTGTCTTCACGATACCGCCCACTTAGTCCCGCACCTGTCGAAACTTTAAGAGCTTTCTGATTCAGTAAGCGATAACCCAATCCCAATGTTTGCTCCAAATTGATATCGATTTCCTTTATCGCGTCTGAACTGTAAAGTGTATCAGTTTGGTAGAAAACACCGGGCAATAAGTCTCGTCTCCACCTTAAGTTGGAATACAGCCTGTCAGTTGTCTTCCCTCGGTCGCTCTCGCCAAAGTATCTGCGGGCTTCAAACCGGAAATCGTTTTTCTCGATCCTTCGCCTCACATTGAATCGAGCATTGTAGTCGAGTTTATCCCGGCGGCCACTCTGCAGGTTCATTCCAAACTCAAACTGGCGGGACCAATTCTCAAAGCTGATCACTCGTAAAAAATCTTTGATCCGGGATCGCGATGCTTGCGATTCCTCGTTCTCAGGTTCCTCAGGAGTATCTCCTTCATTCCGATTCTGATTGGGGCGGATAATACTCCTGACACTCCTTTTGGGGATCTCAACATCACCCAAAATTGTATGCTCAATTAATACAATGTCACCTTCGCTAATCAGCCTGCCCCTAAGTACGTCACCATTTCTTAAGGATATTCGAACCTCAACAGCCTCCACCCAATGCATGGACAGGCAGGCAAAAAAAACGGTGGCTACTCTCACATAACTTCGCGTCCAAAACTTCATCTTAAATTCTAATACCTATTCCCTGTTTGTACTAACCTCTAGGCGGATGCGTAATCGTCTCAATTAGAGCAATACTAATACGACTATTTTTTCAAAATTGCTGCTCTCTTTTCGTATTTACAAATGCTTGACACCAAATACAAGAGCAGCAGCTCAAGAGCTCCTGAGGACCTCCGATCGGTGGAGCTTTCACTCCCTTTTTCTAATTCACAAATAAATTATCAAAAGGAATCAATATTATGCATAAGAATACATCCAAGAAGGGTTTTACCCTCGTTGAAATCATGATCGTTTTTGTTATCATAGGCCTCATGGATGCTATAGCCTTACCTGCGTTCCAAAAGGTTTTCGAAAGCTCACGTAGCAGTGCTATGGAAAATGATGCTCGTCAGCTCGCATCTGCTGCCCGAAAGTACATGTTGGAAAACAAATTTACGACTGTTACCCCAGCAATCACGGCGGTTACTCGAGAAGTTGGTGCCCCGATTTAATCGTACATTTCGAAAGTCAACAAATAATACGCCAGTACATCTGTTACGACCGCAACATAAGGAACGCTCCATTTGTCACATCCAAAGGTTGCAGGCGGTTCATCTAGCTATTCTGCTGAAGGTCAAAAGTAAGAATTGCTAAACACTCTATAAATTTGAAAAAAGCCCACTTTCTTTAAATCTTTTCCTCAACTTCGACTCTTTTGGACGATGCTAACGAGCATAATATCTCAAATGTCGCCATAAGACTTCATTTCGAACGATTAACTATATAGAGAGATGTCGCTTAGCTAAATCAGCAGCATCTTAAGAAAGAGCCTTCCGAAAATCGAGTAGCTGCAGTTATACAAAAACTTAAAAATTTACGAAGATTCATTTGTTCTCCAAAGCTTAAAATTCAAAATTAAAGATAGTACGATTCAAACCACGCTTCTTTCAGGAAATGATATTATACCTTGGTTCGAACTCGACACTGTAGACGAGACCTCCATATATCCGTATAACCTAATTCGCCTAAGCAGAATATCAGATATCATTCTCTTATAGATAGACGACAACAGCGAGGTGGATCTTGGAGAGAGTCTTCTTTCCGCAAAACCGAAACGCATTTACGAGATCAAACCAAAGGTCTCCGACGCTTGGTTCAAGACGCTTACCTAGAAGCTCATGCCTTCGCAACGTAAATAATCGATTCGCTTTCTTGAGTGGGGGCTTTCATCTCAAAATCTCCGTAGAGATCGATTTCAGAAAACCCAATCTGGGCTAATCGGCTATGCATCTCAAAAGGTAATTTCCAGTGAATGGTCATTTCCCTGTCCTCTTCGACAACTACCGTGTCTCTAGAGTCTACCTTCTGAAACCGATTGATTAAAGTCAAACGTTGTTCGAATCGATCCAATTTCCAACCTTGCCACGCTAAAAATCGCTGCCCCTTTTCGTCCGCTTCGCTATCGCGGCGCAATTCCAACGGAGCTTGATCGGAGCGGCTTTCCAGCATATCCCACGGCATGTACATCGGTATAACAATTTGGCCCCCTGGTTGCAAATGCTCTAAACTGGTCTTCAGGCACGACTCTATATCCTCGGCTTCAAGCAATAATTGGATTGAAAATCCAGGAATGAGAATTGTCGCAAAACGCTCTTTCAATTTGAATTTCCGCATGTCGTCTCGGATCAATCGGGTATTCGGATAGTCTTTTCCAAGCTTCTCTTGGCAAATAACTAACATTTCTTCGGACGTATCAATGCCAACAACGGCCATTCCTTCCTCAGCGAGTGGAGTTAAGATTCGCCCAGTACCGCATCCCAGATCTAGAACCGGGCCTGGATTCGACTCGATTAACAACCGATAGAACGCGTAATCGTCGAAATCCGAAAGCTCGTCGATGAGGTCAAAAAAAGCCGCTTCGAGACCGTCGTAGATGTAAGGTGCCTTCATTTCTCACAAAACATGAATAGCCCTATTTCAATCTACGAGCCATTTCAAACAGGACACGCCTACGAAGTTCCTCTCGATTTGCTGTATTCCCACAATCTCTACCCACAACATAGATCGAGACTCCTATGTCTTGATCACGGTCTGCCTATCTGGAGCGAACTAAGGTAAAATGCTTCCTGTCCCCAGGAGAATAGATACTATCGCTTATCTCAAGGTCTCCGTAAATGCACCTATGGGAAGGTAATCCCACCGAAAACCGTTTCAAAAGTATCTAGGCTCTATCTGTTCTAGGTATGCAACGAAAACAAAAAGAGCCGATTAAAGCCCGCTTGAATCGACGCTTTCGATCCAATCGACGTAACTCTGAGCGTTGCCATCGTCGATATACTCAGTCGCTCCCTCGGCACGCCCATCCTCAGCATAAAAAACGAGGAATGGAATTCCGGTAATTCCAAAACGCTCCCTGATTCCTGTCACATCCTCTGGCTTACGAGGAATCCCAATCTTTGCCCCTAAAATTTCTTCGGACTCCAAAAAGTCATCCAATGCTAAACTCTCTTTGAGCAGTGCGTCCAACTTGTTGCACCAAGGACACCAATCCCCATTCCCCTTAAAAATCATGAGTAATCGTCTCTGCTGGGAATTCCTTTGCTCAAGAGCTTCGTCTATATCGGCCAACCAATTCATCTGATTCTCATTCGCTATTTTCAATCTATGTCCGCAAACCCTAGAAAACTTTCAATACCTGGCAAGGTCGTATGCATCATTTTCAGGAAAAAGAGTTTCCTTTCTCAAAATGGAATGCCTACACCGCCAAACTGCTCCTACTATCCTTAGCCGAGCGTAGTTCAATCAAGCATACGCCAATGACCTAAAAAGACTGAGCATGACATTGCAGCGTTCAGAGATTCCCCATTCCCAAAAGAGGGGATTTCTATCCGATGGTCCGCCAACTCCAGAATCTCCTCCGAAACTCCCCTCGCTTCATTTCCAATTACCAGTGCGGTTTTAGCCGGCCAGTAGAAACTTTGAAGGGACTCGCTCGCCCCAATTTCACTCGCAACAATTTTAAATCCTTCGTTTTTTAAAGAACCCACAGCGTCTGCTAAATTTTCAATCGTAAAGATGGGCAAATGAAAGAGACCACCCATTGTGGCTCTTAAGAGTTTCCCGTTTTCCTTTTCCGGACACCCCTTCCCCATGAGAACCGCATCAGCCCCAAACCAATCACACCCTCGAATAATTGCACCGCAATTTCCTGGATCGCTAACCGCATCCAAGACTACCAAACAACTCTCAACTTTTGTCCTGAGAGAGGCTTCAACGCTTCCCCAATCATAATGTAAGCGGTCGGCAATCCCAATCACTCCCGAGTTTGTCTTCGTTTCTCCCAAAGCCTTCAACTGTGATTCGCTTGCCAAGTAAACCTTATCTGAATGCTGCGTGGCTTTAGCTAGAATCACTCGGTCCTCATCACTCAACTTTCGGGATCCATCATATACTACTGCGTTAAGATGGGCCCCGGATTTGATGGCCTCCTCCAGCAAGTGCCAACCTTCAATAATGAATCGGTTTTCGATCTCCCTGTTTTTCTTGCCGTGTAACTTTCGAAAGATCGAAAGCTTGGCTTTTGAAAGCGGCTCTGCCATCTTATCCTCATCAAGCATTGTCACTTCCGCTTGTCCATATAAAAGCTGGAGTCGCTACGCTTGGAAATGATATTTACACATTCAAAAGGAAGGAAATGGAGCGGCAGATAATGCATGTGGATATGGACTGTTTCTACGCAGCAATCGAGGCTCGAGACAATCCATCCTTGAGGCGGGAGCCTATCGCCGTAGGTAGCAGAAGCTCGAGAGGGGTACTAACTACATGCAACTATGAAGCTCGAAAATATGGTATCCACTCGGCAATGCCCAATTTTATCGCAGTACGGAAATGCCCCCACCTCGTTATTTTGCCCGTAAGATTCGATGTATATAGATTCGAGTCCAAACGCATTAGATCCATACTCAATCAATACACTAATCTAGTAGAGCCCCTTTCGCTCGACGAAGCCTACCTAGACATATCGAGCGATAAACGAAACGCGGTTTCAATCGCCAACGATATCCGAAGACAGATAAGACGCGTCACTGGACTGACGGCTTCCGCAGGAGTCGCTCCCAACAAAATGCTCGCTAAAATCGCTAGTGACTGGAAGAAGCCCAATGGGCTTTTCCATCTCGCTGCAGACGAAATATCCGAATTCATGTCGAGCCTCCCTGTATCTAAGATCTGGGGAATCGGAAAGAAGGCAGAAGAGAAGCTACTAGCAAAAAACATACGGACATGCGGTGATCTTCAGTCTTACAGTTCTCTAGAGCTTACACATTTATTCGGTAAATTCGGCGGTGAGCTTTACGACTTGTGTCGGGGGATCGACCATCGTCCCCTCGTCTCCAACCGTGTTCGTAAGTCCATCAGCGTTGAAAGGACTTTCTCTACCAATCTCGAATCGCTCGAGGCTTGTGCGGAGAAGGTTCAGTCTCTCTTCTTGGAACTCGAAGAGGAATTGTTCCGACTCAAAGTGGATCGTAAGATAGCGAAGCTTTTTTTAAAGTTGAAGTTCTCCGACTTTACCAAAACGACCGTCGAGCGAGTGGGTCTTGCTATCAAAGAGTCTTCTGCCCAAACCCTGTTACGAGAAGCCTTCGGCCGTAAGGCTTTACCTATAAGGCTTATCGGAATTGGCGTTAGGCTCGCGACCTATCACGCGAGCCAATCACAACAGCTCGAGTTCGAGTTTCAAAACTAGCCTTTTCCTTTCGTCTTCAACGGACAACTCTCAGGGCTTGCTCTCTAGATCTTTTCAACGAACATCTACCTTTCCATGTTTTAAGTCATGCTTGAGGGAAAACGCATTCTATTGATACTGACAGGCAGCATCGCGGCATACAAATCGCTCGACCTCATTCGTCTGCTCACAAAGGCCGGTGCCTCGGTTGAGGGAGTATTGACCGAGGGAGGAAGGCAATTCGTAACTCCCCTTTCCGTCGAAACCCTCACCGGGAAAAAAGCACACGTCGAAATGTGGGATTCCCACGCCTACGAAATGAGCCACATCGAACTTTCCCGTCGAGCGGATTTGATTGTCGTAGCTCCGGCAACCGCTAACTTCATTTCAAAAATGGTACGAGGCGAAGGAGACGATCTTGCTTCCGCCCTAATGCTGGCGAAGAATAAGCCAGTCATTCTCGCCCCTAGCATGAATGTGGAAATGTGGGAAAACCCTGCTTTTCAACGCAATCTTGAAATTGCGAAATCCGATGGAGCCACAGTCATTACTCCGCAAGCTGACATGTTGGCATGTGGAGAAATTGGTATGGGTAAGATGGCTGAGCCGAGTTCGATAATGGAAGTGATCGACGATCATTTCCGGTTTGTATCAACAATCGAAGGGAGACGTGCAATCGTCACATCTGGGGGCACCATCGAACGAATTGATAGCGTGCGATACATTAGCAACTTCTCTTCCGGCAAGCAGGGCAATGCCATCGCAATTGCTCTTGCCCAGTCAGGTGCGAAGGTAACTCTGGTCTTAGGCAAGAACAGTATCGGTCCGGCAAGCCACCCAAATCTACATGTTCTCGAAGTCGTATCAGCCGAAGAGATGCATGAATCGGTCCGCAAAGCCCTTCCCGCAGACATTTTCGTTGGATGCGCCGCAGTGTGTGACTTTAAGGTCGTCAATCGTTCCGATCGAAAAATCAAAAAGTCCGAAGGATTGAATATCAAGTTTGCCGAGAACCCAGACATCGTCCGTTCGGTAGGCAAACTGGGGCCTACTGATCGTCCTGCAGTAGTCGTCGGATTCGCTGCAGAAACAGAAGAACTGATAGATAACGCTCAAGCGAAGCTAGATATCAAAGGCTGCGACTTAATTGTCGCTAACAATGTCTCAGGTGGTTCCGTTTTCGGTCAGGACGATAATACTGCTTACTTCGTAACTTCTGAAGGGTCGGTCGAACTCGGGACACTAAGCAAAAGGCAACTCGGACAGAAGATTTCCCTATGGATTTCTGAACGTCTCAAAAGGTAAAATTTGGCGAATACACGAACTGATGGGGATCATGCTTCCAACAGTCAGTGCGAGCTGCGGAAAATCAGTGAAAGTCGCTTGAACGGTACCTTCCCTCCATTGAATTCGCCTTTTCTTCTCTCTTTCTCACCGAGGCACGCGTTATAAAAAATGAGGAGGCTTTCCAAAACTCATTCCCGTATCACCTACAGAAACAGTCAAATGAGTTCGGAACCAAAGATAGGAACCAAAATACTGATTACTGACAAGAACCCTTCTTACCTCGATTCGATGAACAACACTCCATCGATCATCCAGAAAAGATGACAACTGCGTGCCCTACAGGATCGAGAAGAGGCAGCCACTTCCCTAGCTGCGAATCAAGCGGATATCGTACTCAGCAGCCTAAACCTTCCCAAGACCTTTGGCGACATACTTCTATCAAACGTAAAACGGGAATAACCAAATTAGCTTAGGTTTCTAGTTTAAGACCAGTCTGACAAAGGATCGTTAAAGAGAGGAACGGATCTGGCTTACCTCTGTTCAAGAGACCCATGTCACCAAAGGATCTAGTAACCGAGATCAAGCATGTCTTAAACACTTAGTTCAGAATTCGGTGCGAAGAGGTTATTGAAATCGTTCGGGACACAAAACAGCCCCACGTCAAAACGGAGCCAATACAGCAGCTTCTTAAAACCTTCGATGATCCCAATTGTGGAATCGATGATTTCGCTTCTGTGATACAGCAGCATCCGACAGTAGTTGCTACCATTCTTCAAATAACCAGCACCGTTTTTCTCGGAATTGGTGGTCGATTGGAAACCACTGAGGAAGCCCCTCCAGATGATGGGCATGGACTGGGTTCGTATTTTCGCAATTAGTGTGTTGCCGAGAGGGCTCGACTACCCAACGAATGCATCAAGGAACTGGACTGACTTCACCCACTACTCCAGGGCGCCACGCAGGGCTTCGACAATATGTTCTCGGCTGTAGTCCTGCCGTATTCTGGCCAATGCTCCCGTTCTTAGCCGATGCCACAAGGGTCCTTCTGAATAAACACGAACACAAGCAGCCGCGAAGGCCTCTGCGGTATGTGCCGAGATTAACTCCTCTTCGGACCATCCAAGCTGGTTCCTCGCAAGAGTAGTCGCCACAACGGGGATACCCTTCGAAGCGGCTTCAATGATCTTTAGAGGTATACCCGCCGCAAACCGAGCGGGTGCAATGAACAGTCGGCATTTTTCATACCAATCACTGAGGTCCTCCACGAATCCTAAAAAGACTTCTGAATCCGAGGCATACTTCATCAATTCATCTGAATGGTATCTGCCAGCACAATACAGCTTTATGTCCTGCCCCAGTTTGGCTCGAATTAACGGCAGAGAATTTTCAATAAAGTCAATCAAACCTATCGCGTTTGGGGCCGAATCCGAGTGAACCGCCCCCACAAAAAGTATCCCTTCTCTCTCTGCAAATGGCCTAACCGCTGGCTCAATTGTCGAGTGATGCCTTAGCATGATCACCTTGGAGAATCCCAGTGAAGCAAATTGCTTTCGTTCGTAATCGGATGTCGATAATATCACATCCGCAACTACCGCCAGCTTCAATTCCGCTTCGAGCAGTTGTCTCTCTTCCGACTCGGAAAACGGTTCCCCATTATATAGTGCCTCACTTATCTCTCGGTTAGCGAAAACGGCCTCGGCGTCGTATATCAAACGCAAGTCTGGTCTTTTACTTTTTGTATCCTCAATTATACGACCAATAGAATTAAGATTATTGGGTCGCGAAATGATGACAGCATCATACGCTTTCCATTTTTTTTGCCAAAATTTTTCGAAACCTTCCACCCCAACTCCTAGGGCCACTTCAACTTCTCTCGGTGTATCTTTGTACACGTCCATAAAGTCGCTAGTCGTAATAAAAGTGGGAAGCAGAGTTACAGAGTGCCCCAGTTCAATCAGAGTCCACAGCATTTCCTTCGTCCTAGGAAACCCTGCTCCCATGTGACCGAAAGGAGGAGCGTCTTCAACCCAAAGTATCCGCTGTCCTCTCGCAGACTCATGAATCGTATCTAATTCGAAATCACTTTGAGAGGGAAAACTAGCGAGCTCTGACTCGCGAATCGACAAAAGCCTATTTCTATTCGCCGCCATCAATTTCGCCGCCTTCCCCCAAGAGTCTCGGTACTCCAGATTTCTGGTCGCTACACTGCAAGGATCATAAACGGTCCTCTTCCCAGCGCGATTGAGCCTCAAGCATAGGTCAACGTCTTCGTAGTACTCATCCAAGAAAGACTCATCGAATCCTCCGATCGACTGAAAAGTCTCTTTTGTAATTCCCAAATAGGCTCCTGAACAAAACGCTACATCTCTTCTGTACTGCACACGATAGTCGTCCGGATTCCAGCCTCTTCCTACTGATCGGCAAATTCCACTCGAATTCAAAAGCGATCCCGACTCGATGAGGACCCCATCTCCATCCAGCAACATGGCTCCAACGGCCCCTACCCCGCCATCATTATTCAAGACGTTCAATGTCGCACAAATAGTATCCTTCCTCACGCACACGTCGTCCTTCAAAAAAATGATATTTGCACTTCGCGCTACATTTGCACCCTGATTCCAAGCTTCAGAGTAGCTTACGATTTTCGGACAACGCACCTTCACAACGGTCTTTAATCGATCAAGCAAAAGGGCAATCATCTCACGAGAGCTCGACTCAACGACAACTACAACCTCCATCCGGACGGATTCCGAGAAGCACAGTGCCTGTAGGCAACGAAATAGGAATGGAGCTGGGTTACGCGAAGCGATTACTATGGTTACTTCTGGCTCCAACACAGGATCAAATTTCAGTTCTTCTTCCATTTCCAGAATTAAACCAAGCGAACGCTTCGCTCGCTTGTAGCAATCTGAATCTCCTTTTGGACTAGAATCTAGCATTTGGTACTGAATAACTCGGGTGTCACAGATTGAATCTGCGTGAGCAAGCCAAATGCCTAGATTAATCTGAGTAAATGAATCGGGTATTCGAACAAGGAAATCAGCTTTTGACAGTTAAGATGTTGCAGCTGACCCGCCCTCTGATCCTAGCATTTCGTAAGTACTCTCAATCGCTTGTTCCAGCTCAATAGGCTTATATGGCTCAGTCTGGTAGCCGTCCATCCCAGCTTCGTCGTAACCCTTTTATCTCCTCGCATAGCGTTTGCGGTCAGCGCAACAATTCTCGGTCTCGCATCACCCCACTTGACGATTATTTGCCTCGTTGCTTCAAAACCGTCCATTTCCCGCATCTGAACATCCATGATACAAGGACATAAGAACTCTGCTCAAGAGCCTTTATTGCTTCAAGGCCGCTACTCGCCACTTCAATCTCGTAACCAATTCCCTAAACAACCTAATAGAGACCTTCTAGTTTACGATATTATCCTCAGCAAGCAAGATAGAGATCGGCATTCTTTCTCCTAGCTTCCCATAAGTTTTCTCAGTCTTTTTTACCGCCTCCTCCGCTGACCCTATGGATTCCATTAGATTGCGTTTTGTATTCGTAAGCTTAAAAGGCTTTAATTGTGACAACACCTTACCAAAAACACCGCTGCCAGCATGAAGACTCCCCAATGGAAAGGAAAACAACACGGGCAAATTCGAATTCCCTGCCCCTTTTCGAACACTTTCAACTAATTCATTCGTATCTTATCCATCGATAACCGATTCCACAGAAGCCAGAAGCAGATTCTAAGAATCAACTTCAAGATTATCAAAATCAGCCAACAACTCCAGAGCTGTCGATGAAACCGACCTGCTTGAAATCCAATTCAACCTGTTTAATGTCCTCTGACCAAATCAGGTCGACTTGCTTCTTGAAATCGCGAGCGGAAAAGGCATCCATACATTTACATCTAATTTTGTACGCAAAATGCCGTTGTCCAGGTAACCATCAATTACTGTACTCGTATTTATATAAATTTGGGATTGTTCGTTGCTCGCCCTTCTTACAGCAGGCTCAGCCTCTTTTTTCCTACGACATCTTGGCCAATATTCTTGAATCACTGCGAGAGAAAATAAGAGGAAAAGAGTGTGTAGAGTGCCTTTCATAATCGGTATTTCAGGCGGCAGTGGCTCTGGGAAGTCACGATTTGCCCGGCGTATTAAATCTGCGTTTCCCGAGGAATCGACTGTTATTGAACAAGATTGGTACTACCGTGATCTCTCAGGTATTAACATAGAACAGGCCAAGAACACCAATTTCGACCACCCTAGCTCAGTCGAACACACACTACTTCATCACCACCTCAATTGTCTTAACCAAGGTATCGAGGTGGAGGCGCCTGACTATTCTTATATCAACTATCGTCGGCTGCTATCTGGCAATGTTCTCGTCCCTAGTCCGCTCATCATATTGGAAGGACTGTTTGTTCTACGCTGGCCAGAAATACGCAACCTCCTGGATTTCAAACTCTATATCAATGTAGATTCAAAGACCCGCCTTGAGCGAAGACTGAAAAGAGATACTAAGGACAGGGGCTATGCTGCGGACCAAATTCGTGCGAGTTGGAGCCAGCAAACCATTCCGATGCATCATGAGCACGTCGAACCCTCCCTCAAACACGCTGATTTTATCTGGAACTCAGAGGAAGATACCGCTTTTGAATCAAGGTTTTTGGCCGATCTAGAAAGAAGACTCACCAAAGATGCAAAGAATCCCAAATAAATATATACGGAACATGCCGTATATTGGTCCAAAGGCCGAATCGTTTTCATAACGGACGGTATCTAAGAGGTAGAGAACCAGTCTGGAGAGATGCTAGGAATCAATGGATTCTCGAAAAGACTTCCTGAAATCTGGCAGGAGGAAATAGAAGCCGTACCCGAGCATGCCCTTTTTGTCGTCGATGCTCATTTCCAAGGTGGGTCTGCTCAAAACGAATCGACGCTGACGGCTCTTGAAATACTGTAAGGGATAATTCTTTACACTCTTGCTCGGAACGCCAAACCGCTTCGAGCTCGCGTGGACGGTCTTCTTCCCAGATCTCGTTTTCTGAGAGTTAACGCCCATAACACCTACGACCGTTCCCCGACTTCCTCCTCTACCTCCGACCGAAGCTTTTTCGAATCAGGCATTTGAACATCCAACCACAAATTTTACTCTGCAAACGAATTCAATATCCCGAATCAATCGAACGAGTACTCCCGATACAGATATTCTCAATAAAGTCTGCCGGATTACAACCTAATCTTTGAATTTGTAAAAACTCCGGCGCTTCCCCACCCCACCTACGCAGTGGGAATCCGTTTTCGACTCCAGCTCTCCAACGAATGAAGAAATCCCGTCCCGGCTTGCCTTGAAGGCCACTTTTACGAGCTGATCCAATTTCAGAGCTTTGCTAAATTCGGCCAGTAAGGCGGGTGTAACCCCCTTTTTTCCAATATGGATTGCCGGCTTCAATTTCTGAGCCATATTTCGCAGAATTGCTTTTTCTTTACTCGTCGGGGCTGTCATAGCGAGGTTATTTGCCTAAATGACGAAAACCGGTCAATCCTTCTTCACTAACACTAATGCCTACCGGCCACTTAGACGTTTACTTCTTGATTTATACACTCGTTTCGCGTTCTCAATTAAATCTAGATTCATGGAAGCTGACACAGTTGTTATTGTTTCATTCTATAAGTTCGTTCCGCTACCCGACTTTGAAAAGCGCCGAATTCCTTTATACAATCTGTGCGAGAGGAACGGGGTCAAGGGCACAATTCTGCTAGCCCACGAGGGAATCAACGCAACGATATCAGGCCCTCAATTGGGTATTGATGCGGTTTTGAATTCCCTCCAGTCCGATCCCGTGATCGGACCCTTGAAGTTGAAATACTCGAAAGCAACGGAGCTTCCTTTCTATCGGATGAAAGTCCGCCTGAAGAAAGAGATCGTACGCTTAGGCAGACCAGACATCAACCCAGGGGACCAGGTTGGGGAATACGTGAGGCCCGAGGACTGGAACAATCTTATCTTAGATCCCGATGTCACATTGATTGATACCCGCAATGACTACGAGGTCGAGATTGGCACCTTCAAAGGAGCCCAGAATCCGGAAACAAAAAGCTTCCGTGACTTTCCTGAATACGTCGACAAAGAGCTCGCAGAAAAAAAAGACAAACCGATCGCCATGTTCTGCACCGGAGGCATTCGGTGCGAGAAGTCTACATCGCTTTTGCTCAAAAAAGGGTTTCAGAAAGTGTACCACCTGGACGGTGGGATCCTGAACTATCTCGAGAAAGTCGACGCTTCTGAGAGTCTTTGGGAAGGCGACTGCTTCGTCTTCGACAATCGCGTCACTGTTGATCATAATCTGGAGCCAGGCGATTACGACATGTGCCATGCCTGTCGGCATACGATTTCCGAGGCAGACAAAGAGTCTGAACACTATGTTGAAGGCGTTAGCTGTTCCTACTGTCACGAATCTCTCAGTAACGAACAGCGCGAACGAGCCGCACAGCGCCAAAAGCAAGTTGAAATCAGCAAGAAACTTTCTCGCAAGCACATCGGCATGACACCAAGAGAGAGAGAGACTTGGCGGGAAGAAAAACTTGAAGCGAAACGAAAAACCGACCGTTCTCGAAGCGGCCCATCCTAACAGAGACTCCTTTTCTTTTGTGTAGGTGGAGCCCACATTCGGAGAAGGTATTCCGACAAGTTGAGCATACTTGTCTTTGGGTCACCTTCATGAATCAGAACTTCCCTAAATGGAGACTCAAAGCGTGCCCGCTCTTCAAAATATTCCCATAAAATTCCGTTTAACTCAAGAGCCCTAGATTCCAGCCTTCCTCCACTCCGAGAGATTTCAGTCACTCTTGCTTCCCAGAACCGCTTTTCTTCAGAATGGCACTCCAAATAGTTCATTAGTATCTGTTCGTAGCGGTTTAGACTCATGACCATATTCTTAAATACAATCGAATCAAATAACTCAATACCTAAGGGTCGTCGCGTTCAAACTTCAGTTCGATTTTCCTTAACGATTTACGACTATCATGTCCACGCGAAGTTTGGAGGTAAATTCTAATAGAATCGGAATATCATCTCGACCTACGTATTCCCTCACAACATCTATTTTCACCATCTTGTTCCTCACGATCATGTAAGTCGCAGTAGCGATCAAAGGAGTCTCGTAGGCCTCTTTTTTCCTCCGCCTGTAGCCTACGAATTCTGAGGTGTAGAAATAGGTGATGTGTTCTGGACCTTCATTGGCCTCGATCCAATAACCATCAACGAAACCCTTCATTTCGAAATCGTTTCCAAACTTAAAGGCAATGTAGTCTTCAAACGAATCGAACTTTTCGCGTTCCGCATATTCTTTCCTTGCTCCAATAATTCGCTCGCGAATCGTGTTTTTGACTTTCTCGAAGCTACTTGGAGTGAACAGCGAGAACGCATAAGCTTCGGGTATCCAAAACAAAGAGAAAAAATTCACAAATTCCGATCCCGTTTGCTGAATAAAGCGGTCGTTGTATATGATTCTTGATAGCGTGTATCCTGGCTCGCCTTTCCACGCGTAATCCTCGTAAAGCCCCTTCATCTCCCTCCCATCTTCCCATCCGTCATAATAAGGTGGATACAAATTCGTTACACCCGATCTAAACTCCCAGCTCCCCCGGTAGCCCACTCCGCCTTTGCTATGAAAGTCCACCCCCATCATTCGCATTTCCATGCGCCTCCGTTCCTCGGGCGGCAGTTCTTCCAATTTGACCAGGTTTTTCCGTTTTTGCTTTTTGGTCTCTTCTTGCGTCGAATTCTCTAAAATCACTTCGAGCCTGCCATCGGAGCTCTGGCCTGACTTCTCTTTCCCCTCAACCGCCTCCTGACCAAGGGCAGGATCGGCAAACCCAGAGACCAAAACCAGAAGAAGGCAGATCAAACTAATTGCTCGAATGTGTTTTGGATGGTTCATTTTGCTTCTAAGTAGAGGTTAATCCGAGTTCATACACACGACGTGAAAAAATGGAGAACGCATACACTATGGCAAGAAATCCCTGTTTACTCAGGGGCATTTAAGGGTTCGGATTCGCCACGATTGGTTAGGGTTTCCGAACTCCGGCAAGTTAATGGCATATGCATCAGTTTCTTAGGAAACTTTCTCTGAAGACTCAACTATTTTTCGATTCGAGCGACCACTCGGGCTGAATCCCCCGTAAAACCATACAATCGCAGAACGTATAAATTCAACCCTATAAGTATTCAATTAGTAATGACATATTTACTTGTCACATATCCTAAAAGCCTCGCCAAAAATACTACAGAATCGGGTTAAGGCGATCCGAAATAAGACCAATTGAACAAAGTCATGATACCGGAATACCAGCCAAGTACCTAAAAAGTTCGCCGTACCTACGCACCACATACCACCAACTTTCTTAGATGATTGGTTACATACGAAAGCCCTGTCTGGTCGCTGGGCTTTGTCGATCAAATCTTTCTTGAGCTCATTCTTGGTGGGTTCCGATTTGTGATAATACACCCCAAATTTGCCTGGCCAAGCTTTCTCGGCTAAAGTGAGTGCAGCAGACATATCGGTTACATCATGCTTTTCTTCATCAATCACTTCGAATGCCACTTCTTTAAGGGGTATCGCGGCATCGAAAGCGGCCCTGTAAAACTCTACACACTCAATCAGGCATTCGACAACTGAAAGTCCGTCATGCGAAATCACAAAACCGTACATTTCCATCATGTGCTGGCGTATGTTCGCGAGACAAAATCGCAACACGTTCTTGTAGTCGGAAATTTCAGCGATCGGGACCAGCTCGTGCAAATACCAATTGGTGAAGTTCATTCCGCAGAAGGGGTACAAGGTTTGTTTGGAAGCGAAGCGATCCTCGAAGTGCAAAACGGCGAATTAACAGTTTCTCTGCCAGCAAAGATTTTAGGGGCGTTTTTGCTTGGAGAAGCACGGAAGCAATAGTGATAGGGGTGGAAAGATGACACAGGAATTTTCACGTGGTCGACAGCAGGTTCAATCCACTTATTTATGATGTTGAGTTGTGTAATGATGGCGGGTGCAAACGAAATTGACACAAACCCGGTTCATCGCGTCGTCTGGCTTTTCCGAAACGTTATCGCCCAGTCAATTCTAGCACCTCCGCCCGATATTTGGGCTCTAAAAAACCGCAAAATAATCGTTTAAAAATGGGCCTCTTGGTCATTTGTTGACACGGTCTTCGGGCATTTGAAGTAGAATTTTCGACTTTGATTCGCTATCCCACACAAAAAGAACCTGAAACCACCGTTTTCCCCATTCTTTGTCACTATCCCACAAACAACTCCCCGATCAAAGCATGTAAGACAACATCAACTACTTCACACGGGAATTCCTACAACCATTGGTTTAGAAACAGAACAAACCTTGCTCAGTAAATAACGTGTGAATAACTTTTTAGGCTATTACTTACATCTAAGTTAAACGCAGAGACAAATGTTGCACCTTCTGAAACTTCTGGACCACTTAGCGAATAATGAACACTGATCGCATGATTTCCAACTGCTCAAATCCCTTTTTTTCGCGTTTAGGATGCTGGAAATCATGACCCTAGTTTTTCTTCCTTTTCCTATTTCAAGCGTCATTCAGTGATCCGCCAGCAACTTTCTCAAAACGATCTCGTAATTGCACCAAAATAGTATCCTTACGTCCTTGATCCCTCGTATCAGAAACTGATTCCGTTTCCTCCTCTATCAAAACAATGTCCCAATCGCAGTCTCCATTCAGCAAAGACCGATCGAAGGTACCTTCACCCCTGATCAGGGAAATTCGTGGAACTTTATTTTCGCTAGCGATAATAAGCGATGAAGACAATGCGGCACCACTGAGGGCTGATTTGAGACGGTCTCAGCTCAACAATTACAAACTCCAACGCTATACTTCCATCGAGGATGCCAGAAACATGTTAAGAACCCGCGGGTTCGATTTGCTGTTCCTGGACTGTGACTCACTTGAGCAGCCTGAAAACGAGATTGATCGACTTCGCATTGCCGGTTTCGACAATCCCATTCTCGGACTCACCGACCGCCGCAATCTAAACAATCCTGAATTTGTTCGCCCGAGCGGGATAGATGAGTTACTGTGTAAGGAAGACCTTTCTCCTTCATTGGTTGAGCAAGCGATTCGTTCCACCATCCTGCACCACACCCTCGCCTCCGAGAAATCCATACTCGAGTCCCGTCTAAACCTGGCTCTCGAAATGGGGCTGATGGGTGCTTGGACCTACTATCCTAAACAGGATAAGTTTGTCCTTGATTCAATCGCTCTAGCGATGCTCCACTTCCCTCCTAGCCCGGTAGAGAGGAGCCTGGACGAAATCGTCGGGCAAGTTTTTCCGGAGGACCGCTCAGCCGTTTTCGAGAGTCTCGATCGATTTCCACTCAAGAACGACACCGTTTCCAGCCATTTTCGGGTCAATGGCGACGAAATGCCTCTTCTAGGACTGGAACTACGCGGCAAAATTTGGAAAGGGAATGCCTTCGACGAGACCGCCATAATCGGTGTCATTCGCGAAACTCCGAAGACGAACGAATTGTACGAGCGTCTCGCCGAAGCAAACACAGCAATCCAGGATGCATTTCAGGCTAAGGAGGAAGCCTTGCGAAAGGCAGACCAGAAATTGAAGACCCTAGCCGGCGAGATTGCTCACAGCGGGGGCCCCACGATGCAGCCTCAACCCCAAGCTCCGTTTTCAGTACCAGATTCAGAAATCCCCGAGAATCAAGTGAGCGAGCTAGTTCCACCGATCGTAACCGAAAAATCAGACAACAGCCCGAGACCAAAGGAGGTAAAGGGCAAGAAGCTCGCAGAATCGAGCCCCGATACTTCCAAGCAGGATCAATCCCTCTCGATCGACAAAAAGGCAGCATATCAAGAGATATTGAAGTCGGTCGCTCGAAAAAAGGCTGCAGCTCCCGAACAGGAATCACTACTCTTCGACTTCGCTCAGGAGCCCATTGCGGACTTCAATCCTCCCAATCCAGCGAAAGAGGGCTTTGTCGGTGCTGCTAAACGCATGGTAGCCATGACGCGAAAAGAATATGGAATCGACATCAGTATATCTATTGCGGATCAACAGTCCATAGAACTCGAACAGAAGAAAGACCTTCTTTTCGAAATACTTCGCGAGCTCATCACCAACGTCGTTAACCACTCAAAAGCGAACCTCTGTATCATCACTCTGTTTAGAGACGAAGATGGATGGGTACTTCAGATTGAGGACAACGGAGTCGGTCTTGACGAGAAACTAGAGAGCGTCAACGCGCCCCTAAACAAAATCGGCCTTTTTCAGATCCGTACTCAATTGGCCCTCAAGGGTGGCCATTTGGATATGGTACCCACCTCTCCCAGTGGTCTGATTGCTAGAGTCCGGATTCCGGTTTCAATTCGGGACAGCGACAAAACCAACTAAGCTCCTTCTCAGGACGCAAGTTGATCCCTCGACAAGGTCAATCCGGAGCAAAATGTTTTTCCGAACTCATGAATCCAATACGGACTTACTTGATAGAAACGTGGGGCCTAATTACCGGAATGGGCCCCTACTTGCTATTGGGCTTTTTGGTAACGGGCCTATTCTACAAATGGATTCGTCAGCAATGGATTGAACGACATCTAAGCCTGCACAATGGACCGATTACCCTTTCTGACGACATTGCCGTTTCTTTGTTAGTCGGCTTCCTGCTCACTGGGTTAGTAGGAGCATCCGCTTCCGACGTCCTGTTGGCCAATCCGCCCAGAGGAATACACATTAGCATCCTACTAACTAACCTCATCGCCACTCCATTCTCCATCTGTTTAGCAGTCTCTATCCCCTTGCTCTGGCATTGATTGATAGTGTCCTAGCCCTTTGCCCGGACCTCAATTCGGAGAAGGCGTGCATTAGAGGCTCGAATATTAATTCCGGAAATGTATCCAAAAGAGTGGACTCTCTCTGATCTACAATGGCCTGCTTTTTAACCCAAACTAAAACCCATCAACCATGAGATCGACGTTCGGAATACTTTTCGCACTGATGCTTGGTCTTTTCACCAAAGAGACAGGTGCACAAGAATTCACCTGCAAGACACTCGATGGTGAATACTTAACCATTAATGAATGGCCAATCTTCCTCATCACTTCTAGGTCGCAAGAAGATCTCAATGAGGCATTAAGATGCGCCTCATTAGTGAGTGCCCTGGAATCTAGACCTTGGCTCCTTGACTTCGCATGGCCTGGAAGTAGCTACGCCAAGCGAAACGTTGCGAGTGCGTTTCTCAAAAGCGGTTTCTTAAAGAGCCACTCCACTATTCTCGAAAAAAACCCATCAGATGCTCCCTTACTTTCAATAGTTGACTCTAACTTCAATATTATCTGGTGCAGCCTTTACTATCCGAACGACGAAGACTGGATTCAGGCTCTGAAGATTTTCAAGCGCACTCGTAAGAGATAAAAAAATGAAAGAAAGACGGCAACCAAGACGTAACATGGCGAAACGATCTTCCTGGAATCCCAGCAAGATCCTCTATCAACAAGATCTGCCCATTTGCAAGAGACGGTTGGAAATTATCGCTGCCGTCAAAACCCATCCTGTCATTATTATATCAGGTGAAACCGGTTCTGGCAAGACAACTCAGATTCCTAAGATGTGTATCGATGCGGGTAGAGGTCGAATCAAACGGATTGCGTGTACTCAACCGCGTCGCGTCGCTGCCCTATCAATCGCCAAACGTGTTTCAGAAGAATTAGATGTCGAATACGGGGGGGAGGTTGGTTGTAAAATTCGATTCGCAGACAAAACAAGTCCTCAAACTCGAATCAAGTTTATGACCGATGGCATGCTGCTGGCAGAGATTCAATCAGATCCCCTGATGCGTGAATACGATACCATCATCATCGACGAAGCTCATGAACGAAGCTTGAATATCGATTTTCTACTTGGGCATCTCAATCGCCTGCGAACGAAGCGTCCGGATCTCAAAATAATTATTACTTCCGCAACGATCGATACCGACAAGTTTTCTCAGATCTTCGAAAACGCTCCGATCATTGAAGTCTCTGGACGGGTTTATCCAGTCGATATCATATATGCTCCCTTGGAAGAGCTTTTGGATGGTGAGGAAGAATACACGTTCCTCAACGGAATTACAGAATCGGTTGATCGAATCATAGAGGAATTCGGCCACGGCGACATCCTCGCATTCCTCCCGACCGAGAAGGATATTAGGGAGACCAAGCGACGCTTAGAGGGACGGCTGGGAAATCGCTGTTCCGTCCTTCCTTGCTATGGACAACTCTCCAATACCGACCAGCAACAGATATTCACCCAACTACCCCGTCGGAAAATCGTTCTGGCGACCAATATCGCCGAAACGTCACTGACCATTCCGGGTATTCGTTTTGTCATAGATACCGGACTAGCTCGGATCAGTCGCTACAACCCGCGAGCCCGGACCAAACGACTGCCGATTGAAAAGGTCTCGCAAAGCAGTGCCAACCAGCGAGCAGGGCGTTGTGGACGCGTTCGAGACGGGATCTGTATCCGGCTGTATTCAGAAACTGACTTCATAAAACGGTCCGAGTTTTCAACTCCGGAAATCCAAAGATCGAATCTGGCCGAGGTGATCCTAAAGATGATGGCCTCTCGACTTGGGGAAATCGAGTCATTCCCCTTTATCGATCCTCCGAGCATCGCTGCCATTCGGTCCGGCTTTGCCCTACTCGAAGAGTTGGGTGCAATTGACTCCGAGCACAAACTTACTAATTTGGGCGGTAAGCTGGCAAAGATTCCAGTCGACCCCACGGCGGGGCGCATGTTGTTACAGGCAGAAAAGGAGGGAGTGCTTGAGCAAATTCTTATCATCACATCTGCGCTCACAATCCCCGATCCCCGGGAACGGCCACTTGGGGAAGAAGAGCAGGCTAGAATCGCTCAAAGTGAATTTATCCACAAGCAATCAGACTTCCTGACGCTTCTAAATATTTGGGAGGCTCTCCACTCAGGCTCCGATAGAATATCACAGAGTAAACTTCGCAAGTTTTGCAGATCGCACTATATTTCCTATTTGCGAATTCGAGAGTGGAAAGATGTCAAAGACCAACTAGCCCAGGCGCTTCGTGAACTTGATCGTACTGGTAAAAGCAAAACCCAATCGACCCACTACAAAAACGAAAATGAGAAACAACGATTGAGGGAGTATGGCGGTATTGAGTACCGCTCCATTCATCAATGCCTAGCGGCCGGTCTCCTCGCAAATCCTGCCCGCAAAGATGAACCCAACTTTTATCGATCTACAGGTAACAGGAAAATTATGATCTTTCCTGGCTCAGGACTATTTAACAAAAAGGCCCAATTCGCGAAATCGAAAAAGCAAAAACAAGTAATCGAAGAAAAGGTATCCTCTCCAGATTGGATTCTTGCTGGGGAAATCGTGGAAACCAATCGCCTCTACGCACGCACAGTTGCGGTGATCGATCCGACCTGGCTCGTTCTCATGGGCGAGCATATTCTCAAGTACAGTTATAGCCAGCCCAGCTTTGAGACCGACAAAGGAAGAGTCGTATGTCGGGAGAGTATTCGAATCCATGGTTTGGAATTGCAGTGCAAAACGGTCTCCTATCTCAAGGTGGATCCCACTAGAGCAACAGAGATCTTTATCCGTGAAGGTTTGTTGAACGAGAATGTTGAGATTTCTCAGAACCTCAATTTTCTCGAAGTAAATCGAAAATTGAAGAACCGGATCCAGAACGCCCAAACCATCACTAAAATACAGAGCTGGATCGGTATCGAGGAAGCAGCATTTCAATTCTATTCGAGCCGGTTAAAAAATATAGCTTCAATTGGCGATCTCAATGGCTACCTAAAGATCAACGGTTCGAACCGTCTTGAGATGACGGAGTCCGATTTGACTCCACAATCTGAAGACACGATCGACCTGTCTGCTTTCCCCGAATCCGTTGAGTTTGGGAACACTGCTTTACCAATAGAGTATAACTACCAGCCTGGCGAAAAAGGTGACGGTGTTACACTCAATATCCCCTACTCCAAAGCTGATAACCTAAACAGTCCACTGCTCGACTGGCTCGTTCCTGGTCATTTAGAATCCAAAGTCTACTATCTATTGAAGGGACTCCCCAAGGATCTGAGGAGAAGGTTACAACCACTAGCGAAAACCGCAAAAGACATTTCTAGGAGTCTAGTGCCGAATGAGCAAAGTCTATGTGAGTGCCTATCTTCCCATCTTAGCTCTTCATACGGTATCGAAACGTATTACAGCGATTGGAAAGAAGATGGTATTCCGGAACATCTACGGGTGCGAATTCGAGTGCACGACAGCAAAGGCGAAACGGTCCTGGAAGATCGTTCAGCCGAATCCATTCGAAAGAAAATCAGATCCCGCGAATCGTCTACGACGCATCATAATTCGAACAGAAACACCTCACTTTGGGAAGCCGCTTTAAGAAAATGGTCTCGTACCATCGAATCAGTTGACGATCTTGAATCACAACCAGAAAAAAGGAAGATTGGTGAAATCAATGGCCTACCACTATTCGCTTATCCCACTTTGCGTCGGCAAGGTGATGTCGTAAAGCTCACCCTCCTAAAGTCATTTGAGGAATCAAAGACTGCAAATTCATTAGGAATCGAACAGCTCATCAAACATGAACTGCGTAAAGAGCTCGCCTGGACTCGCGAAGATTTAAAGGACTTTTCCAAATTAGGATCCACCGCTATCTCATTCGCTCCTCTCGACAAGCTCAAGGAACAGGCATATTCACATATCGAGAAGCACCTATGCAACCACAATATAAATACCATCTCTGTCGCTGATATTAAGAATAAAATTGAATCCGCGAAATCCCAATCTCGAGGCCTCGTATACAAGCTGATTGACCTGTTGCAAAAGATCCTGATTACTCGTCAAGAACTGAAGGTCAAAAAAGACCTTCCCCCCGATTTGGATCATGAAATTGATCGACTTCTTCCAACCGACTTCCTTGAAAAAACCCCTCATTGGGCACTCAATCGACTACCCATTTATCTAAAGTCGTTACTTGTGCGTCTTCAATCCCGAATACGTGATCCCGAGAGAGACGCCGCCCGCCAAGGGGAAATAGATAGATTAAGAAACCAACTAGCGGCCTCCAAGGTAGGATATTCTCAATACAGCGACATAGCATGGTCAATCGAGGAATACGCATTGTCACTTTTTGCCCAATCCCTCGGAACCGCTTTCCCTGTTTCGGAAAAACGCATTCTCCAAAAACTGAGGGAGCCACCTGAGTCAGAACTGTCTAAACCAACCAATTCCGCTACCACGTCAACAAAACCTAACCGCACCATCGACCGACCAACCAGTTCTGACCTAGAAAGCCTCAAAACGCGTTTTGGGAAGCACTGATGTTTAGGGCGTCTCCGACCCCCATCCTCCGCCTCCTGGAGTCAGTATCTCAATGGCTTCACCTATCTCGAAGGGGAAGGAGCCATTACCTTCAATAAAGCTTTTTTTACCACCAAGAGCAATCCGGCACTGGCTCCCCAACGCACCCACACCCCCTCCTTCTAATCCAAAGGGTCGATACACACGGTGTTGGGTCAAAAGCGAAACGACTACTGGCTCAAGAAAGCGAATTCGCCTTCGTAAACCCTCACCTCCTTTGTACCTTCCACCGCCTCCAGAATTCTCTCTAATCTCAAACACTTCTAGAGTTACAGGAAATCTAAACTCAAGAATCTCCGGGTCCGTAATCCTCGTGTTAGTCATATGCGTATGGACTCCATCAGCACCCGGCCCAGTAGATGTTGCGCCCTCTCCCCCCGCGATCGTCTCATAGTAGCTAAATTGATGATTACCAAATATGAGATTGTTCATGGTACCTTGACTACACGCTGCCAATCCAAATGCTTTTATTAATGTATCCACAATGCGTTGACTCAATTCCACATTGCCCGCTACGACTGGAGGACAAGAAGCAGGATCTTGGTTGAAACGCGGACTTAACATCCCTTCGGGAATATTTATGTCCACAACATCCATAAAACCTTCGTTCAAAGGAATAGACTGATTAGCCAACAAGCGTAGCACATACAGGGTTGCACTCTTTACAATAGCAGTAGTTGCATTATAGCTTGTCAGTTGCTCTTCCGCGCTTCCGGCATAGTCTATAACCATTTTGTCATCTATTTGACGGATTCTAACTGCAATCGGGGCACCGTTATCCAGATACTCCTCTGCGGCTTGCTCTTCAAACGTTAAACCCGCAAAGGTACTTCGCAATGCCCCTGCAGCACGCTTCTTCAGAGAGGCCATATAATGGCGGACCGTATCCAATTCATAGTAACCCACCATTTTTCTTAATTCCGATTCCCCAAATCGAATAGATGCTAACTGGGCCGCAAGATCCGATTGGTTTTCTCTTAATCCGCGAGTTGGATACGCACAACTAGTCAGAGTTCTTTCGATACTCGACCAATCGACTTTACCATCTCTCACTAAGAATGCAGGTTCAAATACAACCCCCTCTTCCTCAAGAGACTTAGCATTTGGAGGCATCGAGCCAGGGCTAATTCCCCCCAGCTCAGCGTGATGAGCCCGATTAGCCACATACCCAATCAATTGATCCTCTTCTGTGAAGACCGGAGCAATCAAAGTAAGGTCGGGAAGGTGCGATCCCCCAAACCCAGGGTGGTTCGTTATCGCTACGTCCCCAGCTTTTAAATCGAGAACTCTAGAAACGTTTCTCACGCAAACACCAAGCGCACCCAAATGCACCGGGATGTGCGGCGCATTAGCGATTAAAGAGCCATTTGAGTCCAATAAAGCACAGCTAAAATCCTTGCGCTCTTTTACATTCGTGGAAAATGCAGAACGCTCGAGTAAGTTTCCCATCTCTTCCACCAAAGAAAGGAAACGGTTGGTGTAGAGTTCGAGTTCCACAAATTCCACGTTAGATTTTTTCTCAATCCCTGCACCTTTATCTCTACTCAACTTTAGGCTGCCTCGACTTCCCACAATAGCCTCCCAACCCACGTCAACATAGAACGTGCTAAAACGATCTTGTACCACTACGGGCCCGAAAACTCGAGTTCCGGGAGTTAGAGAACCTCTATTATATCTGCCCTCAGCTTTTGTCTCAGATTCCTTTTGAACCTCAAACACCTCTTTTTCTCCAACTCTGTCTCTAACGCCGACAGAGACCTTGATCGAAACAACCTCTATCGTTTGTTCCGGTATGAATCCATACTGAACCTCGAAAACATATTTAAAGTCCTTCTCCAAACTTTCGACTGAGACAAGGTCAATTAATAATCCAGAATCCTGGCCAAGGAACCGGATCTCAACTTGGCTAGCTCTAATCTCTAAGTTCTCTCGACGCTCTCCATCCAAAACAAGGGCTTCGTACGCGGACTCCTCTAGCAAGGACTTCCACTCCTCTATTTCATCTTTGCAATCTTCTAGCGGAAGAAGAATCTGTCGCTCTTTGAACGTCTCCACACGCGCTCGCTGCAAACCATAAGAACTCAATAGTCCAGCGTCCAAAGGGAAGAGCACAGAATCCATCTCTAAAATATCGGCTATTGCACAGGCATGCAGTCCACCTGCCCCACCAAATGCAACCAAAGCATACTCCGACGGATCGTACCCTTCTCTAATCGAAATGCTCCTTATCGCATCAGCCATGTGCTCATTTGCAATGTCAAGTAATCCTTGCAGGAGGTCTGACTCAGCTACTGGCATCTCTGAAAGTGCCTGAACTTCATCTACCAATTTATCCAGTGCCTCCGATGCTGCTTCTGGAAAAATCGGTATCCCAAATTCGGACGCATATATTCGCCCCAAAAGAAGATTTACATCCGTTAGAGTAAGCCCGCCACCGGCTCCATAACAGGCCGGTCCTGGCCAAGCACCTGCGCTTTCAGGCCCAACTCTCAAAGCAGATCCATCAAACCAGCAGAGCGAACCTCCTCCTGCCGCCACTGTTTTAATCCGCAAGGATGGGGCGAATACTTTTGCTCCCCCAATCACCTGTTCAAACTGGTAGTCAAGTCGTCCTTCAAAACGGGATACATCAGTGCTCGTTCCCCCCATGTCGAACGCTATTCCCCGATCGATCCCAGCCTCCTTTCCGACACTTGAAGACCCGACTACTCCTCCCGCTGGGCCGCTCAATAAACTATCTTTCGGACGATAGTAAGTTCGTGAAACAAGTCCACCTGCACTGGTCATGATCCTTAGATTTTTTTCCGACAAAACAGATTGAACTGCGTCCAAGTAGGTGTCCATTATCGGTGCGAGATACGCATCCACCATCGATGTTTCAGCTCGCTGTAAAATTTTGATCTTTGCCGAAAGCTCATGTGAAAGGGATACATGATTAATCCCTTGCATTCTAAGGATCTCGCCGATGCGCTTTTCGTGATCTGAATTTCGGTAGCTATGCAACAAGGCGACCGCTACAGATTCAATCCCCTCCTCCCGGCAACGAACGGCAAACATTCGCACCTCCTCTTCACATAGCGACTCTATAATGCTACCCTTCGCATCTAGGCGCTCGCTGACTTCGAATACTAATGAATGCAACGGCTTTCGCTTTTTAATTCCAAGCTTAAAGAGGTCTGGTCTCTGCTGGTTGCCGATTCGAAGTAGGTCCTTGAAGCCTCTAGTAACGAAAAATGCGGCCCTCGCTCCTTTTCCCTCCAACAACGCATTAGTGCCTCGTGTAGTTGCCAATCGGAGCTCGAGGCGGGGCAAAGCCTCTCCTAGAAGCGTCTGCGTAATCAATCTCATCCCAAGAATAGGAGGTTCTTCTAATGATCGAATCGTACAAAGAGCTCCCTGCTCTAAAGAGGAAATTTTGACATCCAACTCTAACAAGCACTCCTCGCTAGACCAGGATTTAATTTGGCCAATACCCGTGCCTAGTCCGCAAACCTGCAGTCTGTATCCAACAAAAAAGTCGTCTACTGTATCGAAAGGAACCTCCAATCGAAATCGGTTTGGACCCAACACCTCAACCACTCGAACTCGAATCTCCGAGCTAGATAGAACCTTTAGTCTATGCTTCTTTCCGAAAGGAGAGAGGGCTAAACAGTCAGTAAATGTGCCCCCCGTATCTATCCAGAATTTCCACATGCTTCCATCAATTTAAAATAGTTGTGCGTCTCGTCGTTTGGTACCGATTAAACTCGCATTCGAAGATAATGGTTTGCAACTACCATCTGGCATAACTCGCTTCAACAGCCTTTAGAAGAAATACTGCCATCTCATTAAAAGAGTCGCTACACCATGCTTCTTCCCGAGTCTAACAATCACACCATTTCTAGCGTCCCACTCAATGGGCCGTTTATAAAATAAATCCGCGTGTATGGAATTCATCACTCCTTCGGTAGCCGACGACTGACCTATAACGATCTTCTCGAAGATTGAATCTTCGACCTGTGCTCCTTCTAATCGAGCGAGCGCGATACATTCACGTATCAAATTTTTAATTATGTCCGCTGCATCTCCTTCTCGAAACAGATTTGCTGCTTGATTCAATAGAACCGATACTGCTCCGCCACTGTTAATACAGAGCTTTCTCCATGCGGCTGCACTCCATTCATCGGTCAACCTAATCTGAAAGCCTTCAGCAGGAAACAGCGAAGCAATGGTGGATGATGACGTATTTGGTATCGTCATTAATACGGATTCTCTTTGCAGGATTTTGCCGGGCTCGCTTCGCTCTGCAAGACAATCTGTGATAACCTGTAAAATGCGATCAGCTAAGACATAAGGCCTCAAATTCGCTAGGTGCTCCACGCCGTTTTGAATAAAAGCGATGTGAGTATTGGCATGAATAATCGGCAAAATCCAATCTGCAGCGTCATCTATTCGGTAGGTTTTAGGGCTAATTAAAATCCAGTCTGCAGGACCGGCGAGTAAAGGATCCCTTCTAACTCTTGGAGACGACGCTAACGATCCAAAAGGAGAATCGACCACGAGCACTTTGAAAGAATTCCAGGAGGAAAAAACAAGGTCGTTATCTGCTTTCATTTCCAGCCAACCCTCGGGAGTTCCTCCAATTGCTCTAGGACGGATGAGGGCTATTTTAGGCACTGGTAATAATCGATTACTGACAGTTTTAGAAAGCGTCTTCCGCAATAAGATCGGTTTGCGTCTGCCAGAGCCGGGCGTAATGTCCCCCCCCGCCAATTAGCTCATCGTGAGAACCTTTTTCGATAATGCGACCCTTCTCCAAAACTACGATCTGATCAGCTTGCCGCACCGTTGAGAGCCGGTGGGCAATGACCAGAGTTGTTCGCTCCTTCACTAGATTGCTAACCGCATGCTGGATCTTTGCTTCGGTGATCGTATCCACACTTGATGTCGCTTCGTCAAGAATTACAAGTGGTGGATTCCTCAATATAACCCTTGCGATTGTAAGACGCTGCTTCTCTCCCATACTCAGTCGAATTCCACGTTCTCCTATTCGTGTATCCATTTTATCGGGAAGATTTGAAACGAATTCCCATGCACTTGAACCCTTCAGGGATTCAATCAAATCCGCTTCCGTAGCTCCCTGATTCGCCAGCAATAAGTTGTCCCGAACGGTTCCATCGAAAAGAAACGGATCTTGAGCGACCACCCCAATATGCACCCGCAAATCGACTAGATCCATATCCCTAACATCGATGCCGTTAATCGTCACCGTGCCAGTCGTAACATCGTAGTATCGCTGCATCAAATTGGCCACGGTCGACTTCCCGGCTCCCGTGTGACCCACCAGTGCCGTCACTTTTCCTTTCTCCAGATTCAGAGAGAAATCCGTAAGCAAATCTTCTCGGCCATTGTAAGCAAAGTTGACCGAGCTGAACGCTACTTCAAGGAGCCCATCTGGAAAAGGTTCCGGAGTATCCGGATTTGTGATCTCTACGGGATAGTCGAGCATCTCGAATACCCGCTCGCTGGAGGCTTTTCCAGTGGCAAGCAGATTATTAAGCCCATTTAATTGAGACAAAGGCATGTAAAGCATGCCCCCCAGCTGGAAGAACATTAAGAGATCCCCTGTACCAAAACGTTCGGGTTCTGTTGCAAACAAATAGCCACCGTATCCCACCACTGCGACCGTTCCCAAGCTGACTACGAAATTCGTTGTGGGGCCGTGGATTGACCAGCGGTACATCGATATAAGCGTGCGTTTTTTGAGCTCCAGGAGACGTTCTTTAAATCGCTTTTTCTCCTGGTTCTTTAGGGCAAACGAATTGATCAAGTGATTACCTTGTATGTCCTCAATCAAAAGCGAATTAAGTTCACCCGCTGCAGCCCTCACATTACGCCAATTCTTGCCTTGAGCACGAAAATGAAAACGCTGCATGACCAACATTACAGGGATAGGTAATATCATTAGTGTCGCTAAAGTCGGCTCGAAATAAAACATGATGCTAGCCACTCCAAGAACGGTCAAAATAGCCGTACTCCCTTGCTCCGTTCCATCGAGGATTACCCGTTCCACTGATTCCACGTCCTCTATCACTCGCGAGGCAATGTCTCCTGACTTGCGACTATCGAAATAGCCGATGGGCAATTCCATCAATTTGTCATGCAAGTCTTTCCGAATATCAATAAGAACCTTTTGCTCCAGTGTATTGTTTAAACGTATACGAAATGAATTAAAAAGCTCGCGCATGAAAAAGCAGCCTGCTATAGCACAAATGGCCAACCATAAATTGCCCATCTCTTTCTCAGGCAATACTTCGTTGATCACATAACGCGTGACCAAGGGTATCACCATTACAAATAGCGTACTCGTAATGGCCAGCCCAATGGTCATCCAAAACATCGACTTGTACCGGAACAAGTAGCCAGAAACTCTCCAAATTGTTTTCATTCTATCGGTCTTGACTCCACAGACGTAACACTAGCATGACAAGTCTGATCGCGAGAATCTGACCCTGGCCCCACTCGCTTGGATCAGCCTAACTGCAAAGTCTCAGGGCCCGGATTCCAATTGCCCCATCCATGGACTTTTCATGTTGATACCGATGGCTCCTTCTCAAACCAATCCCTTACAATGGAATTAGTTGCTCCAGGCTGGGAAATCTTACATCGACTGAGAAATCGTTTTCTCAACGCAAGTGGCAGCATTGGTCTCTATTGGGAATCCGCAAACGACCTTGTCCAGTGCCACCAGTACTTTGCCTCTCAAATCGGCTGGAAATGGGATGCCACAATCTCTCAGGCCGAGTAACTGGACTGGCAGTTGCAATCGTATCAGATTCTTGACCGGGGTTGCGGAACGGGAATCGAGACGCTCAGAATCCTCGAGGCATTTGGAATAGATAAAGTAACGGAAGTAATCTTATGGGACCATTCGATAGCCGCGACCTCAATCGCCCATAAAATACTTAATAAAAGTATCCAAATCTTAATTTCATTCTCTCCAATAACCTCTCAAGTATTAACTCAGCGGAAACCCTTTGCTTGGCAAGCCATATACTCAACGGACTGTCATTGACTAATAGAGAGTCTCTGAATCGTTTTTTCTCACAATCTAAACAGGTCTTTTGGGTCAAGCTCGGAAGCTACGACTGCAGTCGCCTCTTACTAGAACACCGAGAACAGTCACTTCCATACCTCAATCCTATCACCCTGTATTTACGATCTTCCTTACCCCATGAAAGAGGAGGCAAATACAAATCACTGGTGCCACTTTTACGCCAAACCGCCCATCGTTGCTTTCACAGAGGCACACTGGGCCCGGTTTTCGAAAGTGATGGAAATCGATCTCTGAAGCCTCCCCTACAGTTTTATATTCATGGCTCCGTTAAAACTCCAAAGCAGACAGCTTACTACTGGCAAGTCCCGCATATTGGGTCGGCCTCGGCAATACGAGGACTACACCCGTATCTAATTCTGCGACCATAATAGTCACAACGATTACAAGCCTCGGACGATTCAACACAAAACCCTCTGAAGAAAGATCAAGAAAAACAAGAGCGGTACATTCTACGAACGGACTCGAATTGACTCAGGCAATATCCTCGCGGAGAAAATGTATAAGGTGCACCAGGGTCGATTGAAGTCAACGGGGGTCCCTTAGAATCAGTCTCGTAATATAGGGCTGGCCCTCTAATTTCGCGTCGCACTTCTGGAGGAAGCATGAATGTGAGATATCTATAGTTCAGCCCCTAGAGTATATATAAGCGGGTTGAAAACTTAAGCCTTTTCCCCATTCGCTATCCAAGGTGTATTTCCAATTAAGAAAGCTTCTAGATCAAATTCTTTCACTGATTAGTATATTCTGGTTCCAATCGACAGCGCTCTCTCCAGCATCTCACCAAGCGAAATGATGTCTGATTCTACTTCTCCTCTTTCCATCATCTATCAAGACGAGGAATACATCGCAATCAACAAACCACCTGGACTGCTTGTCCACCGGACCGCCATCGATTCACAGGAGGCACAATTCGCAGTACAGCTCCTTCGCGACCAAATCGGGCAACACGTTTTTCCCGTCCACCGGCTAGACAAACCCACCTCCGGCGCCCTTCTCTTCGCACTAAACGAGTCCTCTTTATCCAAAGGGCAAAAGGCATTCAAAATGGGTCAGGTCAACAAAACCTATCACGCAATCGTCCGCGGTCATCCTGCTGAAAATGGAGTGATTGATCACCCCTTAAGAAAAATGCTCGACCGAGGGCCGAAAGCGAAAAGCGACACCGCCCAAGAAGCGAAAACACTCTATCGCACTAGAGCCATTATCGAGCATCCCATTCCTACAGAGCGCTACCCTAATACCCGCTATGCTTGGGTGGAGCTTGATCCCAAGACGGGTCGTCGTCATCAACTACGAAGGCACCTTTCCCACATCGACTGCCCCATCATTGGCGACACCAAATACGGCGACACGCGGCGAAATCTCGCTTTTAAAGAGCAGAATGGATTCGTTCGGCTCTTTTTGCACGCTAGTAGCATATCGCTTGTTCATCCCTTTTCACAAAGGGGTTTAGAGATCGAAGCCTCCCTTTGGCCTGACTTTCAAACAGGTCTTGAGGCAACTGGGTTGACTCAAAGCTGATTCCAGATTCTTGATGGAAAGTATTCCACCGATTATGAAATCGCCAATAACAACGATTGGATTCGATGCTGACGACACGCTTTGGCACAATGAGAATCTTTTCGAGGACCATCATAACAAATACTGCCAGCTTCTCTCTGAGTATCATGACGCTGAAACCGTTGAGAAGGTGCTCTACGAGACTGAAATGCGTAATCTAGAGCTTTTTGGATACGGTATAAAGGGATTCACGCTTTCCTGCATAGAGACCGCCATCCACTTGACTCAAGGGGAAATCAAATCCGAAGAGATACAGCGTATTATCGATCACTGCCGTCACATGATTTCTCATCCCGTTGAGCTATTCGACGATGTGGAGGAAGTACTGAGAAACCTCAGTTCAAAATTTCAGCTCATTCTAATTACCAAGGGTGACCTCCGGGACCAGGAACGGAAAATTGCCAAATCTGGGCTAGCTGCCTATTTCGACCACGCAGAGGTTGTTTCAGAAAAGACGGCGGAGTCCTACGCCCGCGTGTTAGAACGAACTCGGGTGCCCGTAAAACAGTTCGTCATGATCGGCAATTCCCTCAAATCTGATATTCTTCCCGTATTGAACTTGGGAGGACACGGAATCCATATCCCCTATAGAATTACCTGGGAGCACGAGCGAGTGGATTCGACTCCACATGAACATGACAACTTCTATCAAATTGAATCAATCTCCCAGCTGCCCGACCTAATCGACGTTATCGCGATCGACTCAATCATCTAGTGATGCAGCTCATCCCAATTCCCAAAGAAATAATTCCACTAAATGGGACTTTCGAACTCCCCGATTCAATTGCACTTTCAAGTGATTTCGAAATAAGCCCGCGGCTTCAATCCACTCTGAACACCTTTCCTTCGATCGATTTCGAATCGACCAAAAGTAATTCCAGCTCAGTTCGGTTGAAAAAAACCACGGTCAAACCAGCAGAAGAGTCTTACTCTCTCTCCATAAGACATGAGGGAGTAGAAATAGAGGCGGGAACCGATTCCGGATTCTACCGAGGGCTGACCACTCTTAGCCAAATCATCCAAATCAAAGGTCGACTTCTTCCCTGTATTCAAATTAAAGATAAACCCGACCTCAAAGTCCGCGGATACATGCTGGATATCAGCCGATGCAAGGTGCCAACCCAAGAGTCCCTTTTCCAGCTAATCGACACACTCGCTTCTCTCAAATTCAATCAACTGCAATTCTACACGGAACACACGTTCGCCTACCAAAATCACCAAAACGTTTGGAGGGACGCGTCTCCTTTAACGGGTGAGGAAACCCAAGTGCTGGATACTTATTGCTATAATCGATTCATCGAACTAGTTCCCAATCAAAACTCGTTTGGACATATGGATCGCTGGCTGCGCCATGATAACTACAAACACCTAGCCGAGTGCCCTGAAGGCTATGAGCACCCCATATCAGGTCATTTTCCGTGGGGAGGTACGCTCAAGCCAGACCAAGCATCTCTCGATTTCGTGTGCGAATTGTACGACGAGCTTCTTCCAAATTTCCGCAGCAACTTATTTAACATCGGTGGCGACGAACCCTGGGAACTCGGCCAGGGTTGGAGCCGCGATATCGTAAAGGCCAAAGGGAAGCATCGCGTCTACCTCGACCACCTTTTTTCTATCCACAAACAAGTAACGGCCCGAGACAAAAAGATGCAATTCTGGGGCGACATTATACTAGAATCGTACGAACTGGCTAAGGAGCTACCAAAAGATGCGATCGGTGTCATTTGGGGATACGAGGCCGATCACCCCTTCGAAGAGCAATGTGCTTCCTTCCAAGAATCCGGCATTCCCTTTTATGTCGCGCCAGGCACCTCCGCTTGGAATACGATAGGCGGGCGTCAAAAGAACGCCATCGCAAATGTCAAAGCAGCAACAGAACAGGCTATTGGCTTCGGAGCCCGAGGGACCCTTCTTACGAATTGGGGCGACTTTGGCCATCACCACTTTCCCCCCGTCAGCTATCCCGCAATCGTATGGGCTGCAACGCTGTCTTGGAACAGAATTTCCGAATCGAAGTTTAATGATATCCAGGCTGTCAATACAGTTTTCTTTAAGGACAATTCTTTGGATCTTGCTAAAGCTATTTTTTCACTAAGTAACCTAATAAACAACTTCTCCTACCAGCCAATTAACCGAACCCTCCTAAACGATCTCCTCTTTACCAGTGGAGAGAAATTCCAGTTCAACCTCGGTAAAACAAATGAAGAGGAACTCGAAGATTGCCGAACCGGACTTTTGAAATTGATCATTCATTTAAGGGGTACAATCACCTCCTGCGAAAACACCAAGCTGGCAAAGGAGGAGTTGATCCTCTCCTGCCAACTACTTTGTTTCGGAGTTAACAAGGGGCTCCAGGAATTGGATAAAGCCTACCCTGAACAGGCCCATCTGAATACCGAACTCCAATCGCTCATCAAAGCCTACCGCAAACAATGGCTGAAACGCAACCGTCCCGGCGGTTTGGATGAAAGCATCTCCTATTTGGAAAGTTCGCTTGGGAATCCGTAGGAGCGACTTTATCCAGCCATCAACCTCCTTGAAATCAAGGCACCAAATCACCTCTTAATTTTATTGCGACTTAGGCGTCGCCACAATCTGGAAACGTAAAAATAGATCCTCATCGGGGACAATTGATATCTGCGGCGTCGCCGTAATCCCTGTGTAGTCTCCGTTTGGCTCCACTAGGACATCCCGGGAATCATCCGCTTCCCAAGGCAGAAATGCCTTTGGTAGAATTGCCCGAGTCTAAAGATTCGGACTGCACTGGAACAAATTCCTCAGGAGCACTCATATACAATAGGCTGATAAAAAGAAGGGGCAGATACCGCCTTCCCTTTTCTTCTCCTTTCAAATAAATTCCGTGGGCTATAGACCTACTAAAATTGTGGAGCCGTGTAGTCTTCATGCCTCACTCGAGCGTATCCACCACGTGCTTCTAAAACACTCACTCGCTCGCCGGCACTGAACCTAGGCTCTTGCAACTCTTGCACGACCACTACGATCCTCCCATCGTCCATCTCTATGGTGATTTCCTGAGCTATTTTGGAGGTTATCGCTTTCTCGACCTGCTTTCCAAAAACCGCCCCAACAACCGCCCCTCCGGCACTGGCCAGCACCTGCCCATCCTTGCTCCCAACGGTCGATCCAACGGCACTTCCCATGATACCACCGCCGTAAAGTCCTAGCTGAGAGCTATCCCCTTCGATCCTAACGTCCCGCGAAGCAACTACTGTCCCTTGATCAATCGTTTGGGTTGTTCCCGCTGAGGATCGAGGGACAGTTTCGTATCCACCTCCCGAAATACACCCATACAAGAGGGTTAAAATGATGGTACTGATCACTCCGGTGATTCCTTTTGTTTTTAATTCCATGTTTTATCTCTTCCAATTATGGCATGTTCGATCCGTAGTGGATTGCGGATTCACAAAACCAACCCTAGCACCCTACTCCAATTCAATATTTAATCAACTCTCTCCTTTGTGCTAGATACTTTCAAAATCATCTGGCAGATAGGCTTCCGTGTCAGGATCAGTGTGTGGATTGTCATCCGCATGAAATACACGTGCCGCCCCTGCTAGGCTGGAATCGACCCTCACCGGATCGCCAATGTTTAATCGCGGCTCCCCGATCTCCTGCAGGACAATGATCGTCCCCCCCTCATCCATTTGAATCGTAAGCTCTTGAGCTCTTTTGGAAGTTAAGGTCTTCTCAATTTTCGTTCCGACCACACCCCCTGCGATCATTCCACCCGCCGCACCAACGGCAGCTCCCAAACTGGTTCCAATGGCTTCTGCTCCGATCGCTCCACCGGCCAAACTTCCTCCAATCGCTCCTCCATAGGCTCCAAGCCCAGAAGATGTGCCATCGATTACGACTTCTCTTAGATCAACGATCGTTCCGCCGTCGAGTTGCTTCGCCATTCCACTAGATGTGGTCGGATAACGCGATTGGCTTGAAGTAGACTGGCAACTCAAAAAAATAGCGAAAGAACGAAAATTAAAACGAGACTGCAAAATTTCATTCGATTTATTTCCTACAATTCATTTGCCCAATTATAAAAATATGTCCCCCGCAGTAAAACTCCCCGTATTCCTTTTTCGCAGAAATTACTACGATAGGTTTCATTAATTTACACTGAATAGCCAGACAGTCTGCAGATTCCTATTGCGAACTCTCATCACGGAAAGAAAACCCAAAACCCCCGATTAAAAAATCCCCGACACCAAAACAATTTTTACAGTACAATCCACCTTTGCGAGTATTGTCTCAATCCACCGAAACGGAGAACCACCTTTTTGCTCGACCCAATATGAAACGCAATATCGCCCATGAACGGGTTTTCAGATATTTTATAAAGCCTCAGAAACATATTTAATCTCGACTTGACTAGTCGCTACAAAACAGGATTTTCTCTTTCCACCGGTCTCTGTTGAGCCCGGTTTTTCATTTTATCCAACCCTTCATCCCATTGGTTTAGAGGTAACAAATCACTTATTTCAACAATCCACATTAAACGTCGTGTACCAGCATATTGAGCAACAGCTTTCAGTAAAAATTACTAACAACCCAGGGGACATTGCCCGTATCATTGATACGCTCTCATCAAATGGCGTTAGGACCAATGCGATGTCAGTCGCTGACGGGGTCTATCGCGGCTACTTCAGGTTCCTCACGGACCAAGTGGAAGAAGCCAAAAGCGTTTTAATTTCCAATGGCTTAGACGTGAAGTGCGAACGTGTTATTTCAGTTAAACTGGACGATAAAAAAGGACAAGTCGCAAAGATAACCAGTGCCTTCGCTCAGGCCAATATAAATATAGACTACTTTTACGCATCGGTCGATCGCAGCGATTTTGAGACACGTCTAATTATGAAAGTTGAGAATGTCCTCCTCGCGACGAGTGTTCTAGACGAAATTTCAGATGTTCCAGTTGGGCCACCTGAACTCAACTTAGCTTAAGGGTTACCCGATTTATCTACTCGCAGCCACGTTCCCCCATCCGACAACGTTGCCCGCAGTCGCTTATACTTTGAGAGACGAGCTACTGAAGAAAGGGTATTGCCATCCTCTTCTGAAAGAATGGCGTATCCACGTTTTAATGTAGCTTTCGGGCTCAGTGATTGAAACTTTCCGCTCGTCTCGATCAGACCATGTCTAGCAAGTGCTAGTTCACGCTCCACACGATCGAGTATTCGCTTCGCTAATTCGTTTATTCGTAGTCGGCATTCACTCGTAACACGATCTGGCCGAAGTCTGCTAAAGGCGAGTTTCGATTGATTGAGCTCGCCTTTGGCTCTAGATAGTTCTCGGGTCAATACAGACAACAATCGACTACTCAATTCATCTATCCTCAACGCTGCGGTCTCAAGACTTCGCTGTGGAGAAGCGGCTTTCAATCTCATCGCCAAATCCCCTAAATTTCGCCGACTCAAAGCGATTCCGTTTTGTGCCTGATCCACGATCGCATCCCGAGCGTGCTCGATCCGACTGACAACGTCAATACAGGCACTACTAATCAGTTCCGCTGCCGCTGATGGAGTTTCAGCTCGAACATCGGAAACAAAATCCGCTAGGGAAAAGTCGATCTCGTGCCCAACTGCCGAAATCGTAGGAATCGGAGAAATTGAAAGGGCCCTCGCGAGCATTTCGTCATTGAAGCACCACATATCCTCCAAACTTCCACCCCCACGACCCAGAACGATCAGATCAAATCCACCCACTTTTAGGACTAAGGAAAGCGCGTCTTGAAGAGATTTGGATGCATCTAAGCCCTGGACCTTGGCAGGAACCACTGTCAACCGACCAGACCAGCCCCGTCTCTTGAGAATGCGAATAAAATCCTGAATCGCCGCTCCGCTGGGAGAAGTGATGAACGCCACTCTTCGGGGGGCAAGTGGGAGTGGCTTCTTGCGCTCCTTATCAAAGAGCCCTTCTTCAAACAGCTTCTTCTTCAGCCGCTCAAACTCTCTGTGCAATCTCCCTTGACCCGAGGCGATAGCCGAGCGGGCGATTAATTGGTAGCGTCCGTGAGGCTCGTAGACACTCAACTCTCCATACACCACGATCTCTACACCGTTATCCAAATCGAAATCGAGCCCGGAAGCATTCCCACGAAATATGACGACGGGAAGCTGCGCTCCTTCGTCCTTGAGAGAAAAGTAAAGGTGCCCGCTGGCCTGCCTCCTAAAGTTGGATACCTCACCCTTGATCCATTCAGGCCCCACGGAACCTTCGAGCAATCGCTTTATTCGGCGCGTGTATTCCGAAACAGTACACGTTTCCTCTTCGCCAAACTGTGCTAGGAAAGAATCGCTCACGATGACCCCCCAGTAATCAATTTATCTTTTAACCGAGCTCGTAGAAAACGCATCCCCAAACTCAACGCCAAAAACAAACTAATCGCCAATAAAATCAACGCTGTGTCCCCCTTTAGAATGGCGTCTCCAAAAATAACGATGCTAAGCGATAGGATTAGAGTAAGAGGCAACGATACACCCATATACCAAAGAAAGGGCATGCGAGCCAAGCCGAGCAGATAATTCTGCAATGGGAAGGGTATTCCTGGAGTGATTCTCAACAAAACCGCTACCGTAAAAATGCTTCCTCTTGTTAGCTCGGGAGCACTGTACCCAAATCTGTGAACAAATCTCTCAAACTGGGGTCTGAAGAACTTTCCTGCCAAAAGCCATGACAGTGCCATATTAATGGCTAGGGCCACTGCGGAGCCGACAATCGCTACCGGCGTCTCGTATATGGCTCCCGCCAATATCAGCAACGGTGAGACCGGCGTCCAGAAAATCGGCAGAACCGCCATCGCCGCAAAGAATGGAATCGGTCCGAAATCGGTAATCCAGTCGATTCCTGCCTGAACATCAACTTCGCCCAGGTCATGTCGAAACTGCCAAAAAAGAACCGCAACCACGATGAGTCCCAATATTGAGATTCCTGTAAATGACCTGATTCTTGCGGAAGCCACCTCAACACTGAAAGGCTCACTAGGACCTAATAGCAAAGCCAAAATCTCCAAACGGGATTTCCCCCAAAGCCTCAAAGATGCAATCGGTTATTAATTTGCGATTCCCACATCTTGAGTGAAAAAGCCTGTGTTCTTCGTAGTGAGCGAGTGACGACATTTCTTGTGCTTTCCCATTGCAATTATTTAAGATCTTTTTAACACTCGGCTCTTACTAATGGGCAACTCGATTTTAGGTACTTTTCTAGTGGTAGACGATGACGAGAGTCTACGAACGCTGTTGAATCTGATCTTGAGTTCGGTGGGAATCAACTCGATATGCGTTGGAACATCAAACGAAGCACTACGTGTTCTTCAGGAAGACAACGGCACTATTAGCGGAATCCTCCTTGACCTAAATCTTGAGAACTCTCGAGGAGAGGACTTCTTGGACCAAATACTAACATTTAGTTCCGATCTCGTCGTGTTCATGATAAGCGGATGCTTAAGCGAGGAGATCAAAGAGCGGGTCGGCGATCGGCCAATCGATGGAATCATAACAAAGCCCTTTCAAACCGCTAAACTGATTGAGCAAATTAGGGATGCCGTCATCAAAAGACAAGAGTTGATTACGTCACGCGAAGGTGCTTAGGTATTCCCCGGTGATTCCACCCTCGTAATGAACATCGAAATACATTTCTCATAATTGAACGCCCTCTCATCGATTGAACGCTCGAGCGTCTCCTCGACTTTAGGGTTCAGACGCAATTCCTTTTCCGCCTTCTCTCGCTGTTCTCAAATATGCGGAAAGATCTTCTTATGGTATTTAGTGGATAGAGCGGTTCCATGCCCAGGAAAAATTGATTCCATTCAACAAGACACTTTTTGTGCCTTAACGCTCACATCGGCTTCACAACTACAACCTTTATTGAATGAATTACCGAATCATTATCAATCCATTTCAAATACTGTCACATACGAATTATCAATTGCTTAAAATTTTGAGGAAATGGCTACATCTTGGCCCAAATGATCCAGTAAAACTCCCTTGGAAGAATCAGACTACTCCCCTTCGGGTGCAGTAACCTACTAGTAAGTTACTAGACTTTCATTCACAGATCTCTCGCAAATCAACCCCAACGTTGCACGAAACACCGTTCAACACGCCATCTCAAGATCAGAAACCATTCAAGGGATCATCTCTCTCCCAGCCAAAGTTCGCTGCAATTCAATACAGGTTACTGCGATCATCTCCTACAATTTTTCGTCTAAACGATCGTCTACTATTGCGATATACGGATTATTACCGCACCTTACGAACGTGCAAAATTTTGCGATGACGGCCAAAGAAAAAGTCGCTCTTTTGAGTCTACTGGATGATCCGAGTCCCGCCGTGAGAGAGGAGCTTCTCAAAATTCTAAATTCAATGGGGCCCTACGGCCTGGAAATTCTGAACGCAGCCGCCAAGAGCAGTAATCGGCTGCTAGGCTGGCACGCTGAAGCTTACCTTTCTGAGCTTCGATCCGTCGATCTCGCCCAAGAACTTCGACATTTCATACGTTCAAGGAACTACGAGCTCGAAACTGGCTGGATGATGATTAGCCGGGTCGCCTACCCCAATCTCGAGATTGGAAGCATCTGCAACCAGCTAGACTCATATGCGAGTCGCTGCAAAGAGCTCATAATTAAGCCGGCCTCCTCCCGAGACCAGTGTGCCGTCATCAATCGTGTCCTCTTTCACGAGGCGGGCTTTAGGGGCAGCTCGGAGCAGTACACTGATCCAGACAACAGCTTTATCAATGTGGTCCTTCAGTCTAAAAAAGGCCTCTCCATAAGCCTCTCAGTTCTCTATCTTCTTATAGCTGAGAGACTTGGGTTGGAAATCGCTCCCATCAATGCCCCTGGACATTTCGTCGTCGGCTGCTTCGAAGAAACAGCTCCTTTCTACATAGATCCATTCGAACACGGCAAATTCCTGACAGCAGGACATATGCTCAAGCGGATCGAATCCAGTAAAATTGCCCCCAATCTAAGCTATCTCGCTCCTGCCACCACACACGAAACGCTTGCCCGCATTTGCAGAAATCTTGTTTATCATTACACGGAATCGGGAAAGGGGTCGATGGCCGCTTTATTCTCAGATATGCTGAAAGAGTTTAAAGACGCATACGAGAAGCAGCTCTAAATCCCCCGCAGCACACCCATCAGGGGTGAATCTCCATCCAATGATAATTTCCTCGCCCATCCCAGTTCTTTTGAATTCCATTTTTCGCTCATGGAAATCTTCAATCCCGAGGAAACATACACCCTAAAGGATCTGAAAAGCTGGGGGTTCGACGGAGTCAGCCTCGCAGTTCTAGGGCATCCCGTGCGGCACTCAATAAGTCCCGCGATGCACAACGCTGCCATTAAGGAGATGTCCCAGTCCAATGACCGCTTCTCTAATTGGCGTTACTTTCGTTTCGAAGTGCCGCCCGAGGACTTGATCCATGCTCTTCCGATATTTCACGAAAAGGGCTTTTTCGGTCTCAATTTAACTGTCCCACACAAAGAAATCGCCGTAGGCGCTCTGGAGAAGGTAGACTCCGCCGCATTCGAAATAGGGGCGGTCAATACGTTGAGACGCCTAGAGTACGGTTATGAAGGATTTAACACGGACGGCTATGGCCTTTCGGAGGGAATTAGAAGAGACCTTGAGACCAGCCTTGAAGGTAAGGACGTTGTCATTTTAGGAGCCGGAGGAGCCGGACGAGCGGCTGCAGTCGAAGCCTTGAATCGCAAGTGCCAATCCCTTAAAATCGTCAACCGCAGCCAAGACCGTCTCAAAAATTTGATCCAAACCTTAAGCCCTATCGCCGAACGATTTTCGATTCCCTTGGGCAATTGTTCACCGGACGATTCAGAGCTTTCGCTGCCCTCCAGCACGATAATTGTCAATGCAACTTCTCTTGGCCTCAACTCTGACGATCCTCTGCCGTTGCCCAAAAAGCACATACAGCATTCGATCAATCTATTCGATATGATCTACAATCCACGAACCACACAATTTATGGAGCTCATCCTATCAAAAGGAGGACGTGCGGCCAACGGGCTATCCATGCTGGTGTATCAAGGAGCTCGCTCCCTCGAAATTTGGTCAGGGAAAAACGTCAATGCGGAAACAATGAACCAAGCAGCCAACGCAGCTTTGCTCTCGCGAGAGTACTTCGAATAAGGTTCCAAAACACATGCTATCCGAGCTGCAATACATCGATCAGGGATTTCCCGCCTCTTTTTCCTCCGTGGTTTTCATATTCGGGGCCCTGATAGGTAGTTTTCTTAATGTATGCATCTATCGTATACCAGCAGAAAAGTCGATCATCTTCCCCGGCTCAACCTGCTCGTGCGGCCAGCCGATTAAGTGGTTCGACAATGTTCCTATCATTAGCTGGTTCATTCTTCGGGGAAAAGCCCGTTGCTGTAAAGCTAGCTATAGTTTCCGTTATCCTTTTGTTGAACTTCTGACCGCCTGCCTGTTTCTCGCCGCTTGGCAACAGCAGCCCCACGCGAAGGCTCTGTGCCTCATGGTACTGGTAGCACTCCTAATCTGCGCGACTTTCATAGACTTAGACCATATGGAAATCCCAGACCGATTTTCAATCGGGACGGGCATCATCGGAGTGATTCTATCGGGGATCATTCCCTCGTTGCACGGAATTAGTGATCCGACTTTCGCTTACGCTTCGGTCAAAGGCATTTTCGAGGCTCTCGTCGGATTAATAATCGGCTCCGGCCTAATTCTTTGGATCGCCCTAGTTGCCGAAAAAGTCCTTTGCAAGGAAGCGATGGGATTTGGCGACGTCAAACTACTTGGAGGTATCGGAGCCTTTTTGGGCTGGCAAGGGGCCGTATTCGCACTCTTTGGCGGGGCCGTCATCGGTACCGTTGGAGTGCTCGGCTGGACAGTTGCCAGGGCGGTCGTTCCCGTTTTAAGGCCAAAAGGATCTTGGAAAAGCGAGGACCTTATTGGGCGAGAAATGCCTTTTGCCCCCATGCTCGCCTCAGGCGCTCTCCTGTACGTGATTGTATTCGAGGCACAGGTCGACGAATACCTGGCTTTTATCCAAGAGTTGGCTCGTTAGTATCCGTGTAATCGATATGTTCTACGATGCGAACTCCATCAGAAAGTCGACACTGAATTACTTCAGGCGGCTGTCCAAACCTGCCGCGATACGCTGATGCCACAGACTCCGCGTAGTCAGACGAAAAAGCATCTTCGGTTAGAGCCATAACAGCTCCACCAAACCCCCCCCCAGTCAACCGAGCTCCTATAACGTTCGGCAGCGATTTCAATATCTCGACGAGACAGTCGAGTTCTTCCACACTGTTTTCAAAAAGATCCCTTGAACTGACATGCGATTCAAACAGGAGCTGTCCCACTTCTGAGATCCTCCCGCCTTCAAGCAGATGCTTAACCCGATTCACCCGTTCAATTTCAGAGACTATGTGCTCTGCTCTGTTAGACAACGTTCCTAACAACCGACTCTTGGCGCTCTGAAAGTTGGCAGGAGAAATATCTGCCAAATATTGAATTCTCAGTCCTACTCCGTTTAACCCATCTACCGCTTGAGAACACTCCTTGTGCCTTTCAGAATACATGGATTCCACAAGAGAGTGCTTCTTGTGTGTATTAAATATCCAGATACTGTAATTTTTTCCCAGCGGTATTGTTGAAAAGAGCATGTCTCTACAGTCGATGTAGACCAAGCAACCTGATGTCCCCATGGCCGAGACACCTTGATCCAGTATCCCACAAGGCATACCCACAAAATCGTTTTCCGCCTCTCGACTCGCGAGCGCCATTTCCTGTCGACTAAGCCCCAGCCCGTATGCCGTGCACAATGCTTGGCACACTGCCAACTCCAAAGCTGCACTGCTGCTCAGTCCTGCACCCATTGGAACATCGGAATCAACCGCTAGCTCAAATCCCCCCGAAGGCTCCAGTCCCCGCCGTATCAAACTAGCATATACGCCCAGAGGATAATTAATCCATGATCCTTTGCCTTTAAGCTTTTGAGTGGGATCTTCAACAGCGACATATGACGAATTCCCAGTCGAGAACCGAAATACGGATTCTTCAATCCTTCGAAGTGCCACAAAGACATAACGGTCAATCGCTGCTCCAATCACAGGTCCATTGTTGTAATCTGTGTGATTACCTATAAACTCAACCCGGCCAGGTGCCGCGGCTATGACGTTCGGAACAGCGTCATAGTTTTTAGTAAAACGGAATTTCAGTCTTTCCACCAATCGCATAGCTCGAAATTAAAAACAAAAGTCCCGCAGCCGTAAAGCTGCGGGACAAATAATTAACTTAAGTCGAGAAACTAGAGTGCGTCCTTTAGTCCAGCACCTGGCTTGAACTTGATCGCCTTGCTGGCTTTGATCTTCAGAGGGGCCTTCGTAATAGGATTGATTCCCGAACGAGCGTTGCGTCGAGTTACAAAAAATGTTCCAAATCCAACCAGCTGGATTGCAACCGCTGGCTTCGCGCCTTTGTCACTCACCTTGACGGTCTTACCTGCCTTTTTGATCGCTGTTTTAACCGAGGCCAATACCGCACTCAGTGCGTTTTCTGCGTCCGCTTTAGAAGCGCCGCCAAGGTTTGCCTGAATTTCTGAGACAAGTTCGGATTTATTCATGTGGGAATATAATTGTTGTTTGAGATTATAAAAGTGTTTCCAGCTAAAAAACCGTATAAATCGAATGAGCTTCAGCAAGCTCGTCAAACGAATTGTTCGTATTCATTCGAAAATCATCGGATTGTTCCTAATTATCCTCAGATGGCCCTTCAAAACTAGACGGAAGCCCTCCAGACCGACCTGTAACGACAAGCTCCAGCAGTTGACGCATCGCCTCAACCCGGTTGATTCCTCGCTCCTCTACCCATTGATCCGCTCTTTTGACCAACTGCCTAGCCATTACCTCCGATGCGACGTCACTCGCACCTAGTCTGCTCAAAAGCGTCTTTATTTGAACCAGCTCTTGTTCGGAATTCAATCGACTGTCCCTTGCATAGCTTGACATAACGTAACTTCGGATTGCCCGGCTACCTCAAACGTTTTTTCTTCGGACACGGTTCGCTTAAGCATCGCCACACCTATAATTTTAGCTCCATCGCAAACTACGCTTCTTAATTCTCCCGCACGAGATCCGTCCGTTCCTCGCAATTCCCATGGGCCGCTTCCCTCTAGCTTTTTGGGTACGGAGACACATTCAAGGGTCCGTCGCGAACTGCCCATCGATTTTAAGCGGACCATCACCTCTTGACCAATATAACAACCTTTTGTATACGAAACAGCGACAGCTGTAAGACCAACCTCTTGAGGAAGGTCTGAGTCCTGAACATCTATGCCAACTTGAAAGCATTTTTCTCGCAAAGCGAGGATTCTCACACTCTTGTGGCCTAGGAGTTGAATGCCTATTTCCGAAAGACTGATTTCCATACTTTTTCGATCTGTTTCATTGCCAAACAGGATTTCCAAGTTGGTTTCCTCTCCTCTTCGTCCCCAAAATGCGAATACACCGTCACATGACGAAAACTCATCTCCATTAGGCCGTTTCAATTTTGCTAGCTCCAGTACCCTTTCAATCGCTTCGCCCCAAACAGATACCCCAAACCAGCCTGACTCAGCAGATCGAGTCCCGACCTCGTCCATTATAATCCGACTCTCTAAATTATCCCGTAGAACTTCTGTTTCACCGAAATAGCTGACCACCAAAAAGCGTGATTCAGAAATCCTGAGTATAAAGCTGTCCGCTAGGATTTTGCCTTTACGGTTAAGCCACAGTCCATACGCCCTGAAACCATCAGCCGTTCTGATGTCCTGCGAGAACTGACCCTGCAAAAAAGAGGCGGCATCTTCTCCCTCCACGAAAAACACGCCCTTTGGGAGATAAAAATGCACTCTCGAAGTTTCCATCTATCAAGGCTTTGAATATGTTTTTTAAATAAAAACTGAATATTTATTGACAGACAACTGATGTTTTCTATTCACTTCGGTCAATAAAAATCACTTTCCCGCTTAGCGGGATTTTGGGGTAACTAAGAAAACGAGATGGCGGGTAGCTTAGGGGTAGGCTACCCGCCTTACTTTTGGCATCTCAGTAGGCTCAGACAGATATATTTTTCGAATTCGCAATTGAAATTCAATCCGGCCTCTCCCAACTATCACCGACGTGAAGCAAATCTCAGATATAAACGTCACACGCACTGATGTGCTCCCTGCTCCCCACCAACTCCTCAAAGAGATCCGTCGAACCGAGTCTCAATCGGAGTTCATAACCCAATCTCGCCAGGAAATCCACCGCATCATTTTTGGCGATGATCGGCGTTTCCTTCTAGTGATAGGCCCGTGTTCTATTCATGATGCTGAGGCAGGGATTGATTACGGACGAAGACTCGCAGCTCTCAGCGAGCAAGTGAAGGACCGAATCTGCCTGGTCATGCGGGTTTACTTCGAAAAACCCCGCACCTCGCTAGGCTGGAAAGGGCTTATCATGGATCCCGATCTCGACGAGACCGCCAATATCGATAAGGGTCTTCGTGTCGCTCGCAATTTTCTGAGAGATATCATCGACCTCGGTGTTCCTACAGCCACCGAACTTCTTGACCCTATTACACCGCAGTACATCGCCGACCTGGTTTCCTGGGCAGCCATCGGCGCTCGAACCACAGAATCTCAGACGCATCGTCAAATGGCATCGGGCCTATCCATGCCAGTAGGATTCAAGAACGGGATGGACGGGACCTGCCAAGTCGCGATTAATGCCATCAAGGCGGCTCGAGAAGTCCAAACCTTTCTAGGAATAAATAAGGAGGGACAGGCCTCTGCCGTTACCACCGCAGGTAACCAAAATTGCCACGTGGTTCTCAGAGGCGGAAGCTCTGGCCCGAACTACGATGCCGACAGCGTTACCAAAACGGCGACCGACCTCGCAAAGGCGGGATTGGAAAAAGCGATCATGATCGACTGCAGCCATGGCAACAGCAGCAAGCAGCCAGAAAAACAGGTAGAAGTCCTCGACTCGATTATAGAACAAATTCAGTCCGGAAACGACTCCATTATCGGGGCCATGATGGAAAGCAATCTTGGGGCGGGAAACCAAACGTTCCCAGCTCCGTTCGACGCCCTCGATTACGGCGTATCGATCACCGATGGATGTATCGACTGGAAAACGACAGAAGCCTCCGTCCTCAAGGCCTACGAAAACCTGGCGTCTCGGTTCGCCAAGGCTTAGGATCTGGATCTGTGCTTTCAACTTCCGCAGTTTCACATTCGCCAAATTTATCGCGATAATTGGGATTCTGTTTACTAGCCTGAAACTGCTACTTTTTGGTCGCTTTCACCTACTCGAGTCCCTAGATAGAAACCTTCTATGAAACCACCTATTCATGTCGCAGTCACCGGTGCCGCCGGTCAAATCGGATATTCACTGCTCTTTCGCATCGCGTCAGGTCATCTCCTCGGGCCAGATCAGCCCGTCGTTCTCCGGCTCATCGAAATCGAGCCAGGAATGAAAGCTCTGGAGGGAGTTGTCATGGAACTGCAAGACTGCGCCTTTCCCTTACTGAAAGGAGTTGTACCCACCTGCGACTTAAGGAAAGGTTTTGACCAAGCGAGCTGGGCACTTCTAGTCGGCAGTGTACCACGCAAAGTCGGAATGGAACGCAAAGATCTCCTGGGAATCAACGGCCAGATCTTTACCAGCCAGGGGAAGGCCATCCAAGAAAACGCCGCTTCGGATATTAGGACACTCGTGGTGGGCAACCCCTGCAATACTAACTGCCTCATTGCGATGAACAACGCACCAGACATCCCCAAAGACCGATGGTTCGCTATGACTCGCCTCGACCAGAATAGAGCCCAATCCCAATTGGCGTTGAAAGCAGGAGTGGATGTCGATTCGGTCAAGAATCTAGCCATTTGGGGCAACCATTCTTCGACAATGTATCCTAATTACTTTGACGCAACAATAGATGGGAAGCCCGTGACCGAGGTTATCACCGACGAAGCCTGGTTTACTCAAGAATTCATTCCAACCGTCCAACAACGTGGAGCAGCCGTCATTAAAGCTCGCGGTCTTTCCTCGGCAGCCTCAGCGGCAAATGCTGCGATCGACACTGTACGATCAATTACAACTCCAACCGCTTCCGACGACTGCTTCAGCGTGGCCGTAAGCTCTGATGGTGAATATGGAATCGAAAATGGACTCATCTATTCCTACCCTATGAAAAGCGACGGGCAAAACCTCAGCATTTTAGAGAACCTAGATTTCAACGAATTCAGCAGCCAGAAACTAAAAGTGACTGAAGCCGAACTGAGTGAAGAGAAGGCCATGGTCAGCGATTTGCTGCCCTAGTTCGATTGATTCAACTTACTCGCTCCTCTTAAGATTCACCTCTACGGTTGGGAGCTCTTTCAGGTGTACATCGCGTTGTGGATACGGAAATCCGATACCGTTTTCTTTAAACAGATCCCATATTCTCAAGTAAAAAGAGCTTCTTATATTTCCAAGTCCGTCAGTAGGGTCGACAATCCAGCCTCTCATTTCAAAATCAACCGAATTGTCACCAAATCCAGTCAGTCGAGCCGCAGGGGCCGGATCTTTCAAGATTCTGACGTCCTCGCCTGCCGCCTGAAGTGCCAGTTCCATGGCTTTATGAATATCTGAAGTGTAAGACACGCCAAACGGAATCCTAACCCGCACCTTTTGATCGCTGAATGACCAGTTGACCACTTTTTCAGTGATCATCATTTCGTTGGGTATCAGATGTTCGGTGCCATCCCGAGTAATCACCGAAGTGTAGCGAGCACCCAGTGTATTGATCCATCCATACGTGTTGTCTACTTCGATCACATCGCCTGGTTTGATCGACTTGTCTCCCAGAAGTATCACCCCACTGATCAGGTTAGACACGACCTTCTGGAAGCCAAAACCCAACCCTAGACCAATTGCTCCTCCAAGGACCGCGAAGGCAGAGAGGTCCACTCCAACGGAACTGATCGCAAACATGATCGCTCCCGCCGCGATCAAAACCTTCAGCACTTTAATCGTTAATACCTGCAAGGCAGGCGAAACTTTCTCCATCCCCTTAACCCGCGACTCGGATGTCCTGATAAGCCAGCTAGTAAGAGGTATCAGTAGTGAAATCGCAACGACTCCCTTTGCTAAGGTTAGCAAGGTAACCCGTGTTACACCAGAGCCGGAAATTGGGAATAGTGCAATACCGTCAAGCCCTTCTCTAATCACACTCCAAATGCCTAGTAAATTCAATATCAGCACCATGGCTAAAACGAAAAATAGCGTCCTGAAGTAAACCTGCTGCTTTATCGTTCGCGGCAACGCTCCCGACACGAGCATCAAGGTAGCGATGCTCGCAGCTGCTCGCACGAGCAGGTAGTTTTTACTTACCGCAGTTGTCTTGCTGGCGACAGCAACCGCTTGCGACTCGATTGCTCCTACCTCATCCTCCAACGTTACGGAGACCGTTTCGGCCGATTCGCTCAAGACCGCCGCGTCAACGGAAGGCTCTATTGTGTTCGAATCTAGATAGAGCGAAACCGACCATAAAAGTGCCACTAGCAATAGGCGGAAAAGATTGTCGCTGATCCAATCAATGACCCCCTCAATCCAATCATCGCGCTCCTCGATCGCTTCAGTAACCTTTTTGAACAGCGGTCGAAGACCAAGAGCAACAACAAATGAGAGAATAAAAGCCCCTGCGATAGCACCCAATTGGATGAGAAGATCCTCCCCTACAAAGACTTGTGAAAATGAATCCCAGCGAGGCTCGAAATAATCTGCCCAAATCCCAGAAAACCACTCATTCAAATTCGCGGCCAGTAGCAATGAGGAAGGAAACACCATCCTAGAACTTTACCCGAACCCCATTGACTAATTCAACTTGATTTCTTCGGTCACGCTACCGATAAGTCATTCCTGTTCTTTGATTTGTCACAGTTGCTGTTACGGCATCCGACAGATTGAATCCAAAAGGCAAAAGAGAATTCAAATTTTTCTGCCTGATCCAATTTTTTAAACTAAGCCTTAATTGGGGGTGTTCCGGATTCGACCTTTTGTTGGAGCGTCTGGCTGCATGTCGAGGATGATGGTTGGCCTCGCAAAATTATCCATCACACACATAAATGGCACACATGAAGAAATGCCTCTAGCTGCATAATGGCAGCTACGTTCCCTCTTTTGACACTCGCTAAATTGAGGGGGCGACGACTAGCGAGCATAGTTTGGGCGGCTGTCTGTTGCGCCCAATCCGTACTTCATCAGCGGGCTGGCTTATCCATGCAGCGCGGTTTCGTCGCGGCTAGATCGGCGAGATTAAAAACGAGAACAAACATGTAGACGCCTTTCGTGAAGGCTCAAGGGACGCGGGTTCGACTCCCGCCACCTCCACCATT
>MDTA01171680.1_pt1 | contig 186951 bp, 161 predicted proteins | sample 811151 | NCBI WGS metagenome assembly MDTA01 (sample SAMN05326648, study PRJNA326480) | marine metagenome | isolation source: seawater | place: Indian Ocean: South | collected 2010 | reverse complement strand
CTGTCCAGGCTTACGCTACGCTCCAGCCTGCACAGCAGGGCATAAACCCGCGTCGGACTCTCTCATAGGCGCTGGACCACCTCGTGGGGGCAGGTCATCCGGCGCGGTAGATGAACACGGAAGGGCGCATTTGACCTACATTCCGAGCAATCGGATTAAGCATATAACGATAAGCTTGGATGCTGGAAAAGTTACTTTGCCGGTTTCTTCGGCGGCGGAGGTGGCGGCGGAGCAGCAGGCCTAGTCATTTTTTCTGGATTGCTGGAACCTTTAACGTTGCCGAGACGTGGATTTACGCTCTCTCTAAGCGGTCTGCCCACTTGTCCTGTCAGCCCTGATTTCTTCGTCATCAACAAATACTCCTAACGGGCAACTGTGCCTCAACGTAGAATTGAGAACGATCATCACCACACTTCTATACGCGACACCCCAGAACAGTAAGCCAATATCTATCCAAAATCATCTTTAAGCCCCCAAAAGGCAAATATCCGGACACAGCGTTAATTTGATTTGCAGGCCAGAATTACTGGCAGGCAGATTTTACATCCGAGCACCAACGTTCACGGATGTTTAGCGCTATGCAAAATGCCCTCCAACCCATAGTCATATACCTCCGCGTGAGCACTCGTCGGCAAGGGACTTCCGGCCTTGGCCTTGAAGCGCAGCGAACAATTTGCCGCCGCTTTTGCGACACTCACGGATACCAGATCACCACTGAGTATCAAGAGGTTGAAACCGGAAAGGGAGCGGACGCGCTTGACCGCAGGCCCGAACTAGCAAAAGCCCTAGCGGATGCGCGAAAATTAAAAGCCCCGTTGTTGATAGCAAAGCTCGACCGCCTATCTCGGGACGTAGCCTTTGTAAGTGGCCTAATGGCGCAAAAGGTTCGCTTTATCGCCTGTGACCTAGGCCCTGATGTCGACAGTTTCGCCTTGCACATATTTAGCGCCTTTAGCGAAAGGGAACGTACCCTAATTTCAGAACGGACCAAGGCAGCATTAGCGGCAAGAAAAGCTAGAGGCCTCAATTTGGGCAATCTTGGCTCCCTTACTCTCGCACAAAAATCAGGGAGAGAGACTCAATCACGCAATGCCAAACTTTTTGCCATAAACGTGATGCCAATCATTTGCGAAATTAAGCGATCTGGAGCGAGTACGCTTTCAGAAATAGCAACTGCCCTCAATCATCGTGGCATTCTCACTTCACGAGGGAAAACATGGTACCCAGCAACCGTTCATCGGATGCTGATGAAACATGGTTGACGATTTAAAAGAGGAATTTTAACGACTTTTCAGCGCCATAAGATTTTGAGTACCATGCCCTAAATGGGGTGAAGTGGGGAGGTGCTCATGTCCAAAGTTTTTTTTGTTGCATACCCATCGTCTCCTCCTGATTTAGAGCAGGCAATAGAGGCTGCTGCCGAGTTAAAGTCTAACCGGCTAACAATGCGCACTTGGCGTCAGACATTTGGCGCAGGAAATTTTATCGACCAGAACATTCTCCCCGAAATACTCAAGTCAGATGGGCTGATAGCCGATATTTCGGTCCCGAATAATAACGTGTTCTTTGAGGCGGGATATGCAATCGGAGTTAAGAAACCCGTCATCCCGATCTGCAATACCTCGCTAAATCAATCTGGCAAATACCTCCAAGAAATCGGTGTTTTCGACAACATCGGATATGAAACCTACCAAAACGGTGAAGAATTAAGATCCATTTTGGACAAGATCAGTATACCTGCCCCGTTATTTACGGATGAACGGCCTACTAATTCCAGCCAACCAATCTACGTTTTGGATGCGCTAAAGCGATCTGAGTTTGCAGCGAAAGTCATATCAGCAGTCAAAGACTCAGTGAGATTTTTTAGAAGCTTTGACCCAAACGAAGAATATCGACTGTCGATGCGGACAGCCTGGAACCACGTTTCACAAAGTACCGGCGTATTGGTTACCTTACTCTCTGAGGCAAAAGAAGATTATGAGTTTCATAATCTCCGCGCCTCTCTGATTGCTGGATTGGCCGTTGGCATGAACCGCCACTGCCTCATATTGGCTGATGGCGTCCAAAATACGCCCCTCGATTTTCGCGACAACTGCCAAACGGTAAAACACCCAAACGACATCGCAAGCTTTATCAATGAATTTGGCGCTCACGCTTTATCAGAACTAAGCAAACAAAGCAGCAAACCGCCTAAACCTCCAGCTAACTTGATTGAACAGGTTTCAATTGGGTCCGCAGCGGCAGAAAACGAATTTCGTGACCTTGAAGATTACTATGTCGATACAGCGGAATATAAAGCCGCTTTAGAAGGACGCGGGCGCCTTGTGATCGGCCGGAAAGGCTCTGGGAAGACTGCGATCTTTTGGCGTGTCAGAGATACAATTCGGTCGCCCAATAACAAAACTCTCGTGGTTGACCTAAAGCCGGATGGATACCAGCTTCGAAAATTTAAAGAAATGCTCGTAAAGCAGCTATCCGAAGGAACAAAAGAACATACACTGACAGCGTTTTGGGAATACTTGATTTATGGAGAATTAATATATCAAATTTTTGAAGACGATTACAAACGAAGCTATGGCCGCGATCAATCTGTAACAGAACGCCTCGACCAATTGCGCGAACATTATGAGTCTATTTTAGAAGGGCGCGAAGGTGACTTTTCAGAGAGGATGATGAACCTCCTTGAGGATGTAACCCGACGTTTCAAAGCAATTTACGGTGCAGAAGCGCAAGATCAGTTTCTTACCACCGAGCAAGTCACAGATTTAATATACAAAACAAATGTCTCTGATATTCAAACGCTTACTCTTGATTACCTGAGCCACAAAGAACGCACCTTGGTGTTGATCGACAACATCGACAAAGGCTGGGGCGCTTACGGCGTTGACACCGACGACGTGATGGTCGTCAGAACGCTTTTAGAAGCACTGCGAAAGATTTCACGGCAAGCCTCGCGGCGAGAGGTTGAATTCGATTGGTTGGTATTTCTTCGAAATGACGTTTTCGAACTACTTGTTGATGACCAAAGCGACCGTGGGAAAGAAGATAAGATCGTTGTCGATTGGGACAGCCCTGCGGCACTTCGGGAGGTAATTGAAAGACGTATTTCGGTATCCACAAGAGGCCCGAACAATCGGGGAGCCACTTGGGCAGATTTGGCCACCCAATCGATTGACAATGAAGACAGCTTAGACTGGCTCTTAAAAAGGTCGTTGATGCGACCAAGGTACATCATTCAATTGGTCAATGAATGCATTGGTCACGCTCTAACAAGCGGTCACCCAAAAATCACAGAGAGCGATTTAAAACACGGATACCGATTGTACAGCCTCGACATTGTTGGAAACACAAACTTTGAATTGCGGGACGTTTACCCTGCGGCCTACGACGCGATTTATTGCCTGATTGGCAGCCCTCGGAAGACGACCATCGGAAATATCCGGAAACTCTTGACCGATTTTGGTTATGACGACGGAGATATACCAGAAATCATCAGGTTGTTTTTTTGGTACGGAGTCCTAGGCGCCCAATCGAAGAACGGCGAAGAGAAATACATTTATGACTATCGGTACGACGAAAAGATATTCAGCAGAGTACGCCAGATAACCGAAGGTGAGGAGGAAGAGGTATTCATCAACCTCGCATTCTCAGCTGGCCTTGATTGCGTACAATAAATTGACTTACGGGTAGCAAAATTAGCCGCACACGTTCGCCAGTTGTTGATTTAGCCCTCACCCACCAGCGAAGGTTATGATGTGTACAAATGGCTTAAATTGAGCCCTGCGTACTTTATTTTCCGCATATCCTTTTCGAGCGTTTTGGTTGCGAAGCCGTTCCCGTAGTTCTGACCTACGTTTCGGCCATCATCCCGCCCGTTAATCGCCTCGGCGCGCTCCTCAGGTATTTCAGCCTCCCTTTGGGCATCTTTGAACGTATGCCGGAAGCTATGAAAGCTGGTGCGCTCTTTATCCGCCCCTGCCTTTTCCATGAACCGCTTGAACCATTTGGAGAACGGTGAAGAACGATACCCGTCTTTCCCTTTCGGCAAATCGGGGAACAACATTTCCTCACCAGCTTTTTGCTTCTCAGCGACATAGGCCAAGAACCCGACCTTCTTTAATTCGGGGTGCACAGGGATGATGCGTTCACCGGCGGCGGTTTTAACGGACTTGTCTGAACCTGCCTCCTCTTCGACACGGATGACATCGACGCCATCGACCTTCTGAATATCGGCTGTCCTGAGTTGGCAGCATTCGTTCAACCGCATCCCTGAATAGAGCGCCAACAGAGGAACCCAAAACCGGCCTCGGCGCAGCTTGTTAGACCCCTTTTTGGCGTACCCTGCTTCATCATCTTGGCATCCGGTATATAGCGGCGCATTAAACATCGCTTTCAACTGCCCCAATGCAAATGGTGCGCGGCGGTCTTTCTTCCGAGTTTTATGCTTGGGCGCTGGAAGATTTGCCGCAGGGTTCGCGGTGATGTAGCCCTCCCGAGCGGCATATCCGAATATCGCGCTCAAATGCCCCAGGTATAACTTGATGGTCGTCGGAGACAGACGCTCCAGGCCCTCGTCTTTCGCATGTCTGGATGCTTGTTCAATCGTCATATTTGGAAACCGTTTAGTGGCGTTCGGGGGAAGGTCACAAAGGACATCACGGACCCTCCGGCAATCTTCCCGACTGATTTCGCTTATCGGTTTTTCCCTGCCTAACAACTCACCCAAAGCCCGACTGATAATCCGATAGGTCATTCGGGTTTTGTCAGTTACATGCCGCCTCGACGGCTCGTTCTCATATTCATCGATTAATTCCCCTAACGTCTTCGACTTGAACTCCGGCGCTTCCGGTCGGGAACTCTCAGGCGAAACGCCATTGAACAGCGAGTCAAAGGCCCGATTATCAAAATCGCCCTTAAGCCTCCTGATCGAGCGTTTATCCCGTTCGATCATTGCCCGCTGAACCAACTCGAACAGCAGCCGATACTGGTTGGAGCCGCTCTCAATCGCGAGGCTATGCTCGGCCTTTATTGCGTCGATTTCGGAATTCACATGCCGCTGCGTCTCAGCATCACCCGCGTCTTTGGAGAGAGCGGCATCGTGACGCAAGGCATTCAGTGCGACTTCCAACTCATCATCTTCGAAACGAAGCGCCCTCTGGCGGGCGGCGGCATTGCGCTCCTGATCGTGAAACCAGATTAGGACAATCCTTTGCAGGTCCTCATCCGACACGCTTTCCGCTCTCTGCGATGTTTTAGCGAGAGCCCGCCTACAATCGGAAAATTCCTGTTCCAGCTTCACCGCTTCAATACGAACCCGCTGTAAAGCCACACGAGGCTCTTTCGTCCGAAGCGATTTCACCACCTCGACCTTGCCGAATTCATCCCGAATTTCGAGCGGCACCTTTGCGCGAAGGTAGAAACCTGTCTTACGCTGCTGAAGCCATGGATGTGCAGGCATGTCCGACATTCCCCGAGTGTACCAGTTTCAGGTACGGCAGGGAAATCTAGACCACTGAAATCAATGATTTTTCTTTGCTAACAATCCCCTAGAGAGGGGATGGCGGACAGGGAGGGATTCGAACCCTCGAGACCCTTATGGGGGTCTAACTCCTTAGCAGGGAGCCCGCTTCAGCCACTCGCGCACCTGTCCCCGAGGCCGAAAAGCCAAGGGGAATAAGCACTTTCGGCGTTCCGCCGTCAACCAGAGAATTGCGTATCGGCCCGGACGGGGCGTCGCACGGGCGAAACGCCCGGAAACCGGGCCCGTGCCATCGATCCGCTTGAAGGCAGGGCCCCGCCGAGATATGCTGCACCGCAACAACACATCCGCAACGATGGGGCTGTGTGACTGGAAAGATTCCTTGCCGGGAACGGACACGCCCCCCCATGTCTGACAGCAAGATCAATATCGCGGTGATCGACGAAGACCCGGTCCGGGCCGCCATCCTCATGGATGGCTTGGCCGAGGCGGGGCACGTCAACGTCGTCCATATCGACAACGTCGATAACCTGCTCAAGAAGATCTTCGCCATCGACCCGGACGTCATCCTGATCGACCTGGAAAACCCATCGCGCGACACGCTGGAGCAGATGTTCCAGGTCTCGCGCGAAGTTCGCCGGCCGACCGCCGTGTTCGTCGACGAGACCGACCGCGCCATGACCGACGCGGCGATCGACGCCGGGGTCAGCGCCTATATCGTCGACGGACTAAAGAAGGAACGGGTCAACCAGATCGTCGACCTGACGATTTCCCGCTTCAACGCCTTCAATCGCCTGCAGAACGAATTGACCGAGGCGAAGACGGCGCTGTCGGAACGCAAGATCATCGAACGCGCCAAGGGGATCCTGATGCGGACCCGCGGCATGAGCGAGGAAGAGGCCTACGCCGCCCTGCGCAAGACCGCCATGAACGAAAAGAAACGAATCGTCGACATCGCCAACAGCCTGGTGACCGCCGACCGCATCGCGTCGTGACCATTGGGGGATGGAGGGAAACATGCCGGATAGCCTGGGCGTCGAGGAAACGGACGTGACCGACGGCGCCGACGGCGGCGGCGCGCCGGAAGTCACCACCGTCCATGCGGGGATCATCCCGCTGCTCGATTGCGCGCCGCTGGTCGTCGCCGCCGAATTCGGTTTCGCCGAAAAACACGGCCTGAAACTGGAACTCTCGCGCGAACCGTCCTGGGCCTCGATCCGCGACAAGGTCACCATCGGCCATCTCGACTGCGCCCATATGCTGGGCCCCATGGTCGTCGCCTCGACGCTGGGCGTCGGCCATGTCCGCACACCCTTGATCGCCCCCATGGCGCTGGGCCTCAACGGCAACGCCATCACCGTCTCCTCGGCCCTGTTCGACCGCCTGCAAGACCAGGGCCTGGACGATACCGACGCGCTGTCCGGCGCCCGCGCCTTGAAAAAGGTGATCGAGGAAGACCGCAAGGCGGGCCGCCCGCCGCTGACCTTCGGCGTCGTCTTCCCCTTCTCGACCCACAATTACGAGCTCCGCGGCTGGCTCGCCGGCGGCGGCATCAACCCGGATTTCGACGTCCGCCTGGTCGTCATTCCGCCGCCCCTGATGGTCGCCAACCTGGACCAGGGGCTGATCGACGGATTCTGTGTCGGCGCCCCCTGGAACGCCGTCGCCGTCGAGGCCGGGGTTGGCGAGATCGTCGTCACCAAATCGCGGCTCTGGCATAACGGGCCGGAGAAGGTTCTGGGCGTCCGCCAGCCCTGGGCAGAGGCCCATCCGCGCACGCTCAAGGCATTGATCCGGGCCCTGGTCGAGGCCGCCCGCTGGACCGAACAGCCAGAAAACCGGGGGGCGGTCGCCGAAACCCTGGCGGGCCGCGCCTACCTCGACATGGACAGCGGCGTGTTGATGCGAAACATGGCCGGCACCCTGCCCCGGTCGCTGCCGGGCAGCACGGTGAAGGACCCCGACTTCATCACCTTCTTCCGCGATCACGCGACCTTCCCCTGGCGGTCCCATGCCGCCTGGTTCACGGAACAGATGATCCGGTGGCGTCAGATCGACCAGGACACGGACCCCTGCGCCGTCGCCGAACGGGTCTACCGCCCGGACATCTACCGCGATGCCGTGCGGCGGTTGGCGATTTCCGCCCCCGCCACGGATTGGAAATCAGAAGGCACCGGTCCGGACCAAGGCCGGTTTTTCGGGAACGCCGTGTACGAGCCCAACTGCCCCGACGCCTGATCCCGCCCACCCCCGGATGGATCGCAAGAGCTCCTCCGCGAAGGCAATTGATTGCCTAAAAAATAGCCTTTACAAAAATCGTGACTATAATATACGCATACTCCACTGGTTGATTGGGCCGCCGGATAGGGCAACCCCTTGAAAATCAACCCTTCGGGACTTGGCACATATTGTGCAACGCAACATCCCGGAGATTGAGCGCCGATGGCCGCCGCTCATTCATGTGTCTGACTCGCCGAAGAGTCCTCATTGCAATTAATCGCGTCCGTTGATGGACGCAGAGCTCTGTCGCTCGATCGGGATGCCCCGCATCCCGCAGGGATTGTTTTGTCTCGCCACGAGGACACGGCATGTTCGGAATGACACGGGAATCGACCAAGAAGGACGCGGCCCCGCCGACAACGGCGGAGGGCATGCTGTCCCTTGAAGATTCCCCCGGGGCGCAAAACGACGGCGCCGCGTCCGCGCCGCCCACGGCTTCCACCGAAATCAAATCCGCCGGCCGCCCCGCCGTCGTCATCGGCGCCGGCCCGGCCGGGCTTCGCGCCGCCGAGGAACTGGCCCGCGCCGGAATGGCGGTGACGTTGTTCAACGCCGAACGGTGGCTGCCCTACAACCGCATCAAGCTGACCCCCTTCCTGACCGGCGAGGTCCAGATCGGCCAGGTTTATCAGGCCGACAATTTCGCCCCCGACGCCCGGATCGCCCGTTACGACGGTTTGCGCATCCGAGGGATCGACCGGGAAAAGCGCCTCGCCATCGACGATTTCGGGCGGTCCTGGCCGTTCGACAAACTGGTGATCGCCACGGGATCGCGCCCGCATGTGCCGGAAATTCCGGGCCGCGATCTGGATGGCGTCTTCACCTTCCGGGATTTCGACGATGTGGAACGCCTGGTCGCGCGGTCCTATCGGTCGACCCGGACCGTGGTCATCGGCGGCGGTCTGTTGGGTCTGGAGGCTGCGCGCGGCATGTCCGCCCGCCATGTCGAGACCTGGGTCCTGGAACACGAAGGCCGCCTGCTGCCGCGCCAGCTCGATCAGACGGCCGGCGATCTGGTCGCCGCCCGCATGTCGGAGATGGGCCTGACGCCACGTACGCAAACCCGCGTCCAGGCAATCGAAGGCAAGGGCCGGGTCGAACGCGTCGTTTTGTCCTCGGGCGAGATCATCGATTGCGACACGGTCATCATCTGCGCCGGGGTGCGCGCCAATCTGGAAATCGCGCGCAACGCCGGGCTCGCCGTTGGCCGCGGGATTGTCGTCGACGAACATATGACGACGGAAGACCCCGGCATATACGCAATCGGCGAATGCGCCGAATACGACGGCCATTGCTACGGTCTTGTCGGGCCGGGCCTGGAACAGGCCGCCGCCTGTGTCGATCATATCCTGAGCCGCGAAGGCGCCGACTACGCGGGCAGCGTCCCGGCGACGCGGCTCAAGGTCGTCGGCATCGACGTGTTCTCCATGGGTGAAGTCGAACAGGCCGACGAAGACCCGAACCTGACCTCGGCTGCCTGGTCAGATCCCGAGGCCGGTCTCTACCGCCGCGTCATCGTTCGCAAAGGCCGTGCCGTGGGCGCCATCGCCATCGGCGCCTGGCCGGAAATCAATCGCCTGCAGCAGATGATCAAGGAACGCGCCCGCCTGTCGGGCTGGAAGCTGCGCCACCTGAAAAAGACCGGCCTGCTGTTCAAGGACGAAGGCCCCATTCCGGTGAAGGATTGGGCGGATGCCGCGACGGTCTGCAACTGCACCGGTGTCACGCGCCGCGCCCTCGGGTCTGCCGTCGCCCGGGGTTGTACCACCCTGCCCGACCTCAAACGCGCGACCTGCGCCGGGACGGTCTGCGGCACCTGTCAGCCGTTGCTTCAGGAACTGCTGGGCACCGAGGCCGAGGCCGAACCCGTCGGCAGGGCCAAGCCGCTGCTGATCTTCTCCGTCCTCGCCGCCGCCCTCGTTCTGGTGACCTTGTTCGCGCCCTTCTGGCCCTATTCGCAAAGTGTGCAGGACAAGCTGCGCGTCGATCTCCTCTGGATCGATCCGCTGATCAAACAGATCTCCGGCTTCACCCTGCTGGGCTTCATGGTCATCGCCGCCGTCATCGGCCTGCGCAAGCGGATCAAGATGTTCCGCAACCTGGGCGGATACAACGGCTGGCGGCTGATCCACAGCATCGTCGGCGCCTTGCTGGTCGCGGGCCTGTTCGTCCACACGGGCTTTCACCTGGGCGACAATCTGAACGGCTGGCTGATGGGCGCGTTCCTGGCGCTGTCGGCGCTGGGCGCCGCCGCCGGCGCCGTCACCGCCATCGAACACAAGCTTCTGAACGGCCCCATGAAGGGGGCCAAGACCGCGCCCCGCGTGATCCCGACCTGGCTGCATATCCTGTTGCTTTGGCCCATCCCCCTGCTGCTGGCCGCCCATGTGGCCACGGTCTACTTCTATTGAGGGCGGGGCGATGAAGAAGCGCACCCCCCTTCTCTGGCTGCTCTGGTTTTGCCTGACCCTGACGGGCGGCGGCGCCTTGGCCGCGACCATGTATTACGGCGGCGATTACCGTTCGATCTTCCTGATCGGCAAGACCACCGACGGCCACCATCAGATCGAGATGGCCTGCGACGCCTGCCACACGGACATGTTCGGCGGAATCGAGGGCCTGCAGAAGGGCTGCATGAACTGCCACGGCGACGAATTGAAGGCCGCCAACGATTCCCACCCCCGCTCCAAATTCGTCGACCCGCGCAACGCCGACCGGGTGGAAAAACTCGATGCCCGGTTCTGCGTGACCTGCCACCGCGAACACCAGCCCGGCATCACCAACGCCATGGCCGTGACCATGCCGACGGATTACTGCGCGCTGTGCCACGAAGACATCGCCAAGAACCGGCCCAGCCACGAAGGCCTGGCCTTCGAGACCTGCGCCAGTGCGGGGTGCCACAACTTCCATGACAACCGCGCCCTCTATGAAGACTTTCTGGAAAAACGCCATGCCGAACCGGACTTCAAGGACGTCCTGCTGGTCAATCTGGTGACCTGGACGCCGTCGGAAGAGAACGCGAAGAAAAAGCCGACGGTCCTAACCGCCGCCGACGCCGATGCCCCGGCCGCCCATTTGGGTGCGCCCGAGCATATCGCCGACTGGGCCCTGTCCGGGCATGCCACGGGCGGGGTCAATTGCTCGGGCTGTCATCAGCCGCGCAAGCGCACGCGTCCCGACGAATGGGTCGCCGCCCCCGGCGCGGACGTTTGCGCCACCTGTCACGCGCCCGAGGTCAAGACCTTCACCGAAGGCAAGCACGGCATGCGCCAACGCGACGGACTTTGGGTCTCGCGGGACGATGCCTTCGGCCCGTTCAAATCGGCGAACCTGACGCCCATGACCCCGGCCCTGGCCCGCCTCCCCATGAAATCGGACGCCCACGATACGGCGCTGACCTGCAACACCTGCCACGGCGCGCATAAGTACGACGTCGTCTTCGCCCAGGTCGAAGCCTGCGAAAGCTGCCACGCCGACGACCACACCCAGGCCTTTCGCATGTCGCCGCACAATTCGGCGCGCGACCGGGAAATGGCCGGCGAACTACCCAAGGGATCGGGTGTGACCTGCGCCACCTGCCACATGCCGCGCCATTTGCTGCGCGACGATTACGGCGGCGAACAGGTCATCGTGACCCATAACCAGAACGCGAACCTGCGGCCCAACGAAAAGATGATCCGTTCGGTCTGCGCCGATTGTCACGGCCTCAAGTTCACCATCGACGCGCTGGCCGATCCGGCGCTGATCGCACGCAATTTCAAAGGCAAGCCCGCCCACCACATCGAAAGCATCGATTGGGTGGAAAACAGGATGCGGGAACGGGCGCGCCAAAAGCAGCAGTAATCCCGCTCCGACAGACAGGAAGACGAAGGAGAGACCAATATGAGCAAGAAACTGAAACTGGCCGCCGCCTGCACGGGCCTGGCCTGTGCCGGCGCCCTGGCGGTCGGCATCGCAACCGCCCCCGCACCCGCCCAAGCCGGACTGTTCGGCAGCGACGACAAGGCCGGCGTGTCCTACGAAACCTTCACCGACATGCTGCACCTGGTCATGGCGACCGATCGTGCGATCTACACCAAGAAGGTCGTGGCCCGTCTGGCCGCCAAGGAAAAGGTGATCAAGGCGTCCGAACACTTCGAGGACGACAAGGCCCTGCCCCTGCCGGCGCAGATGTTCCGCTTCGGCGCCGAGACGGTCGCTACCAAGACCGACAAGTTCTCCTACCAGCTGCTGTCGCTCTGGCCGATCAACAAGCAGAACGGCCCGCGCACGGACGTCGAGAAGAAGGGTCTGGCCTTCATCGCCGAGAACAAAGGCGAGAAGCCCTTCTACGGCGAAGAAGAACTGGGCGGCACCAAGTACTTCACCGCCGTCTACGCCGACGTGGCCGTCGCCGGCCCCTGCGTGGATTGCCACAACGCGCATAAGGATTCTCCCCGCACCGACTTCAAGTTGGGCGAGGTGATGGGCGGCGTCGTCATCCGCGTTCCCATGAAATAAGCGGGCCGATGGGGTGGCTGCGCCCTGCGGCCGCCCCCGCGACCCATTCGTATTGTCGAAGGACCAAGTAACCCGAAAGGAATTCCAATGACCCCCGAACAGATCGCTCTTGTTCAGGACAGCTTCAAATCCGTCGTCCCCATCGCCGACACGGCCGCCGATATCTTCTACGGCCGCCTGTTCGAGGTGGCGCCGCAGCTGCGGCCGATGTTTCCGCAGGACATGTCCGAGCAGAAAAAGAAACTGATGCAGATGATCGGCGTCGCCGTGAACAGCCTGCATCAGATCGAAACCATCGTCGAACCGGTCCAGGACCTGGGCCGCCGTCACGTCGGCTACGGCGTCAAGGACGAGCATTACGAAATCGTCGGCGGTGCGCTTCTGTGGACCCTGGGCCAGGGCTTGGGCGATGCGTTCACCCCGGAAGTCGAAGAAGCCTGGGCCGAGGCTTATGGCCTGCTCGCCACCGTCATGAAGGAAGCGGCCGCGGAGGCCGCATGATCACGACCCCGGACCGGCAGCGGTGCCCGGCGGGGGCCGGTGGACCGCGGCCGGCCCCCGGGGCGGGCCCGCAAGGACGCGGGCCGAACGAAAATCAGGAGGCAGTGTGATGACCAAGAAACTCGTCGTCATCGGCAACGGAATGGCGCCCGGCCGGGTGCTCGACCATTTGTTCGAGAAAGCGCCCGGCGAATACGAAGTGACGATCTTCAACGCCGAACCGCGCGTGAACTACGACCGCATCATGCTGTCGCCGGTCCTGTCGGGTGAAAAAGCCTATGAGGACATCATCATCCACGACGACGCCTGGTACGACGAGCACGGCGTGACCCTGCTGAAGGGCAAGAAGGTCGTCGAGATCGACCGCGCCGACCGCAAGGTCATCGCCGAGGACGGCACGACCGCCGAATACGACAAGCTGCTGATCGCCACGGGCTCCTCGCCCTTCGTCATTCCGGTCCCCGGCAACGACCTGGACGGCGTCGTTACCTACCGCGACCTGGACGACGTCGACGCCATGCTGAAGACGGCGCAAGGCGGCGGCCACGCGGTGGTCATCGGCGGCGGCCTGCTGGGCCTGGAAGCGGCCTATGGCCTGAAGCGCCAGGGCATGGAAGTCACGGTCCTGCACCTGATGCCGACCCTGATGGAACGCCAGTTGGACCCGTCGGCCGGCTACCTTCTGGAAAAGGCCCTGGTCGAACGCGACATTAAGATCATCACCCGCGCCAATACCCAGGAAATCACGGGCGCCGACGGCAAGGTCACCGGCGTCACGCTGGAGGACGGCACGGAACTTCCCGCCGACATCGTCGTCATGGCCGTCGGCATCCGGCCAAGCGCCCAACTGGCCGACGACGCCGGGCTGGAGATCGGCCGCGGCATTCTGGTCGACGACCATATGGTGACCAGCGACCCGGACATCCTGGCCGTCGGCGAATGCGTCGAACACCGGGGCCAGTGCTACGGCCTGGTCGCCCCGCTTTACGACATGGCCAAGGTCATCGCGACCAACCTGGCCGGCGACGCCAGCGCCGAATACACGGGCTCCGTCACCGCGACCAAGTTGAAGGTCACGGGCATCGACCTGTATTCCGCCGGCGATTTCGCCGAAGCCGACGACCGCGAGGAAATCGTCCTGCGCGATGCCACGGGCGGCATCTACAAACGCCTGGTCCTGAAGGACAACAAGATCATCGGGGCGGTGCTCTACGGCGACACCGCCGACGGCGCCTGGTTCTTCGACCTGTTGAAGAAAGAGACCGACATCTCGGACATGCGCGAAACGCTGATCTTCGGTCAGGCCTATGCCGGAGGATCCCCGCTGGACCCTACGGCGGCCGTTGCAGCCTTACCGGATGACGCGGAAATCTGCGGCTGCAACGGCGTTTGCAAGGGCACCATCGTTCAGGCCATCACCGAAAAGGGCCTGACCGGCGTCGACGACGTGCGTGCCCATACCAAGGCGTCATCCAGTTGCGGCACCTGCACCGGCCTGGTCGAACAGTTGCTCGCCGTCACGCTGGGCGATGCGTTCCAGCCGGACGCCGTGCAGCCGATGTGCGGCTGCACCGACATGGGCCACGACGACGTGCGCCGGATGATCGTCGCCCAGGAATTGAAATCCATTCCCGCCGTGCTGCAGGAACTGAACTGGAAGACGTCCTGCGGCTGCGCCAAATGCCGGCCTGCGTTGAACTACTACCTGCTGGCCACCTGGCCCGGCGAATACGTCGACGACAAACAGTCGCGGTTCATCAACGAACGGGTCCACGCGAATATCCAGAAGGACGGCACCTATTCCGTGGTGCCGCGCATGTGGGGCGGCATCACCACGCCGGACGAACTGCGCGCCATCGCCGACGTCGCCGACAAGTTTCAGATTCCGACGGTCAAGGTTACCGGCGGCCAGCGCATCGATTTGCTGGGTGTGAAGAAGGAAGACCTGCCCGCCGTCTGGGCCGATCTGAACGCCGCCGGGATGGTATCCGGTCATGCCTACGGCAAATCCTTGCGCACGGTGAAGACCTGCGTCGGGACGGACTGGTGCCGGTTCGGGACGCAGGATTCCACAGGTCTCGGCATCAAGCTGGAGAAGTTCATGTGGGGCTCCTGGACACCGCATAAGGTCAAACTCGGCGTCTCCGGCTGCCCGCGGAACTGCGCCGAGGCGACCTGCAAGGACATCGGCGTCGTCTGTGTGGATTCCGGCTACGAAATCCACTTCGCGGGTGCCGCCGGCATGCATGTGAAGGGCACGGAAATTCTCTGCACCGTCGAAACGGAGGCCGAGGTTCTGGAATACATCGGGGCCCTGACGCAGCTCTACCGCGAACAGGGCCGATATCTGGAGCGCATCTACAAATGGGCCGACCGGGTCGGCCTGAAGGTCGCGCAGGAACAGGTCGTCGAGAACGCCGAACGGCGCAAGGAGCTCAACGCGCGCTTCGTCTACTCGCAGCAGTTCATGCAGAACGATCCCTGGGCAGAACGCGCCCAGGGCAAGGACGCGGAGGAGTTCACCTCCTTCCGCTTGGTGCAATTCGGGAAAGTGGCGTGATGAACGACATGAGCGTGGAGACGAAAACTCAAGTCTGGGTCGAGGTCTGCAAGCTGGACGACATTCCGCCGCAGGGGTCCCGGGTGATCCGGGCGACGCTCGGCTGTGTCGCCTTGTTTCGCACCACCGACGACAAGGTCTTCGCCCTGGAAGACCGCTGCCCGCACAAGGGCGGCCCGCTCAGCCAAGGCATCGTGCACGAAAACGGCGTGACCTGCCCCCTGCACAACTGGGTCATCGACATGGAAAGCGGCCGCGCCAAGGCGCCGGACGAAGGGCGCGTGCGCACCTTCCCGGTCGAGGTCCGGGACGGCAAGGTTCTGATCGACCGGGCCTTGCTGGCATGACGGGGATCGCGGGATGAACGGAGGCCAGGATGAGTGACGCGGCAAGCACCGGCGGAACCTGCACCGCCACCACTTGTCCCTATTGCGGGGTCGGTTGCGGCGTCAACGCTACGCTGGCCGCCGACGGCAAAGTCACCATCGCCGGTGACAAGGAGCATCCCGCCAACTTCGGACGGCTGTGTTCCAAGGGCACGCATCTGGGCGAGACGGTCGCGCTCGACGACCGCCTGCTTCACCCGGAGATCAGGGGACAGCAGGCATCCTGGAACGATGCCCTGGACCTCGTCGCATCGAAATTCCGCACCGCCATCGACGAACACGGGCCGGACTCGGTCGCCTTCTACGTCTCCGGGCAATTGCTGACGGAAGACTATTACGTCGCCAACAAGCTGATGAAGGGCTTCATCGGATCGGCCAATATCGACACCAACTCGCGGCTCTGCATGGCGTCCTCGGTCGCCGGGCACAAGCGGGCCTTCGGCACGGATACGGTGCCGGGCCTCTACGAAGATTTGGAACAGGCCGACATGATCGTCCTGGTCGGCGCCAACCTGGCCTGGTGCCATCCCGTATTGTACCAACGCATGCAGGCCGCCCGGAAAGAACGCGGCATCCGCACCGTCGTCATCGACCCCCGCCGCACCGCCACGGCGGAAACCGCCGACATGCACCTGGCGATCAAACCAGGATCGGACGTGGCGCTGTTCAACGGGCTGCTTTCCTGGCTGGCGCAGAACGGCGGCTTCGACGGCGCCTACATCGCCGATCATACGGCGGGCGTCGCCGAAGCCCTGCGGACGGCCGAGCCCGCAACCATCGAATGGGTGGCGGCACGCTGCGGCCTGACGGTCGATCAGATCACCGCGTTTTATCAGATGTTCGCCCGCACGGAGCGCACGGTCACGGTCTACAGCCAGGGCGTCAATCAATCGACGGCAGGCACGGACAAGGTCAACGCCATCATCAATTGCCACCTGGCCACGGGGCGCATCGGCAGGCCGGGCATGGGCCCCTTCTCGGTCACCGGCCAGCCCAACGCCATGGGCGGGCGCGAAACCGGGGGCCTGGCCAATCAGCTGACCTGCCACCTGGAATTGGATGACCCGGCGCATCGCGACCTGGTTCAATCGTTCTGGCGGGCCCCGGCCATGCCCGACGCCGCCGGGTTGAAGGCCGTGGACCTATTCGACGCCGTCGCCGACGGCCGGATCAAGGCGCTTTGGATCATGGCGACCAACCCGGCCGTCAGCCTGCCCGATGCCGACCGGGTCCGCGATGCCATCAAGTCCTGTGATTTCGTCGCCGTCTCCGACGTCACCCGGGCAACGGACACCGCGGCCCTCGCCGACGTTCTTCTGCCGGCCCAGGCATGGGGGGAAAAGGACGGCACGGTGACCAATTCGGAACGCCGCATCTCACGCCAACGGTCGTTCCTGCCGATCCCAGAAGACGTGCGCAGCGATTGGTGGATGATCGGTCAGGTCGCGGACCGCCTGGGCTTCAGCGACGCTTTCGCCTACGAATGCCCCGCCGATATCTTCCGCGAATACGCGCGGCTGACCGTCGCCGCCAACGAGAATTTGGACCGCGACCTGGACCTGGGCGCGATGGCGGCGATGACCGACGCCGAATACGATGCCATGGCGCCCACCCTTTGGCCGCAACGGGCATGGACACGGGAATCCGAAGGCCGTTTCTTCGCCGAAGGCGGGTTCTTCACGCCCGACCGGCGCGGCCGCTTCATTGCCGTCGAGGACCGCGCCCCGGCGGCGGCGACCGATATCGCCCACCCCTTCGTTCTCAACACCGGGCGCATCCGCGATCAATGGCACACCATGACCCGGACGGGCCTGTCGCCGTCGTTGTCGCAACATCTGTCCGAACCGTTTCTTGAAATCGCGCCCGCCGACGCCGACCGCATGGGTCTGTTCCCGGCGGCCCTGGTCCGGGTGACCAGCCCCTGCGGCGACTGCCTGGTTCGCGCCCTGATCACCGACCGGGTGCAGCCGGGCCAGGCCTTCATGCCCATGCATTGGAACGACCAATGGTCGGGCCGCGCCCGGGTCGATGCCCTGGTCGCGCCCAACGTCGATCCCGTCTCGGGTCAGCCGGAAGCCAAATATACCCCGGTCAGCGTCACCCCCTTCGCTGCCGGGTTCTATGCCTTCGCGGCCTCGGCCGAACGGCCGGATACGGCGGGCATGGAATACTGGACCCTGGCCCGCGCCACGGACGGCTGGCGCGCCGAAATGGCGGGGACCGAAGCGCCCGCCGATTGGACGGCCTGGGCACTCGGCGTCCTGGGTCTCTCCCAAGATGCCGCCGATATCCAGATCGTCAGCAGCGAGGACCGCGCCGGCGGCGGCTATCGCATGGCCGCCTATCGGGGCGATGTTCTCATCGGCGCCTTGTTCGCAGCCGCCCAGCCGGTCGCGGTCGATCGCGCCTGGCTGACGGGGCGGCTGGGCGACGCCGTCAAAGACGCGACCGCCCGCGCCGCTTTGCTGGCCGGACGCCGGGGAGTCGATAAGAAAGATCCCGGCGCCATCGTCTGCACCTGCATGTTCGTCGGTGCCAACGACATTCGCCGCGCCATCACCGAAGAAGGCTGTACCACCGTCGATGCCGTGGGTGCCTGCACCGGGGCGGGGATCACCTGCGGTTCCTGCCGCCCGGAGATCGAGGTGCTTCTTGCCGACGCCACCTTGAAGGAGGCCAGCTGACATGCCCGACGGAATCCAGACCCCGAATAGCCGGTCGCCGGAGCGCCGCGCCCCCGCCCCGCTTCAGCCGCTCGCCGTGCTGCCCCTGTTCCACGATCTGAAGGGCCGCCCGGCGGTCGTCCTGGGCGCGACCGACGCCGCCCAGTGGAAAGCCGACCTGCTGGCCGCCGCCGGCGCCGAGGTCACCCGCATCACCCAGGACCGGGATTGGCGGGCGGGCGACCTTGCGGCATGCGCCATCGCCGTGGCCGACGCGGCGGATGAGGATCAGGCCGCCCGCCTGGCGGCTGCCGCCCGCAAGGCGGGCGTGCCGGTCAACATCATCGACCGCCCCGCCCATTGCGATTTTTCCTTCGGATCCATCGTCAATCGCTCGCCCGTGGTCGTCGGCATCTCGACCGCCGGGACCTCGCCGGTCCTGGGCCAGGCGATCCGGCGCCGTATCGAAACGCTGCTGCCGCCGGGCATCGCCCGTTGGGCCGAGGCGGCGAAGACCCTTCGCCAGCGCATCCAAACCCTGATGCCCGAGGCCGGTCGGCGGCGCGTCTATTGGCGCAAGCAGGCCGAACGCGCCTTCGCCGAGCCGGACCATCCGGCGCCGGAAGCCGTCATGGACCCGTCGCGCCTGGCCTTCGACGACGCCGGGGCGGCGGGGCGTGTGACCCTGGTCGGCGCCGGGCCGGGGGACGCGGAACTGCTGACCTTGAAAGCCGTGCGCGCCCTGCAGGCGGCGGACGTGATCCTTTACGACGATCTGGTTTCCAACGAGGTTCTGGAGTTGGCGCGGCGCGAGGCGAAGCGTCTGTTGGTCGGCAAGCGCGGCAACCGACCGTCCTGCCGCCAGGATGAGATCAACGACCTGATGGTCAAGCTGGCCGGTCAGGGCAAACAGGTTGTCCGCCTGAAATCGGGCGACCCGATGATCTTCGGCCGGGCCGGCGAGGAGATCGCCCAATTGCGCGAACGGGGCATTCCCTGCGACGTGGTGCCGGGCATCACGGCGGCCTTGGGGGCGGCTGCGGCGCTGGGCGTGTCGCTGACGCACCGCGACCATGCGCGCTCCGTCCGCTTCGTCACCGGCCATGGTCAGGCGGGGGGCCTTCCCGCCGACATGGACTGGCACGGCATGGCCGACCCGGCGACGACCTTGATGATCTATATGGGCGGGCGCACGGTCAGCGACCTGGCCAAACGGTTGATTGAGAACGGCCGCGCCGCCGCGACCCCTGCCGTGGTCTTGATAAACGTCAGCCGCGCCGACGAGGTGCGCCTTGCCGCGACCTTGGGCTCGCTCGCCGGCAACCCGCCGCAGATCGGCGAAGGCCCGGTCCTGATCGGGTTGGGAGAGGTATTCCGGAATCAAAAGGCCGGCGCCCTTTCCGAAGCGCCGGCCCTTCCTGGTTTCGCGTGAGCGATTTGCCCGGCTAGGCGCGAACGCCCGCCAAGAACTTGTCCACTTCGTTCTCCAACTGCGCTGCCAGGCTCGACAGGTTGTCGGCCGACACCTTGACCTTGGACGCGGACTCGCCGGTCGCTTCCGAGGACTGACGCACGTTGGAGATGTTCTGCGTCACCTGTTCGGTTCCCGTGGAGGCTTCCTGCACGTTGCGGGAAATCTCCTGGGTGGCCACGCCCTGTTCTTCGATGGCGGCGGCGATGGTCGACGAGATCACGTTGATGTTCTCGATCGTCTTGCCGATGTTTTCGATCGCCGTGACGGACGAGCGGGTCGCCTGCTGAATGCCAGAGATCTGCTGCGAGATTTCGTCCGTCGCGCGGGCGGTTTGGCTGGCCAGGTTCTTGACCTCGCTGGCGACGACGGCGAAGCCCTTGCCGGCCTCACCGGCGCGGGCGGCTTCGATGGTCGCGTTGAGGGCCAGGAGGTTGGTCTGTTCGGCGATGTCGGTGATCAGCGTGACCACCTGGCCGACCTTATCGGCCGCATCCGCAAGGCCGCTGACGTTGTCGTTGGCTTCCTTGGATTCCGACACCGCCTGGGTCGCGACTTCCGCCGCTTTCTGAACCTGGCGGGCGATCTCTTCGATCGATGCGGACAACTCTTCCGTGGCCGAGGCGACAGAGGACGTGTTGCGGCTGGCTTCTTCGGCCGCCGCAGCGACGGTGACGGCCTCGTCCGAAGCCTTGTTGGCGGTGCCGCTCAGGCTGCTCGCCGTGCTTTCCATTTCCGAAGCCGAGGCGCCGACCGCCTTGACGATTTCTCCGACGGAGGCATCGAATTCGTCAGCCAACTGAAGGGTCGCCTGGCGGCGGTCCTCTTCGGCCTTTTTCTCCAACGCCACCTTTTCCTTTTCCAGGGCCCGGTTCTTTTCAAGTTCGCCGCGGAAGACCTTGACGGACTCGATCATGTGGTTGACCTCTTTCACGAAGCTCGAGAAATCGAGATCGACCTCCAGGTTGCCTTCGGCCAGGTCGGTCATGCGCGACGACAGCGTGTTTAGCGAGACCGAGGCGTTACGCCCGACAAAGATGCCGAAGCCGACGATCACGACGAGAATGCCTGCGCCGATGATGCCAAGCTGGATCAGGCGGCTGATGAAGGCGTCGTTGATGTCGTCGAAATAGGCGCCTGTGCCAATGTACATCTTCATTTCCGGCACCGGATGGATGTAGGACAGCTTGTCGAACTTGTCGCCTTCGAATCCGGCTTTAGGGCCCTGATAACGGCTGAAGCCACCGCCACTTTTGGCGATTTCCGTGAATTCACCGCGACGGGGGATCTGCTTGCAGGTGCCGATCGACTTCGTCTTGACGTGGGCGACGACGCAATAGTCGTAGCCGATGGCGAAGATGTAGTTCTTGCCGTCGTAACGGAACGCCTTAAGCATCTTGACGATATTCTGGTGAGTCACTTCGGGGGTCTGTTCGCCGCTTTTCTGCTTGTCCAGTTCACTCCGGAGCAACGAGTTCACGCCCAGGGTGATTTGTTTCACCTTGTCCTGCCGGTCGTTGAGCATGGTGTTGCGCATGGTCGTGGCGCTGACCACGGCCAGACCCGCAATCCCGATCAGGGCGATAAGGGCCAGAAGAAAAAAGGCGTGAAATAGGGAAAGCTTAATTTTCATGAGGTCACCGTTTTTTTGAATTTCACCCTTCGGACGCGGCGCCTTGTCGTTCGGCACATTGCCGATGTCGTCAGCGACCTGAATCCGATCTCCTCCTGCCCCTCAGGAGGTGAAGTCGAGCCTTCTCGCACCTGCGAGATACTATTTTGAATAAAGGGGATCAGCACCGCTCACTACTACCCATAAGGAGTAGATGGGGGGTTAAAAAGGCGTGGATTTCAGTGGGGTAGACGAAAGTCTAGGTTACGTTTCCGTTTCAGAAAACGTGCGGCTGCGCTGAAAGCGCGGCATCTCGACTTCGTCCGGATCGATGGCTTCGGAGATGTTGTAGGAGACGATCCCGCCGGTCAGGCGTTTCAATTCGTCGAAGCTGACCGGGAACAGGCAATGCGGATGCCCGGCCGCCGCATAGAGCTGATCGAAGCGGCGCAGGCTGGCGTCAATGGCGATGGGCATGTCGTTGGCGAGGCCCACGGGGGCGACGCCGCCGATGGTGAAACCGGTGACGTCCTTGACCCGCTGAGCCTGCGGCTTGGTGACCTTGCCTTCCATATCGAGGACGCGCGGCAACGCGTCTTTCTTGCACATGTGATCGCCCGCGATCAGGGCCAGCACCGGCTTGTCGCCGATGCGGAACGTCAGGGATTTGACGATCTGGCCCAGCTTGGCGTCGACGGCGCGGGCGGCGTCCTCGGCGGTCTTGGCCGTGGCCTTCATTTCGATGACCCGGTCGCCCAGGCCCGCGGCCTTCAAGGCCTCGCTGACCCGCTGCACCGATTTCTTGGTCTTGAACGCCATTTCCGCCACCCGCTTCCGTCGTTGTCCTTCGGCGCCGTCAGTTGGCGAACGGCACCGCCATGCCTTTCTGCACGGCTTCGCGCGCCGAGATTGTATCAAACCAGCGCTTCACATTGGGAAATTCGTTGAGATCGACTTCGTGCCGTTCGTGGCGCGAGACCCAGGGATATACCGCGATATCGGCGATGGAATAGAAATCGCCGGCAAGGTATTCGGTCTCGTTCAGGCGCCGGTCGTTCATGACCATGTAGAGGCGCTTGGTCTCATCGTGATACCGCTTCTGGCCGTAGGGCACGACTTCCTTGGGATTGAACAGGAAATGGTGGGCCTGGCCGAACATCGGGCCGACGCCGCCCATCTGCCACATCAGCCATTCGAAGGTCGCAACCCGCTCGCGGCCGGATTTCGGCAACAGGTCGCTGCCGGTCTTCTCCGCGAGATAAATCAGAATCGCGCCGGTTTCGAACACGGAGATCGGCTTACCGTCCGGCCCGTCCGGATCGACGATCGCCGGAATCCGGTTGTTCGGGGAAATCTTCAGGAACTCGGGCGCGAACTGCTCGTCCTTCGAGATGTTGATCTGAATGGTGTTGTACGCGAGGCCCACTTCCTCGAGCATGACGGATGCCTTGCGGCCATTGGGCGTCGCCCAGGTATAGAGATCGATCATCGGGGATCCTCCTCCGTGTTCAATGTTTCATCGTTGGGGTCAGCATAAGCCAACGCGACCGGCGGGCAAGGTCTTGCTGCGCGCACCGCAAGGCGCCGTCGCCCGGGGGGCGTTTCAAGGGGGATTTGGGGTGTCGGTCAGCCCGGCGTCGGCGGCATGGCGCCGCTGTTTTCCTCGGTCACCGGCGCCCATTCCTCGAGGTATGCCAGAATCGAGTCGCGGGCGGCCTGCGCCGGGGCGCCGACCTTTTCCGCCTTGAGATAGATGATCGCCAGCGTCAGCGAGGTCAGGGCGCGCTGATCGCGGCGCTTGCGGGCCTCGTTGTGCATGCGACTCAGGTTATCCATGGCGCGCTTGAAGCCATAGGTCTCGTCCTTCCGGACGAAGGTTTCCATGGTGTAATCGATATCCTTGCGCAGGTCCTGCGCCACCTCGGCGCGGATCGGGCCGTAATGTTCTTCGGTCAAGGCGTGCACGATATAGGCCGCGTCACGCGTCAGGCGCCGACCTTCGGCCTCGGGCCCGACGAATCTGTTCAGTATGCTTTTGATCACCGTATTCCGCTTTGCGCTGGGGTTTCGAAGCCCGGACAATACCCCCCGTTGCGGGCGCCTGACAACCGCGCAAAACACCAGGAAACTCCAGGGATACGCAGGAAACGGAGATATCGTCTTCACACGGCGGCGCAGCCGTCCTTCGGCCTGAAGCGAAGTGTTTTTTCGGAGGCGCGGACCCCGGCCGTGCTATGGGTTCACTCCCACCTCCGCAACGAAGCACCGAACCCCATCCATGCCCGATCCCCAACTTCTCGCCTTCGCCGCCGTGATTTTCCTGTTCGCCGGGTCGATCAAGGGCGTCATCGGTGTCGGCCTGCCGACCGTGGCCGTCGGCCTGATGACGGCCTTCGTCGGTCTCCACGAAGCGGTCCAACTGGTCGTCGTCCCGGCCTTCCTGACCAACGTCTGGCAGGGCGCGATGGGTGGACAGTTCAAGATGCTGGTCCGGCGCCTCTGGCCGCTGTTGATGGCATCCTGCCTGGGGACCTGGGTCGGAGCATCGATCCTGGTCGCCATCGAACCGCGCTATCTCTCCGGCACCCTGGGCGGGCTGCTTGCCGCCTATTCGTTCTATTCACTGCTGACGCCGCAGATTCCCCCGCCCGGCCGCTGGGAAAAGGCGCTGAACCCGGTGATGGGCTTTCTCGCGGGCATCGCCACCGGCTGTGTCGCCTCCTTCGTCATGCCGGGGGCGCTGTACCTTCAGGCACTGGGGCTGACCCGCGATGCCCTGGTTCAGGCCATGGGTATCGCCTTCACCGTGGTCACGGCGGCACAGGCGGTCAGCCTGACCGGTCACGGGATGCTGGGCCCGGACATGGGCATGGCGTCGGCGATGATGCTGATTCCGGCGGCGGCGGGCATGATCGGCGGGCAGATGATTCGCCGCCGATTGCCGGCGGAGACGTTCCGCCGGGTGTTCTTTTTCGGGCTGTTGCTGCTCGGGGCATACCTGGTCTTCCGGTCATTCTTCTAATTGGCGAGTAATCGCCTAGTTCCGCCGGTTATTGGCCCGCATACCGCCGGGAGATTGATCGATTTCTAATATTTATCTTCCAGGGTCAGACCCGTATGTGGCACTCTAATAGCCTTGGGGATTCGGGGATTTGGATGCTGGCGCAAGGGGACGCGCCATTTGGAGGTCTGACATGGTCAAAACACGTCTAATCGACGATTTCATCCGCCTTCCCGCGGCGGCGCTGATCGCGCTGGCCATCGGCACGAGCGCGGTCCAGGCGGCCGACGCCGCCGATACCACGGCCAATACACCGCCCGCCGAAATCAAGATGCAGTTCCACGCGCCCGAGGCCGACGCCAAGAACGACGATCCGCTGGAGCCGATCAACCGAGTGACGTCGGAGTTCAACAGCCTGTTCCGCGGCCTGATCCTCGATCCGCTGATCGACGGCTACAAGGCGGTGACGCCCGAAGGCATGCAGCGCGCGATTTCGAACGCCGCCTCGAACCTGTCGGAGCCGATCACCGCGGTCTCGTCCTTCCTGCAAGGCGATACGGACAACGCGGGCAACGCCACCAAACGGTTCCTGGTCAATTCGACCCTGGGTGTCGGCGGCCTGGGCGACCCGGCCAAGGACATGGGCATCGAATCCCGCCAGGAAGACCTGGGCCAGGCCTTCGGCGCGGGCGGGATGGAGGCAGGGCCGCATATCGTCCTGCCGATCCTGGGCCCCAGCAACCTGCGCGACGCCACCGGCGATATCCTGACGACCCTCGCCAATCCCCTGCCCTTCGTCGGCAAGGCGGCCCAGGGCACGGTGACCTATTCCGACAATCAGGAAGCCATCAAGGCCGCGACGAATAACTCGCTCGATCCTTACACGACGGAGAAAGCGCTCTACGAGCAGCACCGCCAGTGGGAAGTGACCAATGGCGCATCCTCGGCCCCGGCCGACGGTCCGACCCTGGCCGAAGAAGGCCCGTCCCTGGCGACCAAACCGGAACGCTAAGAGCGCGCCCATCTATTAAGCGAAAGCCGGCTCGGGACACGCGTCCCGGCCGGCTTTTTCTATGCCGTCATATACGCCCGGCCGTCAGGTCGGCGAATGGCCGATGCTGCCGCCGCCGCAGACATACAGGGTCTGACCGTTGACGTAGGACGCCGCGGGCGACAACAGGAAAGCGATGGGCCCGGCGATTTCCATCGGATCGGCGACGCGGCGCAGCGGGATCGATGCCAGCACCGATTCCAATTCCTTCGATCCGTCCGGATGGTTGCCTTTGAACAGCTTCGTTGCGACCGGCCCCGGCGCGATGCAATTCACCGTGATGTTGTCCGCGGCCAGGTCCAAGGCCCAGCTGCGGGTCAGGCCGACCAGCGCCGCCTTGGTCGCGACATAGGGCGTGCGCACGGCGCGGCCGACGACCACGCGGCTCGCGATATTGACGATCCGCCCGCCGCCCTCGGCGGCGCGCAGGCGCGGCAACATCATCTGCGTCAGTTGCACCAGAGCGCGCAGGTTCACCTGATAATGGGCGTCCATGTCCTCCATGGTCACCGTATCGATGGATCGGGCCTGTGACAGACCCGCGTTGTTGACCAGGCCGGTCACAGAATGGCGCTCCGCGATCTCGGCACCGACGGCGGCGAGATTCTCCGCGTCGGCGAAGTCCACTTCATAGAAGGTGCCGGGAAACGCGTCGGGCGCGGTGCGTCCGGTTCCCAGGACCTCGTGGCCCTGTTCCGCCAGAAGCTGCGCCGTGGCCAGCCCGATGCCCCGGTTGGCACCGGTGACGAGCGTCGTTTTTGTCATTGATGTTCTCCCATTTATCGTACCGCATAGCGGTACGGCGTTCCGCATATTGACACTCCAAATTGATATGCAGTTAAATCCCCGAATGCAAACAAGAGTTCGGCCAACGGACTCATGCCTTGGGATTGGAAATGAAAAGTGAGCGATAGCTCGACGCCAGAGGCCGGCAAGGACCGGGCCTTCGTGAACGGCTTGGCGCGTGGCCTCAAGGTCCTCGCCTCCTTCTCGCCGAATCAGATCCGCATGAGCCTGGGCGACCTGGCGCAGGCGACGGGCCTGCCCAAGTCGACGGTGGCCCGTCTTGTCCATACCCTGGTGAAGCTCGGCTATATCTACGTCTGCCGTGAAACCGGCCGCTACAGCCTGCACCCACGGGTTCTCTCTCTCGGATACCCCGTCATGGCGTCGATGGACAAGCGCTTGGTGGCGCTGCCGATGATGCAGGAGTTGGCGGACTATTCCCGCGGCACCGTGTCGCTCGGCATTCGCGACGGCCTCTCCATGATTCTGATCGAACGGTCGCGCGACCGCACGGTGCGCGCGCTGCCGCTCGACGTCGGGTCGCGCATTCCCATGGAGAGCACCTCCATGGGCCATGCCTATTTCGCCGCGACCAATCCCGAGGAACAGACCGACATCCTGAAAGAATTCAAGGCTCACGACCCGGCGCGTTTCCCCGAGGTCGAGCGGACCCTGCGCGCGGCGCAGCAGGAATACGACGAGAAGGGCTTCTGCACCAGCGTCGGAACCTGGGAAGACGACGTCAATGCCGTCGGCGCCGCCGTGGAGCTGTCCAACGACGTTCTGGCCGCCTTCAACTGCGGCGGCCCGGCAACCCGAATCACCGAAGAATCCCTGCCGGACTTGGGGGTCCGGCTGGCTGACCTGGCCCGGCATTTTCAAACCGCCGACTGGGTCGGACAACTGCCGCCCCGCCCCTACCGAGGCGTGCAAACCACTTAGGTTCATCCCCCCAACCACAAGCCAACCATCAGGAGGAAAGATCGAATGCGAGAGATCGGACGTAGAGATTTCATGAAAATCAGTTCCAGCATGGCCCTGGGCACCGCCCTGGCCATGCCTGCCCTGTCCCGGGGCGCCAAGGCAGCGGCCGCCGCGCCGGAATACCTGACCATGACCGGCGGCGGCCAAGGCGGTGCCTGGTACCTGGGTGCCGCGGCGATCGCTGAATTGGCCAAGAAAATCTGGCCGAACGCGTCCTCGACCGTGACGCCGGGCGGTGGCATTTCCAACCTCAAGAACGTCGGCGCCAAGAAGATCGAAGTCGGCTTCGCGTTCGCCATGGACGTCACGTCCGCCTATCAGGGCACGCTGAAGTTCGAAGGCAAGCCGATCAAGAACCTGCGGGCTCTGATGTCGACCAACGGCGCATTTCTTTCGACCATCGCCAAGCCGGGCATCAACAGCTACGCCGACCTAGCCGGCAAGTCCGCCGCGCCGGGCCGCGCCGGTTTCACCGGCCTGCTCAGCTTCGAGCGCATCATCGACAAGCTCGGCATCGCCAAGGACGTCAAGATCGTCAACACGGGCTACGGTGAAATGTCCTCGCTGTTCCAGGACAACGTCGTGCAGTCGGCCACCGTTATCGGCTCGATCCCGCATCCGGTCATCGATGAAATCCTGTCCGTCGCCGAAGGCAACCTGTTGCCGATCGACGGCAAGGTCGCCGACGAGTTGGCCGCGGCCTTCAACTACGAGAAGGTCACGATCCCGGCCGGCACCTTCAAGGGCCAGGACAAGGACGTTCCGACCATCGGTTCCGTGACCCAGGTCACGACCTATTCCGATCTGCCGGACGAATGGGCCTACAACATCGTCAAGACGACTTGGGAAAACCGCAAGCGTCTGGTTCAGGCTCACAAAGCTTACGGCGAATTCAACGAAGAAATGGCCGTCAGCGGCGTGCGTATCCCGTTCCACCCGGGCGCCGAACAGTACTGGCGTGAAATCGGCCTGCTCAAGTAAGCCGCTTTTCGCCTGCCAATCCACCAACACCCACCCCCGTCCGCGCATGCGGGCGGGGGTGGAAGTGGGGACACGATAATAATGGAAAATCAAACTAACGCCGCAGCGGAGCGGATCGACGAAAACTCGGCCTTGCGGCAATTCTTCACCGGCCCGAACCGCGCCTGGTGGCAAATTCCCGCGATCCTGGTCGTTGCCGCGGGTACCGCCGCCAGCCTGTATCACCTCTATGTGCCCATCGTCGGCGCGTACGAGACCTTTTTCCTGCGGCCGCTGCACCTGCTGCTGATCGGCTTCGTGGGCTTGGCCGCCTTCGATATTCGCGGCGGCAAGCGGGACTTTTCCAAACCGGATTGGACCTGGCTCATCGATCTCGTGTTGATCGTCGCCCTGCTCGCATCCCTGCTTCGCGTGATGATCGAGCCGGGCCCGTTCGAAGAACGCTTCGCCTATTCCGAAGCCACCTTCGACGACACCGTCGCCGGTGTCGCCATCGTGCTTCTGGTCGTCGAATTGTCGCGCCGCTGCATCGGCCTGCCGATCGCCATCCTGGTCGCGGTGATCCTGTCCTACGGAATCTGGGGCGGCGATACCTTCTCCATCTTCCGCCATCGCCCGATCCCCACGGACGAAGTCTTCCAACAGTTGTACATGACCACCTTCGGGATCTTCGGAAGCCCCGTCGGCGCCATGGCGACCTACGTGTTCCTGTTCATTATTTTCGGGGCCTTCATCGAGAAATGTAAGACCGGCCTGCTGATCCAGCGCGCCGGCCTGAAGCTGACCGGCAATTCGCCGGGCGGTCCGGCCAAGGTCGCCGTCGTGACCAGTGCGTCGTTCGGAACGATTTCCGGCAGTGCGCTGGCCAACGTCATGGCGACGGGTTCGGTGACCATTCCCCTGATGAAGCGCATCGGTTTCCGCCGCGAAGACGCGGGCGGCATCGAAGCGGCGGCATCCTCGGGCGGGCAGTTGACGCCGCCGATCATGGGCGCCGTCGCCTTCGTCATGGCCGACATCACCGGCATTCCCTATGCCGACATCATCGTTGCCGCCGCCGTGCCGGCGCTGTTGTTCTACGTCTCGTTGTTCGTCGCCATCGACCTGACGGCGCGGCGCGACAACATGCAGGGCGTGCCCGCCGAAATGATGCCCAAGAAGGGCGAGATTCTGCAGCTCCTCCACATGGTCCTGCCGATCGTCACCCTGGTCGCGGCGTTGGTCATGGGCTACTCGCCGATGATGGCCGCCCTGGTCGGGATCGCAACGGCCATCGTGGTGTCCAGCCTGCGGGCCGAGACCCGATTGAAGCTGCCGGAAATTCTCGGCTGCCTTCATACGGCGGCGAAGACCACCGTGGTCGCCACCGTGGCCTGTGCGGCCGCTGGCATTGTCGTCGGCGTTCTGAACATGACCGGCTTCGGGCTGCGCCTGTCCAGCGAGCTGATCAACATCACCAACGGCCAGATGTTGCTGGCCTTGATCTTCGTGATGTTCACCTGTGTCGTGTTGGGCATGGGCATGCCGACGGTCGCGGCCTACATCATCACGATCTCGATCGGCGGGCCGGTGTTGATCGAACTGGGCGTGCCGGTTCTGTCGGCCCATATGTTCGTGCTGTACTACGCCGTGCTGTCCCTGATCACGCCGCCGGTCATGGTGGCCAGTTTCGGGGCCGCCGCCCTGGCCGAAGGATCGGTCACCGGAACGGGCCTATCGGCGCTGCGCTTCGCGGGCCTGGCCTTCATCATCCCGTTCATCTTCGTCTTCAACCCGGATCTGCTGATCATCGGCAGCGATTTCCCCTGGCACGTCATCGCCATGGATATCGCGACGGCGATCGGCGGCGCGGTGCTGTTCGGCGTCGCCGTCAGCGGATATCCGGCACGTACCATGGTGGAGCGGATCCTTTATCTCGCCGCCGCCTACTGCCTCGTCGATCCGGGCCATACCTTGGACCTGGTCGGGATCGCCATCGTCGTTAGCCACCTGGGGGCACGCTGGCTGCTGTCGCGGAGGCCGCTCACCGAAAAACAATAGGAGACCATCATGTTGCAACCCGTACCCACATTGTCGAAAACCCCGGAAGGCTACCGGCATCTGGACGTGGCCCCGATCTGCGGTGCGCTCGGCGCCGAGCTTACCGGCGTGGACCTTTCCACGGACCTGTCGGACGACGTCATGGCGGAAATCCACCGCGCGCTGAACGACTACTGCGTCATCTTCTTCCGCGATCAGGAGCTGACTCCGGATCAACAGAAGGCCTTCGGCCTGCGCTTCGGCACGCTGAACATCCACCCGATCTACGAACCGTTGGAAGGCCACCCGGAGATCCTGCAGGTCGTCAAGGAAGCCGACGCCATGAACAACATCGGCGACAGCTGGCATTCCGACGCCACCTTCCTGCCGGAACCGCCGATGGGCTCGATCCTTTACGCCCGTGAGGTTCCGCCGTTCGGCGGCGATACGCTGTTCGCCAATCTGTATCTCGCCTACGAGATGCTGACCGACGGCATGCGGCGGATGCTCAGCGGCATGAACGCGGTCCATTCGGATGCGTTCCTGGTCCAGGCCAGCGCCGAGCGCAACTCGACCCGGTCGACAAAGTTGAAAGACGGCGTTCACGAGGCCAAGGAAACCCTGCATCCGGTGATCCGCACCCATCCGGACACGGGGCGCAAATGCCTCTATATCAACGAGCCCTTCACGGACCGTTTCGAAGGCATGAGCCGCGAAGAAAGCAAGCCGCTGCTCGACTACCTGCTGGCCCATATCAAGAAGCCGGAATTCACCTGCCGCTTCCGTTGGCAGGTCGGGTCCATGGCTTTCTGGGACAACCGGTGCACCCACCATTACGCCCTGAATGATTATCACGGTCATCGCCGCGAAATGCACCGCGTCACCGTGAACGGAGACCGGCCCTACTGACCTCGTCTCACCTAACGGCCCAACCACCGGGCCGAAAGAGGTCGTAGGCCGGATAGGATCAAGCTGGACCTCCCACCAGCGCCAAGATCCTGTCATATAGCGCCCCGGGAATGGCAACGCCGTCCCGGGGCGTCTTTTCTCGATTGCCGTAACGCCGATCACCCGGCAGGCGCACCGCCCCCGGCGCCGCCCCCGCATCCAGCATCTTCTCGAACAGCGCCTCGCCCAAGGCGATGCCGTCGCCGTCCCCGCCCATGCGGGCCGGATCGATGGCCAGGATCAATTCGCCGCCGCGGGACGGGCCGCCGTCGCGATTATCCGCCTCGCCCGCCTGGAACGAAAACACCTCGCCGATCAAGGCACCCGCGAACAATTCCACCATCATCGAGATCGCCGATCCCTTGTAGCCGCCGAAGGGCAGCATCACGCCGTCTTCCAGGATCGCCTTGGGATCGCGGGTCGGCTGGCCGTCGCCGTCCAGGCCGACCCCCAAGGGCACGTCATGGCCCTCTCGGGCCGCCAGCATCACCTCGCCCCGTGCCATGGCCGTGGTCGCCATGTCGACGACAACCGGGTGGCCGTCCGGACGCGGCCAGGCAAAGGCGACGGGATCGGTGCCGAACAAGGCCTTGGACCCGCCGGCCGGGGCCGCGAACGGCATGGTCGAGGTACAGGCGAAGGCGACCAGCCCTTCGCGGGCCAGGGCCTCCACCTCGGGCCATAGAGCCGCGAAATGGAATGTTCGCACGATGCCCAAGACGGCGATCCCCTGCGCCTTCGCCTTGGCCACCAGGGGCTTGCGCCCGGCCTCGAAGGCCAGCGGCGCGAAGCCGTTCCGGGCGTCCACCCGAACGACACCGGGCGCGACGTCCTCGGCCTGGGGATTGGCCTTGCCGTCGGCCTTGCCGCTTTGCAGCGAGGCGACATAGCCCGGCAGACGGAACAGACCATGGGATTCCGAACCGTCCCGTTCCGCCGCCGTCATGTTGTCGGCGACGGCTTGGGCGTTGGCGTCGTCGCAACCGTTGGCGACAAGGCAATTGAAGGCGAGGTCGTGGACCTCGCCCAGGCTCAGATGCTTGAGGTTACCTGCCCCGTCAGTCATCGGCCGCGTCCTTGGCTGCGGCGTCGATATGGGCGGCGTAGACCGGGATGCTGTCTTCCATCGTCCGGTTGGGATCGATGGTTTCCCGCGTTTCCCGTCCGAAAGGCGTGGCGTCGAGGATACGGTAGATTTCCGCCGAGGCATCGTGGAAGCCGCCCGGCAGGCCCGCCTCGCGGTAGGTCTGGGCGATTTCCTCCATCTCGCGAACCCAACGGCCGGAATCGGCGGGCAGGCGCTGCACCCGGGCGCGCATGTTCTTGAGCGCCACCTGCTGGCTGTCCTCAAATTCGCCGATCAATTCATCGAACAGGTCCATGCGTTCGGCCAGCATCAGAACCGCCGTGTAAAGCGCGTTGGTCCCCTTGGTAAGACCGGCGTAGGCCATCTTCAAACCGGAGGCCCGACCGATCGCCTCGCCCACGTCGATAACCGTGATGCCGTGACCGTCCAGGGCCCGCATGGCCGAGGTATCGGGGCCGGAGACGTAGAACCGGGTCGAGCGGCCCGGCTGCGGCGACAGGCCGATGATGCCGCAATCGATGAACGGTGCCTTGGCCTCCGCCATCACCGCCGCCGTTTCCAACGCCGTGCCGGGGGCGACCGCGTTGCAATCGACATAGACCGCCGTCGTGCCCACCGATTTCATGGCCGCCGCCATGTCCTTCGCCTGGCCCAGCGCGTTGGCGGGCGGCAGGATCGACAAGATCAGGTCGGCCTCGCGGACCAGGGTTTCCATATCCGGCACGTCGCGGAAATTCCCCGCCTCGGCCAGGCCCTTCGTTCGGGCGCTGCGCCCGGCCAGGCAGGTGATGACGTCATGGCCGTGTTCGCCCAGGACCTTGCCCACGGCATGGCCCATGTCGCCGGGCGCCATGACGGCGATGCAGGAAGTGCTCATTGATGGTCTCCTAGTCTCGTGATCTTCGCGTGTCTCAACTGCCGAAGCTGCGCAGCAGCTTGCCGGGCAGGCCGGCGTCGGTCGCACCCTCGGCGTCCGCGACCTTGGTGCCGTTGACCCAGACGCCGTGGACGCCGACGGCGTCGGTGGTCAGGCGGGGAGCACCCCCCGGCAGGTCGAACACCCGGCGTTTCGGCCCCCGGCCCACGGTGGCCGGATCGAACAGCAAGAGATCGGCATGGTAGCCTTCCTTGATCTCGCCCCGTTCGGGAATGCGGTAGATGGCGGCGGGCTTGGCCGTCAGTTCACGGGTCGCCGCCTCCAGCGTCAACTTACCCAGGTCGCGGCTCCAATGGCCCATCAGGTGGAGCCCGAACCCGGCGTCGCAGAAGAACGTCAGATGCGCCCCCGCGTCGGACAACGCGACCGAGGCGTTGGGGTCGGCCATCATGCGGCCGACGGCGTCTTCGTCCGTATTCAGAAGCTCGGCCATGAACAAGGTCTCCAGATCTTCCGATATGGCGAGGTCGAGCATCCAATCCAAGGGATGTTTGCCCGCCGCATCGGCCAGGTCCTGCACCTTCTTCTGATCGTAGGCTTTGTTTTCCGGCTTGGCCGTCTCGGTAACTTCCAATTTATGCCACTCGCCGTTGAACAGGCGCACCCCCGCGGGCCCGGCCAATTCGTCCTTCACGGCCTGACGGAATTCGGGCGAGGCATAGACGGCCTTGAGCGCCTCCCCCGTCGCCTCCATGGCCGGTTTCCAGGCGTTGAGCCCCTCCATCGGGTAGGCGGACTTCAGCGAGAAATCCATATAGAGCGGACAGCAGGAAACCTGCCCCCAAAGCTCGTGTCCGTTGGCCCGCGCGGCGGCGACGGCGGCGAGATCGTTGAAGGTGCCTTCCGGGTTGGTCGGATTGTGCAGCAGGGCCGCGATCATCACCGGGCGGCCCGCCTTGGCGGCGACGGTTTCCAGGTAGGGCACATCGGTCGTGTTGCCCTTGGTCAGCATGAACACCCCCCGGCCGTCTTCGCCCATGGCGGTGACCAGGGTCTCCAATTCTTCGTGGTCCGCCAATCGCGACGGCATGGGAATGCCGCCCCACCCGTTGTGCTGGGGCGCCGTCGAGGTCGCGAAACCGACCGCCCCGGCTTTCATGGCCTGGCGCACCAGTTCGGCCATTTCGGAGACTTCGTCGTCGTTGGCGGCGCGTTCCGTGGCGGCCGGACCCATGACGTAGGTGCGGATCGACGAATGCCCCAGGAAGGCGCCGACGTTCATGACCGAACCTTGCGCTTCCAGCATGTCGAGATACTGAGGAAAGGTCTCGAAATCCCATTTGATGCCGCCGCGCAGGACATCCAGGGACATGCCCTCGACCTGAACCAGGTTCTTCATGATCAGGTCGCGGTCCGGCTCCCGGCAGGGGGCGATGGTGAACCCGCAATTGCCGATCAGCACGCTGGTCACGCCCAGCTCCGGCGACGGCGTGCAACCCGGATCCCAAGTGATCTGGGCGTCGAAATGGGTGTGGCTGTCGATGATGCCGGGCATCAGGGCCAGGCCGGTGGCGTCGATCTCTTCCGCCCCCTTTTCGGTGACCGTGCCGACGGCGGCGATCCGCCCGTCCTTGACCGCGACGTCCCCCCGGAAAGGCGCCCCTCCCTGGCCGTCGTAAATGGCTGCGCCGCGAATCACCAAATCCATATCGATCCTCCTTTTATCGTTGGCGTTTGTTGCCAAATCTTTCTGTCGAGAAGGCTATCAGGTCGCCAAAGGCCGGGGGAGTCCGCGATCGAACCCATATCGGGAAAACACCTTATCCTCCGGCGCCCGAATGACGGCCCGAATGGCCCAGGTCCCGGTCCGGCGCGACGATATCCCGCACCCGTTGCTTCAGAACCTTGATCTCGGGAAAACCGCCGTCGCGCTTGCGGTCCCAAACAACGGTTTCACCGACGCTGACGATGAAACGCCCGCCGACATGGTCGGGCACCAGCGAAACCTCCGCCAGATCATCCTCGAAGGTCGTGAGCAGTTCCTGCGCCATCCAGGCGGCCCGCAGCAGCCAGCGGCAGCCCGTGCAATATCGGATGGCGACGGTCGGTTTGGACATGATGATCTGCTCCTATTTCGGCTGACTGGTCAGTCGGTCCTTAATCAGGCCCCAGAACACGGGCGGGTCCTGGTCGCCGGTGTAGCGCCAACCCAGATGGTCCCCGCAGCCCCGGCAGACGGCAAAGTTCCAGGCATAACCCGGGAACCAGGTGAATTCGTCGGTCGGCGCCCCCCGGTCGGCGGCGCCGGGAGCCTCCAGAAAGCTGACCACCTGGAACATCCGACCCGCCGGGTTGGCGCAGACCCGTTCATGCCCGCCTTCGGGCCGGGCGGCCCATCCGGCGCGGGTCACCAGATGGCCGCAGCGCGCGCAGAACAGGGAATCATCCTGCTTTTCCTCTACCGCGTCCTCGGACACGGCATCTTCATCGACTTCGAACACGCGGCCTCTCCGATTATTGTCACGATTATCTTAGACCCCTTGTATATTTATGCTCAATTTTGCACCCTGTTCGTTCGGGCGGCCAGCCCGGCCGAACGAAGCCCGTGGTCATTTCACGTCTGCGGCACAGCCGCTGCCGTGGATCGAAACCGAATACGGACCATAACAGGCGTTGACGCCGAACAAACAAACAGGCCCTCGATTTTGTACCGTTTCCTGATCGCATTGACCTTCGCGGGGCTGCTCCTTTTGGACAGCGCCCTGCCGGTCCGCGCCCAAAGTTCCGCCCCATCGCAATCGGTCAAGGTAACGCTGCAACTTAAATGGGCGCATCAGTTTCAATTCGCCGGGTACTACGCGGCGCAGGCGCGGGGCTTCTACCGCAAACGCGGTCTGGACGTCACGATCAAGCCCGCGGTACCGGGCAGCAAGCCCATGGAAGCCGTCGCCAAGGGCGAGGCTGAATTCGGTGTCGGCACGACGGATTTGTTGATGATGCGCGCGGCCGGCGATCCGGTGGTCGTGCTCGCTGTGATCTACCAGCATTCGCCGCTGGCCTTGATGCTCGACGCCAGTTCCCCGATCCACAACATCCACCAACTGGCCCGCGGCAAGATCATGATCGCGCCGCATGAAACGGAACTGATGGCCTATTTCGCCGCCGAAGGCCTGGACATCAACCATATGAATTTCATCGAACACACGTTCGACACCGACGATCTACGCTCGGGCCACGTTGATGCCATGAGCATGTATGCCACGGACGAGTCCTTCGAATACGAACGAGAAGTCGGTCCCGTGCGCCTGTTCCGGCCGATCGACGGCGGCGTCGATTTCTACGGCGACAACCTGTTCACCACGGAAGACGTGATCGACAAGGACCCGGAAATGGTTCGGGCATTCCGGGAAGCCTCGCTGGAAGGCTGGCGGTATGCCATGGCCCATCCGGAAGAAATCGTCGATTACATCCGCGCCACCTACGGCAACCGCAAATCGCGGGAGAACCTGCTTTACGAAGCGCGCACCTCCGCCGACCTGATCCTTGCCGATGTCGTACCCCTGGGCTTCATCAATCCCTCACGGTGGGAGCGCATCGCCCAGCATTACGCGGGGCTTGGGCTGCTGCCGAAAGACATGTCGCTCAGCGGCTTCATCTATCGGCGGGACACGATGGACGACCTGCCCGATTGGATGCCCTGGGCTCTGGTCGGCGCGTCCATCACCGCCATTCTGGCCTTGTTGGCGGGTTTGTGGCTGGCCGCCTTCAACCAACGTCTGCGCCGAGAAATGGAAGAACGGGAACGCGCCCAGGGCGCGCTGGCTCAGCGCACGGACGAATTGGAGGAAAGCAACAGCCAGAAGGACGTTCTGCTGACCGTCATCGGCCACGACATCCGCAACCTGTTCAATCCGTTGCTGATCTATGCCCAGTTACTGGCCGATCCCAACCGGCGTCTCGATCCGAAGACCGTCCATGAATACGGCGAAAAGCTCTACGAAGCCGGACGCAATGCCTCGGAGGTTCTGGAAAACCTATTGGAATGGGCACTGGTCCGCACGGGGCAGCGTCAGACCCATATGGAAACCACCGACCTGGGCGGCTTGGCGCGCGAAACGGCGGGCGTCTATTCGGCCGATGCCTCGCTGCGGGGCGTCGTCCTGAAGGTCGAGCCCGGCGCGCCGGTCAAGGTCAGCGTCGACCGCCACCAGATTTCCACGGTGATCCGCAATCTGGTCAACAACGCCCTGAAATTCACGCCGAAAGGCGGCCAGGTCTCGGTCTCTGTCAGCCATACGGGCACCGAGGCGCGGGTCACGATCACCGATACGGGCATCGGCATGGACCGGGAACTGATCGACCGCGTGCTGTCCGGGGAAAGCGCCGATCTGGCGACCGGCAGCAAGGGGGAGATCGGCACCGGCGTGGGCCTCGCCCTTTGCCGGCAACTGGTTCAGGTCAATAACGGCCGCCTGTCCATCGACCCCAACCCGTCGGGCGGCACGATCTTCACCGTGACCCTGCCCGTCCTGGAGCCGCCGTTCAGCGGCCATTGAGCATCGGTCGCCGGTCGCCCTCGGGACCGGCTATAGATCTTTGGCGAAGTAGTACCGCATCAGGCCGGATCCGGCCGTGCGTTTGGTCTGGGTCGTCGAGACTTCCTCGCGTTCCAGGTCGTAGCCCGCAACCTCATAAAGCGCCTTGGCCTGCGGCTGCAACGCCGAGGTCGAAAGGACCATCCGCTCGAACCCCATGTCGCGGGCCTTGCCCTCGACGAAGCGCAGCAGCTTGCGGCCCAGCCCCCGGCGGCGGAATTCGGCGGCGACGTACATGCGCCGCACCTCGGCCGCCCCCTTGCCGACATCTTCCAGACCGACCATCCCGGCGACCTCGCCGTCGATCTCGGCGACCCAGAAGCCGAAACCCGGACGGCCGTAATAATCGGGGATACAGTCGATTTCCTCGTCCAGCGCCAACTGGATGTAGGACGCGAACAGGTTCTCCATCCCCGGCTGGGTGATGTGATGGTTCCAGTCGAGGAAGATTTGGCGGACCCGTTCGTGATCCGCCGGGGCATAGGGGCGGATGTGCACGGCCCCTACCCCTTCAGTTTGTCGCGCAGCAGCTGGTTGACCTGTTGCGGGTTGGCCTTGCCCTGGGTCGCCTTCATGACCTGGCCGACGAACCAGCCGATGGCCTTGTCGTTGCCGCCGCGGACTTCGTCGGCCTGGCCCGGGTTGGCGGCGATGATCTCGTCCACCGCCGCCTCGATGGCGCCGGTGTCGGTGATCTGCTTCAGGCCCTTGTCCTCGACGATCTTTTCCGGATCGTCCGAGGTCTCCCACATGATCTCGAACACGTCCTTGGCGATCTTGCCGGAAATCGTGCCGTCGTCCATCAGGGTCAGCAGCTTGGCCATGTGATCGGCGGAGATCGGGCTTTCGGCGATCGTGAGGCCCGCCTTGTTCAGGGCGCCGAACAGGTCGTTGGTCACCCAGTTGGCGGCCTTCTTCGCATCGTGCTTGGCGGCGACGGCTTCGAAGTATTCGGCGCTTTCCCGGTCGGCGACCAGGGTCGTCGCGTCCTTGGCGGACAGGCCCATGTCGTCCATGAAGCGTTGCTTCTTGTCGTCGGGCAGTTCCGGCAGGGTCGCGCGGATGCCTTCGATGAAGTCGTCCGTCAATTCCAGGGGCAGCAGGTCCGGGTCCGGGAAATAGCGGTAGTCATGGGCGAATTCCTTGGCCCGCATGGACCGGGTCTCGCCCTTGTTGGGGTCCATCAGGCGGGTTTCCTGTACGACGTCGCCGCCGCTTTCATGCACCTCGATCTGGCGTTCGGCCTCGATCTCGATGGCCTGCATGATGAAGCGCACGCTGTTCACGTTCTTGATCTCGGCCCGGGTGCGGTAGCCATCCTCGCCGACCTTGCGGACGGAGACGTTGACGTCGGCACGCATGGAGCCCTGCTCCATGTTGCCGTCGCAGGTCCCCAGATAACGGAGAATGGAACGAAGTTTCCGCACGAAGGCGCCGGCTTCCTCGGGCGATCGGATATCCGGCTTGGTGACGATTTCCATCAGACAGACGCCGGCCCGGTTCAGGTCGATCATCGACCGTTTTGGGTCCTGGTCGTGCATGGACTTGCCGGCGTCCTGTTCCATATGCAGGCGCTCGATCCCGATGTCTCGGGTCGTGCCGTCGGCCAGGTCGACCGTCACGATGCCCTCGCCGACCACGGGGTGCAGGTATTGGGAAATCTGATAGCCCTGGGGCAGGTCGGCGTAGAAGTAGTTCTTGCGTTCGAACACGCTGGTCTTGTTGATCTGCGCGTTCAGGCCCAGGCCCGTCTTGACCGCCTGTTCCACGCAATAGGCGTTGATCACCGGCAGCATGCCGGGCATGGCGGCATCGACCAGCGAAACCTGAGAATTGGGCTCGGCCCCGAAGGCCGTGGGCGAGCCGGAGAACAACTTGGCCTGAGACGCGACCTGGGCGTGGACTTCCAGCCCGATGATGACTTCCCAGTCGCCCGTATCGCCCTGAATGATGTAGCTCATCAGCCCTGTCCCCCCAGGTATTTCGGCAGGGCGGTGAAGTCCGCCGCCTCTTCCAGCGCCTGGGCGCAGCGGAACAGGGTCGCTTCGTCGAACGGTTTGCCGACCAGTTGCAGGCCCAGCGGCAGGCCGTCCTTGTCCAGCCCCGCCGGCACGCTGATGCCCGGCAGACCGGCCAGGTTGGCGGGCACGGTGAACACGTCGTTCAGGTACATGGCGATGGGATCGTCCATCTTGGCCCCCACCGGGAAGGCCGCGTTGGGCGCGGTCGGGGTCAGCAGCACATCGACGTCCTGGAACGCCTTGGTGAAGTCTTCGAGGATGCGGGTGCGGACCTTCTGCGCCTTGACGTAATAGGCGTCGTAATACCCGGCCGACAAAACGTAGGTGCCGATCATCACGCGGCGGCGGACTTCGGCGCCGAAGCCTTCGCCCCGGGTGTTGGCGTACATCTCGTCGAGCGTCTCGCCCTCGACCCGCAGGCCGTAGCGCACGCCGTCATAGCGCGCCAGGTTCGACGACGCCTCGGCCGGGGCAACGATGTAATAGGCCGGCAGCGCGTATTTGGTATGGGGCAGCGAGACCGGCTTGATCTCGGCGCCCTGCGCCTTCAGCCATTCGGCGCCCTGGTCCCAGAGCGCCTGAATTTCGGCGGGCATGCCGTCCATCGTGTATTCGGCGGGAATGCCGACGCGGAGCCCTTTGACCCCACCCGCCAGCGCCGCCTCGAAATCGGGCACGTCGTTGGGGGCCGAGGTCGAATCCTTGGGATCGTTCCCCGCCATGACACCCAGCATCAAGGCCGCATCCTTGACGGAGCGGGCGAAGGGCCCGGCCTGGTCCAAGCTGGAGGCGAAGGCAACGATGCCCCAGCGCGAACAACGCCCGTAGGTCGGCTTCATGCCGACGATGCCGCAGAGCGAGGCCGGCTGGCGGATCGAGCCGCCGGTGTCCGTGCCCAGTGCCGCCGGGCAGATCTGCGCCGCCACGGCGGTGGCGGAACCACCGGACGAGCCGCCCGGCACCAAATCCTCGCCGTTCGGGCCGACCCAGGGGTTCTTCACCGGCTCGTAATAACTGGTCATGTTGGACGAGCCCATGGCGAATTCGTCCAGATTGGTCTTGCCGATCATCACCGCGCCGGCGTCGCGCAGATTGGCGCTGACGGTCGACTCATACGCCGGGACGAAGCCGTCGAGAATATGCGAGGCGGCGGTGGTCAGCACGCCTTCGGTACAGAACAGGTCCTTGACCGCGACGGGCACGCCATCGAGAGGACCGAGGGCCGCCCCCTTGGCACGCCGATCGTCGGATGCCTTGGCCCGCTCGCGCGCGATCTCCGGCGTCAGGGTGATGAAGGCATTGAGATCCGACGCGGCCTCGGCGGCGGCAAGGCTCGCCTCCGTCACCTCGAGGGCGGTGAAATCGCCGGCGGTCAGGCCATCGCGAATATCGGCGACGCCAAGCGCATTCAAACCTTTTTCGGAAGCCCCCGCCATCAGTCGACCACCTTCGGCACGGCGTAGAAATCGCCGACACGGTCGGGCGCATTACCCAGCACGCGGTCCGGGTCGCCGCCGTCGGTGACCTTGTCCTCGCGCTTCGGCATGGCCATGGCCTCGACACTGGTCAAGGGCTGCACGCCGTCCGTATCGACCTCGGACAGTTGTTCGACCCAGGCGATGATGTTGTTCAAATCTTCAGCGACGGGCTGCAGGTCGTCTTCTTCGACGCGGATACGGGCGAGAAAGGCGACCCGGCGGACATCGTTCTTGTCTAGGGACATATCGGTTCCAGAAAGGGCAGGTCCCGAAGGGACGGTTCAATCAAGGCGATCCCCGGTTCGCCCGTCGGCCTCATTAAAATGCGGGACAACAGACAACGAACAAGGGATCGGAGGGCGCGGAAATTACCATCCGGACCCGGTCGCGGCAAGCGCCAGGGCCTTGCGCGACCGACAAATTCGTTGGAATTCGGGGCCGGCTTCCCAAGGCGGAGGAAGGACGGGAAGCAGGCAAAAAAAGACGCAAGCAACCCCCTGCCGGTCTGTGATCCGGCAGGGGGCGGCTTGCGGCCTTGTGTTCAACCGGGTCGGACGCCGGGCAAGAAGCCCGCATCCGCCGATATCAGGCAGTCGGCCTTAGACGTCTTAGAAGGACGCCGTCAGCGAACCGATCACCACTTCGTCAGCCAGGCTGCTGCCGGAGATGTTGGTGTCGATGTACTGAACGCCCATGGAGACGTTATCCGTCAGGCCAAGGCTGGCACCGATGGACCAGGTGACGTAGTCAGGCTGGCCAAAGGTGGAATTCTTTTCGATGAACTGCTTGCCGACGCTGGCATCGAGGGAGATGCCGGCCAGGAAGTCCACCGGAACCGCGTAGGAAACGCTACCGGTGATCCAGTGACCGTCGCCGCTGGCGCCGAAGAAGTCCGGCGAGTAGGCGTAGTTCGCACCGACCGACAGGCCATCCATGACGTCGTAGCTCAGACCCAGGTAGACTTCCCAGAGGTCGTAGTTCACGTCATCCGAAGCGCCCGGATAGGAATAGTAGATGAAACCGACGTCCCAGCCGATGTCTTCGACGGAACCGGAAACACCACCGTAGTAGTCGATTTCAGCGGAGGCTTTGTCGCCGTCGCCGAAGTCAACGTTGGAGCCCCACGTGCCGAGATAGACGGACGTGCCGCCCATGCCGGTGTCGATGGACCAGTCGATACCGCCCTGCAAGGCCGGTTTCTGAGAGGACTGATCGAGACCGCGGAAGCGGTATTCGGTCACCAGGCCCGCATTGGCCGAGAAGGTTCCCGGGAACTTCATCCCTTCAGCCTGCGCCGGCAGGGACACACCCAGAACCGCCACAAAGCCGAGGGCACTCAAAAGCCGCACCACTGATGCCATTTTCTTGATCCTTTTTCACAGTTTACCCGAGGCGTACACCCCACTGAGATTGGTGGTAGCAAATTGAATGCCAGTTGCGTACAATTTATTTTATCATTTAAAAACAATGATTTATATGCCACTCCTCTTGCAAATGTTGCAAAAATACAACAAGTCGTTGCATAAATAGGCAGCAGCAGACTCTGTTTGATTATTTTTTGTGCACAAAATAGTCGTACCGGAGGCGTAAATGGCGCTTTTTTCTGGTCATCGCCAAAATTTCAGACAGAAATCCGATCTGAGGACAAGACAGGCAATAAGACAGGCTGAGCACCGGTGCAAAAAGGTCACGCTCTGATTCTTTATAAAGAGACGGATACGGGCGCACGGACAGGCCCGTCAGCCGCCGGAAGGTGCGCCAAGCGCTTTCCCCAGATCGCGCCAAAATGAGGAAGACCATCCTTGCACGGCGATGTCCAAAGCGGCCGCCAATGCGCCGGCGACAGTTTCCACCCGATCCGCCGCCTTTTTGGGCTTTGCAGTCTTATCGTCGGTATCGAGGTACTTATCGACGCTGACACTGTCCAGCCGAACCTGCCCTTTCTCGGCATCGAACAATAAGTTCGTCGAGAAGACGCGTTCGTATTCCTGCGCCAGTTCGAGCACATCCATTCCGATTTGATAAATCGACCGGGTGCCGCCGTTGTAGGGGCCTTCGGTAATGAAAAGCGGCATTTCGAACGCATACGAGCGGCCGCTGCGCTGACATTCCAGAACCGTCCGGTAATCAATGGAATTGAACATCTGCCCTTCGATCGGGCTTTCGCCTTCGAAGACCATCCGGTAGGCGCAGGATCCGCCCTTGATGGAAACGGCTCCGACAAGCGGTTCTCTCAGAACCGCGTCGATCAACGGCATCAGCACCGGACCATATACAAATCCCAGGTTCTTGCCTTCGGCATTCACCGCCATCCAACTGCCTTTGGCTTTACCGACGACGTCGATCCGCTCGCCTTCCTGAAAACTGCCGACCTTCTTGCCGGCGGTCTCCGGGGCGTCCCGCACGTTAAGGTCCTTGGTCACGACGTAAACACCGCGGTCCGGCGTTATCGGATGCCCCATGAAATCGACTTCAGTGGGCGCTTTGCCTGTTTCCTGGGCGGCGGCCTGAGGGAACTGGAGCGGCAAACCCGAAACACAAGCCGCCAACAACGCCGCACAAACCGGGCGCCGGACCAGCCGGCACGCCAGTTCTGCGCAGTTTCGCAAGTTCATAATGACGAGAAACATCGGCCGCCTCATGGATGACCCGCTTCAATCAACCCGCGGAGCCCCCCGCGACGAAGTAATTCAATGCCCCTAAAAGAGCATATATGGTACCTCTATCAACGAGTTAGCACCACCCACCATTTCTCGCGCCGAATACGGTCGCGGCGGCGGGAAACGGCGGACGGAGGATATCGCCTTGGCGATCATGGCCCTGACAGATATGAAGGCGGCGCTCGGCGCCTACGGGCGGATATTGGGTCTCGACCTCGGCTCCAAGACCATCGGCCTCGCGTTGTCCGACGTGATGCGCACCATCGCCACCCCCTACGACACCATTCGCCGGGCCAAATTCACCGCCGACGCCAACGCCCTGCTTGCGATCGTCGATAAAGAAGTAGTCCAGGGCCTTGTCATCGGCCTGCCCGTCAGCATGGACGGCAGCGAGGGACCCCGCTGCCAATCGACCCGCCAGTTCGCCGCCAACCTTCTGGAAAAACGCGACCTGCCTATCTCCTTCTGGGACGAACGCCTCTCCACCGTCGCCGTGGAACGCATGCTGGTCGATGACGTCGACATGACCCGGCGGCGGCGCGGTGAAGTCGTCGATAAGCTGGCGGCCGCATATATATTGCAAGGAGCGCTCGACGCCGTGTGACGGCACCCCGTGCCGCTTTGCGGTCTCAGTGCGGAGCGGAAAGGCGATATCCCCGCTTTCCCGAATGCTTGACCTCGTACATGGCCTTGTCGGCCAAGCGGATCAGGGCATCGGACGTTTCCGCGTTATCCGGATAGACCGCGACCCCAACGCTGGCGCCGATCAACACCGTCTCCCGCTTGACCATGAACGGCCGCGTCAATTCATCGACGATGGATTCCGCGACGCGGCCGACGTCTTGGGCGTTTGAAACCTGATTGAGGATTACCGTGAATTCGTCGCCGCCATAGCGCGCAACCGTGTCCGATGCGCGGACCCGCGCCACCAGGCGCACCGCCACCTGATGCAGGATCATATCGCCCGCGTCGTGACCCATGCGGTCATTGACGGCCTTGAACCCGTCGAGATCGATGAACAGAACGGCGATCCGGCTTTTTTCACGGGCACTCTGGCGGAGCGACACATCGAGACGGTCAAGAAACAAAGACCGATTGGGCAGCCCCGTGACTTCATCGTGACTGGCCATGTAGGCGATCTGCTGTTCCGCGAGGCGATATTCGGTCAGATCGCTGAAGGTGCGAACGATCCCGCCGGACGGCAGGGGAGCTTCGCGCATCAAAACGGTCCGGCCGTCGGCGAATTCGATTTCGCCTGGGCCTATGAAGGCATCGGCGAGCATTTTCCGGTCGCCCGCCTCGGCGACCAGGGCGGCGAACGCCACACCCGGTTGAAACGCCTCAGCCATCGGATCGAACAAACCGAGCAAGGCGCCATTGGCGAATATCAGCCGGTCGTCCGAATCGAAAACCGCGATTCCGTCGTGCAACCGATCGAGAACCTCCGGCAGGTCCGTGTCTAGCTGTTGAGCGGTATCTTTCGAAAACGGAGAGGTCACCACGAAAACCCTTATGTTTGCTCGCACACCGAGGGACCGGCCGACCCGCATCATGCCATCATCCGGAAGCGTACACAAAGCACCGCAATTTTTCGTGACCCGCCCGGCGGAGCGGCCTATATTCCGGCCTCATGATTTCCGGCGACACTGCATTCAGCGATTTCCCCCATCGTCATTTGCTTGGCATCGAGGGGCTGACACCGGCCGAAATCTCTTTCCTGTTGGACCGCTCCGAAACCTACGTCGAGCAGAACCGCCAACCGGACAAGAAAAAGTCGGTGCTGCGTGGCCGTACGGTCATCAATCTGTTCTTCGAAGCCTCGACCCGGACGCGTACCTCCTTCGAACTCGCGGGAAAGCGCCTGGGCGGCGATGTCATCAACATGACGGTCGACAGCAGCTCGATCAAAAAGGGTGAAACCCTGGTCGACACGGCAATGACGCTGAACGCCATGCACCCGGACGTCCTGGTGGTGCGGCATGCGGACTCGGGCGCAGTGAAACTCCTTTCGGAAAAGGTCAACTGTGCCGTCATCAACGCCGGCGACGGCAGCCATGAGCACCCGACCCAGGCGCTGTTGGACGCCCTGACGATCCGCCGCCGGCTTGGCCGCCTCGCCGGGTTGCAGGTCGCGATCTGCGGCGACATCCTGCATTCGCGGGTCGCGCGGTCGAACATTCATCTGTTGACCACGATGGGGGCCCGCGTGCGCCTGATCGCGCCCAAGACGCTGATCCCCTACGGGGCCGAACGGCTGGGCGTCGAGGTCTTTCACGACATGGCCGAGGGCCTCAAGGACTGCGACATCGTGATGATGCTGCGCCTGCAGCAGGAACGCATGAAGTCCAACTATTTCCCCTCGGTGCGTGAATATTTCACCCATTTCGGGCTGGATTACGACATGCTGGCCCATGCCAAGCCGGACGCCCTGATCATGCATCCCGGGCCGATGAACCGCGGGGTCGAGATCGATTCCGAGGTCGCCGACGACTTTTATCGCTCGGTGATCCGCGAACAGGTCGAAATGGGTGTCGCCGTGCGGATGGCGGCGCTGGAAATTCTCGCCCTCAACCTGGACCCTGCCCTGGATACGAACTTGTGACATGGCGGTAAAACTGGACGAACCCCTGGGCCGCGTGGCCTACGTCAACGCACGCATCCTCGACCCGGCCGAAGGCTGGGACGGCAAGGGCGGTGTGCTGACCGACGGCGAAGCAATCGTCGATGCGGGACTGGGTCTGTTCGACGGTGGCTTGCCCGAGGACGCCAAGATCGTCGATTGCGGCGGCGCTTGCATCGCACCCGGTCTGGTCGATATCCGCGCCCACCTGGGCGAACCGGGCGAGGAGCAAAAGGAAACGCTGGCCACCGCCGGGCGCGCGGCGACCGCCGGCGGCGTGACCTCCCTTCTCTGCCAACCCGATACCGAACCCTGCATCGACGACATGTCGGTGGTTGAATTCGTCGCCCGCCGGGCGCGCCAGTTGGGCCTGACCAAGGTCTACCCTTACGGCGCCGTAACCAAAGACCTGAAGGGCAAGGAACTGGCCGAGATCGCCTTGCTGCGCGATGCCGGCGCCGTCGCCTTCACGGACGGCACGCATACGATTTCCGATCCCCAGGTTCTGCGCCAGGCGCTCAGCTACGCCGCGACGTTCGGATTGTTGATCTGTCATCACCCGCAGGATCCATCCCTTGCCCATGACGGCGTCATGAACATGGGAGAGAACGCGACCCGCCTGGGCCTTGCCGGCATCCCGCGCGAGGCCGAAATCATCGTCGTCGAACGCGACATAAGGCTGGTCGAACTGACCGGCGGGCGACTGCATATCGCCAATGTCTCGACCTCGGACTCGATCGACGTGATCCGGCGCGCCAAGGAACGCGGCATCAATGTTACCTGCGATACGGCACCGCCCTATTTCGCATTGAACGAACATGCCATCGGCGATTACCGCACCTTTGCCAAGCTGTCGCCGCCGCTGCGCGGCGAAGAAGACCGTCAGGCCATGGTCCAGGCGATCGCCGACGGAGTGGTCGACTGCATTGCGTCCGATCACACGCCGCAGGACGAGGAATCCAAACGTCTGCCCTTCGCCCAGGCGGCGTCGGGCGGTGTCGGGCTGGAAACCCTGCTGCCCATCACGTTGGAGCTTTATCACAACGGGCATCTGAGTCTGCTTGCGGCGCTTGATCTGATTACCCGCAAGCCGGCCGACCTGATGGGCATGACGGCGGGCCGCCTCCGCGTGGGCGCTCCCGCCGACCTGGTCGTGTTCGAGCCCGACCGCAGTTGGAAGGTCGATGCCGACGCGCTCAACTCCAAATCCAAGAACTCGCCATTCGACGGCCGCCCGGTACAGGGGCTGGTCCTGCGGACGGTGATCGACGGGCGCACCGTCCACACGCACGGGGCCTAAGGCGATGGCCGGCGGCATCGACGCCAATCTCGCGCTGGCTCTGGCCGCGGTCGGTGGGTATGTGCTGGGCTCGATCCCCTTTGGCTTGGTCTTCACACGCCTCGCCGGGCTGGGCGACATTCGTCAAATGGGCTCCGGCAATATCGGCGCCACCAACGTTCTGCGCACGGGGCACAAGGGCCTGGCCCTGGCGACCCTGATCTGCGATTCCGGCAAAGGAGCGGCGGCAGCCCTGGCGGCGGCCTATCTCTGGGGCCCGGAAGCGGGCATGGCCGCCGGCTTCGCCGCCGTGTTCGGGCATAACTTCCCGGTCTGGCTCGGCTTCAAGGGCGGCAAGGGCGTGGCGACGACGCTGGGCGTGCTGCTCGCGGTTGATTTCATGGTGGGATTGGCGGTCTGCGCGACCTGGTTGCTGGTCGCCGGCGCCTTCCGCTATTCGTCGCTGGCGGCGCTGGGTGCGCTCGCCGCCGCGCCGGTCTATGCCTATTGGATCAACGGCCAGTCCATGACCTGGATGGCCGGCGGTCTCGCCGTCCTCGCCTTCATCCGGCACAAGGATAACATCCGCCGCCTGGTCGCCCGCGAGGAAACCAAGATCGGGCAGAAATCGAAACCGGCGGATAAGGGCGACGACGCCTAATCCGGCGCCGCCGCCTTCAGTCCGCTACGCGGCTTCGTTCAACATCTGAGAACATTCGGTCACGACCAAGGGGTCGGGCCCGTCCTGTCCCGGCAGAGCGACCGCATATTTCTGCGCCAGTTCGTTCCGCGCTTCTCGGGCATCGGGGGTGTAGCCCGCAAGGTCGACGGTGCTGTTCGTCTTTTCCCGATACGCGGTCGCACGGGCGGCACAAACGGCGGCCTGCGCTTCAAACCAGGCGTCCTGCACCTCGATATTCTTGGCCTGAGTGCTGACAACCCAATTATTGCCGATCGACAAGGCGCTTAGAACGACAGCACCGGCGACGGCGCCGAACAGGAACGGAGCTGTGGATTTCGGAAGGGACATGGAGCTTCTCTTTCGTTCGTTTTTCTACATAAACCAACTCTCCACGTAATGATCCGTGAATAGACTTCAACCGCTTTGTTTTTGATTTTTCAGAAGAAACGGTGACCAGGCGCTCAAGGGAAAAAGGAAAACCCAGCCTCCGCGCCACCCACCCTGCTGCCGGCCGTCGGATCAAGCCGTCGAGGCCGGAAGGACACCAAGAGGCAGCCGCACGGTCACGGTTGTTCCCTGATCGATCTCGCTTTCGATGTCGAACAACCCGCCATGCAGATCGATCAAGGATTTGGAAATCGACAGGCCGAGCCCCCATCCCCGGTCCGAGGTATAGGGGTTTCGGGAATCGCTGGTGAACGGATTGACGATATGCGGCAGGCGCGCGGCCTCGATGCCGATCCCCGTATCGCTGACCGAGATCACCAGATAACCGTCCGCAACCCGGGCCGAGACCCTTATTTCCCCGCCTTCAGGCGTGAACTTGGCGGCGTTGGACAGCAGATTCAGAAGAACCTGTTTGATTGCCCGCCTATCGGCGGTCAGCGACGGAAGGCCGTCGGTCAGATCGACGACCAGCGCGATCTTTCCCTCGGCCGCCCGCTCGCGAACCGTATGAACGCTTTCGTCGACCAGCTTTTCGACTTCCACGGCCTCCATCACCAATGCCGTCTTCCCCGCCTCGATGGCGGAAATGTCGAGAACGTCATTGACCAGATCGAGCAGATGCACCGCGCTGGAATTAATATCGCCCGCGTATTCGCGATATTTCCCGGCACCCGGCGGGCCGAAATACTGGTGATAGAGAATATCGGAAAAGCCGATGATCGCATTCAGTGGGGTTCGCAATTCATGGCTCATGGCGGCCAGGAATTCCGACTTTGCACGGTTTGCCTTCTGGGCCGTGTCCTTGGCCGCTTCGGCCTCCAGGCGGGCGCGCTCCAGAAGCGCCGTCGTACGTTCGGTCTCCAAATCGTAGCGCAGGTTCGAATAGATGATCACCGTGCCCAGCACGAACATGATCACGGCCCCGGCGATATTGATCAGCAATAGATCGGAATGTTCGGCCCAGCCGCCCCGGGGCAGCCCGGCGACGGTCCAATGGCCGCTCACCAGATTGACATCCAGGTAGACGGGTTCGTCTTCCCGGACCTCCGGCGCTCCCCGGAATACATCGCCTTCCCGTCCTTCGCCGTCGCGCCCGATCAGGGCGATGCGATATTTCTCCGCATATCGCGCCCATGCCACATCCCGGATAAAGGCGTCGAAATCGATGACGCTGGAGACGATGCCCCATAACCGCCCCTTCCCCGCACCGTCGGCATGGAGGAACACGGGAAACCGCGCGATCAGACCGGCGCCGCCCTGCACCAGGTTGAGGGGACCGGCGATGACGAGTTCGTTGTTGTCGATAGCCTGTTTGACCTGAGGCCATTGCGCGGGCGTGGTCCGATAATTCAGACCAAGCGCCTTTTCGTTGCCCGCGACGGGGTACATGTGACTGATCACAAGATCCCGGGCGAGCGCCAGATTGCGGATCCGCCCACCGGCCGTGGACCAGAGATCCCCGGCAATCCGGGAGAATTCCTCCTGATCCAGATCCGGGCGCGCCTTGACGTAGCTGATCAGCCCGCGGATCAGTTGAATGTCCGCATTGACGAGGCTTTCCATGCGGGCGCGCAGTTTTCCCAGCTCCTCCGCCGTCTCCAGGCGTTCCTCGGTCAAGGTCGCGCGCAGGGCGAAATGCTCGGCGAAATAGGCGCCCAGACCGCAGACCATGGCCAGGACGGCAACTTTCACGAAGGTCGATAGGTATAGCGCGCGCATCACTCTGCCTTTGGGAAGCTTTAGAAAGACTATATCCAAGCGGGCCTGCCAAGCACCCCATTTTCTCGCACATGCAGCATTCGCAAAAGCACGGACCCCGGGTTTCCGGGGCGGCAAGCCATGAAAGCCCCCCACCCCCGATCAATACAAGTCGAACGCCTCACTTTCCAATTGTATACAATTTCTGTAAGGTTTATTGCTGTCGTTTAAGGAGAAAAGGAAACATCCATGCCCGACACCACGGATATCGATCCGCGGTCAGACGCCAATGCGTCATCCCCACAGGATGCCGCCGCCGAAGACGCCAAGCGGTTGAAGGCGCGCAAGCGCCGTTTTGTCATCGCTGTCGTGATCGGCGTTCTCGGCACGCTGTTCGGCGGACTCGAGATCCATGACCGGGTGACCAACATCCACGAAGTCGACGCCCGCATCGGCGGCGACCTGATCACCGTTTCTTCGCGCGTGGCCGGTTGGGTCACCGAGATCTCGGTGACCGAAGGCGATGATGTCGGGCCGGGGTCGGTCCTGGTCACCATCGACGACCGGGAATCCGTGTTGAAGGCCCGCGAACTGGAAGCACAGATCGCCAGCCTGCGGGCCGAAAAGGACCGGACGATCGCCGAACGCCGGCTGGTCGATAAGGAAACGGCGGCGAAGTTGAAGTCGGAACAGGCCATTCTGGCCGCCGCACAGGTCACCGTGTCCTCCCTGCAGCCGCAACTGGCACTGGCGCAGCGCGAGCACGAGCGCGCCCAATCCCTGTTCGAGAAACGCGTCGCCTCGCGCCGTCAACTCGATCAGGCGGAAACCGAATTGACCAAGATTCAGCGCGAACACCGCATCGCCGTCGCCGACCTGCATTCCGCCGAGGCCAAAGTCGCCGAGGTCGAGGCCGAACGCGAGCGTCTACGCGTCCTGGAAAGCGCCATCGCGGTGTACGGCCATAAGGAACAGGAACTGCAGGCCAAGCTCGAGGAACAGCGCCTCGATATGTCCGACCGCACGATCCGCAGCGCCATCAAGGGGGTCGTCGACAAGACCTTCGTCGAAGTCGGCGAATACGTCACCCCGGGCCAGCGTCTGGCCCTGATCCACGACCCCGAAGTCATCTGGGTCGATGCCAACATCAAGGAAACCGACATCCGCAAGACCAAGGTCGGCGACAAGGTACATGTTTCCGTCGATGCCTACCCGGATCGCGAATTTACCGGCACGGTAGAGGTCATCGGCAACGCGACCACGGCGGAATTCGCCCTGCTACCCAGCCCCAACCCGTCCGGCAACTTCACCAAGATCACGCAACGGCTGCCGGTGCGGATCGCTATCGATCAGCAGGAACGCCTGCTGCGCCCCGGGATGATGGTCGAGATCAAGATCGACATTGACCAGTAACCTCGCCGCCTCCCCCATAGACCCCAATTCTGTCAGTTCCTTTCGCCGCTGGTCGGTGACGGTTTCCGGGCTGCTTGGCACCATCGCCCTGGTCCTCTCCGGCACCATGGTCAACGTCGCCGTGCCGTCCATCATGGGTGCCTATGGCGTCGGTCAGGATCAGGCGCAATGGGCATCCACCGCCTTCATCACGACCATGGTCGCCAGCCAGCTCCTGAGCGGCTGGATCGTCATGGCGTTGGGTCAGCGTTACACCTATGCCATGACGCTTGTGGTGTTCACGATCGGCTCGGCGGTTTCCACCGTGGCGCCGAACATCGACACCCTGATCGCCGGGCGCATCCTGCAGGGGTTTTCCGCAGGCGTCATTCAGCCGCTCGTGCTGTCCTCGATTATTTCCGTCTTCCCGTCGGACCGGCGCGGCTTCGCCGTCAGCATGTATTCGGTCGGCGTTACCCTGGCACCCAGCTTTGGCCCCGTCGTCGGGGGCGTGGTTCTCGACCTGATGACCTGGCGGCACACCTTCTTCGTTCCCCTTCCACTGGCATTTCTCGGCTTCCTGCTCGGTCTCAGCTTCATGCCGCAGGAACGGCACAAGGGGCCGCTGCCGCCGTTCGATTGGACCGGCCTGATCCTGGTCTGCATGTTCTGCGCCAGCCTGATGACCGGCCTGGCCAACGGGCAGCGCTGGGGCTGGCATTCAAACGAGGTCGTCGCGCTCCTGATCGGCGGCGTCGTGGCCGGTATCGCATTTCTGATGCACCAAACGCGGTCCAGCAGCCCCATGCTCGACGTTTCCCTGTTCAAGAACCCGTCCTATGCCTCCGCCATGGTGATCGCTTTTCTATTCGGCGCGGGCAATTTCGCGACAAACTACGCGATCCCCGTGTTCACCCAGCAAGTCCAGGGTTTCACCGCCACGGCTGCGGGCATGGTACTTGTTCCGGCCGGGCTTTTGCTGATCGTCATCACACCGATCACCGGCCGAGTGAACGACCATGTGTCGCCCCGCTACCCGATCACCGCCGGGGTCCTGATCTTCATCGTTGCCGCTTGGTACATTTCGAAGTCCGACGTCAACACGGCCTTCATCGTCATGGTCCTGTTGACGATGCTGTCACGACTGGCGATCGGTCTCGTCATGCCCACCATGGGGGCGACGGCCGTCCGCGCCGTGCCGGAACACAAGATCAACTCGGGCGCCGCGACCTATAATTTCGTGCGCCAATTGGGCGGTGCCTTCGGGACCCTGGTCTTCGTGGTCATCACCGAACAACGAACGGCCTATCACGCCGATGCGATGGCGGCGACGCAGACCTCGGGCAATCCGGTCAGCCGCGAGTTTCTGTCGCAGGTTGGCAAAGTCTTGAGCGAGAGCGGCCTGCCCGACACCCAACAAACTGCCGGCGCGCTGAATTTCCTGGCCAAGGTGATCCACGCCCAAGCGACGACCCTCGGGTTTCAAGACGCCTTCATCGTTTCCGCCGTTGTCTTCTCGACGGCGTTGATCCCCGCCTGGATTCTCGGGCGCACAACCAAAACGGGCAGCTGAGCATCATTTTTTCTCTTTTATAGAATTTCCGCCTCGGATATTCTCGCCTAGAGAGAGATCCCGGAGGCTCCGCCATGCCGGACAGAATGGCGGATCACCGCCGACGCACGCTCAACGACGAAGAGCGCCTTGATTGGCTCCGCCTGATCCGTTCGACGAACGTCGGGCCGGGAACCTTCTTCCGCCTGCTCGAACGGTTCGGCACGGCGGCCAAGGCGCTGGATGCGATTCCCGATCTGGCCCGCCGGGGTGGCGGGCGAAAGAGCGGCCTGCGCGTCGCCACGGCAGCGGAAGCCACCCGAGAAATGGATGCGGGGCGGCGCCTGCAGGCCGACCTGATCGCCTGGGGGGAGCCCGCCTACCCCCCCCTGCTGGCACAGATTCATGACCCGCCACCGTTGATCTACGCCAAGGGACGGTTGGAACTTCTGCTGAAAAAGACCATCGGCGTGGTCGGCGCCCGCAACGCCTCGGTCAACGGCCGGCGGTTTGCCAAGAAACTGTCGGCGGATTTGGGCGCCGGCGGCCTGATGATCGCCTCTGGCCTCGCCCGGGGAATCGACGCGGCCGCCCACGAAGGCGCCATCGCGACCGGCACGGCGGCGATCCTGGGCGGCGGAATCGACATTACCTATCCGGCGGAAAACGCCGACCTCCAGGCCCGGATCGCCGACGAAGGCGTGCTGGTCGCCGAGGCCCCGCCCGGCACCAAGCCCCAGGCCCGTCATTTCCCCCGGCGCAACCGCATCATTTCGGGTCTGGCCCGCGGCGTCGTGGTGGTCGAGGCCAGCCCCCGATCCGGATCGCTGATCACCGCGCGCATGGCCTTGGACCAGGGGCGCGAGGTATTCGCCGTACCGGGGGCCGCGATGGACCCAAGGGCGCGCGGCACCAACGAATTGATCCGCCAGGGGGCCACCCTGACGGAAACGGCGGAAGATGTTTTTGCCGTACTGGCCCAGCAACGGCCGCCGGCGAAGTCAGAACCTTTCCTTGAAAATCAATCTATTAACCCTGAACTGACCGACGTGGACGACATCGATACGGCGCGTCAGGAAATCCTTTCCGCGCTGGGTCCGGCACCGACGACGGTTGACGAACTGGTCCGCGTTTGCCAATTCTCCCAGGCCGTGGTCTCTACGGTTTTGCTTGAACTTGAACTGGCAGGCCGGTTAGAGAGGCACCCCGGCAGCAAAGTTTCGCTGCTCATGGACCAGTAGCCGGCCCGGGGGGCGTACCGAGGCCGGCCGAGAAAAGGCAAGTCTTGTATGACCGACGTTGTCGTCGTTGAAAGCCCGGCCAAGGCAAAGACAATTAATAAGTACCTGGGCCCCGGATATACGGTTTTGGCCAGCTACGGCCATATCCGCGACCTGCCGTCGAAGGACGGCTCGGTCCGGCCCGATTCCGATTTCGAGATGGACTGGGAAGTCGACGCCCGGTCGGAAAAACACATCAAGGCCATCGCCGACGCCGTCAAGGGCGCCGATAAACTGTATCTGGCGACCGACCCCGACCGCGAGGGCGAGGCGATTTCCTGGCATGTCCAGGAGGTCCTGAACAAAAAGAACCTGCTGGGCGACGTCGACGTCAAACGCGTGGTGTTCAACGAAATCACCAAGGACGCGGTCAAGAACGCCTTCGACCATCCCCGCGACCTGGACAAGGAACTGGTCGACGCCTACATGGCGCGGCGCGCATTGGACTATCTGGTCGGCTTCAACCTGTCGCCGGTCCTGTGGCGCAAGCTGCCGGGTTCCCGTTCGGCCGGGCGCGTGCAATCGGTCGCACTGCGCCTGATTTGTGAGCGCGAATCCGAGATCGAAGTCTTCAAAAAGCAGGAATTCTGGTCGGTCAAGGCGACCTTCGCCGCCGACGGCGGGCACAAGCTGTCGGCCAATCTGACCCATCTGGACGGCAACAAGCTGGGCAAGATGGACCTGGGCTCGGCCGAGGACGCCGAACGGGCCAAGAAGACGGTCGAGGCCGGCACCTTCTCCGTCGCCGAGGTTCAGCGCAAGCAGACCCGCCGCAACCCGGCCCCGCCGTTCACCACCTCGACGCTGCAGCAAGAGGCGGCGCGCAAGCTCTACTTCGGTGCCAAGCGGACCATGCAGGTCGCCCAGCGTCTGTATGAAGGCATCAACATCGGCGGCGAGACCGTCGGCCTGATCACCTATATGCGTACGGACGGCGTGACCATGGCGAACGAAGCCATGGATGCCTGCCGCAACCTGATCAAGGACAGCTACGGCGCGCCCTACCTGCCGGACGCGCCGCGCATCTACAAGAGCAAGGCCAAGAATGCCCAGGAAGCGCACGAAGCGATCCGCCCGACGGACGTTTCCAAACGCCCGGAGGACGTCGCCCAATTCCTGGACGACGATCAGCGCAAACTCTACGACCTGATCTGGAAGCGCACCGTCGCCTGCCAGATGGAAAACGCTGTCCTGGACCAGGTCGCGGTCGATATCGCAGCCGCCGACAACTCCGCCGTGCTGCGCGCGACGGGCTCGGTCATCGCCTTCGACGGTTTTCTCAAGGTCTACCAGGAAGGCAAGGACGAAGACGCCGGCGACGATGACGACGACAAGCTGCGCATCCTGCCCGACGTCAAGGAAGGCGCGCACCTGGCCCGCCAGGACGTCCAAGCCGACCAGCATTTCACCCAGCCGCCGCCGCGATATACCGAAGCCAGTCTGGTCAAGCGCCTGGAAGAGTTGGGCATCGGCCGTCCCTCGACCTATGCCTCGATCATTTCCGTGCTGCAGGACCGCAATTACGTGAAGCTGGAAAGCCGCCGCTTCATGCCGGAAGACCGGGGCCGTCTGGTCACCGCCTTCCTGTCCAGCTTCTTCGAACGCTACGTCGAATACGGCTTCACCGCGGAATTGGAAGAACGGCTCGACGATATCTCCGGCGGGCGGCGCGACTGGAAACAGGTGCTGCGCGATTTCTGGGAAGCCTTCTCCCACGCCGTCGACGGCACCAAGGACCTGCGCGTCCGCGAGGTTCTGGACGCGTTGGACGAACTGCTCGGCCCGCATTTCTTCCCGGACCGCCCCGACGGCACGAACCCGCGCAAGTGCCCGACCTGCGGCGACGGCCGGCTGGGCCTGAAACTGGGCAAGTTCGGCGCTTTCATCGGCTGTTCCAACTATCCCGAGTGCAAACACACCCAGGCCCTCGCCGTGCCGAACACGGACGGCGAAGACGGGGCCGAGGCCGTGCCCGAGGTCTATCCCCGGATGCTCGGCAACGATCCGAACACCGGCCTGCCGGTGACCGTGCGCAAGGGGCCTTACGGCGCCTATGTGCAGCTGGGCGAGGCCGAAGAAGGCGGGCCCAAGCCCAAGCGCGCGTCCCTGCCCAAGGGCGTCGGCCCGATGACCATCGATCTGGAGGCCGCACTCGGCCTGCTGGCCCTGCCGCGCGACGTCGGCCTGCATCCGGAAACCGGCGACATGATCACCGCCGGGCTCGGCCGCTTCGGGCCGTTCCTCAAGATGGGCGGCACCTATGTCTCGTTGAAGGGCGACGACGACGTGCTGACCGTCGGCCTGAACCGCGCCGTCGTGTTGTTCGCCGACAAGCCGCGCAAGGATCCGCCGAAGGAGTTGGGCAAGCATCCCAAGGACGGCAAGCCGGTGGTGCAGAAGGAAGGCCGCTGGGGCCCCTTCGTCCAGCACGGCAAGGTCATGGCCTCCCTGCCCAAGGACATGGACAAGGCCTCCGTGACGCTGGAAACGGCGCTTGAGTTGATCGCCGCCAAGGCGGAAAAGGGCGGCAAGAAAGCCCCGGCCGAGAAAAAGACAGCGGAGAAAAAGCCCGCCAAGAAGGCCGCGCCGAAAAAGAAAACGGCGGCCAAGAAGACCCCCGCTAAAAAGAAGACCACCAAGACGGCAGCGAAGAAGACGGCACCGGACGGCGAAACGACGCCCTCCTCCTCCGACGCCTGATCCCGCGGGATACGCCCCTTGGCCAAGCGCCCCTCATCCAAGCCGCCCTTCCCGACCAAGGAAGAACTGCTTGAGTTCATCCAGTCGAGCCCCAAGCGGGTCGGCAAGCGCGAGATCGCGCGCGCCTTCAAGCTGGGCTCGGAGGGCAAGGTGATGCTGCGCGAGATGCTGAAGGAACTTGAAGCCGACGGCTCGCTCCAGCGCGGCCGGGGCAAGCGCTTCGCCGAACCGGGGGCGCTGCCCGAGGTCACGGTCCTGCATATCACCGGCATCGACAGCGACGGCGAACTGATGGCCCGCCCGGAAAGCTGGGACGAAGACGCCGCCGGCCCGCCGCCCGCCATCTACATGGCCCCCGAACGCAAGGGCCAGCCGGCGCTGGGCACCGGCGACCGGGTACTGGCGCGCCTGGAGCGCACCGGGCGCGGCCAGTATCAAGGCCGCACCATCCGCAAGCTGCCCTCGGCCCCGGCGTCGATCATGGGCGTCTACCGCGAAGTCGGCGGGGAAGGCCGCATCGAAAGCACCGACCGCCGCGCCAAGGCCGATTTCATCGTTCCAGCGGGCCAATCGAAAGGCGCCAAGCCGGGCGATCTGGTCCGCGCCCATGTCCTGCCCGGCAAGGAACTGGGCCTGCGCAAGGCCAAGGTCTCCGACGTTCTGGGCGGCATGGACGACCCCAGATCGGTCAGCCTGATTTCCATCCACGAACACGAAATCCCGTCGGAATTTCCGCCCCAGGCGTTGGATCAGGCCAAGGCGGCGGGCCCCGCGCCCCTGGGCCGGCGCGTCGACCTGCGCGATCTGCCGCTGATCACCATCGACGGCGCCGACGCCCGCGATTTCGACGACGCCGTGTTCGCCGAGAAGGACAAGGACCGCGACGGCGGCTGGCATCTGGTGGTCGCCATCGCCGATGTGTCCTGGTACGTGCGGCCCGGCGACGCGCTGGACCGGTCGGCCTACGACCGGGGCAACAGCGTCTATTTCCCGGACCGTGTGGTGCCCATGCTGCCGCACGAACTGTCGACCGGCTGGTGTTCCTTGAACCCCAAGGAAGACCGTCCCTGCCTGGTCGCCCATCTGTGGATCGACGGCGACGGCGAATTGAAACGGCACAAGTTCGAACGCGCCCTGATGCGGTCCGCCGCGCGCCTGACCTACGAACAGGTTCAGGCGGCCCAGGACGGCCGCACGGACGACACGACGGATGTCCTGGCCAAGGATGTCATCGCGCCGCTCTACGGCGCCTACGAGGCCCTGGCCCGCAACCGTCACAAGCGCGGCGTGCTGGAACTGGACCTGGCCGAACGCAAGGTGATCCTGGGCGACGACGGCAAGGTCGCCGAAATCGCCGAACGCGAACGCCTGGACAGCCACCGGCTGATCGAGGAGTTCATGATCACCGCCAACGTGGCGGCGGCAGAGAACCTTGAGCAAAAAGGCCTGCCCTGCATGTACCGCATCCACGACCAGCCGAGCCCGACCAAGATCGCCGCCCTGTCGGAAGCGGTCGCGACGGTCGGCCTGTCGTTCGCCAAGGGTCAGGTCGTGCAGCCGCGCCATTTCAATCAGATGCTGGCCAAGGCCAAGACCACGCCCAACGACCGGATGGTTCAGGAACTGGTCCTGCGGTCCCAGGCGCAGGCCGAATATTCGCCCGACAACATCGGCCACTTCGGCCTGGCGCTGCGCCGCTACTGCCATTTCACCTCGCCGATCCGGCGCTATTCGGACCTTCTGGTCCACCGCGCCCTGATCCGGGGCAACAAGCTGGGCGACGGCGGGCTGGAGCCCGACCACAAGGATTTCGCCGAGATGGGCCAGCACCTGTCGTTTACCGAACGGCGCGCGGCGGCGGCGGAACGCACGGCGGTCGACCGCTTCACGACGCAGTATCTGGCCGACCGGGTGGGGGCGACCTTCACCGGGCGGATCAACGGCGTCACCCGTTTCGGCCTGTTCATCACGTTGAACGACACAGGGGCCGACGGCCTGATTCCGATCCGCTCCCTGCCTGACGATTATTACATCCACGACGAGACCCATAACCGCCTGCGCGGCCGGTCCAACGGCAAGACCTACGTCCTGGGTGAAACGGCCGAGGTTCTATTGGTCGAGGCCCGGCCATTGACCGGCGGTATGATCTTCCAGTTGCTGGACGGCGGCGGGCGGCCCGGCGGAACCGGGCGCGGGGCGCGTGGCCGCCTGAATACCGGCGGGCGTCCGTCGGGCGGCGGGCGCAAAGGGCGCGGCCGGACGGGCGGCAAGACGAAGAAACCGGGCAAGCGCAAGCGCGGCTGAAACGCTCGCATCCCCCGGCCCGCCGCGTTTTCCAGATGACGACGGCCCGAAAATGGCCGACAATCCAATACCATGACCGGAATGCGATGCCATTTGCGTGGAGGTTGGGCGGCTGCCGTGATGGCGCTGCTACTGACCGGCTGCGCCAGCCAGACGCCGCCTCAGACCGATAAAGCGGCGGCGGATCCGGCGTTTTCGCTTCCCGCAGCGACCGAGGTCATTGCCGCCGGATACGAAAACATCGCCGACAAGTACCTGGTGTCGCTGCCCGTCGAAACGATCGGCATGGAGGGCCTGCGAGGCCTGGGTGCCATCGACGCGGCCATTTCCATCGAACGGTCCGACGACGAGGTGCAGATCAACGGCCATGGCCGGGAATTCGCCCATGAACCCCTGCCCAAAACCGGCGACTCCTACGGCTGGGCGCGGCTGACGGCGCGGGCGGCCCTGGCGGCGCGCGGCTGGTCCGAGGAAATCGGCCGGGCCAGCACGGAAAAGATCTACGAGGCCGTGTTCGACGGCATGCTGTCGGAACTGGACATCTATTCCCGCTATTCCGGGCGCGACGAAGCCCGGCGCAACCGGGCCCGGCGCGACGGGTTCGGCGGCATCGGCATTCGCTTCCGCCTGCGCGACGACGACGTCCATGTCTACCGAATCACGCCGGAAACTCCGGCCGCCGCCGCCGGCCTTCGCGAAGGTGATATTCTGGTCTCCGCCGACGGCGTCGAATTGAGGGGCCTGCCGTCGCGCAAGATCGTGCGCCTGTTACGCGGCCCGGTGGATACGTCCGTTAAACTGGTCGTGCGGCGCGAGGGACGGCCAGACCCCTGGACCGTCAATCTGTTCCGCCGCCACATCGTGCCGGTCACGGTGACCCGGGTCTTCAAGGACGGCATTCTTTATCTCGCCGTCAGCAGTTTCAATCAGCAGACGGCGGCATCGGTCCGCAAGGCGATCATGGAGGTCCAGGCCGATCCGGCGAACGCGCTGAAGGGCCTGGTCATGGACCTGCGCGGCAATCCCGGCGGGCTTCTGCGCCAATCGATCAAGCTGGCCAATCTGTTCCTGACCCAGGGCCACATCATCACCACCCGTGGCCGTCATCCGGACAGTGTCCATCATTACAACGCCGACGGCGACGATATCCTGAACGGCCAGCCGCTGGTCATCCTGGTCGATGGCAAATCTGCATCGGCGGCGGAAATCACGGCGGCGGCACTACAGGACCGGGGCCGCGCGGTGGTGCTGGGCACCTCGTCCTACGGCAAGGGCAGTGTTCAGACGGTCATCCGCCTGCCCAACGACGGCGAATTGACGATCACCTGGTCGCGCCTGATCACGCCGACGGGCTATACCCTGCACGGCCTGGGCGTTCATCCGGTGGTCTGCACGTCGTCCAAGGCGTCGATCCCGGCGGTCCAAGGGGCCGACGGCGCCCATCCCAACCCGATCCTCGCGGCCATGGGCGGGCGTGATTTTCAGGCCGATATCTTCGCCCGCTGGCGGCGCGGCGGCCCGCTGGACGAAGACGAACGTACGCGTCTTCGGGAAACCTGCCCGCCGGAGCCCCACAGCGGCACTCAGGACCGCGATCTGGCCCGCCGGATCATCGAGGACCGCACCCTGTATGCCCGCGCCCTGGTGATCACTCAGGCGACGGCACGGGCGTCTCTCGACCGCGACAACGCGGCGGCGGAATAGCCCCGCCCCCGCCGGGCCTTCGCCGTCCCGGCACAAAGTGCAAAAAACCCTCTGCCGAAAGCCTTGACTTGCCCGACGGGCACTGTATGTTTCGCGCCTTCCTTATTTCTGAACATCTGAGCGGAACAGCGAGTCATGGCAAAACCGGCCACAATTCTGGTGAAAATGGTCAGCACCGCTGACACGGGCTTCTTCTACGTGAAGAAGAAAAATCCGCGCAACACGACGGAAAAGTTCGAGATGCGCAAATACGATCCCGTGGCCCGCAAGCACGTGGCGTTCAAGGAAGAGAAGATCAAGTAAGCGGCCCGCCGCTTTTCTTCTCGTCTCAGCGGCCCGTAATCGCCGCCTCGACGCCCCGATCCTTCCGACCTGCTTTTGAAATCATCGTTGCGACGGCTGTGGCCGGCGGCTTCGGCTGTCCGGCCATTGAGCGTTTATCGTGAGCGTTTATCGTGGGCGATTATCGCAGACCGCCCCGATTGGACGGCCCGCGCCCGGCGACCCTCAGGCGGCGCCGTTCCCGTCCGCCTCGGCACCAGGCGGCGGCGGGGCCTTGATGACCATGTCGCGGCCCTCGTGCTTGGCGATGTAGAGCGCCTTGTCCGCCCGTTCGATCAAATCCGCGGTGGTGTCGCCCTTGGGATCGGATTCCGCGACACCGGCGCTGAGCGTCACGGAAAGCGGGCTGCCATCGGGCAATGTCACGGGTTCTTCGGCGACTTTCACCCGAATACGGTCTGCAACGGTAAAGGCGACGTCCAGCGGTGTGTCCGGCATGGCGACGACGAATTCCTCGCCGCCGAACCGCGCCGCCGTGTCGAAGCCGCGAATGTTACGCAGAATCCGATTGGCGACGATCTTCAGAACTTCATCCCCGGCCGAATGGCCGTAGGTATCGTTGACCCGCTTGAAATGGTCCAGGTCGATCAGCATCAGCGACACGCCCTTGGTCCCGTCACCGGTCCGCCGCACGATCCCGTCGATGTGCGATTCCAGATAACGCCGGTTGTGCAGGCCCGTCAGGCCGTCCGTCAGAGCCATCGAGAGGTGTTGCTGGAAATTCGCCTGTAGAAGTTCCTGGTACCGCTTGCGGCGCACCTGAGTCCGCACACGGGCAACGATTTCCTGTTCATCGACGGGGCGGACGACGCAGTCGTTGACCCCCAGTTCCAGGCCCTTGATCAGATTGATTTCATCCTCGGCATCGCCGATCAGCAGAATCGGCACCTGGCGGGTTACTTCGGTCGACCGCAGGCGCGATGCCAGACGCAGCGGCTCGTCGCCTTCGAAGTCCATGGAGATCACCACCACGTCGGGCAAATCGTCGGCAATCGTCTTGGACGCGTCCTCGTAGGTCTTGAGGACCGTGACCTTGTGGTCGTCGCGGGACAGCAGGTCGCGGATATTGCCGCCTTGGATTTCGCTGGCATCGACAACGGTGACGACCGCGCCGCTGCCGTCGACCTGGCTCAGGTCCGGATTGGCGTCGAAGCCCAGATCGCGGGAGGTCTGTTGGTGCAGGTACCACTGATCGAATGTCCGCTTCATACGCACCAGCGAGCGCACACGGGCGAACAGCATGGTGTCGTTCAGCGGCTTGGTCAGGAAATCGTCGGCCCCGGCCTGCAGGCCGTTGACCCGGTCGCGCATATCGTTCAACGCGGTCACCATCACGACGGGAATATGCGCCGTCCCGGGCGAGCCCTTGATCCGGCGGCAGACCTCGAAACCGTCCATGCCCGGCATCATGACGTCGAGCAGGACCAGATCCGGTTTCTCCCGTTCGACCGTTTCCAAGGCCGTCGGACCGTCATGGGCCGTGATGACGTCGTAGTATTCGCTTGTCAGCTTGGCCGCCAGGACCTTCACGCTGGTCGGCAGGTCATCGACGATGAGAATGCGTGCCGACATAATCCGTTACCGCCCGAATGCGGCGATCAATCAAGAAATTTCGCGACCGTCTCCAGGAACGTGGGCACGGAAATCGGTTTGGCGATATAGCCCTCGCAGCCACCCTCACGGATTTTTTCTTCGTCGCCCTTCATGGCGAAGGCCGTGACGGCGATGACCGGGATTTCCTTCAACGCATCATCGGCCTTGAGCATTTTGGTGACCTCAAGACCCGAAATCTCCGGCAATTGGATATCCATCAAAATCAAATCAGGGCGGTGTTCCTGGGCAAGTTGGATGGCGTCACGGCCGTCCATGGTCTGGATCGTGTTGTAGCCGTTCGCTTGCAACAGGTCGTTGAACAACTTCATGTTGAGATCGTTGTCCTCAACAATCAAAATCGTTTTCGCCATATTTCATTCTTCCGATCAATTTTCAGCCACGAAGCGGGCTTGTACGGACTGCGAAAGTCAGTCTTGCCGGGCCTTTGACCCTGGCAGGAATCACCGTAACCTCTGCTCGAGATACTGTCCGAAACATCCCATCAAGTCAAACGGCTGGACGCCCGGAAACTATTCGCCGCGAACCTCTTCGACCATATCCTCCAGGTGGTCGACATCGTCGATCACGAGGCGGTCCTTGAGCCGTTCGACGACACCCTGGCGGGACAGGTCGCTGAGCACGCGCGCAACCGTTTCGCGTGTCGTCGAAACCCGGCTGGCGATATCGCCGTGAACCGGGATCGGCACCAATTCCGCGCGATTTTCACCGACCATGTTGTTACGGGCCAGCCGAAGAAGATCGGCCTGTACCCGGTTGTTGGCGGCCAGGGTGCTGAGGTCCATGATCCGATCGGTCGAGGTGCGCACGATCCGCGCCAACGATTTCATCAGGCGCAGGGTCACATCGAAATTTTCGGACAGGAGTTGCAGGAACCGTTCCTGCGACAGCGATGCGATGGTCGTGTCCTTCAAGGCCATGACACTGGCCGACCGGGGCGCCCCGTCGATCGCCGCCAAGTCGCCGAAATGGCCGCCGGCATTGACGTCGTCCAGGGTGATTTCCCGCCCGGAAAGAGAATAGATGACGACCCGTGCAGCGCCCGAGACGACGAAAAAGACGTCCCGTGTTTCGCTTTGACGGTCGATGATCTGTTCCTGAGCGTCGTAGGTCTTCCACGAACAGGCTTGTTCCAGCCGTTCGAGTTCCTGCTCATTCAAGTCCGACAACAGATGTATCTGCGCCAGTGATCGCGCATTCCCATCCGACACGCTATTCCCCCTCGCCATTTCCAAGAGCAAATTTCTACACACAATCTTATTAGAATGATCTTAGGCAAGTTGAGCCGGCAACTCCATCCGAAATGACCCGGGGGCCGGTGCGCCGCGGCGCCTGCCGTCATCCCTCGAGGACGATGGCGCACCCGGCCCGCCGATCGTCCCCCGCCGCCGCCATCGCGCCAATTACCTCGCCGCCGCCGGTCTCCAGGGCCGCCATGTGAACGCCGCCGAAAAACAGATTGCGCTCTGGCCAGACGCGATGATCCGGAAAATCATCGAAAACCGCCGGGGTCTCGGGCCAGCCGGGCTCCATATCCAGATACCCCCGCTCGACATGGATGCGCGGCGCGGCGACGGCCTCGGACGCCGTCATGCCGAAGGCCAGCAGATTGACGATCACCTGAAGCACCGCCGTGCGAATGCGGTTGGATCCACCGGAGCCCAGGACGATCAGCCGTTCCGCCGTCTCGACCGCGGTGGGCGCCATCATCGAGCCGAGGCGTACATCCAGCGGCCAGCGATCGAAGCCCTGCGGATTGATGTCTTCCTCGCCCAGCATGTTGTTCATCATCACGCCGGTGCCGGGCACGACATAGCCCGCCCCTTCGCCGTTGGAGAGGGTCAAGGCGCAGGCGTTGCCCGCACCGTCGATGACGCTGATATGGGTCGTGCCACGGCGGACCTGAGGATGGTCGAGGAAAGCCTTCCGGAAACCGTTCATCGCCGCTGTGTCGAGCAATCCGGCCAAGTCGCCGTCGCCGCCGCCATTCGACAAATCCCGGCGCGCGCCGTCGGTCACCGCCATCGCCCGTGCCAATGCCGTCAGGTGAGCCTGGTCGCCCCATGCACCGCGCAGGCCCTCGGCGCCCTCCAACAGTTTGAGCGCGAAAGCGATCAGCAGACCGCCGGATGACGGCGGCGCGTTCGTGAGAACCGACGCCCCGCCGAAATCGATGGCGAGCGGTGCCCGCACCTCCGTCCGGTAGCCCGCCAAGTCCTCTGCCGTCAGGCTCCCGCCTCCGGCGAGGCAGTCTTCGACGATCCGCCGCGCCACGTCGCCTTCGTAAAACAGGCGCGGCCCTTCATGCACCAGGGCGTCGAGAAAACCCGCCGTCTCCGGATTTCGGAACCGGTCGCCGGCGGCAAGCAGCCGCCCGGAAGGACCCGGCGTCGCGAAGATCGCCCGCGCCTCTTCGGTCGCCGTGTAGATCGGCCCGACGACGCTGAACAGGTACTCCTGGAACGGGGTCAGGTCGTATCCGTCGCGGGCCACGGACAAGGCCGGTTCGGTCAACCGGTTGAGCGGCATATGGCCGAGTTCGCCATGAACCCGGAACAAACCATGGGGCAGGCCGGGTACGGCCATGGACCCGAGGCCGATGTGAAATTCCTGCTGCGCCGCGCCGAAGTCGGCGACGATCGGATAGAAATCGCGGCCGTCCGGCGACGGCCCCTGTTTCGGCGTCTGCGCGAAGAAGTCGAACAGACGGGGGGCTTGGTCGGCGGGCCGCGCCAGGAGAAATCCGCCGCCACCGAACGATGCCAGCACCGGTTCGGCCACGGTCGCGGCGCACATGGCGCCAAGGGCGGCATCGAAGGCATTGCCACCGTCGCGCAAAATATCCGCCGCCGCCTGTGCGGTCAGCGAATCTCCCGCCGCGACGGCGCCCTTTCCACGCCCGAGGTCCGCCATTCCCGTCACCACCCGTTCGCTCTCCTGCTCATCCGCACTTGGATTCCGGCTCTGCCCGGCTTATATCCGTTTTAACTTTTCTATGCTCTAATCGAGCGTTAACAAGACCGTCAACCGCCGCATCGGCCCTGATTTCAGGGCCTATCGGGGAAAACGGCAAAGCCAGCGGTGGGACATTCGCGGCAATTTAGTGGAAATGCCACGACGGATGGCCGTCCGGACATGGCGGCGTGTTCGAAAAACGGTGTGACGGAACGGAATCGAAGATGATCAAAGCCCAATTGACCTGCTTGGCCCTGTTGACCGGCATTTTTATGTCGGGCGCCGTGTTGGCCGCCGAAGGGCACGTGAACGCGATTTCCCAAAAACCCATTCCCGCCGGGAAGATTTTGTCCGTGCGCGCCCTCGACGATTCGGATGAATCGCTGGCCCTCAAGGATCAGTTCGTGCGCGAATTGACGAACCGTGGCTATCGCGTGGAGCCGAAGGCGGATTTGGTGCTGACCTTTGAAGTTCAGGATGAGCTCGGTGCCTATACCTTCACCGACAAGCGCTACATCCTCGACCTGCAGACCAGCCGAGGCACCAATCAGGGAATCGACGACGACTCCCATGCCAAATTCAACGTCTTCAATTCCAAGACCGGCGGTATTCTGAACAAGGGTCAAGGCGGAACGAAGATCGTCACGCCGACCAAATACCGCCTTAAGGTCACCGTCGACGGCCCGGCTGAGGCCGGCCGCATCGAACGCTACTGGCAGGGCTGGGCGACCGGCAAATTGGGCGCCGCTACAAACGAAGCGTTGATGGGCGCCATGGTCGCCCCCCTGGTCGAAAGCGTCGGCGAGACGGTCAAGGACCGCACCATTACCCTCCCCGACTGACTTTTTCCCCGGAATCCACACCCTGGAACGGCCACGGCGCCCACCGCGGCGGCCGATCGTACCGCCACGGCGCTTGCCCCCCAGGGGCAAACCGTTTAGGAAACGGGGCCGTGGGCCGCGATCATCCCGCCGGCCCCGCGTTAACGCATTAACTTGGCTCCCGCGATGGAAAATTTCTCCAATCCAGGTCTGCTGCCCGCCGGCTTATCCGACCTCCTGCCCCCCGATGCGGGATTCGAGGCTTCGGTCACCGAACGCCTGATCGACGCCTGCCATGCACGCGGGTACGAGCGCGTGAAGCCACCGTTGATGGAATTCGAGGACAGCCTGCTGTCCGGCACGGGTGCTGCCATGGACCGCCAGGTCTTTCGTCTGATGGATCCGGTCTCGCAACGCATGATGGGCCTGCGCGCCGACATCACGCCGCAGATCGCGCGGATTGCCGCCAGCCGCCTGAAATCCGCCCCCCGGCCGCTCCGCCTTTGCTATGCGGGCCAGGTGCTGCGCGTGCGCGGCGACCAGATTCGCCCGGAACGGCAGTTCGCCCAGATCGGCGCGGAACTGATCGGCAGCGCCGCCCCGGCCGCCGATGCGGAAATCATCGCCATGGCCGCCGACGCCGTCGGCTACATCGGCGTCACCGGCGTTTCCATCGACCTTGCCCTGCCGTCCCTGGTGTCGGCGATCCTCGGCGACCGCGCCGAAGGCCCCGTCATCCGGCCTCTTCGTGAAGCCCTGGACCACAAGGACACGGGCGCCCTGGACGATCTTGCGAAGCAATTGGGCGATGATCTGACGAATACCCTGAAACGCCTGGTCCTGGCCGCCGGTCCGGCCGACGACACGTTGGCCGCCGTCGACGCCATCGATCTGCCGCCCGCCGCCGCCGCCGAATGGGCGGGTCTGAAGGCGATCGTCGAACAGGTCCGCCGAATGGCGCCGGACCTGACCTTGACCATCGATCCAGTCGAACATCGGGGATTCGAATACCACGGCGGCGTGACCTTCACGCTTTATGCCGCCGGAGTGCGCGGCGAATTGGGGTCGGGCGGACGCTACCTCGCCGGAAACGGCGCCGGAAACGGCGGCACCGAAGGCGAGCCGGCGACCGGCTTTACCCTGTTCACCGATACCCTGCTGCGCGCGCTGCCGCGCCCGGCAACGGGCCGCCGGCTGTTCGTGCCGGCCGGCACGGACCGTGCCCGCCTGGACGCCTTGCGCGCCGAAGGCTGGATCACCGTCTCCGGGCTGGAAGACGCGTCGGACCCCGCCGCCGAAGCAGCCCGCCTGCATTGCGGCCATTGGCTGAAGGACGGCCAACCTGTCGCCGCCGAAGACTGAAGTACCGGTAACCCGAACTAGGACATGATCGGAACAGCAATATGACGAACGTGGTTGTCGTCGGCTCGCAGTGGGGCGACGAAGGCAAAGGCAAGATCGTTGACTGGCTTTCGGAACGGGCCGACGTGGTCGTCCGTTTCCAGGGTGGGCACAACGCGGGCCATACGCTCGTCATCGACGGCGTGACCTACAAGCTGTCGTTGCTGCCGTCCGGCATCGTGCGCAAGGGAAAACTGTCGGTCATCGGCAACGGCGTGGTCGTCGACCCCTGGGCGCTGATCTCCGAAATCGAGAAAATCCAGGAACAGGGCGTCGCCGTGACGCCGGAAAGCCTGCGCCTGTCGGAAGGCTGCCCGCTGATCCTGCCGCTTCACCGCAATCTGGACCTGGCCCGCGAACAAGCCGCCGGCAAGGCCAAGATCGGAACCACCGGACGCGGCATCGGCCCGGCCTATGAGGATAAGACCGCGCGCCGGGCGATCCGCGTCGGCGACCTGCGCGACCAGGACCTATTGAAAGACAAGATCGAAGGCCTGCTGTTCCACCACAACGCGCTGCTGCGCGGCCTCGGCATGCCGGAAGTGGACGGCGGCGACTTGCTGTCCGACCTGATCGAGATCGCGCCCAAGGTGCTGCCCTATGCCGCCACGGTCTGGCAGGAATTGGATCAGGCCCGGCGCAAGGGCAAACGCATCCTGTTCGAAGGGGCGCAGGGCGCCATGCTTGACCTGGATCACGGCACCTACCCCTACGTGACCTCGTCCAACACGGTCGCCGGACAGGCCGCCACCGGGTCCGGCCAGGGGCCGGGTGCCGTGGGCTTCGTGCTGGGCATCACCAAGGCCTATACGACGCGCGTCGGCTCGGGTCCGTTCCCGACGGAACTGGACGACGATGTCGGCCGTGAACTGGGCGAGCGCGGGCGCGAATTCGGCACGGTTACCGGCCGGGCGCGGCGCTGCGGCTGGTTCGATGCCGTGATGGTTCGCCAGGCGATCAAGGTCAACGGCATCCACGGCATCGCTCTAACCAAGCTGGACGTCCTGGACGGCCAGAAGGTGTTGAAGGTCTGCACCGGCTATCGTCTGGACGGTGAAGTCCTCGACCACCTGCCCGCCGCGCAGCTGGAGCAAGCGCGGGTCGAGCCGATCTTCGAGGAAATGGAAGGCTGGTCCGAAAGCACCTACGGGGCGCGGTCCTGGGCCGACCTGCCGGCGACGGCGATCAAATACATCCGCCGTATCGAGGAACTGATCGAAGCGCCGGTCGCTCTGCTGTCGACCAGCCCGGAACGCGAAGACACGATTCTCGTCCACGACCCCTTCGCCGACTGACCCGAACCAAAGCCGAAACCGGCCGATTTCGCCGCGCCGAACCGGCACGCGTGGACCTACCCGACTGCCCGCCGTCCATTAATTGTCTATCAAGGGAATGGCGGGTACCATCAGGGCGTGAAAATGTGGGGATTTGTGGGCACGCGCCCTGTTGGGGACAGGGACGCAGGCCGTTTCCGCAGGCGAAGGATGGGGCACGAAACGACGAGCCATGGCTGAAACCGCCACCCAAGCACCTGAGGCCGCCGCCGAGGCGCCACCACAGGACGCCCCCCCACAAGGGGGCGGAGACCCGAACGCCGACGCCGCGGCGGGGGGAGCTCTGCGCCCGCTCCTGATCAAGGAGCGCTTCGCCGTCGATCCGACGACCCCTTTGCCCGATTTGGATTCGCCTTCGGCCAAGGCTTTCATGGCCGAGGACCGGCGCGACATCGACCGGCCCGTCTTCGCCTTGATCTGCAATCCGGGCCTACCGACCCGCATGGGCGCGATGACTTCGCTGCGCGGGTCCGGCATCAAGGCTCTGGTCGGCATCCTTGAATGGGATGTCGCGTATTGGCCCCAGATCCGCCAGCGCACCATGATCCTGATTCTGGAGCGCCCTCTGGGCGGGCGGGTGCTGCAGGACGGCAAGTTCCGGATTTCCGAATACGATCTGCCGCGCAAGGTCATCGAACCCTTGGCCGGCGCGTTGCAGGAAATGGCATCGATCGGCGTCGCCCATCGGGCGATCCGGCGCGACAACCTGTTTTTTATGGATGCCGCCCGCCAATTGATCGCGTTCGGTGAATGCTATTCCTCGCCGCCGGGATATGATCAGCCGCCCGTGTACGAGCCGGCGGAACGCGCCATGACGCCACCGGCGGGGCGCGGTGTCGGCAATTCCCGCGACGACGCCTATGCATTCGCCGTATCGATCGTCGGCCTGGTCCTCGACAAGGAGCCGGGCAGCCATCTGGACAGCGAACAGATGCAGGCGCAGAAGCTGGAGACCGGCTCCTACGCGGCGATCACCGGCAACGAAAACCTGCCTTTGTCCTTGCTCGAACCCTTGCGCGGCATGATGGGCGACGATCCGGCGCAGCGTTGGGGGCCGGAAGAGATCGATCTCTGGCTGTCCGGCCGCAAGATGTCGCCGCAACAGAAGAAGGCCGGCAAACGGGGGCAGAACCCGTTCACCTTCATGGGCCGCCAATACCACAGCGTGCGCCAACTCGCCGACGCTTTCTGCAAGCATATCCCCGAAGGCGCCAAGGCCATGCGGGACGACACCTTCGACACCTGGCTCCGCCGGTCGGTCGAGGATCCCAACCTGGCCAACGCCATCAAGAATGTTCTGGACGTCGCCAAGGCACAGACCGGTACCTTCGCGGGATCGGACGAAATGACGGTGACCCGTGTCTCGATCCTCATGGATCCAATGGGCCCCATTCGCTACAAGGGCTTTTCCTTCATGGTGGATGGCTTCGGACCCGCCTTCGCCATGGATTTGCTGCGTACGGGCGACCCGCAAATTCCGGCGGAGATCATCGCCAAGGACATTCCGGATGTCTGGTTCCAGGCGCAATTGACCTATGCCCCCGAAGCCTCGATCCACCAAAAGAATTTCTCGCAGCTCAAGATCGTCCTGAACAACAAAGACCCGGGCTTTGGGATCGAGCGCTGCCTTTACGAAAGCAATCCGTCCCTGCCCTGCCAGAGCACACTGTTGCTGCAGGAATACGTGCTGGAGATCGAACACCTGCTGCCGGCGCTCGACCGTGCGGCCAACACCCAGGACATCAAGTCGAAGCCCCTGGACCGCCATATGGCGGCGTTCATTACCGCGCGGTTCAAGGAAGACATTTCCCCGCATATGCGGGCGCTGGCGTCCGAAAATCCGGACACCCAGACCATCGGCATGTTGTCCTTGCTGGCCTTCATTCAGTGGAAATTGCGGGTCGAGCCGGTCTATGGCCTGGCCAGTTGGGTCGGCGGGCATCTGGGCCCGGCGATCAACGCCTATCATTCCAGGACCACGCGCAAGGAAATCGAACGCGAGATCCCACGTCTGGTGCGGCGCGGCTCGTTGCCTGAATTGTTCGACCTGATGGACAACGCCGACCGCCGGCGCGAAGACATCGAAGGGTTCGGGGACGCGGTCGCCGAATTCGCGGCGGCGGAATTGGAAATTCAGGATATCGAAGGCCGTGGCGAAGAGCAGCTGACCAAGGCCGAACGTACCGGTCAGCAGGCCGCCGCCATGGGCGCCATTCTGGTCACCATGTCCATCGTATTGATCCTGTTCATGGTTCGGGTGTTCTAGCGATGGCACGGGCACCCATGGGGGCACCGGCGCCCCGGCGCGGCAAGTTCTGGCTCTATTTCCTGCTGATCGCGGTAACGCTGATCGCCGTCGCGCTGCCGACGATCATGGTGATCGGCATCGGCATGATCTTTTCCATCACCTCGTTCTTCACCGACCGGACGGATCAGAAGTACGGTTTTTTCTGCATCAGTTCTCTGAACTTCGCGGGTTTGTTCCCCTATTTGATGGACCTGTGGTCGGGCAATCACAACATGCAGGGTGCCCTGGATATCATCACCGATGTCTTTGCCCTGGCCATCATGTACGGCTCGGCGGCGGGCGGATGGATCATCTACAACGTCATTCCACCGGTCATTACGTCGTTCATGACCGTCTTGACCGAACGGCGCCTGTCGGCCCTGCGGTCCAATCAGCGGCGGATCATCGATGAATGGGGGGACGAGGTGACCATGGGCATCCGTGCCCCGGGCGCCGACGCCCCGGGCCCGCCGTCCGCCGCGCCGCAACCGGGCGGCGCCGAACCCAGCGTTCAGGCCGGCGGCGGGGTCCAGGCCGCCATGGAAGCCATGGAAGCGATCGAAGCCAAGGAAGAGACCGACGGCGGCGACTCACCGCCCCAGGCAGCCGGCGCGTAGCAGGCGTGACAGGCGCCGGACCGCCGCGGCGGGACAGGTCTCCATCGTTTCACGAAAAAGGGCGGCCCTTTCGGGACCGCCCTGAATTTTCGGAAGAATGCGGCGCCTAGTGGCTGATATGCCGCTCGATGACCGCATTTTTCACGGATTTCTGCAGTTTCTCAAACGCCCGAACCTCGATCTGGCGAACCCGTTCGCGGGAAATGCCGTATTCGGCGGACAAGTCCTGCAAGGTCGCCGGGCTTTCCTTCAGCCGGCGTTCGGAAATGATATGGCGTTCGCGCTCCGACAACGACTGCAACGCCGCGTCCAGCATGTCGCGGCGTTCGCTGAACTCCTGGGTATCGGCCAGCCGCGATTCCTGGTCTTCCGTTTCCTCGACCAGCCAATCCTGCCACTCGCCGTCCGCGTCCTGACGCAGCGGCGCGTTCAGGGATTGGTCCGATCCGGAAAGCCGCCGGTTCATATTGACGACCTCGGTTTCCGAAACGTCCAGGCGGTCGGCGATCTGCGTCACCTGGTCCGGATGCAGGTCGCCTTCGTCGATGGCCTGCATCTGGGCCTTGATCTTGCGCAGGTTGAAGAACAGCTTCTTCTGCGCCGCCGTCGTGCCCATTTTGACCAGCGACCACGACCGCAGGATGTATTCCTGGATCGCCGCCCTGATCCACCACATGGCATAGGTCGCCAGACGGAAGCCCCGTTCCGGGTCGAACCGTTTGACCGCCTGCATCATGCCGACATTGCCTTCGGAAATCAGTTCACCCACGGGCAGGCCGTAACCGCGATAGCCCATGGCGATCTTGGCGACCAGGCGCAGGTGACTGGTCACCATGCGGCGTGCCGCCTCTTCGTCTTGGTTTTCCTGCCAGCGCCGGGCGAGGTCGAGTTCCTCTTCCGGTTCCAGCATGGGGTATTCCCGGATGCGATAGAGATAGCGCGACAGATTGTCTTCCGGGGAGAAACTCAGGTCCTTCGTACTGGGGGCCATGTAACCCATGATGATTACGTCCCTTGTATCCGAACGCAGCGGTTCCGCCGCTTTACAGGCGGCCGAAATGTATATTTCCGGGGCTGCGTTAAACTATACCGATTTAGTCGGACATTAACCGAGGAACTGGCCGTCGTACAGGATTTTTTAGACTGAGCGGAAAATGTCGCACAAATAATTGATATAATTAAGTTTATTTGACTCGAACTGGAGCCTCTCTCCTGTCACCGGATGATTGAAGCCAAGAATATATGCGTGAAGTGCTTGGCCTTTACCGTCCGACAGGGTCTTTTTCACGTCTTCCGGCAACGCGCCGGAGGGGCCGGTTTGTCGGCCGTGGCGCCCGGCATAGAGCGGATCGCCGACCACCGGATGGCCGAGCGACGCCATATGCACCCGGATCTGATGGGTCCGCCCGGTCGCGAGGCGGCATTCGACCAAGGACGCACGCATGCCCAGGCGTTCGACAACCTTGTAGTAGGTCTTGGCGTACTTGCCGCGGCCTTCGCCGACCACGGCCATCTTCTTCCGGTTCTTGGGATCGCGGCCGATGTTGCCTTCGACCTCGCCTTCCGTCGGGCGTGGCACGCCCCAGACCACCGCCAGATAGGCCCGGTCGATGCTGTGGTCCTCGAACTGCTTGGCGAGCCCCCGGTGCGCGGCGTCGGTCTTGGCCGCGACCATCAGGCCCGAGGTGTCCTTGTCCAGCCGATGGACGATGCCGGGCCGCTCGACCCCGCCGATTCCTGAAAGCGAGCCCTTGCAATGGGCCAGCAGGGCGTTGACCAAGGTGCCGTCCGCATTGCCCGCCGCCGGATGCACGACCAGCCCCGCCGGTTTATCGATGACGATAAGGTCGTCGTCCTCGTAAACGACGTCGAGCGGAATATCCTGTCCTTCCGGCTCGGCCGGCGTGGGCGGCGGAATCCGCACGGTGAAGACGTCGCCTTGGTACACCTTCCCCTTGCCCCCCGTGACCGCGCGCCCCTTGGCGTCGGTCACGCAGCCCTCGGCCAGCAACGCCTGCAGCCGGGCGCGCGAGAATTCCGGCAGCAAGGCCGCGAGCGCCTTGTCCAGGCGACCGCCTGACAAGGTATCCGGAATTTGAACCTCTATTCGATTTTCCATATCAACCAACGATAGCCGGAAGGCGATACGCCTCACATTACGCCGGGCTTTGGGTGGGATGAACAGTCAGGACAACAAAACAATCACCCCGGCGACGGCCTGAACGGCGATGACGCCCCATGCGGCGGCGTGAGCGCGGCCATGGGCCCGCACCCACAATGCCTGCCAGAGAACGAAACATGCGAGAATGCTGAGGACCGGACCAAGATAGCAGAGAAACAGAACGAAATACCCGGCGCCCTGCTCTGGCTGTCCCGTGAGAAGCATCGGTGCGAAACTGCCGAGTAAAATCCAGAACGGCAGGCCGGCGAGAAACGCGAGATGGGCGACTATGATAAGTGGCTTTGACAACATTCTGTTCGATTTCAATGATGTGCATGCGGCCAAACATGTGCGCCCACAGGCCATCATATTCAGGAGAGACGATTGCGTACCACACCATTAATCATCTTTTCGGTCCTGTTGTCAGCCTGTGCGGCGAACTCCAATATCGACGAACCGGCGGACACTATCGTCATGGAAACCTGGACACCTGCCGTTCCATCCGGCAAGGCGACGCTGGTGGTCGTGAACCCCTTCGTATCCGAATGCTGTGGCGCGACCGCGGGATATGAGGTGACCGTTCGGGGAAGCGGCGGCGCCTTCCGCAACGATGATCTGTTCCCGGTCGACGATTTTTACTGTCTGCACCTTTCGCCCGGCGAATACACGGCATCCCTGCGTTTCAAATACAAAGACAGGGCGGAACAGGAAATTCCGATCGCCCTGGCTCCGGGGCAAGTTGCCTTTGCCGCCGCGGAGGTCGACGTTCGCAGGCGAAAGACCGGCCCTGTCGGAAAGATGTATCTCCTTCCGTCGAAGAAGGGCATGAATTACGTCAATCGCGCCCTGAACAGATGGCAAAGAACCGGCCGATCACCGGGCTTCATTCAACGCCGGCTCTCCTGCCCGGCTCCGAAACCGTAAGGCCGCCTTCCCTGGGGCGCTGCATGACGGTGATCGAAACGCCCTGCCAGCGGCTTGACAGCCTCGGCCCCACGATGCACTTAAAGCGCCATGCATGCGCTTCTCAAATTCATCGTCATCGGCTTGGGCGTTCTGATCGCCCTGGCGCTCGGCCTGCTGGTCTACGGCCTCATCAAGACCTCGGAAAATCCCGACTGGCGGCTGTTCGGCAATGCCAAGACCGCGAAAGCCCCGACGACGGCCACCGCACCGCCCCCGGCACAGTTAGCGCCGCCCGTGCCCGTTTCCGGCGATATCGAGCTGAATCTGCCGACGGGCTGCGAGATCACGGATGTCCGCCCGGCCGGCGCGCAGGTCTTCATCCTGACCGGGCCGGTCGGAGTCTGCGGCCAGGTACTGATCATCGATGCGCGTACCGGCGCCGTCTCGGGCCGTATCAAGCCGTGACGGCCGACGGCGTGCCGCTACCGTGTTGATCCTTCCCCAGACGCTTCTGGACGATATTTCCCGCGCGGCGGAGGCCGCCTTTCCCCATGAATGCTGCGGCCTGCTGGCCGGGCGCGCCGGTGATGGCAACGGATCGACAACGGTCACCCGTGTCGTGCCCTCGGCCAACGTGACAGAGGGACGGGCCGAAGACAGCTTCGAGATCGACCCTCAGGTCCGCTTCGACCTGATGCGTGCCCTGGAAGGGACTGACGAAGCCATCGTCGGCCATTATCATTCCCATCCGGGCGGCCCGGCGGAGCCGAGCGCCACGGACCTGCGCATGGCCTATGAAACGAACCTGATCTGGGTCATCGTCGCGGTCGCCGAGGGAAAGGTGACCGACATCCGCGCCCATGGCGTGGACGACGACCGCAACGCCTTTCATCCGATCCCCCTGAGCCCGACCGGCAGATAATTCACAAGGAGCCCACCCCATGAATTTCGCATCCGACAACACCGCGGGCGCCCATCCGGATATTCTCGCCGCGATCGTCGCCGCCAACGAAGGGCGGACCATGCCCTATGGCCACGACGAAGGCACGGCACGGGCCCGCGACAAGGTCTGCGAAGTGTTCGAGACGGATGCCAAGGTCTTCTTCGTGCCGTCGGGCACGGCGGCCAACGGCTTGGCCGTCTCCTGCATCACGCCGCCCTGGGGCGCGGTGGCCTGTCACGAGCACGCGCATATCAACGAGCATGAATGCAACGGCCCGGTGATGTACTCCGGCGGCGCCAAGCTGCTGGGCTTGCCGGGAGACCAGGGGAAGATCCGGCCGGACGCGGTCGAAGCGGCGACCCTACAGGGCCGGGGCGACGAGCATTGGTCGCAGGTCCGCGCCGTCTCGGTCACGCAGTTGACGGAAAAAGGCACGGCCTACCGACCGGACGAGGTCGCGGCCATCGGCGACGTCTGCCGCAAGCACGACCTGTATCTGCATATGGACGGATCGCGCTTCGCCAACGCCTTGGCGGGGCAGAACTGTTCGCCCGCCGACATGACCTGGAAAGCCGGGGTCGATGTTTTGAGCTTCGGCGGATCGAAAAACGGCGCCCTGGCATTGGAGGCCGTGATCTTCTTCAACCCGTCGCTGGGCGACGATTTCATCTACCGCCAAAAGCGGTCGGGCCACGTGCTGTCGAAGATGCGCCTGATGACGGCGCAGATGGAAGCCTATCTGGCGGACGGCCTGTGGCTGAACAATGCCCGTCAGGCCAACGCCATGGCCAAACGTCTGGCAGACGGCCTGGCCGCCCTTGGGGTCGAGACCGCCGATCCCGTCGACGGCAATCAGGTCTTTCCCTTGATGCCCCAGGCCATGGCGGCGGCGCTACAGACCGCCGGGTTCCTGTTCTACGACCGGGGCCCGGTCGGTGGCGAAGACGACCGCCGCCGGGTGCGGCTGGTCTGCGCCTTCAACTCGACGGAAGCCGAGGTCGACGCCTTCCTGGACACCGCCGGATCGGCCGCCGGATAGGCTCGGCGGCCTTCCCCAGCAGGGTTCAGCCCATCTGCCGGGCCGTCAGGTCCGGCCAGAGGTTTTCCGCCCCCCGGCCCAATACACGGCGGCCGATTTCCTCGGCCCATTCCGTCTCGGCCCCGAACTCGCCCCGCCAGGCCCAAAGCCGGCGGGTCGTGAAATGCAGTTCGTGCTCGTAGGTGAAGCCGATGGCGCCGTGGGTCTGGTGGGCCGCGTCATAGACGATTTCCGCCGCTTCCCCGGTCACCACCTTGGCCGCGGCAACATCCATTTCCGCATTGGCCCAGGCTTCGGCCGTGTCCTTCGCCACCGCGCGGTCCAGTGCGATGAAGGCGACCTCGGCGGCCGCACGGGCCTGCGCGGCGCGGGCGGCGGCGCGGGACAGCATCTGCTGGATCGCCTGGAACTTGGCGATGGGCCGGCCGAATTGCTGACGGTCCTTGGCGTGCAGCACGGCGAGGCTGATCGCTTTCTCACAGGCCCCGGCCATCTGGGCCGCGCGCATAGCGGCCCCGACGACGCGGACAGCGGCGAGACCACCGCCTTCGCCCAGAACGCCGCTGGCCATCGGCTCGACATTGTCGAACGCGACCGTGTCGCGGGGTTCAGCCGCCATGTTGGTATCGGGTGTGATCTGCACGGTATCCGTGGGGATCAGCCGAACGGTGCCGTCGACCTCGGCGACCAGATGTGTGGATTTGGCCGCCCAGGGCACGCCCTTGACCGTCCCCGAAAGGGCACCGTCGTCGACGCTCAGGCCCGCCGCGCCGTCGATCAGGCCGAGCGGCCCCGACGGCACCTCGATCCCGGCCCGGCCGAGAAGCCAGCCAGCGGTCATGGTTTCGACCAAGGGCACGGGCGCGCGCCCGCTACCGGCGGCGAAGGCGATGACGAAGGCTTCGGCGAAGCCGGCACCCAAGCCGCCCAATTCTTCCGGCGCCAAGGGTTGGGTCAGACCGTTTTCCTCGAGCTGCTGCCAAAGGTCGGCGGGCCAGGTCCCCTGCTCGGCCGCGTCCAGAGAATCGCGGGTTACATGGTCGGTGAAAAGGCGCCCGGCGGTTTCCGCCAGGATGTTGGTCAGTTCGCTTGTCTCGTTCATTAGCGCAATCCCAGTCCGCGGGCGATCATGCCGCGCATGATTTCCCGTGTGCCGCCGCGCAGTGAGAACGACCGCGAGGCCATGGCGAGGTAACTCATCACCTGATCGAAGCCGTCGCCCCCCGTGAGCGGCGAGCGGCCCAGGACGTCATGTACCTTGCCCGGCATGTCCTGTTCGTAGGCGACGCCCAGTTCCTTGACGAAAGCCGCCGCCAGATTGGGGCTTTCGCCGCGTTCCAGCATGGTCGCGATGGAAATCGACATCTGACGCAAGGTCTGCATATGGGCGACCATGCGGCCGATTCCGGCGGCGCTGCCGCCCTTGGTCAGGGCGTCCGGGTCGTCTTCAAGCGCGCGGACCAGTTCGAACAGCAGTTGGAAGCTGGAGATATAGCGTTCGGGGCCGCTGCGTTCGAACGCCAGTTCGGTCGTGACCTGCCCCCAACCGCCGCCTTCCGTGCCGAGCAATGCCTCCTCGGGCACTTCCGCGTCTTCGAAGAACACTTCGTTGAACATCTGCTCGCCCGCCATATTGCGGATCGGGCGAACCGTGATGCCCTTGGTCTTCTTCATATCGATCAGAAACTGCGACATGCCGGCATGGCGGTCGCTGGGGTCCTGCGGGCTGGTCCGGACCAGGGCGATCATGTAGTGGGCCATATGGGCCTTGGAGGTCCAAATCTTCTGGCCGTTGATCACCCAGCCGTTCGACGTGCGTTCGGCCTTCGTGCGGATCGACGCCAGGTCCGATCCGGAATTGGGCTCGCTCATGCCGATACAGAAGAAGCATTCGCCGCGCACAATGGCGGGAATGATCTCGCGGCGCTGCTCTTCCGAGCCGAACCGCATCAGCAAGGGACCGCTTTGCCGGTCGGCGATCCAATGGGCGGCGACGGGTGCGCCCGCCGACAGCATTTCTTCCAACACGACATAGCGTTCCAGGGCCGTGCGGCCGTGACCGCCGACCTCTTTCGGCCAGGTCATGCCGATCCAGCCCTGCGCGCCCATCTTCCGAGAAAATTCAGGATCGGAGCCGGCCCAGGTCTTGGCGCGCTTGACGCCGGGATAGCCTTTCAGGTGCTCTGCGATGAAGCCGCGAACCTCGCCGCGAAGCTCTTCGGCTTCGGGCGGCAACAGGCCGGGCGTGAAGCGGATATCCTCCAAGATTTTAGTCCTATTTTCCTGAGAAATATTGTATACAATCGTTTTATAGCGCTTCGGAATGCGTTACAACAAGACCCAACGGAAACAGCCGGGAAAGAAAAATGGACGATTTTCTCATCTACGAGCAACAGGGCCCCGTGGTCACTTTGACCATGAATGACCCGGAAAAGCGCAATTCCCTGTCGGGAAAAAACCAATCTCAAGGTTTTGTCGACGCTTGCGCGCGCGTCAACGCCGACATGGACGTGAAAGTCGTCATTTTGACGGGCGCCGGAAAAGCATTCAGCGCCGGTGGGAATATTTTCGCTATGCGAAACAGGCAGGGGCTCAATCAGGGCAACCCCGCCGAGGTCCGCCGCAACTATCTGAACGGCATTCAACGCATTCCCAAAGCGTTCTACAACATCGAGGTGCCGACCATTGCCGCCGTCAACGGGGCGGCCATCGGCGCCGGCTGCGACCTGGCGACCATGTGCGACATCCGCATCGCCTCGGAATACGCCAAGTTCGCCGAGAGCTTTGTCAAACTGGGCATCATCCCGGGCGACGGCGGGGCCTATTTCCTGCCGCGCGCCGTGGGCTTTTCCAAGGCTTATGAAATGGCTTTCACCGGCGACACCATCGACGCCGCCGAGGCCCTGGCCTGCGGCCTGGTGTCCAAGGTCGTCCCGGCGGACCAATTGATGGAAGCCGCCAATGAACTGGCTGGCCGCATCGCCTGCAACCCCGGCCAGGCCCTGCGCCTGACCAAACGGCTGCTCCGGGAAAGCGCCCACGTCCGGATGGAAACCCTTCTGGAAATGTCGGCGGCGTTCCAGGCCCTGGCCCATACCACGCCGGAGCACGAGGAAGCCGTCAACGCCATGGCCGAGATGCTGGAATCAAAATCCAAGACCAAAGACGGTAAGAAAGACTGACCTCCGATGCTCGACTCCATGCTCCGGGCGCGTTCGATCGCCGTCATCGGCGCGTCCCAGACCAAGAACGCGGCCGGCACCGACAAGCTGGGCACGGTCGCCCTCAACTACCTGCTGGCCCACAGGTATCCGGGCAAGGTCTATCCGGTGAACCCGAAAGAGACCGAAATCCGGGGCCTGCCGTGTTACGCCTCCATCGCCGACATTCCGGACGACATCGACCTGGCGCTGATCGCCGTTCCGGCCAAAGCCAGCATTTCGGTGATGAAGGAATGCGCCGCCGCGGGCGTGAAATCCGCGGTCGTTCTGGCCTCGGGATTTTCCGAAGCGGGCGAACCGGAACTGGAATCGGAACTGGTCGCCGCCGCGAAGGAAGGCGGCGTGCGGTTCTGCGGGCCCAACACCAACGGCCTGATTTCGATCGTCAATGACATGGTCGCCTGCACCTCCATGGTCTGCGCCATGGACAGCTTCAACAAGGGCTCGATCGCCTTCCTGACCCAGTCGGGCGCGGTCGGCGGCTCGATGCTCGGCACCGGGAACGAGGAACAGGGCGGCTTCAGCCATTGGGTCTCGGTCGGCAACGAAGCCGATCTTCAGATCGCCGATTACCTGGACTATCTGGTCGACGATCCCGACACACGGGTCTTCGCCCTGTTCGTCGAAGGCATCCGGAACCCGGAAAAATTCACCGGCGCCCTGGCAAAGGCCGCCAAGGCCGGCAAACCGGTGGTGGTCTACAAGATCGGCCTGTCCGAGGTTTCGGCGGCGGCGGCGGCGTCCCATACCGGATCAATGGTCGGATCCGACGCGGTGTTCGACGCTGTCTGCCGCAAGTACGGCGTGGTGCGCGTCGATGACGCGGCGGATCTTTTGCCGACGGCGATCACGTTTTCCCGTCTGCTCGACAAACTGCCGAAGGGCCCTCGCATGGGCGTCATCGGGCCGTCCGGCGGCATCTGCGGCGCCTGCGCCGACGAATGCCATCGCTTCGGCCTGGACATCCCGGAGCTTTCCGCCGACGCCCAGGAAACCCTGAAACAGTTCATTCCGCCCTATGGCGCCTTTCGCAATCCGATCGATGTGACGCTGCAGATCAGAAGTTCCCCGACCGGTTATCAGGACACCATCCGCACGGTCCTGGAACAGGACTATATCGACGGCGCGTTCCTGCTGGTCACCATGGTGGGTGAGCCGCGCGCCAGCTTCTATTGCGATATCTTCACCGAGGCCGCGCGCGCCACGGACAAGCCGGTCATCGTCGGCTGGACCGGCGCGCAGTCCCTCGCCTCCCAGGCGATCCCACAATTGAAGAAGAACCAGATGCCGATCTATTTCTCGGCGCGCGGCGCCGTGAAGGCCATGCGCGCCCTGCTGGACTACAGCCGCTTCCTCGCCGCACGGACGGAGGCAGGCCAATGACCGCCACGATCGACACCGCCCGCCAAACCATCGCGGACGCGCGCGCCGCCGGGGCCCGCACGCTGTCGGAATTCGATTCCAAACGCGTGCTGGCGGCCCACGGCGTGCCGGTCACGGCGGAGCACCTCGCCGACAATGCCGACGGCGCGGCTCAGGCCGCTTTGAAAATCGGCTATCCGGTCGTGCTCAAGGGCAACGCGCCGGACCTCGCCCACAAAACCGAAGCCGGTCTGGTCGAGGTCGGCCTGGCGGACGAAGCGGCCTTGCGGGATGCGGCGGCACGGCTGCTGCCAAAGCTGCCGAAGGGAGGCGGATTGCTGGTCCAGGAAATGGCGTCCGGCAAGCGCGAGTTTCTACTGGGCATGACGCGGGACGCACAATACGGCCCCTGCGTCACCTTCGGCCTGGGCGGCATCTTCGCCGAAGCCCTGAAGGATACGGTCCTGCGCCTGGCCCCGGTCAGCGAGGCCGAGGCGATCACGATGATGGATGAAATCCGCGCGGCGGCCCTGCTGGGCCCCTACCGCGGCATGCCGGAAGCCGACCGCGACGCCCTGGCCCGCGCCATCGCGGGCGTCAGTGCGGCAGCCGTCGCCCATCCGGAAATCGCCGAGATCGACGTCAACCCGGTGATTGTCGCCGACGGCGGCCGTCCGGTCGCCGTCGACGCGCTGGTGGTCTTAATTCAGGACTAGCGGATGAACTGCTTGACGAAGTCTTCGCCGAGGCCGACCTCGATGAAGTGCTTGCGGCAGGCATCGACCCGGTCGAAGACGTCCGTGGTGCCCGTGGTGTTGCCGTCTTCGTCGCAATAGATCAACGCGCCCGAGTTATGGAACAGCGTGATCATTTCCTCGCAGTCGGGCTCCACGACCAGGGTATGGATATCGCCCGGCGGCTCATACAGGTACGAACCCGCTTCGGCGATCCAGTCGCGTTCCAGATAGCGCCACTTGCCCTTGATGACGAAGCCGTGCACGGGCGCCGGATGACGGTGGCGTGACAGCATGCCGCCGCCGACCACCTTGGTCAGATGCACCCAATAGCCGTTCGAGACATTGAGGCAGAGCGGACGCGACCAGCGGCCGGGCGCCAGCGGCACCCAAAGGCGCGGGTCGTCGTTGCTGTATCCGTCCTGAATGAACAACTCGGCCAGCGCGTCCTGCGGCGCCGGGCCGCTGTAGGGTGCCGGCAGGTCCTGCGCCGCGACGCGGCCCTGGGCGTCGGCATGATCCAACGGGCTGTCTTCGGTTTGGGGGTCCGGCGAATGGGTGCTGTCGGGGGTCATATCAATCTCGTTTCGTCTGGTGGATGTTTCGTCGTCAATCTTGGAAATAGGCTTTCGCTTTCAACAGCGATCGTTCGATGGTCAGCGGCATCATGCCCGCGAAGGTATCGAGCGCGGCCAGCCAGTTCAGTTCCGTAAACACCTGGGCCTGACGCAGGCGGTTCGCCATCCCTTTGTTGACCTCTTGCGCGTCCTTGTAGATCGCGATCAGCCCGTCGAAACTGGTGTCCCAGTCGGGCTTTTGTTTGTCCTTGAAGTACTGGCCGACCAGATAGAACGACATGGCGCGCAGGATCGTCAGTTCCATATCCGCAAGCGGCACGTGATACCGCGCCAGCGGGCGGAAGAACGACATATGCGGACAGCCGCTGGTCGCCATGACCAGTCCGAGAACGGAACGCAGCGCTTCCTGGGCCGAGACCTTGGCCGTCGTCTTGGTCCCTCCCTGCTCCACGGTCAGGTCGACCTGGGCATAGGAGACCATTCGGCCCGTGCGCTGGCCATAGTCGACCAACAGCGCCGCAACCGGGCAATGGGGATGGGTTTCCTTGGTCAGCGGGCAATGCTGACACTTGTGGTACTCAAGCTCCGCCCATTCGGGCAGGCTCGACGGATCCGGCTGCTTGATCGCGACCTGCGGCAGATCGATATCCAGGTCGAACACCTCACGCGAGCCGTCTTCGCTCTCGATTGAGTAGCGAACGAGCATATTGTCGGCGTCTGCGGGCATTGACCTCGGCCTTCCTTTCCATCCCCGGAGCCATATTCGGGATGATTGGACCCAGTTTATGCCATCGCGCGCGCGCTGCCTACACAGCGATCAACCGGAGGCAGCGCGCGGCCGATGACGACCCCTGGGGGGGCAGTTAGACGACGGGCGAAAACCCGCCGTCCACGTTGATCGCCGTACCCGCGACGTAGGACCCGGCATCGGACGCCAGGAAACAAGCCATGGCGGCGAATTCCTCGGCCTTGCCGATGCGGCCCATGGGCAATTCCTTGCCCATGTCGGCATAGACTTCTTCGATCGGGCGGCCTTCCTTGGCGGCCCGTCGCACCCATTGATCGCTTTCGATCTTGCCGACGTGCAGGGAATTGACCAGCACGTTGTGGGGCGCGCCCTCACCGGCCAAAACCTTGGTCAACGCCATGCCGGCGGCGCGGCTGACCGCCGTCGGCGCGCCGGTCGGCGGCGGCGCCTTGGCGCCGGTATTCAGGATATTGATGATGCGGCCCCATTTGCGCCCGGTCATCCCGGGAAAGGCCAGACGGCACAGCCGGATCGCGGCGAACAGCTTGAGATCCAGATCGGCCTGCCATTCGGCGTCGGTGACTTCGACGAAGGGCGCGCGGTGGGACGACCCGGCATTGTTGACCAGCACATCGACCTGGCCCATGGCGGCGATGGCCGCATCCCAGACGGCCTGACAGCCGTCGGCGGTGGAGACGTCGCCCGCGATAGTGTGGATCGTGCCACCGGTCGCGGCCTCGATCGCCGCTTTGGTCTCGTCCAGCACTTCCTGGCGGCGGGCGACGATCGCGACCTCCGCGCCCGAGCCGGAGAAAGCCTCGGCGATGGCCCGGCCGATGCCCAGACTGCCGCCCGTTACCACGGCCTTGCGGCCGGTCATTTTCAGTTCCATGGATGTCCTCCCGGAGGATTGGTTAGAGAATTTTGCCAACCGTAATATCAACCATCAGCGTCCCCGCCAAGATTTCCAGGCTGTCGCGCAGGTCGGCGTCGCTCAGCCCGGCGGGAGCCCGGAGGCGCGCATGGGCGTGAAACAGGGTCCCACCGGCATGGGGGGCGTCGCGGATATCGGTCTCCATATCCTCGACGCTGACGCCCCGTTCGGCCAGACAATGGGAAATGTCGCGGACGATCCCCGGATGGTCGGGGCCCAGCAATTCGATCTCGAAGACCGAGCCGTCCGGCGCCGCATCGTCGCCCGCTTCCTCGACCACCAAATGGAACCCGTCGGCGGACAGGTCATCCAGTTGCGCCTGCAGTCCGGCGATCCCGTCGTCGGCGATTTCGATTTCGGCGATGCCCGCGAACTTGGCGGCAAGATGGGCCATCCGGCTGTCCAGCCAGTTGCCGCCCGCGTCGGCAACGCTTTTGGCGAGGCGCTCAACCAAACCCGGCTGATCGTCGGCGATGAATGTCAAAATCAGTCTTTTGGCCATGACCCGTAATCTCCCCATGGCGTTCGGTATGAAAACCGCGCGGGCCAGGATGCCCCCGTGCCCGCGCGCGCGCATACTCTATCAACCTTCGCGGGGGACGAGCCAGGATTTCCAATTCCTCGCCGGAAATGCCCGATTTTCCTGCGAATGGGCAGGGTTATTCCGGTCATTGAAAAAGATCAAAGTCTTGTTCCGGCCTTCGTATTTTCGAGGGTAATATGGAATGTGAAAAAAGGAACCGGGTGGATGAGCGGGCGAAAATTCGCGGGATACAAGGACGACAACAAGCGCCGGGACGTGCGCTTGGCCGTCAAGGGCGTGAAGTTCGTCGTCGGCAATCAGGAATTTCCCGTGGCCGACATGAGCGTCGCCGGCTTCCGCCTGGGCCATGCCATCGGCAAGATGCGCCCGGGCCAGAAGTTCACCGTCAGCCATGTGATAACCGAAGACGACGGCCGGGTGCCGCTGGGCGCGCCCGGCGAGGTGGTTCGGACCGATTATGCCGAAACCAGCCTGGGATGCCGGTTCGGCAAACTGACCGGCGGCCAGTTCCGGATCATCGAAGCTATTGCCATGCGCCGCCCGCTGAGTACCCTGGGCACGCCTGCCAAGCGCAAAGGTTTTTTCGGCCTGTTCGGCGGTTGACCACTGAAAACGCCGCCCACCGATCAAAGCGGCGAGCAAATGACCCAAGGGGCGAAATCCAGGAAAGGAACGGTGCCGTCCATGCACGATCTGGGAGAATACGATTACATCGTCGTCGGGGCCGGTTCCGCCGGTTGCGTGCTGGCCAACCGCCTGTCGGCGGACAAGAGCAAGCGCGTGCTGTTGCTGGAAGCGGGCGGCAAAGACAATTACCACTGGATTCACATCCCCGTCGGCTACCTGTTCTGCATGGGAAATCCGCGCACGGATTGGAATTTCAAGACCGACGCCGTTGACGGCCTGGGCGGGCGGGCGCTCGCCTATCCGCGTGGTAAGGTGCTGGGCGGCTGTTCGTCGATCAACGGCATGATCTACATGCGCGGCCAGGCCCGCGACTACGACCAATGGTCCCAGATGGGCAACCGGGGCTGGTCCTGGGACGATGTCCTGCCGTATTTCAAGAAATCCGAAGACCAGGCGGCGATCCCCGTCGACGAGTTCCACGCCGAAGGCGGCGAATGGCGAGTCGAGAAGGTGCGCACGACCTGGGAAATCATGGACGCCTTCCGCGACGCCGCCGCCGAGGCCGGCATCCCCAAGGTCGACGATTTCAACAAGGGCAACAACGAAGGTTGCGGCTATTTCCACGTCAATCAACGCTCGGGCATCCGCTGGAACACCTCGAAAGCCTTCCTCGGCCCGGCCAAGGACCGCGACAACCTGGATATCGTCACCCATGCCCATGTGAAGAAACTGCGTTTGACCGGAAAGACCGTGACGGGACTGGACCTGCGGGTCGACGGCAAGGACGCCGGCGTCACCTGCCGAGGCGAGGTCATCCTGTCCGCCGGTTCGATCGGCTCGCCGCAGATACTCGAGATTTCCGGCATTGGCCGGGGCGACCTGCTGCAGGGGCTCGGCATCGACGTCCACCACGATTTGCGGGGCGTCGGCGGCAACCTGCAGGACCATCTTCAGGTCCGGCCGGTCTACCGCGTCGAAGGCACCAGAACCCTGAACCAGCGGGCCGGATCGTTGATCGGCAAGATGGGCATCGCCATGGAATACGCGTTGTTCCGAACGGGCCCCATGTCCATGGCACCGTCGACCCTGGGCGCTTTCGCCAAGTCCGATCCGTCGCGCGAGACGCCGAACCTGCAATACCATATTCAGGCGCTCAGCCTGGATTCCTGGGACCAGCCGCTGCATCCCTTCCCGGCCTTCACCGCCAGTGTCTGCAACGTGCGCCCGGAAAGCCGCGGGACGATCCATATCACCTCGCCCGACCCGTTCACTCAACCGGCGATCCAGCCCAATTACCTCTCGACCCCTGGCGACCGAAAGGTCGCGGCGGACGCCCTGCGCCTGACCCGGCACATCGTCTCGCAACCGGCCCTCGCCCGGTTCAAGCCGGTGGAATACAAGCCGGGCGCGCATCTGACATCGGATGACGAACTGGCCGATGCCTCGGGCCAGATCGGCACGACGATCTTCCACCCCGTGGGGACCTGCAAAATGGGCTCGGACGCCGACGCCGTGGTCGACGAACGCCTGCGCGTTCACGGGATAACGGGGCTTCGGGTCGTCGATGCCTCAGTCATGCCGACGATCACCTCGGGCAATACCAACGCGCCCGCGATCATGATCGCCGAAAAAGCCAGCGACATGATCCTGGAGGACGCCAAGGCGAAGGCCCGGGCCGCAGCTTGAGGCTGCCGAACAACCTCGTCGCCTGAGAACACATTCCCAGTTGAATCAACCGTTTAACCCCTTATTTACCGTAAATCGGCCATAGTCTGCGGGTTGGATTCGGGGAAATGGCTCCGGGCTCCCGAAGGGGGCCGAGGCCGTGGTAAACTCTTGGGGACGGCACCGGCGGCGACGGCCGAGCGGGCCGGAATATTGGGCGATAGGCATGGCGAAACGCCAGTCAAATCAATTGGTTATGTTCAAGCGCCGCTTGCGGGACGCGGTCCTGGCGGGCTGCCTGTCGCTGGCCGTCTTGGCCCCCGCACCGATTGCTCAGGCCCAGGACGCGGGCTCCGGCGCCCTGTTCAATGCCATCCGCGACAACGATCTGGACGCCGTGAAGCAAATCGTCAGCTCGGGTGCCGATCCCCGTGCACGCAACGAAAACGGCGTCTCCGCCCCCCAAGCCGCCGTGCGTCTGGGCCATCACACCATCGCGCATTTCCTGCTCGCCTACCGGCGGCCCAAGGTCGAAACGGCACCCCAGGACGCCATCGACGCAGCCCTGGACCGCGCCATTGCCGAGACGGAAACGCCCGCCGATCCGACGCCGGACGCTCCCGAGGCGTCCGCATCCGTGCCCGATCCCGTACCTGCACCGGCGGAGGAAATCGCGGACCTGCGCGACAGCCCCGCCGTCCCGCCGCAGGATGCCGCGACACCGGTGATCGAGCCGGTGGTCGAAACGGCGCAAGACTCCCAGCCCCCCAGCGGGCCGCCGGACATGGCCCCCATGTCGTTGAACCCGGACCGCATGACAGACGATGTCCTGCCGGGCGGGAACAGCGCCCTGCCCCCGCCTGTCGGAACCACCGCCGAAACCCCCGAGACGCCGGAACCGACCCCGGATACAGCGCCCAAGGCCGAAGACACGCCCGCCGAAAAACCCGGCATGTTGGCCCGTGCCAAGGGCTGGCTTGGCGGCTTGCTCGGATTCGGCGACGACAGCGAACCGGAACAGACAGCCCAGGTGGACACGCCCCCCGGCGCCCTGACGCCTCCGACGCCCGCCGACGCGGATGCTTCGGACGCGTCTCCGGAAACGGCCAAGGACAACGTCCCGCTGGATGTGCCCGGCGGCACGCCGACGGACCTGGACCGTCTGGCCGCCCAGAACGATCCCGCCCTCGACGGGGCCGACCCGGGCTTGCCGGAAGCCGACCTGCCGGCGGCCATCGCCGATGCCCCGACGCCCGCCGATCCGCTGGCCGACGCCCTGGCCATGCCGGACGGCGACGGCAATGCACAGGCCACGGCACCCGACGGATCCGATCCCCTGCTGTCCTTGTTGGGCGATCCGATGGATGCGAAGCCCACCCAAGAGACCGCCAAGACCGAACCCGGACGCGACGAGCGGAATCTCGACCTGATGGCCATGGCGCCCAAGGACCGACTGGCCTGGCTGGATAAACTTCTGTCCAAGCCGGTATCCCGCGACGCCGAAGACACGCTGTCCGACAGCAAGGATGAAGCGCTCAGCCACCTGCGCGAGCGGGCGCGGCGCAAGGCCGCAGAGATCGAGGCCGCACAAGCCGCCTTATCGGCCGAGGAGAAGGCCAACCTCAAGACCGACACCTCCGCCGTTGACGGCCCGCCGCCCGGCACCAACACGGCGCGGCGATTGAAAATCCCCCTTCCGCCGCCCAATCCGGACGGCCGCAAGAACTTCGCCCGCGACCCCTGGTTCCGCGACGTCTCGCCGGACGAACCGGACGTTCGCGCCGCCCACCGGTCGCTCAAGGCAGCACCACCGGAACGCGGCACCCCACCGGATGCGACGCCCAAGGTGCCGCAGTTGAACAACCTTCCGAAAGATCTGGATGAACACGGCGGGGACCGTGTCGCCGCCGCCATCCCGGCGCCGCCGCCGATCCGCGACACCTCGCCCCCGCCGGGCGCCGCCGCGGCCGCCAGCCCCTCGCCGGCCCTTGCCGGGCCGGGCGGCGGCAACGATCCGCTGGAACAGCAACTCAGCGCCCTGGAAGATCAGTTCCGCGACAAACCCGCCGCGCCCCCCGCAACGCGCGGCGAGAAGGTCCCCAACCCGCTTGCCACCGATCCGCTGGCCGCGGAATTGGGTTTGGACAGCCCGTCGCCCGCCTCCGCATCCGACGATCCCCTGGCCGCTGAATTGGGGTTGGACAACCAAGCCCCGGCACCTGCGCCGGCCGATCCGCTGGCCGCCGAACTGGGACTGGACAGCCCCGCAGCACCTTCGGGCGCCGCCGCATCCGACGACCCCCTGGCCGCCGAACTGGGCCTCGACGCACCCGCCGGAGACACCCCCGGCGGCGCCGCGGCCAATGATCCCCTGGCGCAGGCGTTGGGCGACTTGCTGGGCTCTACGGCGCCGACCCCCGCCGAGGCCGAGCCGCCGAAAGCAACGCCATCGGAAATCCTGGCAGCCCTGCCCCAGGGCTCGGAAGTCCGCCTCGATGCCGAAGGCCGCCCGGTCCTGCCCGCCGCCTGGACCCTGCCGGTGGTTCTCCCGGGCCAGGCGCCGCCGGTCCAGGACCTGGCCAGCGCCTACATCACCCCGGCCAGTTTCCGCGCCGATTTCGACCGCCGGTCGGCATCCGCCGGCGAACTGGGGCCGCTGCCGCCGGGCGCCAACGCGGCGTCGGCTTGGCCGGTGACGAAGATTCAAATGGCCGACGGCAAGGTCGTTCAGGCACCGGAGCCGACCCTGGCGCCCGCCAATTCAGGCCCCCGATCGGCGCTGGCCAATCAGGGCCAGCCACTTGAGGGCGTGACCCTGTCGCTGGGCGCCGGGACCAGCCTTTACAACACCTTCGTCCCCGCCAATGCTGCAGGCAGCGAAGGCGTGGCGCCGGAATGTATCGACAAGGCCGAGGGACGGACCAAATTCTGCATCAAGGAATTGCAATGGCCCGCCTATCTCGAGCCCAGCTTCCTGGTCTCGACAATCCTCTACACGGGGACGGGATCGGTCGTCCGCTTCGACGACGGCGCACCGACACGCATGCAGGTGGTGTTCGGCGCCGACGGCTTCGATGAAATCGCCGATTGGCTGGTCCGCCGCTTCGGCCCGCCGACGGCAACGGTCACGCGATCCGTCGCCCCCTTCGGCCAGACGCGGCGGGACAACCCGACGATGATCTGGCGGGCCCTCGACCGGGTCACGCAAAAGACCGTCTCGCTAGAAATACGCCGTTTCGACGATACCCGGGACGGCTTCCCGGATATCCGCAACGGCGTCATGATGCTGTATCGCGAAGGCACACCCGGCATTTTCCCGCAGGTCTCCGTCCACGAACTGATGCGCTTGAAGCGGACGGGCTGACCCCGCCCGCGTCTACTCCGCGGCGCTTTCCATCTTCGGCCGATCCAGGGTGAAGACCGTATCGACCCGCGCGTAATCCATGTAACCGAGGCGGGCGATGGGCTGAACCTTGGCCATGTCGACGAAGCCGTCTGTCAGGACGCCGTCGTCGATATGCAGGCCGACGACCCGGCCGAAAACGACCCTGTTGCCTTCCTCGCGCTCGTTGTGCGGCATCACCACGGTCTGGTGGTAGACGCATTCGATATGGATGGGTGACGCCTTGATGCGGGGCGGCTTAACCAGCTGCGACGGCTCCGTCTCCAGACCCGCCAGGGCGGCTTCGTCCTCACCGGCAGGCAGCGCCAGGCTGGACAGGTTCATTTCCTCGCGCAGTGCCCAGGTCGACATGTTGCAGACGAATTCGCCCTGTTCTTCGCAGTTGGCGACCGTATCCTTGGCCGGGCCTTCCGGGCGCGGGCCGCCGGAGAACATGACCATCGGCGGGTTCTCACCGCAGGCATTGAAATAGCTGTAGGGCGCCAGATTGACCGCGCCGTCGGCGTTGATCGTGGTGATCCAGCCGATCGGACGCGGCGCCACACATGCCTTCCACGGATTACGCGGCAGGCCGTGGTCCTTGGTCTTCATATCCCAGAACATGGACGGTTTCCTTTTTTGTCGATCGAGTCGCGGCGCCGACGAACGAGCGCCCGGATGGCCCGAGCCTGCCCCATCCCTGGCGGGCCCGTCAACGGGACGGAACCGCAGGGCAGTCGGAAGCGACAAACCGGGCGGATCAAGCGGCGCGGACGTGGGTCAGGAAGCTCTGGATCACCGTGCGCAGTTGGCCCGACATTTCCTCCAACTCACGCGAGGTATCCAGCACGTCGTTGGCGACCGCGCCGGATGCCTTGGCGGATTCCGACACCGTCGCGATGCTTTCCGCCGCCGAGGAAGCGCCCTGTGTCGCATCTTCGACCCGATGGGCGATCTCGGCCGTGACCTTGACCTGTTCCTCGATGGCGGCGGAGATGCCTTCGGCGACCTGGGCGATCTCGCCGACCTTGACCGACACGGTCTCGATCACCTGCACGGCGTCGCGGGTTGCCGCCTGAACACCGCCGACCTGTTCCTCGATCTCGCCGATGGCGCGGGACGTCTGCTGGGCCAGGCTTTTGACCTCGGCGGCGACCACGGCGAACCCCTTGCCGGCGTCGCCGGCGCGGGCCGCTTCGATGGTCGCGTTCAGGGCCAACAGATTGGTCTGTTCGGCGATATCGTTGATCAGGCTGACCACGTCGCCGATGCGGTTCGCCGTGCGGGACAATTCGGTGATCCGCGACCCGGCCTGACGGCTGTCGTCGACGGCGGCCTGGACCTTTTCCGACGACAATCGGATCTGCTGATCAATTTCCGAGAACGACATGGACATCTGCTCCGCCGCCGATGCGACGGATTGGAAATTGACCGCAGCCCTTTCCGTAACCGTGGAAACGGTGACCGCCTGTTCGGTCGTCCGCTCGGCATTCTGGTTCATGCTGGCCGCCGTATGGCCCATGCGCTGAATGCATGTCCCGAAGGTATCGAAGACCTGCTTCACCTGATCGTCGAAATCGGTCGTCAGGCCGGCGATGGCGATGGCGCGATTGGACTGGCGTTGCTGTTCGGTGTCACGCTCGGCACGCAGACGCTCGGCCTCTTCCTGTTCCCGGCGGAAGACGTCAAGCGCGGATGCCAACTGGGCGACTTCGTCATGGGTTGCCGCCAGGTCCGGCGCGACACCGTCGCCCGCCCTCGAGATCATCGCCGCCACGTCGTCCTGCAGACGTTTCAGGGGCCGCACGATGCTGCGGCCCAGAAGCCAGGCCAGCGCCGCCGCCAACAACACACCGGAGATACCGACGATCAATCCCCATTGGACCGCCGCTTGTGAGTCCTCGGACAGCCCGACAAACCCTTGTGTCTGCCGGGCGATGGCGGCACCGCGCAAGTCCGCCGCCCCCGCCTGCAAGGCGTCCATCGCGGCCTTGAACTGGTTCCATGAATCCGTCGTGCCCTGGAGCGCGCCGACGAAACCGGCGACGCCTTGGCGCAGGGTATCGACGTCTCGCCCGGCAAAACGGGCAACCCGCTGTTCGCGCCGGGGCAGGCCCTTTTCCTTCATCATCGTCCGCACGGCCCCGACCGTGTCGGCCAGGGATGAAACCGCCTCCGCCGCCGGTTCCGCCTGCGCAAGGTCGCGCGATACGGCAAGGTTCAGGCTCGCCTGCAAGGCGTTCCGGGCGTGCTTCTCCACATCCACGGCCAGCTTTGGCGCGGCCCGGTCGTCGTAGGCCTTCAACCATTCGACCAGGCGCCCGGCCGAGGGCGGCAGCTTTTCCGCCGCCAACAGGATCACCTCGGCTCCTTCCTTGTCGCCGGAGATACGGCGGACGACATCGGCCAACAGGTCCCGGGCCTGGGCCTGCTTTTCGGCGAGCGCCTCCGCCGCTGTCGCGTCGCCCGCGTCCGACAGCGTCTTCTGCATGACGGCACCCGCATCGGTCAGCATCGCCAATGCGGCGTCGATTGCGGCGGCATCGGGCTCGGTCTTTGAATCGCGGAACTTGTTCACTGCCAATGAAAGTTCGAAGAGGCGGAATGCGTAATCGTTGGCGGCGCCGACCCGATCGACTTCGCCGATCAATGCGTCACCCGTTCCGGCGAACCGATGGAAACGGTCCAACGACAACGCCACCACGACCACCATCAATACGATGACCGACGTGAACCCAAGAAAGGTTCGAAACCCGATAGAAGTCCGCGTGATCGACATGGCCGTTGTTCCCCAATCAGTTGCCGTAGCGACCGCCCACGACGGCCAGCGACCATTCGTGCAATTGGTCCGGCGCAAAGTCTCTCCGACGCCTTCGCAGTTGCACAATATGCCTTTTGGCCAAGGCACGGCCGGGCCGCCCCGGTTCAGCCGAAGGCGTGCCGCAAGTATTTAGAATTGCGGGGAATTCCGGCTCATGCCGGTTGATTGAAATTTTTATGACAGGCCGCTTTTGGCCCGAAGGCACGGGCAGATTAGGCGGGAGTCAGCGCCTCGCCCGCCTCGAACGCCCGGCGCAGTTCTTCAGGGACCTGGCGGCTTTTGTTGGCGGCATAGTCGAAGAACACCAGCACCGCTTCGGAGGTCGCGACGACCGTGTCGCCCGCGAACAGGCCCTGGCCCAGCCCGTAGGAGCTGTTGCCGAGACGCAAAAGCCGCGTGCCGACCCGGACGAAGCCGGGATAGTGGAGCTGATTGACGTAGCTGATCTGCACGCTGACGATGGCCGAGCGCGGCTCGATCCCCAAATGACGGCGCATGGCGCTCAGATAGTCCACCCGGCCCGCCTCGCAATACTGGGCGAAAGACGTGTTGTTGACGTGCGCGTTGGAATCCTGATCGGAAAAGCGGATGGAGACGTCGGTCCACCAGGCAAAGCTGGCGGGATCTTTGAGGTCGATGGCGGGGGCGTTGGTATCGGGCAAGACGGTCGGGCTCCTGCTGGTGCGGATGGGCGTGCAGGGTTTTTAGCCGGGATCGCGCGAGATGCAAATGCTCAGTGCCGGAAACGCCCCACACCGTCCCCTTCCGCCATCCATTCGCGGATCACGCGGACCGTCTCCGCCGGATAGGTCTCGACCAGGTGATGAACATGGCCGCGCAGCTGTGGGCTGATCCGCCCGACGCGCGGATTGCTGAGCGCCGAGGGCGCGAAATCGGGTTCGGGCGGATGATCGGGGGCGAAAGGCGGCGCGGGTTCGGCCATTTCCGGGCTTTGGAAAACATAGTTAACGGGCAGCCCATCATACGCCCGGCGACGGCATTCAGGCAAAAAAAACACCGGGCGGTGCGGCCGGCCCGGTGTGGATTAGGTAAAGAGTGAATCTCATCTGATGCCTGTTATAGGAAATCGGGCCCGGCAACGATGTGATGAGAGTCACTTCATCCAATTTTTTCTAATAAAACGAGTCCCGGGCCCGATAACCCTTTGATTTCTTGAGGCCTAGCCGATGGTGTTCTTGAAGAAATCAAGCGACCGCTGAAGCGCCAGATCGGCCGAAGCCTTGTCGTAGTGCTTGCCGCCGACGCGGGCGAAGGCATGATCCTGGCCTTCGTAATCGTAAAGCGTCGCCTTCGGATTGCCGTCGAGGGCCGCATGCACGGCAGCCTGCTGATCCTTCGGCACGAATTCGTCCTCGGTCGGGATGTGCAGGAGAACCGGGGCTTTCAGATCCTCCCCCGTGTGGTCCGGCAGCATCACGCCATAGTAGCCGACGGCGGCATCGATGCTGGTCCGCGTCGCCGTCAGGAAGGCGAGCCGCCCACCCAGGCAGAAGCCGACCGAACCGACCTTGCCGGTGCAGCCCTCGACCCCGCGCAGCGCCTGGGCCGTCGCCTCCAGATCGTCGACGCCCTTGTCCAGATCGAAGCCGTTGAACAGTTCGAACGCACGCGCCCATTCGGCTTCCGTCTGATCGGTCAGTTGAATGCCCGGCTCCTGGCGCCAGAAAATATCGGGGCAGAGGGCGACATAACCGGCCGCCGCCCAGCTGTCGGTGATTTCGCGCATCACCTGGTTCACGCCGAAGATTTCCTGAATGACCACGACGCCCGGCCCCGTGCCGCTTTCCGGCATGGCCAGATAGCCCATGAAGCTGCCGCCGTCCGATGCCTGAATGGTGATTTCCTTGCCGCTCATGTGATCGCGAGCCTCCCTTTCGATTCGTGTCGGTTTTCGGCCCGGCCGCCGTTGGCCGGGTGGGCGCAATGCGCCCGCGTGCGGGCATCTTAATTTCCGGGCTGGCCTCTGTCACCGCTTTGGGGCGACGATTGTACACAATCCGTCCCCATTTCTTGCCGGAGCGAGCCCATGTCCTCTGCCGTCTCCCCCTGGCGCTGTCCCATGTGCCATCAGCCGTCCGAACAGGTCGCCGTGCACGGCCATGTGCAATGCCGGGTCTGCGGCCAGAACGTCGATCCTTGCTGTTCCGGCGAGACGGCCTGCCCGGTCGACACCGCTTCCCCCGGCGGTGATCTTTCGCTAAGACAGGGACCGGGGCAGACCGACTAACAACAGAAAATCCGGGAATCCGGTGAGGAAACAGAACATGCCACAAGGTCAAACGGGAGCGCGGCTCCTGGTCGAAACGCTGGTCTCCAACGGGGTGGACCGCGCCTTTCTCGTGCCGGGCGAGAGCTATCTCGCCGTGTTGGACGCCATGGTCGACGCGCCGGGCATCGATCTCGTCGTCTGCCGCCAGGAAGGCGGCGCCGCCATCATGGCCGAAGCCGACGGCCAGATGACCGGCAAGCCGGGCATCTGCTTCGTGACGCGCGGTCCGGGGGCGACCAACGCCTCGGCCGGGGTGCATATCGCGTTTCAGGATTCGACGCCGATGATCCTGTTCATCGGCCAGGTTGCCCGCCATCAGGTCGAACGCGAAGCCTTTCAGGAAATCGACTATCGCCGGATGTTCGGCCAGATGGCGAAATGGGTCGCCCAGGTCGAAGACCCGGCGCGCATGCCCGAGTACATCAGCCATGCCTTCCACGTCGCCATGTCGGGCCGTCCGGGCCCGGTGGTGATCGCCCTGCCCGAAGACATGCTGACCGAGGAAGTCGCCGAGCCCGTGACCATCCCCGGCCCGGCCCATGTCATCCAAGCCCATCCGGGGCCGACCCAGATGGCCGAGCTTCGCGCCATGCTGGCCGAGGCCGAACGCCCCTTCCTGATGCTGGGCGGCGGCAGCTGGACCGAACAGGGTGCGAAGGACATCGTCGCCTTCGCCGAAGCCAACAACATTCCGACGGGCGTGTCGTTCCGCCGCCAGGACCTGATCCCCAACGATCATCCGCTCTATGCCGGTGACGTCGGCATCGGCATCAACCCGAAACTGGCCGAACGGGTGCGGAATTCGGACCTGCTGATCGCCGCCGGGCCGCGCCTGGGCGAGATGACGACGGGCGGCTATACCCTGATCGACATCCCGGAGCCGAAACAGCGCCTGGTCCACATTCATCCGGGGGCCGAGGAACTGGGCCGCGTCTACCGCGCGACCCTGCCGATCAATTCGGGCATGCCCGGCTTCGCCGCCGCCGCGCGGGCCATGGAGCCGGTGACGGGCCGCTGGGACAATTGGGCCGGCGGCGCGCATGGCGAGTATCTCGCCTGGACCGAGCCTTCTCCGGTGCCGGGCGACGTGCAGTTGGGCGACATCGTTTCCTGGCTGCGCGACGAACTGCCGCCGACCGCGATGATCTGCAACGGCGCCGGGAACTACACGGCGTGGATTCACCGGTTCTACCGTTATCGCGGCTACGCCACGCAGCTGGCGCCGACATCCGGGTCCATGGGCTACGGCGTGCCGGCGGCGGTCGCGGCCAAACTGCGCCACCCGGACCGCGACGTGGTCTGTTTCGCCGGTGACGGCTGTTTCCTGATGACCGGCCAGGAATTGGCGACCGCGGCGCAGTACAACGCCAAGGTCATCTTCATCGTCGTCAACAACGGCATGTACGGCACCATCCGCATGCACCAGGAACGGGATTATCCGAACCGCGTGTCCGGCACCGGCCTGGCCAACCCGGATTTCGTGGCGCTGGCCAAGGCCTATGGCGGGACCGGCGAACTGGTCACCGAAACGAGCCAGTTCGCGGATGCTTTCGCCCGCGCCCAGGCCGCCGATTCGCTGGCTTTGATCGAATTGCGCACCGATCCGGACGCGATCACGCCCTCGACGACGCTGTCGGCATTGCGTGCCCAGGCCGAAGGCAAAGGGGCCTAAGGGACCACTAAAGTCCCCGAACCCATCGTATCGATCATCGCCCCGTGGCTCCTTCGGTCACGGGGCGATGTCGCTTATCACCAATGGCGGGTTCCACGCGCCGAAAAAACACATTAGATTAAAACGATTAGGTGCTTCGGCGAAGGAGGGATCGCCGCATGGCGAAGCGCAGAGGCCCGCTCGGGCAACTGTTGATCGGTTTCATCCTGCTGTTGATCGTCGCCGCTGGGGCGGGGATCGGCTTGGCTATTTTCTATGACGATGACGCCTTTGCCTCGCAATTGCGGTCGGCCGGGCTGCCCGAGGCACAGATCGCCAAGGTTTTGGATATGAAGGCCCGGATCAAGGACAAGGCCGACATTCATCCCGCTGACGCCGTGTTCGTCGCACGCTCCATCTGGTGGGACACCCGGGACACCTTCGACTTGAACCTGACGGATCAGGTGACGCGCAATCTGCCGCGCGTTCGCCACGTCACCCAGACCGAAGCCATGGCGCGGCCCGACGACCCCAAGGAGCCCCATGGCGAGGAAAAGACCGACGCCCCCATGATGGCCGAAGGCACGCAGCCTGAAACCGCAGCCCCGGAGGCTCAGCCAGAGCAGCAAATGGCCGAACCGCAGCCGGGCGGCGAGAGCCTGCCGTCCGATATTCAGCGCGAAGGTGGCGAGCAGGCCCAGGGCAGTGGCGAAACCGCAGCAGCCATGCCCGAAACGCCGGGCACGATGCCCGACAGCCCCGCCACCATGCCGGAGCCCGCCGCCGAAGAAAAACCCATGGCCGAGGCCGCCCCCGCCCCCGAGCCGATGGCGCCCGCCGAACCGGCGGCACCCGCCGCACCGGAAGCCACGGACAAACCCATGGACCTGAACAACCCACCGGCCCCGGTGGCCGAGGCCGCCGAGCCGGCGCCCGCCGCCCCCGAACCGGCACAGGAAACCGCCGCCGTGCCGCCCGCCGCCGCAACCCCTGCCGCGCCGCCGCCGGCCACGGCCGAGGAGCGGATCGCCGAGGCCGACCTGACCTACAAACGTGCCCTGGCGCTGTTCGCCAACGCCAAAACGAACGAGGAAAAGGCCGAGGCCGCGAAACTGTTCGCCCAGGCCGCCATCGGCGGCCACCCGGGGGCGCAGTATTCCATCGGCGTCATGCATTACAACGGCACCGGCGTCGCCAAGGATTATGCCAAGGCTGCCGAATGGTTCGGCCGTGCGGCGGAAAAAAGCAACGCCGCCGCCCAGTACAACCTGGGTATCCTCTATTACAACGGCCAGGGCGTGCCCAAGGACGACCGGCTGGCCTACAAATGGATCAGCGCCGCTGCGGAAAACGGCGACCAGAAAGCCATCGTCGCCCGCGATGCGTTGAAGAAAGCCCTGCCCGCCGACGTCACCAAGCCGGCGGCCCCGACCTTCGACAGCGGGCTGCCCGCCAGTTCGCCGGCCGGCCCCGGCGGCACACCGATCGAGATCGCCCCCACGAAATAACCGGGCCCCGAAGCGCCCAGGGAAGCCCGATCAGGCCCGCCCCGACGGCCCCATGCCGTGCGGGTCCGGCGGCGGCGTCGGCACGGCGCCGCGCATCCGTTCGCGGTGCAGAATGTACAGTCCGCTGGAAATCAGGACGGCCGATCCCGCCCAGGTCCAGGCATCCGGCAGGTCCCCCCACAGGATGAAGCCCAGGCCAACGGCGAAGACCATGTTGAAGTACTTGAACGGCACAACCAGCCCTGCCTCGCCGAAACGGAAGCTTTCGATGATCAGGAAATAGGCCCCGCCCATCAGAAAGCCCGACAAGGCCATTAGCCCCAAATCGTTCGGTGTGACCGGCGTCCAGCCCCAGGGCAACGTGCAGAGCCCGCCGATGGCGGCGGCGGCGGTACTGGTGGTCAGAAGCGCGTTGGAATGTTCCGTCGAGGTCGCCCCCCGGGTCACCAGGTCACGCACGGCGCCGAACATGGCGGAAGCCAGCGGAAAGATCGCCGCCCATTGCATGGCGTCGCTGCCGGGGCGGACGACGATCATGACGCCGGTGAATCCGGCCAGGACGGCCGCCCACCGCCGCCAGCCCACCGGCTCGCCGATCATCACGGGCGCCAGGGCCGTCACGAACAGCGGCCCGGCAAAGACGACCGAAATCGCCTGGGCCAGGGTCAGGTACTGCAAGCCGGTGACGAAGGCGTAGGTGCCAAAGACAACAACCACTCCCCGCACGACATGCAGGCGCGCATTGTGAATACGAAGACTGTTGAGCCCGCCGTAGAAGCGCACGAAGACAGCAATGATGAGAAAAGAAAACATCGCGCGGGTGAACAGCAACTGCCCGACGGGATAGCCCGAGGTCAGCCACTTCATGACCGCGTCGTTCATGGTCAGGAGCATGCCCCCCGCCATCATCAGGGCGATGGCGCGGCCGGGCGCGCTGGAACCTTTCACGGCAGTCATCAGGGGCATGTCGGGGAACCTTCGTTGGCTCGAAATGGGCGACCGGCGCGTCGACCCGCGCCGGAGGATGGGACCGCGATACTAACCGTACAATTGGTTGACGATAAAGACGGCAGCGCCGATTCCCGCAATATCGGCCAGCAAGGCCGCGATCAGGGCGTGGCGGATGCGGCGGATGCCGACCGCGCCGAAATAGACCGCGAGGACGTAGAACGTCGTTTCGGTCGAGCCTTGGAAGGTGGAGACCAGATAGCCGACCAGGCTGTCCGGTCCATGGGCCGGATCCTGAATGATCGAGGCTAGCACCCCATAAGCCCCCGAGCCCGACAACGGCCGCAACAGCGCCATGGGCAGGGCTTCCGCGGGCAGGCCGATCAGCTCCGTCACACTACCCAGGGGCCCGACCAGCATGTCCATCGCGCCCGACGCGCGGAACATGGCGACGGCGGTCAGGATCGCCACCAGATAGGGAATGATGCGGAGCGCGACGTTGAAGCCGTCCTTGGCCCCTTCGACAAAGCATTCGTACACCTGGACGCCCTTGGCCGCGCCGAAGCCCAGCAAGGCGACCATCAGGCCCGGCACGATCCAGGGCGCGATTTCCCGCCCATAGACGACCGTCAGCGGCACCAGCGCCCCGACCGTGACCAGCGCCGTGATCGAGACCCACAGCGGATAAGCTTCCGTGCCGTCGGTCTGCACGCCCTCGACCGCGTCCTGCGCCTCCAGCGCCGCTTCCTCGGTCGCCGGCGACGGGGCCGGGGCATTATCGGACGACAGGCGCGGCGCCCCGAAATACGAGGCCAGCAGCTTGGCGGAAACAATCGCCACGGCGGTCGAACAGATCGTCGCAAACAACGTCGTCGGCACGATCCCCGCCGGGTCCGTCGATCCGGCAGCGGCGCGCAGCGCGATCACCCCGGTCGGCAACAACGTGATGGACGACGTATTGATCGCGAGGAACAGCGCCATGGCGTTGGTCGCCGTGCCTTTGGTCGGGTTCAATTCATCTAGCTGCTGCATGGCGCGAATGCCGAAGGGCGTCGCCGCGTTGCCGAGTCCCAGGGCATTGGCCGACATGTTGAGGATCATCGAGCCCATCGCCGGATGATCGGCCGGAACGTCCGGGAACAGGCGGATCAGCAAGGGCCGCAGGACCTTTGCGATAATGCGCAGCAGGCCGCCCTCCTCCGCCACTTTCATGAGGCCCAGGAACAGCGCCATCACCCCGACCAGTCCGATGGCCAACGTCACCGCCCCGCCGGCGGCGTCGATCATCGACTTGCCCAGCAAGGCCATGGGCGCTTCGCCCATGCCGTCCCAGGCGATCTGGCGGACCGCGCCGATGCCGAAGGCGACGCCGACGATGGCGAGGAAGATCGCGTTCACTTGGGCGCCTCGCCGTCCCGCCCCGGATCGGGAGCCACGGTCTCGGCGGCTCCGGCCGTTTCGCCTTCGTCTGTTTCCAGGATGGGATCGGCCCCCATCACGGCCGACTTGCGAAGAACCTCGCGGTGCAGGATGTAAAGCCCCGAAGCAATGATCACCACGCTGCCCGCCCAGGTCAGAACGTCGGGCAGGTCGCTCCATATCAAAAAGCCCAGGATCGCTGCGAAGAACAGGTTGCAGTAGCGGAACGGGGCGAGCAACGCCGCCTCGCCGTACTGAAACGCCTCGATCAGCAGGAAATGCGCGGAGGTCCAGATCAGGCTGGCCATGATGATCATCAGCCAATGTTCGCCGTCCAGTTTGACCCATTCATAGGGCGGCATGAACAGCCCCGTCAGGGCGGCCAGCACCATCATGGTCAACAGCATGGAATGCGTCGTCTCGCGGCCCGATGCCCCCCGGGTGATCAGGTCACGGATCGATTCCCCGACCGCCGCCAGCAGGATCATCACCGCCGCCCATTGAAAGGCGTCGCCCGCCGGACGGACGATGATCAACACCCCGATGAACCCGGCGACGACCGCCGACCAGCGCCGCCAGCCGACGCTTTCACCGATGAATATGGGCGCCATGGCGGTCAGCAGGATCGGGCTGGCGAACAGGATCGACGTCGCCGTCGCCAGCGGCAATTCGCCGATCCCGATCAGATAGGAAAAGGTCGCGACCGCCGCCATCAGGCCGCGGGCGATGTGCAGCCGCCATTTCTGCGGCATCAGGGCCTTGGCACCGCGCGTGCCCAAGGTCGCCATGACCAGCGCGAAACCGGCGATGATGCCGCGGATGAACATGATCTGACCGGGCGGCAATTCCTGGGCCAGATATTTCAGACCGGCATCGGAAATGGTCAGCAACGCCCCGCCGGCAACGGCCAGAGCGATGGCCCGGCCCGGTGCCGCCGAGCCCTTCATGGCGTCCATGATGGCCATCAGCCGCGCCCCGTCATGAGAAGGAAAGAATCGATGATCATGGCGCGGAAAGTCGCTCGGGATAATCGGAAAACAGGCTTTCGACGCCCCAGGCGTAAAGGCCGGCCGCCTGGGCCGGGTCGTTCACCGTATAGACCCGCAGCGCATAGCCCGCGTCGATCACGCCGCGCGCCTGGGCCTCGGTCAGGTGTTTGGCGCTGGCATGCAGACCGGTGGCGCCCAGGGCCTCGCACCGCGCCTGCCAATCCGCCGGGAATTCCCAGACCAGCAACGCGCGCGGAAATTCCGGCGCCTGATCGGCGGCGGCCCCCAGGGCCTTTTCGGAAAAACTGGAAATCAGCGGGGCCGGCAGGTTGGCCGGCCAGGATTCCTGCAAGGTCTTGGCAGTAATCACGCCCGTCGTCGCGTCCTGTCCTTCGGACGGTTTCAATTCGACATTGGCGCCCATCCCCGTCCGCCCCAGCAGGGCCAGAGCCTCGTGCAGCGAAGGAATCCGCTGGCCCTTGAACGTCGGGCCGAACCAGGATCCGGCATCCAGGCCGCGCAGGTCTTCCCAGCGACGGTCGGCGAGCCGGCCCGTCCCGTCCGTCGTGCGGTCCAGGGTTTCATCGTGGAACAGGACCGGCGTGCCTTCGGCGGTCAACATGACGTCGAATTCGACCCATTCGATCCCCAATTCGTGCGCCGCCCGCAGGCCCGACAGGGTATTTTCCGGTGCATGGCCGGCCGCCCCCCGGTGGCCGACGACCTTGGGCAGGGCGGCACTTGGCAAATGGCGGGTTTCAGCGGTCACGGATGAATCCTGTTCATGAAAATCGTTGTCTTTCTGCCGATGAGCGAGCAGGCTGCCAATACCTTTCTCGCATGAACGCAACTGAATAACAAAAGAGGATTGGGATGGACGACTCTCTAAAGGATCGGGCACTCCGCTTTCACGCCGAGCCCGTACCCGGCAAGCTCGAGATCACCCCCACCAAACCCCTGGCCACGCAAAGCGATCTGGCGCTCGCCTATTCGCCGGGTGTGGCCTTCGCCTGCCTGGAAATCAAGGACGACCCCGAGGCCGCCGCGACCCTGACGGGGCGCCAGAATCTGGTCGCCGTCGTCTCCAACGGCTCGGCCGTGCTGGGCCTGGGCAATATCGGCGGCCTGGCGTCCAAGCCGGTCATGGAAGGCAAGGCCGTCCTGTTCAAGAAGTTCGCCGGCATCAACGTCTTCGACATCGAATTGAACGAGACCGATCCGGACAAGCTGGCCGATATCATCGCCGCCATGGAGCCGACCTTCGGCGCGATCAATCTGGAAGACATCAAGTCGCCGGAATGCTTCATCCTGGAAGAAACGCTGAAGAAGCGCATGGGCATCCCCGTGTTCCACGACGATCAGCACGGCACCGCGATCGTCGTCTGTGCGGCGATCACCAACGGCCTGCGGGTCGTCGGCAAGGAAATGTCCAAGGTCAAGGTGGTGTCCACGGGCGGCGGGGCGGCGGGCATCGCCTGTCTGAACCTGATGGTGTCCATGGGCGTTAAACGCGAGAACATCACCCTGGTCGATCACCTGGGCGTCGTGTTCGAGGGCCGGACCGAGGAAATGACCGAACAGAAGGCGCAATACGCCGCCAAGACCAACGCGCGGACCCTGGCCGAGGCAATGGTCGATGCCGACGTTTTCCTGGGCCTGTCGGCGGCCGGCATCCTGAAAAAGGAAATGGTCGCGACCATGGCGGGACGGCCGTTGATCATGGCGCTGGCCAATCCGGACCCGGAAATCCTGCCCGAAGACGCCCGCGAAGCCAATCCGGACGCCGTCATCTGCACCGGCCGGTCGGACTATCCGAACCAGGTCAACAACGTGCTTTGCTTCCCGTTCATCTTCCGGGGCGCGCTCGATTGCGGCGCCACGACGATCAACGAGGAAATGAAACTGGCCGCCGTGCAGGCGATCGCCGACCTGACCATGGCAGAAAGCTCGGAAACCGTCGCCCGCACCTATTCGGGCGAGGACCTTCGGTTCGGCGCCGACTATCTGCTGCCGAAACCTTTCGACATGCGCCTGATCGTCCAGGTCGCGCCCGCCGTGGCGAAGGCGGCCATGGATTCCGGCGTCGCCAAGCATCCGATCGAAGATTTCGACGCCTACCGCGACGAGTTGGAACGCTTCGTCTTCCGCTCCGGCATGTTGATGAAGCCGATCTTCGACCGCGCCAAGCAGGACCCCAAGCGCCTGGTTATCGCCGAGGGCGAAAGCCACCGGGTGCTGCGCGCGACCCAGGTCCTATGCGACGAAGGCATCGCCAAGCCGATCCTGGTCGGCCGGCCCGACGTCATCGAAATGCGGATCGAGCGATTGGGCCTGCGCATTCAGCCGGAACGGGATTTCGAGATCTGCAACCCGGAGAACGATCCCCGGTACGAGGAATACTGGCGCAGCTACCACGCGGTGATGGAGCGCAAGGGTGTGTCGCCCGGCGCCGCCCGCCAGATCATGCGCACCAACAACACGGTGATCGCGTCGACCATGCTGAAACGCGGCGAGGCCGACGCCATGCTCTGCGGCGTCGTCGGGCGCTACGATTATCACCTGCGCTATCTGGTCGATATTATCGGTAAGGCGCCGGGGGTTCAGGACGTGTCGGCGTTGAGCGTCCTGTTGCTGCCCAAGGGCACGTTCTTCCTGGTCGATACCCAGGTCACCCATTCGCCCTGCGCCGAGGAACTGGCGGAAATGACCATGCTGAGCGCTGATTTCGTGCGCCGGTTCGGCGAAACGCCCAAGATCGCCCTGCTGTCCCATTCCAATTTCGGGGCCGACGACACCCCCGATGCGCAAAAGATGCGCGACGCCCTGAAGATCCTGCGCGACCGCGCGCCCGATCTGGAGGTCGAAGGCGAAATGCAGGCCGACGCCGCCATCGACGAAGAAGTCCGCAACCGCATCTTCCCCAATTCGAAGCTGAGCGGCATGGCGAACCTGCTGGTCTTCCCCAACCGGGAAGCCTCCAACAACGCCTTCAATCTTCTGAAATCCCTGGACAACGGCCTGCCCATCGGCCCGATCCTGATCGGCACGGACATGCCCGCCCATATCCTGACCAGCGCCGTGACCGCCCGCGGCATCGTCAATATGGCGGCCCTTGCCGTGGTCGACGCACAGGTTCGCGGCCGGCTGATCTGACCGCATTCAAGAGGCGGCGGCGCGTCAGCCCATCAAATGCAGGTGGCGCCGATTCTGATCGTCGCCGGACGGCGGTGGGGAGGCATGATCGTCCGGGTCGGCGTCCTCGGCCTTCTGATCCGCCAAGGGCAGGATGATGCGGACCATGGTCCCGCCTTCGGGCGTGCTTTCGATGGACATGTCACCACGTAGCGACGCGATGGAACTCTGCGCCACCGCCAGGCCGATGCCCGCCCCTTCGTGCGATCGGGTCAGACCACTGTCCATCTGATAGAACGGCTGGGTCGCCTGACGAAGGATATCCGGCGACATGCCGGAGCCCGTATCGGCAACGGCGACGATCAGGTTTTCCCGCGTCCGGCTGACGGTGACCTGAACCTGATCCCCGGCCTCGCAGAACTTCACCGCATTGTCGATCACCGGACGAACCGCCAGGCCCAGAACCTCCGGATCGATCAGGGTCCGCCCGAGGTCTTCCGAAAGACGCAGATCGAAGGCGATGTTCCGCGCCTCGGCGATGGTCGAGAACCGCAGGCAGAGCGAGCCGAAGAAGGCATGCAGATAGATCAAACGGGGGTTCAATGCCTCGGCGTTCGAGGTCTGGGCCAGGCAAAGCAAGCCGTCGACCAGTTCCAAGAGGCGCTGGCCGCTGTCACGGATATGCTGTGCATAGGTCCGGGTGACGTCATTGATGCCGTCGTTCCGGTACAGCATGACGTCGGCGAACCCGATGATGCCGTTGAGCGGCGTGCGCATTTCGTGGCTCATGTTGCCGAGAAACCGTTCCTGCGCCGCCATGGCGATCTGCGTCTGGCGCAGGGCCGTGCGCAATTCTTCCTGGCGGGCCTCGAAATTGACCGCGTGGCGGATACAGCGCGCCAGCAGGGTCGGGCGGATTTCATCCTTGGATAGGAAATCGAAGGCGCCGATGGCCAGGGCCTCGTCTTCCGCCGCGCGGGATTCATAGCCGGTCATCAGGATGAAGGGGGCATGGCTGCCGTCCAATTGGCAGTTGCGGATGAACTCGATCCCCGTCGTCGCGCCCAATCGGTAATCGACGAAAACAGTGGTGTAGTAGCGGTCGCGCAAGGCCTCGACCGCCGCTTCCGGATCGTCGAGACAGGTCAGTTCGTATTCTCCGCCCGGCAGGGCGAGCGCCAGGAAATCCGCGAAGATTTCATGAAAATCCGGGTCGTCGTCGACCAGCATGAATCTCGGATCGGCCCCGATCATGACGTGGCCTCCGGCAGAACCGAGACTTCCGACCAATAGGTACAGATATTCTGAACCTTTGTGACGAGATCGGTAAAGGAGAACGGTTTGATGACATAGGATTGCGCGCCCTGGCGATAGGTTTCCTCGACATCCTTTTCGCTGGTCGAAGTGGTGAAAACGATCACGGGGATATCGGACAGGCTCTCATCACTCTTGATCTGTCGCAAGGCCCCGTGGCCATCCAGGCGCGGCATATTGAGGTCGAGCAGGATCAAGTCCGGCCGAGGGGCATCGACTTCACCTTCAAAGGAGCCCGCGTGATGAAGGTAATCGAGCAGTTCCACACCGTCGTTAACGAACCGGAGGTCTTCATAGACACCTGCCGCCTTGAAAGCCATGGTGATCATCTCCTGGTCCTCGACATCGTCGTCGGCCACAAGAAACCGCCTAACGTCAGACTGCTTCCGCATGAAGCCTCCCCTCCTCTTCGACGGGCATTTCTTCCGGCCTCTCCGTGGCCGGGGGCAAATGAATGGTAAACTCGGCACCGCGATCCGGCACGCCGCGGGCAGTGATGGTCCCGCCATGCCGTTCGATGATCCGTTTGACGATCGATAGGCCGACGCCTGAACCTCCCCGCTCTCCCCGCCGGTGCAGGCGCACGAAGGGTTTGAAGATTTCGCCGGCATACTTTTCGTCAAAGCCGATGCCATTGTCGGTCACCGTGATGGTGACGCCATCGGGATCGGCGATACCCCGCACCGTGATATCGGGCGGATAACCGGCACGGGCGTACTTCTGGGCGTTCTCGAACAGGTTGGCGAACACTTGGGACAGCATCGACGGATCGCCGTCGATTTCGGAAAGCGGCGGGATAAATTCGATGGTGATCCGGCCGTCGACCGTATCCAGGTTTTCCTGGGCCAGGGCCGCGCAATCCTCAATCAACGCGTGCAGTTCGATGCGCCCCTTGTTCATGGGCCGCGACCCGCGCCGGGAATATTCCAGAAGGTCGCGGATCAATTGGCGCATCTGCCCGGCGGCACGGGCGATGCGGTCCAGGCGCGCGGTCAGATCGGGATCGTCGGCGGCGCCTTCGCGCAGGCCGATCAGGTCGATGTTCGATTGAATCTTGCGCAGCGGTTCCTGCAGGTCGTGCGAGGCGACATAGGCGAAGCGCTCCAATTCCTCGTTCGCGGTGGAAAGGCCGTCGGCATGGGTCAACAATTCCCGTTGCTGCGCCTCGATCCGGGCGGTCAACTGCCCGATCCGGTCCTCGACATTGCGGAAAGGCATGTTCTCGAACCCGCCTGGGGCGGGGGCGCCATCTTCATGAGTCGCGAACTTCGCCTCGATCCGCGCCAATCCATCCTGGGCGGCATGCAGCGCCTTAACCCGCAAGCGCATCGCCAGGAGCAGCCATCCCAGCGCCACCGCGAACAGCAGCATGGCACCGGCCTTCACCACGTCGAACTCCGCATGGTGGCGGCGGTCCTCGACCAATGCCTGCAGTTTTTCCTGCAAGGCGAGCCGTTCGCGGTAGATCGCTTCGAACAAGGCCTTCAAATCGGCGGCGGCCGGGCCGTCGTCGATTTTGACCGCACGATCGACTTCATCCGTGGGAATGCCGCTGGAGATCAGGCGGATGGCGAAATAGGCGTTGGAATGATAGAGATCCAACGTCTGGCGCAACTGCTCCGTATGCAATTTGAGGCCGGGGTTCAACGCCACCAGGTCGTCCAGCGCCGCCAGGGCCGATTCCAGGTTCTTCTGGGCAAGCCGCAGCTTGCCTTCGTCCCGGCGCAGGACGCCGTTCTTGAAATTATGGATGAAGCGGGTGTAGCCGATTTCGCGTTGGATTTTCGAGAACGCCGCCAGTTCGGACACGATGGCGGACTGGGCGGTATCGATATCCTTCAGCGCGCCTTCCTCGCGAAGGCTGTGGTAGGCGACATAGATCGCGGCAACGAACAGGCCAATGCCGAGAAGCATCAAAGCCAACAGTGTCCGTTCAATCGCGTTTCTGGTCTGAACCATCCACCTGGGACCTTATTCGTTTTCTTTGGCGCAGCCCGCCGGTCACCCGCCGGCTACGCTTCGGTCTCCTTCTCCCGTGTCCCAAGCACTCTCTCAATACATTAGATTTATGGGTCTGCTTTTGATCTGTATCAATTAGCCATAGGTTATAGGTGCCGCATGAAGGAGATATCGGGACGCAGGTTTTTTATCGCATAGCGTGCATTTGTTCCTTCTGAGATATGGGCTCAACCACTGATTGGGCATCGAAGAAGGTCTGGGCTAGGCATGGGCCGGTCAAAAGCCGCCCGAAGGCGGCGCGGCACTTACGTTCGCAGCCGCTGTGCGTCGAGAAATTCGCCGTACTTCAAATCGGCGCGGGCGATGTCGTGCAGAATATCGTGAAAGCAGATGCGCAGGTCCTGAAGGCTGGCGTAGCCCTGTTCCCGCATGGTCTCGATCAGATCGCGCACCCGCGACAGGCATTCCTGGTGGTGCTCGCGATGCCATTCCAGGCCGTGATAACCGAGTTCGGCCATTTGGTCTTCTTCGTATTTGAAATGCGACGTCAGGCGGGCGACGAATGCCGAAAACAAAGACTCGAATTCCCGCAACTCGCCATCGACCAGTTGATCGGCGCAATCGTTGATCACATCGACCAGGCTTTCATGCTGTGGGTCGATGTCGCGAAAGTGGATATGGAACGCCTGCGGCAATATGAACTGCCGCGCGCCCGAACCGTCTGTCATTTTGTCGTGTTCCCCAAGCTGGCAACGCAAATTCATCACGTCGTACCAATGCTGCCCTATTCAACCCCCCTTTCATTCGGACAACTTCTGCGAAAAATAGACCAATATGAACAAAAACGTTTAGTCAGATATTTATTGGTAACATATTGAATTAAATATGTATTTTACCGTAGCCTAATGCAACTGCTGCGGTCAATAAAAACCACCGGCGCAGCCCGGCCTTTGGCTGCCCGTCCTGATGCACAAACCGTTTCCGTTTGGGTTTAAGAGCCCTCGGCGGCGTTCAACACCTGGCCCAGCGCACCCTCGACTTCCTTCAAGGCATCGGAAAGGTCATCGACCATCGCCGGCACCTGACCGCCATCGGGTTCGGTCCGCAAGGCGTCGTTCAGGGCCGCCGCCGCGCGATAGACCCGCTCCGCATGGATATTGCCGCTGACGCCTTTCAAGGAATGCGCCGTGCGTTCGGCGGTCTCGACATCGCCCGCCTGCAATGCGTCGGCGATGGTCTTTCCATAGTCCATGTACTTGGCGTGGAAATCGCCCAGCAACCGGCACAGCAGGGCGTCGTTGTTGCGCACCATGGCCCGCGCGGCCGAGAGATCGAAGCCCGCGATGGCATCCGGCAGGGCCGCCATCACCTGCGCGCCTTTTTGCGCCGGGCGGTTCATGGCCGCCCCTCTGCGCGCGGTCACGGGATCGGCACAGGGCGGCGGCGCGGCACTCTCCCGGGCGCTGACCAGACCGGCGAGCACACTGATGACCCGCGCCGGATCGATGGGCTTCGTCAGGTGTTCGTCCATGCCGACGGCAAGGCATTTGTCCCGTTCGGCGGCCAGGGCGTGCGCCGTCATCGCGACGATCGGCAAATCCTTGAACCGGTCCTCGGCCCGAATGCGCCGGGTCGCTTCGTATCCGTCCATTTCGGGCATCTGCAGATCCATCAGAACGGCGTCGACTCCGCCATCCATGACCTTGTCGACGGCCTGAACGCCGTTTTCAGCCAGGTCGACCCGGACCCCCTCGGCGATCAGCATCTCGCGGGCGACCTGGCGGTTGATATCGTTGTCGTCGACCACCAAAATCCGCACGCTCGGCGGAAGGCTCAGTTCCCGGTCCCGGCGCGCGGCGGCTTTTTGCGCCCGGCCGAATTGCGCCGTGAACCAGAACGTGCTGCCCGATCCGGGCGCGCTGTCGACCCCGATCGAACCGCCCATCAATTGAACCAGGTTCTGCGAAATCGCCAACCCCAGGCCCGTCCCGCCGAACTTGCGGGTCGTCGAGATATCGGCCTGGGTGAACGGGCGGAACAGCTTGGCCCGTGCTTCGGCATCGATCCCGATGCCCGTGTCGGCCACGGTAACGCGCAGACGGACGTCCTCGTCATCGGATTCCGCCAAGGCGACGCGAACGTCGACCCGGCCTTTTGACGTGAACTTCAGGGCATTGGTCGTCAGATTGCTGAGAACCTGGCCAAGCCGCAGGGGGTCGCCGATCAGGTCGAGCGGCACGTCCGGCGCGACGTCGAAGCTCAGATCGATGGGCTTTTCCGCCAGGCGCACCCGCATCATCGCCTCGGTCGTCGACATGACCTCGTCAAGGCGGAACGGCAGGGCTTCGATCTCCAACTGCCCGGCTTCGACCTTGGAGAAATCGAGAATGTCGTCGACCAGAGCCAGCAAGGTCTTGGAGGCACCTGAGATATTGCTCAGATAATCCTGCTGTTTGTCGGAAAGCGCCGTGGTCAGGGTCAACTGCGTCAACCCGATCATGGCGTTCAGCGGCGTGCGGATTTCGTGGCTCATATTGGCGAGGAAGGCGCTTTTGGCCTCGCTCGCTTCTTCCGCCGCGCGGCGCGCCTTGTTGATTTCTTCCTCGGCCTGCTTGCGCTGGGTGATGTCGCGGATGATCCCGACAAAGAACCGGTCATGATCCGTGCGCACCTCGGACAGGGCCAATTCCAGAGGAAACGCCTCGCCCGACCGGCGCAGACCGGTCAATTCCTGCGCCCGCCCATCGGCGTCGGCGGGCCGATCGGCCAGGATCGCCTCGACAACGCCGCGCCCGTCATCGCCGTTGTCCGGCGCGGCCAGCAATTCATGAAGGCCGGCACCGACCAGATCGTCGGCGCGGTCGCCGAAAATCATCTCGGCCGCCGGGTTGACGGACTGAACGACCCCGTCGGCGGTGATCGTGATGATGCCGTCGACCACATTGTCGACGATGGCCTGGATGCGGGCTTCGCTTTCCGCCAGTTCGCGGGTCCGCTGTTCGACCCGCGCCTCCAATTCCCGGTTCAGTTTGACGACCTCGGCCTCCGCCGTCTTTCGCGCGGAGATATCCTGCACCAGGAGGATGTTATAGTGGGGCGTGCCGTCTGACCGCCGCACGCACATCGCGAAGATCACGGCGAACAGAATGCTGCCGTCCTTGCGGATGAAACGCTTTTCCATGGAATAGGTGTCGGAGCCTTGTTCCGCCATGGCCGTCTCGAACAACCGGATATTCGCCGCCACGTCCTCCGGATGCGTCAGGTCGACCCAGGTCAGGTCGGCCAATTCATCGCGGTCATAGCCCATCATGTCGCAGAACGTATCGTTGACGATGGTCCATTTCTTATCCGGCAGGGTATAGATGGCCGACCCGAAAAACGGGCTGTCGAAAAAGCGGCGAAACCGCCCCTTTCCGGTCAGATTTTGAATCTTCGCCGTCTCTGTCATTTTGACACCCAACTCACCTGGTTATTGCCGACGTAGCAATTTCCAAGCCAGTTTCGCGGAGGCGCGTGATCTCGCGCCTAGACCTTGAGCACGGAGAGGGATTCCTCGACCTCGCCCAACGCCACGGACAAATCTTCGACTTTTTCGAGAACCTGGCCATTCGCGGCGCCGGTGCGCAACGCGTCTTCGACCGTCCGCGCCGCGTCGAACACCCGTTTCGCGCGGATGTTGCCGCTGACGCCTTTCAGGGAGTGGGCTGTCCGCATCGCGGTGTCCGTGTCGCCGGCGTCCAGCGCCTCGATGATCCGGTCGTCATAGTCCATGTACTTGTCGTGAAAGTCCGACAGCAACCGCCCCAACAACACGTCGTTGTCCCGCAGCATCGCGCGCGCCTCTTCCAGATCGATCCCCGCAAGGGTCTCGGGCAGCCCTCCGGACGGTCCTGCAGCCTTTTCCATCGGCGCCGGGGCCACTGCTTGGGGCGCGGGCGCGGTCGGAGCAGACGCGGACGCCGTGGACGGCGCCTCCGCCTTGTCTGCCGTCGCGGTCCACCGCGTCAGGGTCTCGAACAGGACATCCGGATTGATCGGTTTCGCGACATGGTCGTTCATGCCCGCCTCCAGGCAATTGTCCCGTTCTTCATTCAAGGCATGGGCCGTCATGGCGATAACCGGCAGATCGGCGAACCGCGCGTCCTCGCGGATTTCGCGGGTCGCCTGAAAGCCGTCCAATTCCGGCATCTGCAAATCCATCAGCACCGCGTCGTAGTCGCCTTGCCGGACCATATCGACCGCCATGCGGCCGTTTTCTGCGATATCCACCGCGACCCCGGCGGCGGTCAACAGTTCGACGGCGACCTGTTGGTTGATCTCGTTGTCTTCGGCAAGCAGCACACGGACCCCGTCAAGTCCGCCCCTGTCCGCGGATGCCGCGGCAGCCCAATCGGGCGCGGTATCGTCGTCGGCATACAGGCTCGCGATCGTATCGAACAAAACCGATATATTGACCGGCTTGGTCAGGAATGCCGCCGCCCCCGCTTCCGACGCGACGCGGCGCACCTCATCCCGGCCCAGGGCCGTCAGAACGATCGACTTCGGCATTTGGGCCAAATCCTCCATGGCCCTGACGCGGCGGATCGTTTCGATCCCGTCCAGGCCGGGCATGGCCCAATCGATCAGCAACAGGGAATAGGGAGCGCCGCCACCCGGGCGGTTCGCCTTGCGCAGTTCCGCCAAGGCCGCCTCGCCCGACGCCACGGCCGTCACCTCGAACGCCATCGCCGTCAGCATTTCCTGGCAGACCATGCGCGCCGTTGCGTTGTCGTCGGCGACCAGAACCCGAAGGCCGCGCAGATCGGTGGCCCGACCGGCGGCAATCTCCGCTGCGGGGAGAAGTTCGCGCCCCAGGACCACCGTAAACCAGAAGGTGCTGCCCTGCCCCGGGGTGCTGCGGACGCCGATCTCGCCGCCCATCAATTCGGCCAGGTTCTTACAGATCGCCAGGCCCAACCCCGTCCCGCCATAACGGCGGGTCGTCGAGACGTCGGCCTGACTGAACGATTGAAACATGCGGGAAACCTGTTCCTCGGTCATGCCGATGCCGGTATCCGAAACCTCGAAGTACAGGCGGGCCTTGCCCTGGTCCGCGTCACGCAAGCGAACCTCGACCAGAATATCGCCCTGGTCCGTGAATTTGACCGCGTTGGTCAGCAGGTTGATCAAAACCTGACTGAGCCGCAGCGGGTCGCCACGCAGGTCGAGCGGCACTTCCTGATCGATGCGGAAGACCAGTTCGATGGGCTTGTCGCCGATCCGTTCGGTCACCACGGCCGTCAGGTCGTCCAGCACACGGTCGAGGCGGAAGGCGGTATCCTCGACGGTCAACTTGCCGGCCTCGATCTTCGAGAAATCCAGGATGTCGTTGATGATCCCCAACAGGGAATGCGACGATTTTTCGACCTTGGTCAGGTAATCGCGCTGCTGTTGCGACAAATCGGTCCGCAAGGCCAATCCGGTCAGGCCCACGATGGCGTTCAACGGCGTGCGGATTTCATGGCTCATATTGGCGAGGAAGGCGGATTTCGCCTCGTCGGCGGCCTGTATCCGGGCGTTGTCGGCGATCACCCGGCGAATGAACAGGTTGATCACCACGGTCACGAAGATCACGAAGGCGATCAAGATGCCGCCCAACGACAGAAACCCGATGGCAGCGGACATTTTCCGCTCGGCCGCAAGACCAATTTTCTGGCTACGCTCCTGTACCAACTGCTGCAATTTATTGAACGCGGCGATCGCCGGGATGTCGTCAACTTTGACGATCTCGTCGATAAAGGACGCCGACTTGCCACTTTGGTGCATCGCTTCCGCGACCTTCAACTGCATGAAATAAATATAGAAAACAGCTGCAATATCATCCAGGGCCTGTCGCTCTTCAGGCGTCGGCAAGGCGGTGCGCAAGTCACCCAGGAGCACGTCGATGGCGATGGAATCCGCCACGGCATTGCCGAGATACCGTTCCTCGCCCCGCAGGACGTAATTCTTGAAATGGTGGATGAACCCGCCATACCCGACTTCCTCGCGCAACTGGAACAGCTGGCTGTTGATCTGGGCGTAATTCTCGGTGAAGGCCTGCCATTGTGCATTGACGGCGCGAAAGCGTTCCGCCGCGGTATACCCGAAGGCCACAAGCGCCACGATCATCACGGCACCCGCGATATTGGCGACCCAGGCCCAAAGGTGCAGGTTGTGCGGCTTCATCGGTGGTTCGCCGTTCTCATTGTTCTCGCGGGGAGCAAAGAGGACCGTGAGGATACCTCAATTTCCACCCCGCGAGCATAGGCCGAAGGGCATAAATATGAAACCTATCCCCGGGCGCCGCACGGGCGGTCCGGCGGCTGCGAACCTCCTTTCCCGCCGGAACCAGGATCACTTTGTCACTGGTCATGAGGCGCCGGATTTTCTAAACCTATATTGTATACGATCTTACCCCCCGAAGACGGAGACGGACATTGGCTTGGCACGGTAAATTGCTGCGCGTGAACCTGACGAAGGGGACCTGTACCCCGGAAGCGCTGAACATGGACTGGGTGAAGCTCTACCTGGGTCAGCGCGGTCTCGGCACCAAATACCTGTTCGAGGAAATCGACCCCAAGGTCGATCCGCTGTCTCCCGACAACAAGCTGATCTTCGTCACCGGCCCGCTGACCGGCACCTGTGCGTCGACGGGCGGGCGCTATTCGGTGGTCACCAAGGGACCGTTGACGGGCACCGTCGCCTGTTCCAACTCGGGCGGGCAGTTCGGCGGCGAGTTGAAGCAGGCCGGATGGGACATGCTGATCGTCGAAGGCAAATCGCCGAAGCCGGTCTATCTGATGATCGTCGACGGCGAGGCCGAATTGATCGACGCCGACGGCTTCCTTTGGGGTGAAACGGTCTGGGACACGGAAGACCTGATCAAGCAGCGTCATCAGGACCCGCTGATCCGCATCGCGTCCATCGGCGGCGCGGGCGAAGGCCTGTCGCGTTATGCCTGCATCATGAACGACCGTGACCGCGCCGCCGGGCGTTCCGGCGTCGGCGCCGTCATGGGATCGAAACTGCTGAAGGCCGTCGCCGTGCGCGGCACCACGGGCGTCGCGGTGAACGACCCCAAACGGTTCCTGGAAGTCACCCGCGAGAAGCGCAAGATCCTGGACCCCAGCCCGGCGCGCGCCCGCTATTCGGGCCTGGGCACCATGGCCATGATGGACGTGACGCAGGCCCATGGATCGCTGCCGACCATGAACTGCCGCGACGTGCAGTTCGAACACGTCACCGATGTCAACGTGAAGGCCCAGCACACGGCGCGTAAGACCGACGGCGAGGTTCCCTATCAGGGCAACAAGGCTTGTTTTGCTTGTTCCATCGGCTGTGGCCGCATGGCCAAGATTGATCCCGACCATTTCTCGGTCAAGGGCAAGGCCCGGTATCAGACCGTGACCGGCGGCCTGGAATACGAAAGCGCCTATGCCGTGGGCCCGATGTGCGGCGTTCAGGATCTGGAGGCCGCGACCTATGCCTCCGCCCTCTGCAACGAACACGGCATGGACCCCATCTCCTTCGGCGCCACCGTCGCGGCGGCGATGGAACTGTTCGAGGAAGGCGCCATCACCCTGGACGACACCGAAGGCCACGATTTCTCGTTCGGCAATGCGGAAGCGCTCTGTTGGGCCGCCGAGGTCACGGGGCTCGCCCAGGGCTTCGGCAAGGACCTGGGCCTGGGGGCGCTGCGCCTTTGTCAAAAATACGGCCGCCCGGAATTCGCCATGGTCGTGAAGGGCCAGGAATTCCCCGGCTACGATCCGCGCGCGATGCAGGGCATGGCGTTGGGCTACGCGACGTCGAACCGCGGCGCCTGCCACCTGAAGGCCGCCCCCTTCCAGGACGATTTCCAGCGCGTCACACCGGACGGCAAGGCCAAGATCGTCAAGGATAGCCAGGATTACGTCGCGGCCATCGATTCCTCGGGTCTCTGCACCTTCACCAAGGCCGCCTGGCAGGCCCCCGACTACGCCGATCAGATCGACGCCGCCTGCGACGGCGACTGGTCGGTCGAACGGCTGTTGGAATTGGGCGAACGCATCTACAACCTGGAGCGTCTGTTCAACAATGCCGCCGGTTTCACCGCCGCCGACGACACCCTGCCGAAACGCATTCTGACCGAACCGGCCAAGGGTGGCGCCGGAAAGGGCCATGTCGCCGAATTGGACAAGATGCTGCCGGAATATTACGAGCTGCGTGGCTGGACCCCCGACGGCGAGCCGACGACCCAGACGCTGTCGCGCCTGGGGCTGGCGTGACCCGGATGCAACAGGAGCGGCCCCGCCGATGAAGGTGACGGTCAAGCTGATCGCCATGGAGCCGTATTCGCCCGCCGGTTTCGACGATGCCGGGGTCGGCCGCGTCGAGATTCCGGATGGCTCGAGCCTGGAAGACCTGGTCACGGCGCTGAAGCTGCCGGACGGCATCGGCGAGGCTTATATGACGCTCTTGAACGACGGCGCCGTGCCGATTTCGGGCCGGGGCGAAGTGCCCCTGAACCCGGACGACGAAGTTACCGTCTTTCCCGCCATCAAGGGCGGCTGAGGCTTTGCGCGCGCTGGTATCGGCCGTCATTGGGGCCGCGACGCTCACCCTCCTCACCGCCTGCGCCGAACCGGGCCCGGAAACCATGATCGCCAACCCGGCCTCGCGCAACTGCATCAAGCAGGGCGGTGTGTTGACCATGAAGAAACGGCCCGACGGCGGGGTCTACGGCGTCTGCCTGTTCGAAGACAACCGGCAATGCGAGGAATGGGCGCTGTTCCGCGGCGTCTGCCCCAAAGGCGGGCGCAAGATCACCGGCTACGCCACCCTGGCGGCGCGCTATTGCGCGATCACCGGCGGCACCTACGCCGTGACGGCCCAGCAATCCGGCGCGACGCCGGAACAGGGCACCTGCAGCGCGCCCAGCGGCAAGACCTGCGACGTTCACGAATTTTTTGCGGGCGGCTGCTGACGGGGTTCCGTCAATCGACTTCGTTGATCCAGACCTTGAAGCCCTGCAGCAGGTTCGGCCCGAAAGTCATGGTCATGGCGACGTCGGCGGCGTCGCGGCCCTGGGCGATCAGCACCCGGCCGATCCGGGGCGTGTTGTTGCGTGGATCGAATGTATGCCACTGGCCGCCCAGATAGGCCTCGAACCAGGCCGCGAAGTCGCCCTCCGGATGTGGTTCGGGCCGGCCGACTTCGCTGATATACCCGGTGCAATAGCGGGCCGGAATGTTCAGCGCACGGCAGAAGGCGACGCCCAGGTGGGCGAAATCCCGGCACACGCCGCGCTGTTCCTCATAGGCTTCCGAGGCCGTCCGCGTCGGCCGGGCGTCCAGATAGCCGAAGACGATGTGGTTATGCACGAAATCGCAAACGGCCTGGACCCGGGGCCAGCCCGGTTGGGTATGCCCGAACAGGGTCCAGGAGAGATCGAGCAGGCGGTCGCTGTCGCAGAAGCGGCTGGGCAGCAGATAAAGCAGCGCCTCCTCGGGCAGGTCCTCGACCTCGATATGCGCCGCATCGGGGCATACCGGGTCGGGCTCGCCATTGTCGCGGATAATGAAATCGGCGGAAATCGACGTGCGGCCCGGGGGCGCGACGAACCGCGTGCACCAATTGCCGAACCCGTCCCGATATCCGGACAGGGGGGCGGACGGATGGATCAGGATATGATCCGCCTCCTCCAGGTCCGAGACCCGTGAAAAATGGATGTTCAGGTTCAAGATGACGGGCGTCGGCTGGGGAAATTCATAGACCAGTTCGTAGCCGGCTCGTAGTCGCATCCCGTTCTCCACTGAGGCACGTGGAGGCCGCGTGACCGGCCGCCGCAACGTGTCGTTTTGGAAAGATGTCGCGCCTCATCGGCGAGCGCGCCGCTCGCATCACCCTACCCGGTTACGCGGGATATTTCCACGGCACCTCTCGACGCGGCGCCGATTGGCTTGAGCCTGCGGGCCGGCAGGCAAACGGCCCGGCGGGCATTCCCCCACCGGGCCGCTCTTTGCGAAAAATTGCGGTGGCGTCCGGCCGCCTAGTTGAGGCCCAGGATTTCCATCGCTTTCTTCAGGGTGTCGACGGACCCTTTGTGGTCTCCCGACTTATGCAGCGCCTCACCTTCGGCACGCAGCTTGGCGACTTGGGCCAACTGACCGGCCGAGAGTTTGGGTTGCTTGGCCAGGGCCGCGTCGATGGCTTTCATGTCCCGGGGACAATGAAACGCGAAGGCGGGCATGGCCGATCCGGCAAAGACGGCGGCGACGAAAGCGGCGGCGATAATCTTTTTCATCATAGGTCTCCCATTTCCGGTCGGGCGCCGGACCAGTCCGGCGCACTGCGGACGATATGAAAGGTGGGTACATTCCGCCCCGCCCGCAACCGGAATCAGGAAAATGTAATTTACAGAAGGTCGATCGGCGTCTTCAGGTAGGACACACCATTGCCTTCGGGCGGCGGCATCGCCCCGCCCCGCATGTTGACCTGCACCGACGGGATGATCAGGGCCGGCATGCTGAGTTGCGCGTCGCGGGTGGTGCGCATCTCGGCGAAGGCGTCGGCGTCGGCGCAATCCTTCAAATGGATGTTCTGGGCCTTCTGTTCCGCGACGGTGGTGTGCATCATCACGTCGCGCCCGCCCGGCATGTAATCGTGACAGAGATAGATGATGGTGTCGTCCGGCAGAGCCAGGATTTTCTGGATCGAGGCATACAGCTGATGCGCGTCACCGTTCGGAAAATCGCAACGCGCGGTCCCGAAATCGGGGGAGAACATCGTGTCGCCGATAAACGCCGCATTGCCGATGACATAGGTCGCGCAGGCGGGCGTATGGCCCGGCGTGAAAATCACCCGCGCCGTCAGGTCGCCGATCTTGAACTCCTCGCCGTCCTGGAACAGATGATCGAATTGCGAGCCGTCGGTGGCGAAGGCGTCTTCGGCGTTGAAGATCTTCTTGAAGGTCTCCTGCACCTTGTCGACGTTCGCGCCGATCCCCGTCTTGCCGCCCAGGCATTCCTTCACATAAGGAGCACCCGTCAGATGGTCCGCATGGACATGGGTTTCCAGCACCCATTCGACGACGCCGCTGCCCTGCCCGATCTGGTTGATCACGGCCTCGGCGCTTTCCTTATAAGTCCGCCCCGATGCCGCGTCGTAATCCAGCACCGGATCGATGATCGCGGTCGCACCCGTCTCGGGGCAGGTAACGATATGGGTGATCGTGAACGTACGTTCGTCGAAGAAGGAGGTGACCTTCGGATTCAATGCCATGGCGATGCGGTTTCCTGCCCGTTTATTTCCCACGTTCCGGGTGTATTTAACAGGAAACCTGAAGGCGGGGAAAGCCCGGAGCAGGACCCGTCGCCTCAGGGCACAATGGCGGCGCGCAGAACCGATCGGTCGGCGGCACGGGCGAAGGCTTCGTCCAGTTGATCCAGGGAAAATTTGGAATCGACCAGTTCCTTGAACGGAAACCGGTCGCGGTTCGCCATGACGAAATCCAGGGCCTGCACCAGGTGCCGGGGATGGTAGTTGTGCACGCCCTTCATGACGATCCAGCGGCGGAGAATTTCGTTGCCGTCGACCGTGAACATGGCGTTGGGATTGACCAGGCCGCCCAGGATGTAGCGCCCGCCGACCCGCAGCATCTTCAGCCCCGCCGGCACGACCGCCGGTAATCCGCAGACCTCGAGCACCGCATCGGCGCCGTCGGGCGTGCATTCGGCGCGCACGGCGGCGACCAATTCGGCATCGTCCATCTTGCTCACGTCGAAGGTCACGTCGGCGCCGAATTTCCGGGCCAGTTCCAAGCGGTCCGCGACCGCGTCCAGGCCGACGACCTTGCGCGCGCCCCGCGCCTTGGCGATGGCGCAGCCGTAAAGCCCCAACAGGCCCAGGCCCTGGACGACGACCGTGTCACCGACGTCGATCTCCGCCGCCTCGGTCACCGAGACCATGGTCGCGGCACCGCAGTTCAGCGGCGTCGCTTCCTCGTCGGAAATCTCGTCCGGCAGCTTGAGAATCCCGGTGCCCGGCAGGATGTAGCAATAATCGGCGAAGCCGCCCAGGAAGTGCGGATCGTCCTCGACCAGGTCATGGCCGTATTTGCGCAGGCCCGCGGCCTTCTGCGGCATGTCGTGGATGTCGGCGTAATAGGATTCGCCGTCGTGAAAGAATTCGGTCCAGGTCACCCGGTCGCCGACGGCCAGCCGGTCGCCGCGCATGTCCAATTCCCGGTCCGCGCCCAGTTGTTCGATGATGCCGACGATTTCGTGACCCAGGATGCCCGGGCACGGATTGGGCCGGTGGCCCTGGTAGGAATGGATGTCCGAGCGGCAGATGGTCGACATGGTGATACGGACCAGGACCTCGTTCGGATGGACGTCGCGCACGGGATACTCGCGGACGGCGAAGGGTTCGTTCGGCGCGTCGTAGACGACGGCCCGACCTTTTTTTGTCATTTCTTTTCTCCGTTTTTTCGGACGGCGCCGGTCGCTTCGCGGCGGCACGGTTGATTGGCGGTTGCCGGGGGCACGGTTGGCCTCATTTCATCTTCATCACGGCGTTGCGGGCCCAGGCCGACAGGATTTCGGAAATCAGCACCAGGACGATGATCGACAGGATGATCGCCGCGACCCGTTCGGTTTCGATCTGCATGACGTTGCGTTTCAGGTACCAGCCCATGCCGCCGGCGCCGAAGAAACCGACCACCGTGGCCGCGCGAAAGGCGACGTCCCAGGTGTAGATGGCGATCCCGGTGAAGGCGACGCGGACCTGCGGGAACACGCCGAAGACCATGACCTGGAACAGGTTGGCGCCGGTCGCCCGCATGGCCTCGACCGGGCCCATGTCGATGGCCTCGATTTCTTCCGCGAACAACTTGGCGGCGAACCCGACGCTGAACAGGGTCAGGGCGAGAACCCCCGGCAGCATGCCGAACCCAAGGATCGAGACGAACAGGATGGTCCAGATGGTTTCATGCACGGCCCGGCAGGACATCGAAAACGTACGCGCCACCGGATAAACCAGGCGCCGGGACGGCGTCATGTTGTAGGCCGCGAACCAAGCCAGCGGCACGGTAATCAGCAGGCCGAACAAGGCCCCCAGATAAGCCATCTGGATCGTTTCGATGACATAGCCCAGGTAATCCCGGTCCATGATGTAGTCGATATCCGCCGGATAGTAGCGATCGGCCAGGACCTCGCCCATGCGCCCGAACATGCCGAACAGGCGTTCCAACGGGATGTTCAGGTACTCGATGCTGAACACCACCACCGAGAAGACGATGATCCAGACGAGATAACTGATCAGGCATTCCGGTCCTTTGCATCGCGACCACCTTTTCGGGATCGTCTCGACGGGGCCGGAGCCATGGGGAGCATGTGTCGTTTGCGTCGTCATCGCGGCCTCCTAGATCATGCGGCGGCGAACGGCGTGGGAAACCGCCTCGCCCAGGAAGATGATGACCAGGATCGCCAGGATCACCGAGGTCACGCCGTGGAAGTTGAAGGTGTTGAGCTGGCGGAAGAACACGAGCCCGAGCCCCCCCGCCCCGACCAGGCCGAGGACCGCCGAGCGGCGGATGTTGATCTCCCATTCGAAGATCACGATGCCGATCACCTGCGGCAGGACCTGGGGCATGATCGCATAGAGCATGACCTGGAAACTGTTGGCGCCGGCGGCACGCATGGCCTCGACCGGTCCGGGGTCGATATCCTCGATCGCTTCGGCCGACATCTTGGCGATGAAACCGATGGAGCGCATGGCGATGGCGAAGACCCCCGCCATGGCGCCCAGACCGAACACGGCGACGAAGAACAGGGCCCAGACGATTTCGTGGACCGAGCGGCTGAGCGTCATCATCAGACGCGCGATGGGATAGGTCACGGGTTTGAACGGGGTGATGTTCATTGCCCCGAACCAGGTCGCCGGAACGCAAAGGATCACCCCCAGCGCCGTGCCCAGGCAGGCGATCAACAGGGTTTCCAGCGTCGGCCCCAGAAGGTCCGGGATCAGGCCCCAATCGACGCCGGCGAACTGGCCGGCGGATTCCAGAACCTCGCCCAGGCTGCCGATGCGTTCCCAATCCGTGTCCTGAACCACCGTGACGTCGATGCTCCAGATCACCAGGGCGAACAGAACCGCGGCGCTGAAGCCCCAGTTGCGCTGGCGCTTCGTCCGCTTGGCCAGGATTTGATCGGTGCGCTGGTCCATCAGATGCAATCCGCTCGTGCTGTCCATGGCCGCCTCACAGAACTTCCATGGCGTAGATCTCGTCGAGCTTCGCCTCGTTCATGTCGGCGGTCGGGCCGGCGAACATGGTCACGCCGTCCTGCAGGCCGATCATCTTGTTGCAGAACTCCATGGCCAATTTGACGTCATGGATGTTGCACAGGCAGGGCACGTTGAGTTCCTCCGCCATCTCCTTGATCAGGGCCATGATCTCGCGCGAAATCTTGGGATCGAGAGCCGAGGTCGGCTCGTCCAGCAGCATCAGTTTCGGGTCCTGCATCAAGGCGCGGGCGATGCCGACACGCTGGCGCTGACCGCCGGAAAGCTCGTCGGCGCGCTTATCGACATGATCGGAAAGCCCGACCCGGTCCAACAGGTGCAGGGCATGGTCGATATCCTTGCGCGGGAACATGCGAAACAGGGTCCGCAGGTTGCCCGTATAGCCAAGGCGGCCGGACAGCAAGTTGTCCATGACGCTCATGCGGTCGATCAGGTTGAATTCCTGAAAGATCATGCCGATGTCGCGGCGGACCAGACGCAGGTCGCGGCTGGACAAAGTCGTGACCTCGCGGCCGTTGAACTTGACGGTGCCCGAGGTCGGGTCGACCAGGCGGTTGATGCAGCGGATCAGGGTGGATTTCCCGGCCCCGCTGGGCCCGATGATGGCGAAGAAATCGTCGCCTTCCACATCGAACGAAATTCCCTTGAGGATTTCCGGGCCACGCGCGCTGTAGCGCGCATGCAGGTCCCTAACTTCCAAGACGGCCATGGTGTGTCATCCAGGTCTGATTGTTCGGTCAAAATGTCTTACGCGTTCGAAAGAATGCGGCGGCCGGAACCGACAGGGAGTAACCGGCAGTCACCGGCCGCCGCGGGGTAGGAGATCACCCCTTCTTCTTGCGGGCGTCCTTGGCGGCCTTCAGGTCGCGGATGATGTCGTAATCGGCGGACGACATCGGCACGAACTTGTTGGACTTCACGTTCGCCAGGAACTTCTTGGCGCCGGCTTCCTTATGCAGGCCAAGGAAGGTCTCGCGGATGTTCTTCTTGATGTCCTCGCAAAGCGGCTTGCGATAGACGAACGGGTCTTGCGGGATCGGCTTGGATTCCCAAAGGATGTTCACGTCCTCCAGCTTGATCTCGCCCTTGTTGACCACGTTGTCGAAGCGGTGGGTCGCGACGAAGGCGGCGTCGACCTTGCCCTTGCCGACGGCGACGGCGGAGAGTTCATGGCTGCCGGTATAGGCGACCTTGCCGAAGAACTTGTCGATATCCATGCCGACGACCTTGGAGAACACGACGCGCGGCATCAGGTTGCCCGAGGTGCTGCCCGGATCGGTCAGGCCGACGGTGGCGCCCTTCAGGCTGTCGATGGTCGTGAACTTGGTGCCCTTCTTGGAGATCAGGGCCGCCTTGTAGCCGGGTCCTTCTTCCTGCATATGCCCCTTCTTCTTGGCATAGGTGGCGAAGACCTCGACGTTCGGGTCCTTGCTGTTGGCGATCACGTAGGTGTAGGGGCCCAGCACGGCGACATCGACGAACTTGCTGAGCAAGCCTTCGACCACCGAGGCATAGGACGTCGGCATGAAGAACTGGATCTTCTTGCCGGTCATCTTGGCGAGCCGATCGGTCACCGGCTTGTAAAGCTGGAGTTCCGCGACCGTTTCCTCGGTCGGAATGATGGCGAAGGTCAGTTCATCCGGATTTTCGCATTCCGCCGCCTTGGCCTGGGATAGACCCGAAACCGTGACGGCCGCGCTCAGGGCCAGGGCCGAGAGCAGGCTTCCGGCGCGCCGCGCGAGCGGCCCCCGGACCTGTTGGTCGATGTGCATTGGATGTCTCCTTTTGACGTGTTGCACTCCCGTGTCCGGCGTGCCGCGACGATCGCGCCGCGCCGGACGTCCCCGCATGGAAAGCGGTGTGTTGTTTTTTTCTGGGGTCGGGCGCCGGGATGAAACGGCTGCTCTGCGAACGTGCGCATCATATCCCGTTTCTGCATGTCGGCCCCCTTGCCTGGATTGCCGATCTTTTGGCGATCGGTCCATGGCATGATCGGGAAAGCAAACCTATTGGGCAAATTCAAATATCGTATATAATCCATTTAGAAAAACGATGATATTTACACAGCTCAGATCCTTCCACGCCGTCGCCACGGAGAACGGCTTCACCGCCGCCTCGAAGGTGCTGCACGTGGGCCAGCCGACGCTGACCAGTCAGGTCCGCGCCCTGGAAGACATGTTCAAGGTGGAGCTGTTTCACCGCCGCGGCCGGGAAATCGAATTGACCGAGGCCGGCGAGGCGCTCCTTGCCGTGACCCGCCGGATCATGGATTTGGAAGGACAGGCGCAGGACCTGTTGAACGCCTTCGGCGGCTTCCATACCGGCACGCTTCACGTCGGCGCCGTCGGCCCTTATCACGCGACGGAGATGCTTAGCGCCTTCAACGAGGCCTATCCGGGAATCAGGCTGGCGGTCACGGTGGGGAACTCCAGCGAGATGGTCGGCCGCCTTCTGGATTACTCGGCCGATGTCGCCGTTCTGGCGCATGTGGAAGACGATCCGCGAATTTTCGCCATGCCCTACAGCCGCCACGACGTCGTCGTCTTCGCCCACAAATCCCACCCCCTGGCGAAGCGCAAAAGCATCCGCATCGAGGAACTGGACGGGGAGCGCATGGTCCTGCGCGAAAGCGGTTCGACGACCCGCCGCGCGCTGGAGGCGGCGCTCGACAAACACGGCGTCACCGTCGATCCGGTCATGGAAATCGGCAGCCGCGAAGCGGTCTGGCTGGCCGTCGCCCGGGGCATCGGGGTTGGCGTCGTCTCCGACATCGAATTCATCCCGCGCCCGGATCTGCGCACGATCGCCATCGAAAACGCCGACATCCATACGACGGCGCATGTGAACTGCCTGATGGAACGGCGGGAATCGCGGATGATCAGCGCCTTCTTCGAGGTCGCCGCCGAGACCCGCAAACTGCGCCAGACGGAACCGGCCTGACCCGCTTGACCAGGTTGGCCTAGGCCTTCCAGATGCGATGCAGGGTAACGTGCTCGCCCAGGCCGTCGGGAATCGCCTCGATCCCCAGGCCGGGGCCGTCCGGCAGGTGGAATTGACCGTCGGCAATGCGCTCGCCGGTCACGCCTTCGCGCAGCGGATTGGGGTTATTGTCGACCTCCAACAGACCGGGACCGCCGACGGCGGCCAACAGGTTGGCGGAGGCCAGCAGCCCGACCCCACCCCCCAGGTAGTGCGGGCAGTAGGTCACGCCGCCCGCCAGGATCGCCCGCGCCACGGGCAGGCACCCCGTAACGCCGCCCCATTTCGCCATGTCCGGCTGCATGTAGGAAAGCGACTTGGCGGCGATGGCCGCGTCGAAATCGAGCGCACCGGTGAAATTCTCGCCCGCCGCCAAGGGGACCCCGCCGTCTTTCGCCAGACGCGCCCAATCGGCCGCCGGGGCGTCGGCCCGCAGGGGCTCTTCCAACCAGCCCAGGCCATACGCCTGCGCGCCTTTCGCGAAGGTCAGGGCGTCGTCCAGGCCCCAGGCCTGATTGGCGTCGGTGAACAGGCGTTCCTCCGCGCCCAGGCTTTTACGCAGACCGGCGATCCCCGCCAGGTCCGCCGCCATGTCGAAGCCGACCTTGACCTTGAAGTTGCGGAACCCGGCGGCGCGGGCTTCCGGCACCGCTTCGTGGGCGATGGCGATATGGATGCCGCTGGAATAGGCGGGCACGGCATCCACGGCCCCCTCAGCGATGAAATGGCGCAGCGGCTTGCCCGCCTGGCGCGCCGCCAGATCCCAAAGGGCGATGTCGATCCCGGCGATGGCCTGGGAATAGGGCCCGGGTTCGCCCGTCTGTAGGACGCGGACGCGGGTCTTGTCCCACAGATGACCGAAGGCGTCCGCCGGGGCGTCGAACGCGCGGCCCGTCAGCATCGGCGCCAGTTCATCGATCGCCATGACGACCCGGTGTTCCGCCCCGCAGGCCGGGAAGTTGCACCAGATTTCGCCGTAACCGAAGCTGCCGTCCTCGGCCTCGGCCCGGACGAAGACCGCCGGGCGGTCACGCATGATGCCGAACGAGGTTTCGACGGGCCGTTCGATGGCGACGCGCAGGGACCAGGCGTCGAGACGGCGCAGGCGGAGGCCGCCGCCCGGGAATGCGGGCATGGACCCGGTGTCAGGTTCCGTCACGGCGGACCTCCTCCAGTTTCTTCGGTGATCAGAGACGGTCGGTCGGTCAGACCGCCGCCGCCATCAGGTCGGCGACGCCTTCGGCATCGTCCAGGCCGAGCACCAGTTCCTCGATCCGCTTGGCCTTTTCGGCGCCCACCACCGGTTCGGCCAGGCGGTCGAACTTGGTGGTCAGACGTTTTTCCTGGGCTTCCAGGTCGTCCGCCGGGATGCCGACGTCGAAGAACTGCACCAGCGAGGTGCCGTCCTTAAGGTCGACGACGATCTCGGCCGCGTGGCGGCTGGAATGGACCTTGTCTTCGACCTCGACCATGCGGCGCATCTCCATCAGGTCGGGGCGGTTGGCCGTTTCGGCGGTGTAGATGCCGTCGTCGCCGGTATCGATGCCGTTCAGCGCCATGGCGATGCAATGGCGGATCGAGAACTTGATCTGCAGGCCGGTTTCCGGTTCCGGAATGTCGCAGACCTTACGGTGACCGGCGTCGACGAGGGTGCGCACCCGCGCGACGTCCCCGGCGGAGAAGCCGTGCTGCGATTGCAGGACGCGGACCGCCTCGATCGACGAGTGGGTCAGGTAACAGGCGGCATGATACTTGAACAGGTTCTGTTCCACCGCATAGGGCGCATTGCCGCCGGGCCGGAATTCCAGCGGCGTGAAATCCATCGACTGGGTCGCGGCGAAGCCCTGCGGGCATTCGATGGAATCCGGGCGGCTGGTGAAACCGCGGGCGGCCAGGCGCGCGGCCAGCATGCCGTTCATGGCAGCCTTGCCGGCGTGCAGCGGCTTGCACATCGTCCCGAACATGGACTTGAGGCCCGCCGCCTGGGTCGCGGCGATGCCCAGCGCCATGGCGGTCTGGTCGGCGTTCAGGCCCAGCAGACGGGCGCAACCGGCGGCGGCACCGAAGGTGCCGACGGTCGCCGTGGCGTGCCAGCCGTGGTCGTAGTGGCTCATGCCCATGGACTCGCCGATCTGGCATTCGGCTTCGTAGCCGACGATGAAGGCGTCGACGACGTCACGGCCCGACAGGCCCTTCTGTTCGGCCAAGGCCAGGACGGCGGGCACCACGGGCACGGTCGGATGGCCGTGCAGACGCTTGTTGACGTCGTCGTAATCCAGCGTGTGCGAGGCGGAACCGTTGACCAGGGCAGCGAAGGCCGGGGTCAGTTTCTCGCTGCGCCCAACCAGGCGCGCGGCCCCTTCTTCACCGCCGTCCGTGGCGTCGGCGACCAGGATATCGACCAGTTCGTCCTGCGCGCCCGCCAGGGTCACACCGAACCAATCGAGGATCGCGTGCTTGGCCCAGCGGCGCGGGCGGTCGGTGAAATCGGCGCTGGACGCACCGGCGATCCATTCGGCCAGGTCGCGGGTCGGGGTTTCGGTTTGGCCGCGCTCGGCGGTTTGATGAGTATCGGGCATGGTGTCCTCCTGCGGATGGTAACTTTTGTCGTTGTTGTTTTTGGGTTGGGGCAATCGTCGGCCGTTACATGGCCTCCGTCAATGAATCGGATATGCGCCGCGCCGTATCGACGGCCAGCGGCACCAGCTTTTCGTGGACGCTTTCCAAATTCCAATGGGGTGCGTAGCCCGGGATGTGAACCGCCGCGACGGCCTGTCCGTCCAGGCGCAGCACCGGCGCCGCCGTCGAGACGTTATGGGCCTGAGACTGGCGGTCGGATACGTGATAGCCGAGGCGCCGGGCCTCGGCCATTTGCGCCTTCAGGGCGGGAATCTCGGTGACGGTCTGCTCGGTGATCTTGCGCAGGTCCGAGGCCGCGAGCACGGCGTCGGCTTCGTCCTCGGGCATATTGGCGAGGATCACCGTGCCGGGCGCCGTGCAGAACGCCGGAACCCGGCGGCCCGCCAACATGGTGCCGTAGCTCGCCTTGGCCTGCGGGATGCGGACCGTATAGATCGCATCCGTGCCGGCGAGTTCGCATAGATTGACCGTGGTGTCGTAAACCTTCGACGCCTCGATCAGGATCGGCATGGCGATCTGCGCCAGGCGGTGCGAAACCATATAGGTGTAATAGAAATCGATCAGCGCGATGCCCGGACGGTACCGGCGCGTCTGCGGGTCTTTCTCAAGATAGCCGAGCGTCACCAGGGTTTCCGAGAACCGCTGCGCCGCGCTTTTATCCAATCCCGACAGTTTGCAGATTTCCGTCAGGCCCAGGTCGCGTTGACGCAAATCGGTCTGGCCCCGGCGAAACGCCTTGAGCACCTGAAAGCATTTCCCCACCGAAGCGACGAACGGCTTGCCGCGCCGGTCTTCGGCGACATCGGGGCCGATATCGGAAAGGGTATCGTCGTCGGTCAAATCGAGCATGGGCGGCGCTTGACAGTCTCGTTTCGTTGAGATGTAATTCTACAATCAGAAACTTTGTATCACAATGCGATACTTTGTTCAACGATGATACGGCGCTAACGACATGCAAATGACACAGCGCAATCGACGCCGGTCCGAAATGTTGTAGAACCGAGGACCGCAACAACAAACGTAGGATGCCCCGGCGGAAGGGTCCGCCGGTCAAAGCATCCCAGGAGGACATCTTGGAAGAATCCAACGCCGCAGCCTGGCAAAGCCTGGCCGGTATTCGCGTGGTCGAATTGGGGTCGAGCGTCGCCGCCCCGTATTCAACTTGGATCATGGGCGCCATGGGCGCCGAGGTTGTGAAGGTCGAGCGCCCCGGTCCCGGGGACGATTGCCGCTACTGGGGAAAGATGTTCCCCGACGGGATCGGCTCCTACTTCCACGCGCTGAACCGCGATAAGCAATCGGTCACCGTCGACATGAGCGACGAAGCCGAACGGGAATGGCTGCGCAATTATCTGATGACCGAAGCCGATGTCGTTATTCAGAACATGCGCCCGGGCCTGGTCAAGAAATACGGCCTGGACGCGGAGACGATCCGCGCCGCCAATCCGAAACTCATCTATTGCAACCTGGGGGCCTTCGGCAACGTCGGGCCGCTTCAGGACAAGCCGGGCTACGATCCGCTGATGCAGGCCTACGGCGGCCTGATGACCATCACCGGCGAGCCGGGCCGCCCGCCGATCCGCGTCGGAACCTCCATCATCGATATGGGCACCGGCATGTGGTGCGTGATCGGCATCCTGGGCGCGCTGAAGCGCCGGGCCGACACGGGCGAAGGCTGCACGGTCGATGCCTCGTTGTATGAAACGGCCGTGGCCTGGATGAACAACGCGGTCGCCTCGGCCGCCGTCGACCCGGCCAACCCGCAGCGCGAAGGTTCGGGAGCCCGCGGCATGGCGCCCTATCAGGCCTACGAATGTTCCGACGGCTATCTGATCATCGCGGCCCCCAACGACCGGCTGTTCGAGCGCCTGTCGCAAGTTCTCGGCCATCCGGAATGGCCGGAAGACCCCCGCTTCGGCAGCAATCAGGACCGCTACACCAACCTGGCCGAACTGAACGAGTTGATCGAGCCGGAAGTCAAGAAACGGACCCGCGCCGAATGGCAGCAGGCCCTGGACGACGTCGGCATTCCGTCGGCGCCGGTGCAGCAGACGCTGGAAATGATGGCGGACCCGCAGACCCAGGCACTGGGCATCCTGCAGCGCTCGCTCGACGGGGGTGAGCCCATGGTCGGCCTGCCGCTGTCGTTCGACGGCACACGCCCGCCGCCCCGCAAATCCGCGCCGCAGGTGGGCCAGCACAACGAAACGGTCAAGGGTTCCGCCCCGGCCGCAAAAAAAGAAGGGACGAACAACTGATGCGTATGGATTACGAAACCTATTCCCTGGAACGGGTCGGCGACGGCGGGCATGTCCTGGTCGTCATGATGGACCGCCCCGAGGTCCGCAACGCCAAGAACACCAAGATGGGCCTGGAACAGATCGAAATCTTCGAAAGCCTCTATCGCGACACCGAGGACGTGCGCGTGGTGATCTACACCGGGCGCGGCGACAAGGCGTTCTGCGCCGGTGGCGATCTCAAGGAACGCAACGGCATGACCAACCATGAATGGCAGGTCCAGCACCGCATCTTCGAACAGGGTGTGATGGCCATGCGCAGCTGCCCGGTGCCGGTGATCGGCGCCGTCAACGGGGCGGCCTACGGCGGTGGTTGCGAGACGGCGCTGACCTGCGATTTCGTCTACGCCGCCAGCCATGCGAAATTCGCCCTGACCGAGGTCACGCTGGGCATCATGCCGGGCGCCATGGGCACCATCAACATGCCCAACGCCGTCGGCGAACGCCGGGCCAAGGAAATCGTCATGACGGGCCTGCCCTTCACGGCGGAACAGGCCTGCGACTGGGGCCTGGTCAACAAGGTCTGCGAGCCGGAGAAGCTGATGGAGGAAACCATCGCGACGGCCAACCGCATCGCGGGCAACGCGCCGCTGTCGATCCGCGCCGCCAAGCGATCGACCACGATCGCCACCCAGGTCGACCGGATGTCCGGCTATCAGTTCGAATTGCAGGCCTACAACCGCCTGGTCGGCACCGACGACCGGATGGAAGGCGTGCTGGCGTTCAACGAAAAGCGCAAGGCGCAGTTCAAGGGCTCCTGAGCCCCCCAAAATCTGGAATAGGAGACCAAGATGACCAAAGATATCGACGTCCTGATCAGCGAGGTCGGCCCCCGCGACGGCCTGCAGAGCATCGAGACCGTCTTCTCCACCGAAGGCAAGATGGAATGGATCCGCCGCGAGGCCGCCGCCGGCGTGCCGCAGATGCAGGTCGGCTCCTTCGTCAACCCGAAGTTGCTGCCGCAGATGGCGGATTCGGCGGAAATCGTCGCCCAGTCGATCCTGATCGATGACCTGATCGTCTCGGCCCTGGTGCCGAACCTGCGCGGCGCCGTCGACGGCCTGGCCGCCGGCGCCCACCAGATCGGCGTCGTCATGTCCGTTTCGGAAGAGCACAACAAGGCGAACATCCGCCGCACCGTGCAGGAATCCCTCGACGGCTTCGCCGAGATCGTGAAGTACCGGGACGAGCATCCCGAATACAAGGATCAGGTCATTTCCGGCGGCATGGCGACCTCGTTCGGCTGCACCATTTCCGGCCCGGTGCCGATCAAGGACGTGATGAAGGTCGCCGAAGGCCTGATGGAACGCGGCGCCCAGCGCCTGAACGTCGCCGATACGGTCGGCTACGCCAACCCGAAGCAGGTCCGCGATCTGTTCACCGAGCTTTACCGCACGGTCGGCAAGGACGTGCCCGTGGGCGCGCACTTCCACGACACCCGCGGCCTGGGTCTCGCCAACGTCTTCGCGGCGCTGGACGCCGGGGTTCGGGAATTCGATTCCTGCCTGGGCGGCCTCGGCGGCTGCCCCTACGCGCCGGGGGCGTCGGGCAACATCGTGACCGAGGACCTGGTCTTCATGCTGGAGGCCCAGGGCATGAAAACGGGCGTTGATCTCGACGGCCTGCTGGAGGCCCGCGAGATCATGGAACGCCAGCTCAAGGGCGAACCCGTCCACGGCACCTACATCAACGCCGGCCCGCCCAAGGGCTTTCATCCCGCCTCGGCGGCCGCCTGACCATCACCTATGAGCGGGGGCATCAACGCCCCCGCCGCACAAAAAACCGACCAGGAGACACCACCCCAAATGTCCGACGCCGAATTGAGCATCCCGCTGGAGGTCGATTATCCGGAAATCCGTGAGCAGGTCGAAAAGGTCTGCGCCGACTTTCCGGGCGAATACTGGCGCAAGCTGGAAGACCAGCCGCCCTCCGGCAGCTATCCCACCGAATTCATCGAGGCTTTGACCGAAGGCGGCTTTCTCGCCGCCCTGATCCCCGAAGAATACGGCGGCGCCGGCCTGCCCGTGCGCGGCGGGGCGGTGATCCTGGAAACCATCAACGCCTGCGGCTGTTCGGCCTCGCCGGGTCACGCCCAGATGTACACCATGGGCACGATCCTGCGGCATGGCTCGAAAGAGCAGAAAGACTACTACCTGCCCAAGATCGCGTCGGGCGAACTGCGCCTGCAGGCCTTTGGCGTGACCGAGCCGACGACCGGTTCCGACACCACGCAGCTCAAGACCAAGGCCGAGAAACAAGGCAACGGTTACGTCGTCAACGGCCAGAAGGTTTGGACCTCGCGCGCCGCGCATTCCGACCTGATGCTGTTGCTGGCCCGCACCACCCCGGCCGACCAGGTCGAAAAGCGGACGCACGGCATCTCGACCTTCCTGATCGATCTCAAGGAAGCTCAGAAGAACGGCTGTGAAATCCGCCCCATCGACGCCATGGTCAACCACAACACCTGCGAAGTCTTCTTCGACAACGTGCCGATCCCGGGCGATTCCCTGATCGGCGAGGAAGGCAAGGGCTTCCGCTATATCCTGGACGGGATGAACGCCGAACGCTGCCTGACGGCGTCGGAAGGCATCGGCAACGGCAAGTACTTCATCGAAAAAGCCGTCGCCTATGCCAACGAACGCGTCGTCTTCAACCGGCCCATCGGCCAGAACCAGGGCATCCAGTTCCCGATCGCCCAGGGCTATGCCGAACTGGAAGCCGCCGACCTGATGGTGCGCAAGGCGACCGCCATGTTCGATGCGGGCCTGCCCTGCGGCTCGGAAGCCAACATGGGCCGGTTCCTGTCGTCGAACGCGGCATGGGCCTGCGCCGAAGCCTGCTTCACGACGCATGGCGGCTTCGCCTTCGCCAAGGAATACGACATAGAGCGCAAATGGCGCGAGGCACGCCTCGCCCGCACGGCGCCGATTTCGCCGAACCTGATTCTCAGCTTCCTGGCGCAGCACGTTCTGGGCATGCCCCGGTCGTACTGACCCGGAAGACTGGTTTCTGACGACCAATTAACGAAGAAAATTCCCTGTACCTTGAACGCCGGCCTTTTTTTAAGGGCCGGCGTATTTTTTTGTCCGCCTTCGGGCGATTGACGCCGGCGGCACCGGGTGCTGCTATGGCTCCTTGACCGGCCCAAGTCCGGACACCCAACACCCGGAGACGGCCATGACCCTCAAGCTTTATTCCCGTTACCGCAATTCGGCGGGCCAACGCGTGCGTATCGCCCTGAACCTGAAGGGCGTCGATTTCGACTACGTCGCCGTCGAGGAAATGCGCTCCGACGCTTACCGCCGGATCAACCCGCAGGGATTGTTGCCGGCCTTGGACATCGGCGGGCGGATCGTCGGGCAATCGACGGCGATCATCGAATGGCTGGAAGAAACCTATCCCGAGCCGTCGTTGTTCCCGGCCGACCCCATCGACCGCATGACCGCGCGCTCCATTGCCCAGTTCATCGCCTGCGAAATCCATCCGATCCACAACCACCGGGTCCGCGATCACCTGATGGAGGACGAGGGCTGGTCCGAGGAAAAGACCATGGAATGGTACGCCCATTGGATCGCCAAGGGGCTTACGACAGTCGAAACGATGCTGGCCCAGCGCCCCACCCCTTCGACCTTCTGCGTCGGTGAAACGCCGACCGTCGCCGACCTCTATCTGATCCCCGTCCTCGGCAACGCGCGCTGGTTCGGCTTTCCGCTGGACGACTACCCCCTGATCCTGGGGGTCGATAAGGCCTGTGCCGAACTCGATGCTTTCCGCAAGGCCATGCCCGACGCCCAACCCGACTTCCCCGGCCGCTAGTCCCCACGTTTTTCACCGCTTTTGTGCGCCCGCGAACGATTGACGGGAACGGATGACCATGCTGGTATGGTTTCCCCCAGCCGCTTAAAACGCGGACCGGGAACACATTGAAATTCGGCGGAAATCCGGCTCATGAGCATTCATATCGCCCTTCACCACCGGACCAGCTACCTCTACGACCGCAAGGTTGAAATGGGGCCGCAGGTCATCCGCCTGCGCCCGGCGCCCCATGCCCGCACGCCGGTCCTGAGCTATGCCCTTAAGATTGAGCCGGAAGGCTACTTCATCAACTGGCAGCAGGACCCCCACGGCAACTATCAGGCCCGCATTGTCTTTCCCGACCCGGTCGAGAAGTTCGAGGTCACGGTCGATCTGGTCGCCGACATGTCGGTGCAGAACCCCTTCGACTTCTTTCTGGAGCCCGACGCGGAAGAACTGCCCTTCGATTACGATCCCGACCTGAAACTGGAACTGGAAAGCTACCTGACGCCGGAGCCGGCCGGTCCGCTGCTGCAGAAATGGCTGGACGACCTGCCCAAGCCCGAAGGCAAGACCGTCGATTTCCTGGTCGGCCTGAACCAGCGCCTGCAGGATCAAATCGAATACCTGGTCCGCATGGAACCGGGGGTGCAGACCTGCGACGAGACCCTGGAACGGGGCAAGGGGTCGTGCCGCGATACGGGCTGGCTGCTGGTTGAAATCCTGCGCCACCTGGGCTTCGCCGCGCGCTTCGTCTCGGGCTACCTGATTCAGTTGAAGCCCGACGTGAAATCATTGGACGGCCCCTCCGGCGCGGAAGAGGACTTCACCGACCTGCACGCCTGGTGCGAGGTCTATCTGCCCGGTGCCGGCTGGATCGGCCTGGACCCGACCTCGGGCCTGCTGGCGGGCGAAGGTCATATCCCCCTCGCCGCGACGCCGCGGCCCAAGAGTGCGGCCCCCATCACCGGGGCCATCGGCCAGGCCGAGGTCGATTTCGATTTCGACATGCTGATCACGCGGATCGCCGAAAGCCCGCGCGTCACCCTGCCCTACACCGAAGAGCAGTGGCAGACCATCGACAAGCTGGGCGACGAGATCGACAAGCAACTGGGCGACCAGGACGTGCGCCTGACCCTGGGCGGCGAGCCGACCTTCGTCTCCATCGATCATGTCGATGCCGACGAATGGAACACCGCCGCCGTCGGTAAGACCAAACGCCCGCTGGCCGACGACCTGATCCGCCGCCTGCGCGACAAATACGCGCCCAACGGCCTGCTCCATTACGGCCAGGGGAAATGGTATCCGGGCGAACAGTTGCCGCGCTGGGCCTTCGCGCTTTATTGGCGCAAGGACGGCAAGCCGATCTGGAAGGATCAGGAAGCCTTCGCCCGCGAAACCGAGGACCACAGCCCCGACATCACGGCCGCCGAAACCTTCGCCCAGGGCATCGCCGAACGCCTGGGCGTGGCGCCCGAAGCCGCGACCCCGGCCTATGAAGACCCCTGGCACTTCATGGAACAGGAACGGCGCCTGCCCGACAACGTGACGTTGGAGGATTCCAAGCTCGACGACCCCCTTGAACGCGAACGCCTGGCCAAGGTGTTCTCCCGGGGCCTGTCGAAGCCGACGGGCTACGTCCTGCCGGTGCAGCGTTGGAATTCCAAGGACAAGTCGCGGCGCTGGGTATCGGAGCCCTGGTCCATGCGCACGGACCGATTGGTGCTGATCCCGGGGGATTCCCCCGTCGGATTCCGCCTGCCGCTGCCGTCGCTGTCGCATATCGACGCCATCGATTACCCCTACATCGTCCCCGCCGATCCGTTTTCCGAACACCCCGAATTGCCGGAACCGGACGCCCTGCGCCAACCCTACCTGCAAGGCTCGGAACACCCCGGCACGAACCGTCAGACCGTCTCGGAACAAGGGCTCGGCGGCGGCGGACGCGTCCGCGCCGCCATGACCATCGAGCCGCGGGACGGCCGTCTCTGCGTCTTCATGCCGCCGACGGAAACGCTGGAAGATTACCTGGACCTGATCGCCGCCATCGAAGACGCGGTCGCCGAAACGGGCATGCCGGTTCATATCGAAGGATACGAGCCGCCGAAGGACCCACGCCTCAACGTCATCAAGGTCACGCCCGACCCGGGCGTTCTGGAGATCAACATCCATCCGGCCTCGACGTGGCGGGAAATGGTCGACAGCACGGAAACGCTTTATGAAGAGGCCCGCCTGTCGCGCCTGGGCACGGAAAAATTCATGCTCGACGGCCGCCACACGGGCACCGGCGGCGGCAACCATGTGGTCGCCGGCGGCGCGGAGGCCAAGGACAGCCCGTTCCTTCGCCGCCCGGACCTGCTGCAAAGCCTGGTCACCTATTGGCAGCACCATCCGAGCCTCAGCTATCTGTTCTCCGGCATGTTCGTCGGCCCGACCAGCCAGGCGCCGCGCATCGACGAAGCCCGCCACGACAGCCTGTACGAATTGGAAATGGCCTTCGCCCAAATCCCGGACAAGGGCAAGGACTGCCCGCCCTGGCTGGTCGACCGCCTGCTGCGCAACCTGCTGATCGACGTGTCCGGCAACACCCACCGCACGGAAATCTGTATCGACAAACTGTATTCGCCGGACGGCCCGACAGGCCGCTTGGGCCTGGTCGAATTCCGCGCCTTCGAAATGCCGCCGCACGCGCGCATGAGCCTGACCCAGCAACTGCTGCTGCGGGCCATGATCGCCCGGTTCTGGGACGAACCTTATTCCGGGCCGCTGGTCCGCTGGGGCACGCAATTGCACGACCGGTTCATGCTGCCCCATGCCGTCTGGGCCGATTTCGAGGACGTCATCCGCGACATGAACGCCCAGGGATATGCCTTCGACGCCGACTGGTTCGCGCCGCATTTCGAATTCCGCTTCCCGCGCTACGGCGCCGTCGGCTACGAACAGATGGAAATCGAGCTGCGCCAGGCCCTGGAACCCTGGCATGTGATGGGCGAGGAAGGAGCCGCCGGCGGCACCGTGCGCTTCGTCGATTCCTCGGTCGAACGGCTGCAGGTCCGGGTCACCGGACTGACCGACGGCCGCCACCGCATCGCCTGCAACGGGTTCGAGGTTCCGCTGACCGCGACCGGACGGGCCGGCGAATTCTTCGCCGGTGTGCGGTTCAAGGCATGGAAGCCGTCGGCCGCCCTGCACCCGACCCTGGACGTGGACGCGCCCCTGATCTTCGACCTTTACGACACCTGGACCGGGCGGGCCGTCGCCGGGTGCACATATCACGTGGCGCATCCGGGCGGGCGTAACTTCGAACATTTCCCGGTCAACGCCTACGAAGCGGAAAGCCGACGCCTCGCCCGGTTCGAGGAAATCGGCCATACGCCGGGGCCCTCCGCGCCACCGAAACGGGCGGAAAGCGGCGAATTCCCGATGACCCTCGACATGCGCCGTGCACGGACCATGGATTCGGCCTGAATAGGCCCGTCGATGACGAATTCAGGACGTTTATACAAGGCGCTAGCGATGGTGACGGCGATCACCTATGCTCGCCGCCTGATTTCTGATTTAGGCTGATATGGATGAGAAGCGTCTCGTGAACGGGAGCAATCCAGCCAAGAACGGCATGACGGCGGGCAGCAATCTGGCCGACGCTTATGCCCCCTTTTCCGGCGTCTACGACGAAATGATCGACGGCGAGCGGGGCATCCGTCCGCATTGGCGATACTTCCTGGACAGCCTGGGCCAGTTCACCGACGACGAATTGCGCGAACGTTGGGAAACGGCGCAGCGTCTCGTCCGGGAAAACGGCACGACCTACAACATCTACGACGAAACCGGCGAGTCCACCCGCCCCTGGCGCATGGACCCGATCCCTTTCCTGATCAGCCCCGAAGAATGGCAAGCCCTAGAGGCCGGGCTGATTCAGCGTGCCAAACTGCTGAACGCCGTCGTGCAGGACATCTACGGCGAACAGAACCTGTTGCGCCGGGGATTGCTGCCGTCCTCGCTGGTCTACGGCAACCCTGCCTTCCTGCGGCCCATGAGCGGCGTCACCCCGCCGGGCGGAACGCACCTGCATTTCCTCGCCTTCGATCTGGCGCGGGCCGCCGATCAGCGCTGGTGGGTCCTGTCCGACCGCACCCAGGCGCCGTCGGGTGCCGGCTATACCCTGGAAAACCGCATCGTCCTGGCACGCACGTTGCCCGATATCTTCCGCACGGCCCAGGTTCACCGGCTGGCCGGATTCTTCCAGGCACTCAGCGACAACTTGATCGCGCTGACCAAGAAGGACGACCCGCTGGCCGTGCTGCTGACCCCCGGCCCGCACAACGAAACCTATTTCGAACATGCCTATCTGGCGCGCTATCTCGGCTTCCCCCTGGTCGAAGGCGCCGATCTGACCGTGCGCGACAACAAGGTCTTCCTGAAGACCCTGAACGGCCTGAAGCAGGTCGATCTGATCATGCGCCGCGTCGATTCGGACTTCTGCGATCCGCTGGAATTGCGCAACGACTCCCTGCTCGGTGTCGCCGGGCTGGTCGCCGCCGTGCGCGCGGGCAACGTCGTCATCGCCAATTCGCTCGGCTCCGGCGTCGTCGAATGCGAAGCGTTGATGAGCTTCTATCCGGGGCTCAGCCGCGAGGTTTTGGGCGAAGATCTGAAGATCCCCTCGTTGGCGTCATGGTGGTGCGGCCAGGAGAAGGAACGCGCCTACGTCGCCGACCATCTGGACGAACTGGCCCTGCGGCCGACGTTCTCGAACTCGTCGATCCTCAACAACCGCAAGGGCGCGCTGCTGCCCGGCCAGGCGACCGGCGAACGGCGGCAAGAGGTCATCGACCTGCTGAACCGCCGCGGATATCAATACTTCGGCCAGGAAACCCTGACGCTTTCGACCACGCCCGGCTGGTCCGAGGAAGGGATCGTGCCGCGCCCGGTGGTGCTGCGGGTCTATCTCTGCGCCGACGGCGACAGCTACCGGGTGATGCCCGGCGGCCTGACCCGCACGACCGACAGCGTCGACGCCCAGGCCGTGACCATGCAGCAGGGTGACGCATCGAAAGATACCTGGGTGCTGTCCAACGGCCCGGTTTCGACCTTTACCCGCCTTGCCTCGCCGGATCAGGCGGTGACACTGCGCCGGTCCGGATCGGACCTGCCGTCGCGGGTCTCCGACAACTTGTTCTGGCTGGGCCGCTACGCCGAGCGGACGGAGAGCTCCGTGCGCTTGATGCGGGCGATGATCCTGCGCCTCGCGGGCGAGGCCGGGGCCGGCGACGATCCACAGACTTTGACGCGTCTGACCAACATCCTCGTCGATCTGGAATATTTGAACCGGCGCACGGCGAACAAGGCCGCCGCCGGCGGCATCCACGGCGTCGAACGGGAGCTGGCGATGCTGCTGTTCGACCGCGGGCGGGCCAACGGCCTGCTGAACCTTTTGGGCAACCTGCAACGGACGGCCTCGCTGGTCCGCGAACGTCTTTCGACGGATTCCTGGCGCGTGCTCAACGGCCTGCATCAGGGCGCCATGGGCCAGGCTTCCATGATCCGCCTGGACACCAACGGTGCCGTCGCGTTCCTCAACCACATCCTCGAGGAGCTGTCGGCCTTCTCAGGTATGCAGATGGAAAACATGACCCGATCCCTCGGCTGGCGCCTGTTGGATACGGGGCGGCGCGTCGACCGCGTGACCCATACGGCCAAGTTGATCAAGGAACTGGTCGTTGACGGCAACCCGGCCGAAGAAGGGCGCCTGGACCTGTTGTTGGAACTGGGCGACAGCTCCATGACCTACCGGACGCGCTATCTCTCGACCGTACAGCTGACGGCGGTGGTGGACCTTCTGCTGACCGACGACACCAACCCGCGCTCGCTGGCATTTCAGGTCGACCGGCTGGCCGATCACTTGCGTCACTTCCCCAAAGACGACGAACGCGCGACCCTGGCCCGCGAAGAATTCCTCGTCCAATCCATGGACAGCCAGCTTCGCCTGGCCGATGTGATCCAGTTGTGCGAACGCCGGAACAAGCGCGGCCAGCGCATCGAACTGGCCCAGTTCCTGGATCAGATCACCGCCCAGACGCTGGAAATGTCGGACGTCCTCGCGCGCAAGTACTTCAGCCACGTCATGCCGACCCGCAGCACCGCGGCCGGCGGCATCGTGCCGTAAGGGGCGGGAGCGGGCCGATGATCTACGACATCAGCCACCAGACGACGATCACCTATACCTGGGATGTCGCCCTGTCCCAGCACCTGTTGCATCTGGCGCCCCGGCCCTGCCCACATCAGACGACCTATCATCATTCGCTGATCATCGAGCCGGCGCCGACCCTCAGCAAACAGGACTGGGATTATTTCGGCAATCCGACGACCTATCTGACGGTCGAGGAGCCGCACAGCAAGCTGTCCATCGTCTCGACCAGCCAGGTCGAGATCAACGCCATGCCGCGCCCCGACCCCGCATCGACCGTGCCTTGGGAAAACGTCGCGGGCTATCTCGCCGATCAGGCGGACCCGGTCTCGCTGGACGCCAGCCAGTTCGTCTTCGAGAGTCCCTCAACCGTCTCGGCCGAGGCCGAGGCCTATGCCCGTCCGTCGTTTCCGGCGGGAAGACCCATTTTGGAAGGTGCGCTCGACCTGATGTCGCGCATTTTCAACGAATTCAAATACAAGGGCGGCGTGACCGATATCTCGACCCCCGTCGATCGGGTAATCGCGGGCAAACAAGGCGTCTGCCAGGATTTCGCGCACTTGCAGATCGCCTGCCTGCGGAGCCTCGGCCTGCCCGCGCGCTATGTCTCGGGATACCTCAGGACCCATCCGCCCGAAGGCCAGGAACGCAAGATCGGCGCCGATGCGTCGCACGCCTGGCTGGCTGTCTGGGTGCCCGATCACGGCTGGGTCGATCTGGATCCGACCAACGACATGATGCCGGGGGACGAACACATCACCGTCGCCTGGGGCCGCGATTACGGCGACGTCAGCCCCGTCAACGGCATGGTGCTGGGCGGGGGCGAACACAAGGTCGCGGTCGCCGTGGACGTCGCCCCGGTGAACGAACCGGCCCCGGTCTAGTCCCAGGGCCGGCCGCACACCGGATGCGTCTTTAAGTCCAGGGCGTTTCGTCCGCGACGTTGCGCCCGGCGATCCGCCCGAAGGCCAGGCATTCGCCGATATTGCCGGTGCCCTGATACAGATAGCTGTAGATCGAACCCAATTCGCCCGCACTGTAGAGGCGCGGAATCGGGTTGCCGTCGGGTTTGAGGACGCGGGCGTCCTCGTTCCGCTTCGGCCCGCCCTGGGTGTTGATCATCGAGGGCGACAGTTCCATGGCGTAATAGGGACCCGAGGCCGCGAAGGGATTGAGCATCAGCTTGCGGTCGTAATCCGCGTCCGTGCCGTCGGCCATCTGGGCGTTCCACCGTTCGATGGTCGCCTTCAGGGCGCCGGCGTCGAGACCGATGATCCCGGCCAGGTCCTCCATGGTATCGGCCTTCTTGATCCAGCCCTTTTCCAATTCGGCGGAGTTGTCGTCGCTCCAGTCGTACTTTTCGATGACCGGCACCCAGCCGCGGTTGGGGTTCTTGTTGTAGATCGGGGCCGCCGACATCATGTCCTGATCGAAGATCATGTACATGGGCGTCGGCACGTGCATCGGCGACCAGACGCCGTTGATCGGCACCTTGCCGTGGCGATGCTTGAACTTCTCATCGTAGAAGCGCCGCCCGTCCGGCCCGACGATGATCATGCCGCCCGGATATTCCTTGGAAAAATGCAGGGCTTGAACCGACATGGTGGCCGGGAAATCCGGCACCTTGATCGCCATCGACGGCCCGGCGTAGTTGTTCATGTGCCAAAGGTCGGCGCCCACGGCCTGGGCCATGGTGACCCCGTCGCCTTCGTTGTAGGGCGTGCCCGACGGATAGCAATGAGAAACGCCCGGCAGGTAGTTGCGGATCATTTCCTGGTTGTTCTCGACCCCGCCGCAGGTCAGGACCACGCCCTTGCGCGCCTTGATCAGGATCGACTTGCCGTTCTTTTCGGCGCGCACGCCCAGGATTTCACGGGTATCGCCGTCCTGGATCAGCTCACACCCCGGCATTTCGTATTCGATCGCGATGTCGCGTTCGGTGACGAAGCTTTCCAGCCGCTGCCAGGTGAAGGTGTAGCCATAGGTCGGCCCGTCGTGGAATTTGTGGACGCAGAAAGCACCCGGCAATTCCGGGTATTCGATGCCTTCCGGCTGATGTTGGTGTTCCTGGGGATCACCGCCGAGGGAGCGCATCCAATCGTTGTTCAGGCACATCTCCCGCGCCCAGGTCTGGATCATCGCATCCGGCACCTTGTAGGGCCCGCACAGGGCCTCCAGGTACGTGGCCGCCTGCTCCGAATCTTCGGTATTCAGGTAGCCTTGCGCGGCGATGCGGGTATTGCCGCCGTGATGGCCTTCGGGCGCTTTTTCCAAGATCAGCACGTCCGAACCCAGGTCATGCGCCGTGACGGCAGCCGCCACACCGGCGCCGCCGAAACCCAGGACGACAACGTCCGTTTCCCTATCCCAATCGTTAGGTCTCAAGATCAGTCCTCAATTTTACTTGGTTGTGTTCGTGGTTCCTCCGCCGGCCGCAGGGCGCGGCCGCCTCGGACTCCCCCTTCGTCCGTGCCGTTAGGCTACAGGACAGGCGGGCATCCGCACAACTGCCTGCGCCGGGCAGAGGTTGGAATTTATGGATCAGAACAGGCGATCTACCCGGCGCCGAGGGGCGCCGGGCATTCGGCCGGACCGGTCAGATAGTGCGGCAGACGTAGATCGGCGAGGTCCAGGCCCGCGTTCCGTCTTCCTGGGTCAGGCGGATATAGATCGCGTTGTCGCGGTCGTCCCGGAGGTCGATCTTGCGCTGGAACGAGACCTTGCGATGCGGGTTTTCGTCCGGCAGGCGGAAGATCTTGAGGAACCGCGGCAAAAGGCCGGACTTGTCGAACATTTCGTCCTCGAGGCCGATTTCCTCCAACGGCACGCCGCATTGCACCAGCGGCGTTTCGATCTTCAAGGTGCCGCCCCAGGCGTCCTTCACCCACATGTCGAAGCCACCGAAATTACCGGTGGTCAGCGACATCCATTTGAGCGCCGTCGACGAGGTCTGCTCCAACACCTTTTCCGGGTTGAAGAAGTTGAAGGCCTCGGCGCGGACGATCTCGTTGTCCTGGACATGGGCCGTGCCGTCCCAGATGACCTGGCGGAAACGGCCACGGTATTCGGCCCCTTCCCAATGGACGCGGATGCGCCCGCCCAGGTCTTCCTGGGTGTAGGGGCGGATCGTTTCGATCAGATCGCGGCCGTTGAAGATATCGACCCGTTCGACCGGGGCGGCGGCCTGAATATCGACGTTCAACTGCGCGCCGCCTTCCGGCAAGTGGACGATATCGCCCATCATGGCGTCCCGCGTCTCGATGCCTTCCGGCGGGGTCGGGTAATCCAAGGCCGGGTTGTCGTGGTACAGCGTGCCCGGGGCATCGAACTGGGCCTTTACGTCGATCACCATGCGGCCGCCATGGCTGCCGGTGGTGGCGTAGTGCCGGCGTTTGCGGATGCAATCGAACAGCGATTCCCGCGTCAGATCGGGCATCAGCATGCAGGTCAGGCCGCCGACGGCGCCGAACAGCGACGCCCCCGGATAGCTCGCCCCCGGGCGGCCCTTGTGGCCGTCCGAATTGGCGACGATACCCGTGCGATAGCCCATGTCGAGGGCATCCTCGACCAGCCATTCGAAGGTGCCCCAGGACGAATGGATTTCCATGGATTTCTCGAACCGGCCGTCGTGGGCCAGTTTCACGTCGGCGTAGCGGCCGCCGCAATGGGCGTAGTTGACGACGTCCCATTCCTTATCGGCGGCAAGGGCTTCGAACAGCTCGCCGGCGGTGTTGCAATCCGTCGACATGTCCGACTTGTCCTCGATCAACGCATGGGACGAGCGGCGGATGACCCGGTCCTTGGACGGATAGAACATGTTGCGGTCACCGCCCAGCGCCGTGTTGCCCGACCATTCGTAGCCGAGCGGCGTCAGGAACTTGCCGGGTTCGTCGAATTCCTCGCAGAGATTGTCGAGATGCGACCAGAAACCCTTGGTGATCTGGAAATCGTTGCCCTGGTGGCCGGCGGCATCGACGAAGGCCTTGTCGCGGGCGAATTCAAAGAAGGCGCGCGCCGTCCCGGTGCCGATGGTTTCCTCGGACTGGCCGTGCAGATCGACCCAATAGGGCTTGAGTTCCAGGTCGCTCTGAATCACCAAGGGATTGGCGCGAAAGACTTCGGCGCCGCCATCGTCTTCGAACCAGATGTCGACGAGGCCCTCGCCATCGACGGACAGGCCCTCGACGATTTCGGCGAAAGCCCCCGGTTTCAAGGTGACCGATTCCGGCAGGCCGTTGACGGGCCGCGAGCTTTTGACCTTGAAGGTCGCATCGCACTGATCCGACGGGTTGCCCCAGATATCCTCGCCCTTGATCTTCAATTCGAAGGCCTCGCCGGGCGTGCGGCCGGTCGGCACGACGGCGGCCCAGGTCGTGGGCTTGCCGGGAACGATGCGGATTTTCGGCTGATCCGGCAGGGCCTGATAGTTCGCCGTGGCGATGGGATCGACCAGCACGCGGAACTCGAAGGTTTCCTCGCAGAACGTCTGCAGGCGCATGCCCTGCGATCCACCCGAGGTCTCGCCGAAGGTAATGGTGATGGTGTCGCCTTCCTGCATGAAGCCCTTCACCACCTTGATATACAGACAGCGGTCCCAAGGCCGGACGTTACCCTTGGGATCGTAGCGGGTTTCCAGGACGGCGTTGTTGGAGGCGACGACGGTCGTGTAATTGCGCCATTTGGGATCATCGAACTGCGGGCGGCTCTGGTCCGAGGCGAACCGGAAGCAGACGCGCATCGAGGCGCTGTCGTCCATGCCGTACTTGCCGCAGGTATAGACCAACTGGAAGGTTTGCCAGGACCCGGCCTCGAAATCGCCGGACGGTGTGAGAACCGCGTGGCCCAGCTCATCAGGCGCGATCGGCGCTTCGATGGTGGAACTGGAATTCTGGGCGCCTTGGCCGCCTTCTTCGAGCTGGTCGAGCATATTGTCCCCTCCTGGACCTACATCAGGTCCTTCTGAATTAAATAGTGTGCGGTGACTGGATCGGCACGGGGTGGAAATCCCTGCCCTCCGGAAAACTATATCGTAATCAGGAGGAGGACTATATCGCGTCGATATTTGAAAAACTATATAGGAATATGACAGTTTTCTAGATAGTCTTGGAAACTGTGATGCCAGGGACAAAAAGCACCAAGGATGCTTTGTTCCTCCGATGCATGAAACCCAGGGGGCTGGGTCGGAGGCGCAGGCAAGACACAGTAAGTCCCTCCCGCACGGGAAACGAATTTCGGCGGGCGTGTCACGGCATCATGTGAGACTCAATCCTAGTAAGTTCAGTCAAATCGTCAGGGAGGACGAAAATCATGACAACTACGACGTTTCTCAAGAAATCGGCGACGGCTGCCGCGTGCGGTGCCGTTGCCCTGGCCATGACGGCGATGAGCGCCGCGCCGGCCAAAGCGGAAACGAACGAGGTTCGTTTCGCGCAGCAGTTCGGTTTGCTTTATCTTCCGATGCATGTCGTCGTCGATCAGAAGCTGGTCGAAAGCTGCGCCAAGGACGCGGGCTTGGGCGATATGAAGGTCACCATGCACCGCTTTTCCGGCGGCGCCGCGGTGAACCAGGCCCTGCTGTCCAATAACGTCGACTTCGCCGCCGGCGGCGTCGGCCCGCTGCTTAAGCTTTGGGACAAGACCAAAGGCCGGATCAACGTCAAGGCGATGACCAGCATGTCGGCCATGCCGCTGAAGCTGAACACCAACGTTCCCGAGATCAAGAAGCTGGAAGACTACGTCGGTCTGACCGATCACAAAATCTCCACCCCGTCGGTGAAGGTTTCGATCCAGGCGGTCGTGCTGCAGATGGCGGCAGCCAAGCAGTGGGGCCCGAAAGAAGCCTACAAGCTTGATCCGCTGACCGTTTCCATGAAGCACCCGTCCGCGGCGGCGGCCCTGTTGGCCGGCGGTCAGGCGGTGAAGAGCCATTTCGCCACCCTGCCGACCTCCTATCAGGAGCTCAAGGAAGGCAAAGGCAAGGTCCACACCGTCTTGACGTCCTATGACGTTCTCGGCGGCGAACACACCACGGTCGCCATGTACAACACCGAGAAGTTCAAGACGGAAAACCCCAAGACCTACGAATGCGTCTGGAAGTCCTATCGCAAGGCGATGGCTTGGATTAACGAAGACACGGACCGCGCCGGTGCGCTGTTCAAAAAGTTCACCAAGTCGAAGCTTCCGCTGGAAGACATCCAGGCCATGATCCGCTCCAAGAGCGAAATGCACTATTCGCTGCAGCCGAACCGCACCATGCAGTTCGCTGAGTTCATGCATTCGATCGGTGCGATCAAGAACATGCCCAGCAGCTGGAAAGACTACTACTGGGAAAACAACTACGACCAGGAAGGCAGCTAACTGATGGATCAAGGCGCCCAAACCGCGGCGGGCAATTCGCCCGCCGCGGCCGCCGTTGATCCGCTTTTGGATGTCGACGGCGTCACCCTTCAATACAAGACCAAAGAACACCTGATCACCGCCACCTACCGGGTAGGCTTCAAGGTGTATCCGGCCGACCGTTTCGTGCTGCTGGGCCCGTCGGGCTGCGGCAAATCGACCCTTCTCAAGGGGGTTGCCGGCTACATGAGGCCCGTCGAAGGCAACATGCGGCTCAAGGGCGTGGACATTAAGGAACCCGGCCCCGACCGCGTGATGGTTTTCCAGGAGTTCGATCAGCTTCTTCCGTGGAAGACGGTCAAACAGAACATCACCTTCGCTTTGATGAATGGCGGCAAGTGCAAGACTCAGTCGGAAGCCGACGAAATCGCCATGGAATACATCAAGAAGGTGAAGCTCGACCGGTTCGAGGACACTTTCCCGCATATGCTGTCCGGCGGCATGAAACAGCGTGTCGCCATTGCCCGCGGGATGGCCATGGAACCGGACATTCTGTTGATGGACGAACCGTTCGCGGCGCTCGACGCCCTGACACGGCGCCAGATGCAGGAAGAGCTTCTTCAGTTGTGGGAAGACACGCACTTCACCGTGCTGTTCGTGACCCACTCGATCGAGGAAGCCCTGATCGTCGGATCGCGTATTCTCGTGCTGTCGCCGCATCCGGGACAGGTCAAGGCGGAGTTGAACGCCCACCACCTGAACCACGACAACACGGCGGACCCGAACTTCCGTGAACTGCAGCAGAAGATTCACGACATGCTGTTCGCGGACCGCATCCTGGAAGAAGAGCTTGCGGCGGGACAAGGTGATCAGTGATGAGCACCCTCCCGCAAACAGTCGTCCGCCCCGAGTTCGAGGCGGATGACCTTGCGACGGCGTCGCACGCCGACGTCGCGCGCAAGCTCACGCTTTGGGAACGGATCGTCGATCTGGATGGGGTGCGCAAGCTCACCATCCTGGTCGCGCTCATGCTGGCCTGGGAAATCTATACCCGGGTGAGCGGCGTTTCCGAGTTCATCCTTCCGAAGTTCTCCGACACGGCGGCGGCTCTCTACGACTCTCTGGTCAACGACCAGCTGCTGATCATGATCAAGAACTCCATTTCGGTGCTGCTTACCGGCTACGCCATCGGTCTGGTCATCGCGACCTTGTTGACCACCGTGGCGATCATGACCCGGTTCGGCTCGGACATCCTGTCGACGCTGACGGCGATGCTGAACCCGCTGCCCGCCATCGCGCTTCTGCCGTTGGCGTTGCTGTGGTTCGGTCTGGGGTCCAGTTCCGTGGTCTTCACCCTGCTTCATTCGGTCATCTGGCCGGTGGCGCTGAACGCCCATACGGGCTTCATGGGGGTGTCGGAAACGCAACGCATGGTCGGCCGCAACTACGGTCTTCGGGGCGTCATGTACGTGGCCAAGCTGCTGATCCCGGCGGCCTTCCCGTCGATCCTGATGGGGCTGAAGATCGGCTGGGCCTATGCCTGGCGCACGTTGATCGCGGCCGAACTGGTGTTCGGCGGTGCCATCGCGGATACCTCGGGTGAACAATCGGGCGGCCTCGGCTGGTTCGTCTTCGCGAACCAGATGGACATGCAGATTCCGTATGTCTTTGCCGGCCTGTTCACGGTCATCCTGGTCGGCGTCATCGTCGAAAGCCTGATTTTCTCGACGATCGAAGCCAAGACCATTCGCCGGTGGGGGATGCAGTCATCATGAGCACGACAAAAACGCTTGCCGAACCGGTCATCCGTCCGGAGTTCGTCAACGAGAACATTTCCGACGCCCATACGGGCGACGTGGCTGTTCAGTTGTCCATCATCGAGAAGATCTGGAACATCAACGGCGTGCGCAAGGCGGTTATCCTTCTGGGATTGGTCGGCTTGTGGCAGGGCTATACCGTGGGCTTCGACGTCGAACCCCTGATGTTCCCGTCCTTCGTGTTTTCGCTGAAGACGCTGATCACCGATCTGTTCCAAGGCGATCTGATCTGGAAGGTCTGGTTCTCCATCAAAGTCCTGATCTACGGCTATGGCGCGGGGATGGCGATTGCCGCCGTCCTGGTGCTGTGGGGTACGAGCTCGCGCCTGGGCGGTGATTTCATCGCCATGGCAACGGCCATGTTCAACCCCCTGCCGTCGATCGCCATGCTGCCTCTCGCCATGCTCTGGTTCGGGCTGGGGACGTCGTCCCTGGTCTTCGTTCTGGTGCATGCGGTGCTTTGGGCGGTCGCTCTGAACACCCATTCGGGGTTCAAGAACGTCTCGACCACGCTTCGCATGATCGGCGAGAACTATGGCCTCAAGGGCGTTCCCTTCGTCGTCAAAATCCTGGTTCCGGCGGCCCTGCCGTCGATCATGACCGGGATGAAGGTCGGCTGGGCGTTCGCCTGGCGCACCCTGATCGGTGCCGAACTGGTGTTCGGTGCCTCGTCCGGGAGCGGCGGCCTCGGCTGGGACATCTTCGAATCGTCTCAGAACATCGAGACCGAAGGCGTGTTCGCCGGGCTGTTCATGGTCATCCTCATCGGTATCACGATCGAAAACCTGCTGTTCAGGAATATCGAACTGCGGACGGTCGCCCGTTGGGGCATGCAGCGGTAATCCAGGAGACTTCCAAGTGACTACGACCATGACCATTCAAATTCCGGTCAAGGAACTCGACAATCCGCTCGCCGCGGAAGTCGTGGGACTGGATTTGAACCAAGACCTGGACGACCAGACCATCAAAGGCCTCTTCGATGCCTGGATGGCCTACCCCGTCCTCGTCGTCCGTGACCAGGAGTTGAGCCCGGAACGGCAGCTGTCCTACAGCCGCCGTTTCGGCGAACTCCGCGGCCACTCGGTGAAGGAACTTCTTCATCCGGATTACCCCGAACTCCTGGTTCTTTCGAACCGGGGCCGGGGCGGCGCCCAGCCGATCAACAACGGCGGGGCTTACTGGCATTCGGACATCACTTATGAAGAAACCCCGCCGATGGGGTCGATCCTTCACGGCGTCATCACCCCGCCCGAGGGCGGGGATACGCTTTACGCGGACATGACACGCGCCTACGACGCCCTCGACGATGCGACCAAGTCGCAGATCGACGGCCTCAAGGCCGTGCATACCTATCGCACCCGCTACGAAGCCATGATGAACGCCGGCGTCCGCCCGGTTAAGACGGAAGAAGAACTCGCCCAATGGGCCGATGTTCTTCACCCCGTCGCCCGCACCCATCCGGTGACGGGCAAGAAGGCCATTTTCGTCAACGAGGGGTTCACCTCGCGGATCGACGGAATGTCCGACAACGAAAGCCGGGATCTGCTGGAGCGTCTTTGCGAGCATTCCACCCAGGACCAGTTCGTCTACCGCCACAAATGGCGGCAGGGCGATGTGGTCATGTGGGACAATCGCTGCACGATGCATAAGGCGACGGACTACGACCTCAGCCACGAGCGGTCCATGCACCGCGGAACGGTCTGCGGCGACCGGCCCTACTAAGGCGCCGTACCTATTCCCGCCCCTCCCCCTTCGGGGGGAGGGTGCCGGGGTTAAGACATTTTCAGCTCTGATTTTTATTTTTAGATTTCACGCACCCGGGGGGGACCGCATGATCACCACCAAGGGAGTCCCCTTTCCATGAAACTCACCCCCAAAATCCTTACCTTCGACGTCTTCTCGGCCCTGCTGGACATTCAGACCAGCCTGACCGGCCTTGTCGAAGACACCTTCGGCCTGCCGAAGAAAGACGCCGCCACCTTCGCCCGGACCTGGCGCGCGCAGCAGATGAGCCGCGCCGCCGCCAGCAATTCCATCGGCAAGGGCCGCACGTCGTTCAAGGACTGCACCGCCATGGGCCTGGACTACACGCTGGCGATGCGCGGCATGAAGGCCGATGCCAAGACCCGGAAGAAGCTGGTGACCACCTGGGGCGTGTTGAAGCCCTGGCCGGAAGCCCCCGATGTGATGGCCGCGATCAAGGCCAAGGGCTACCAGACCGCAATCCTGTCGAACGGCGACCAGGACCAGCTGGACAGCGTCGCCGGCGTGTTCGGCAAGGGCGTGTTCGATTACGTGCTGTCGTCGGAGACGGCCGGCTTCTACAAACCGCATCCGTCCGTCTACGAACTTCCGACCCGCATCCTGGGCATCGGCTGCAAGGACGTCCTGCATGTCGCGGGCGGCGCCGGTGACGTCCTGGGGGCGGCGGCCTACGGCATGACCTGCTACTGGTCCAACCGGGCGAACGACATCCCGCTCGACCCGGCCCTCGGCCCCGATTACCAGGGCAAGGACCTCTCCGGCGTTCTCAAGCTGATCTAGGGCCCACGGGTCCGGCGCCTTTTACTCGGCGGCGGGCCGCGCCACCACGTCCGGCACGTTGAACGGGTCGGACGGTTCCGCCGTCTCCGCCACCTTCGCCACATCGACCAGGGTCGTATGCGAGATCGGCCCCTGGCCGAGCTTTGACGTGCCCTTGTCCAGGGTCAGGACATTGGGGTTGCCGTGGCGCTCCAGCGTGCCCGCCTTGGCCCAGTCCGACGGATCGAACCAGGCACCGGTCGGCAGTTGCACGACGCCAGGGCGGACATGGTCGCTGACTACGGCAATGGCCAGGGTCTCGCCCCGGTCGTTGTAGAGCCGCACCAGATCGCCGTCCGCGATGCCCCGCGCCTCGGCATCCGCCGGGGCCAGGAATGCGGGCTCCCGCCCCTGCAGCTTGGCCGCCAGGCTGGGGCCGACGAAATCCAGCTGCGAATGCAGCTTATGCGCCGGCTGGTTGGAAATCAGATGCAGCGGCCAGTCCTTGGCCGTCGCCCCGCCCAGCCATTCCGCCGGTTCCTGCCACACGGGATGTTCCGGGCAGTCGTCGTAGCCGAACCCGGCGATCTCGGCGCAGCAGATTTCGAACTTGCCCGACGGCGTCGGCAGCGGATTGGCCGTAGGGTCGGCGCGGAAACCTTCGTAGACCACATGGGGTTTCTCGGGTGCCTCCAGTTCCAACATCCCCTGTTCCCAGAAGGCGTCGAAATCGGGCATCCGGTTGGCCAGCGCCCCGGCACCGTCGCGGGCCTGTGCGTAGAGATGGCGCAGCCAGGCGTCTTCGTCACGGCCTTCGGTAAAGGCATCCTTGATGCCCAGGCGTCCGGCAAGGCCCGAGAAGATGTCGTAGTCGTTGCGCGACGCATGCTGCGGCGGGACGATCTGTTTCATGGCGACCAGGAAGCGGTCACGGGACGATGCCCCCACGTCGTTGCGTTCCAGGGTCGTCGTCGCCGGCAGGACGATATCGGCGAGCTTCGCCGTCGGCGTCCACCAGGGTTCGTTGACGATCACCGTGTCGGGCCGCCGCCAGCCGTCGAGCAGACGGTTCAGATCCTGGTGATGATGGAACGGATTGCCGCCGCACCAATAGACCAGCTTGATATCCGGATAGGTCCGGCGTTCGCCGTCGAAATCGTATTCCATGCCCGGGTTCAGCAGCATGTCGGTGACCCGCGCCACGGGAATGAAGCTGCCCGTCGGGTTGGGCCCGGCGGAATGGGTATAGGACGGCATCTTGGGCACGGGATTGCCCTGGCCGTGCATGGAGCCGTAACCGAAGCCGAAGCCGCCGCCCGGCAGGCCGATCTGACCCAGGATGCAGGCCAGCGCCATGGTCATCCAGAAGGTCTGCTCCCCATGATCGCCGCGCTGCAGGGAATAGCTGCAGGCGATCATGGTCCGCCCGGCGGCCATGCGGCGCGCCAAATCGCGGATGGTATCGGCCGGAATGTCGCAGATTTCCGATGCCCATTCGGCGGATTTCGGCGTGCCGTCGGCCTCTCCGGTCAGATAGGCAAGGAATTTGTCGCCGCCGACGGCATAGGTTTCCAGGAACTTCGGATCGTGCAGGTCTTCGTCGACCAGGGTATGGGCCAGGCCCATCATCAAGGCGACGTCCGTATTGGGCCGAGGCGCCAGCCATTGCGCGTTCAGGAAATCCGGCGTGTCGTTGCGCAGCGGCGTGACGCTGACCACGTGGGTCCCGCGTTCGGCCAGCTTCTTCAGCCAGGGCACGGTGGTATGCGACGCGGTGCCGCCCGGTTCCACCTGGGTGTTGCGGATCGGAATGCCGCCGAAGGCGACCAGGGTGTCCGTCGCCTCGGCGATCGACGCCCAGGAAGTCAGGTTCCGGAGCGGGTCCAGGTTGCCGACGATATGCGGCAGGATCGCCAGACCGGCGGCCAGGGAATAGCTGTGCTTCTGCGCCGTATAGCCGCCGAAACAGTTCATGAAGCGCTGCAGCTGCGTCTTGGCGTGGTGGAACCGCCCGGCGGACGACCAGCCGTAGGACCCGGCGAAGATCGATTCGTTCCCATGGGCTTCTTTAACGCGCCGCAATTCCTCGGCGACCATGTCCAAGGCTTCGTCCCAGGGCACCTCGACGAAGCGGTCGCCGCCCCGCGCCTTGTCCCGGTTCTTCAGCCAGCCTTCACGCACGGCGGGGGCGCGGACGCGGCATTCGTGATGCACGCCTTCGGCCATGCCGGACAGGATCGGCGACGGGTCCGGGTCATTGGCGAGCGGACGGATGGAAACGATGCGGCCGTCTTCGGCCTCGGCTTCGAAGGCCCCCCAATGGGAGCCGTGGATCTTGGACATGGATGTACCCGTGCTTTTTTCGTGATTGGGCGAACGATAGCCCGCCTGCGGGGCGGGAGCAAACCCGCCCGCGCCGGATGCGCCTTATTCGGCGGCCTCGGGCTCGATCTTCGGGCCGATGACCGATAGACCGCAGCGCATGGCTTCTGTCTCCATCACGTCATCGGGCTGCACGTTGGCCAGGTTCACGTCCGGGCCGAATTCCGTCATCAGGAACTTCTTCAGCTCGAAGATATCGTTCGGCGTGACGCCCTTGATCCAGCAGCCGGTCAGCTCCAGCAAGGTCCGGTCCAGGTCCAGACCGCCCTTGAGGGCCGACATCATGGACTCGTTGACCTTGCCGTCGGTGACCAGTTCGGCCCCCTCGACCAGGACGATTTCACAGCCCGCGTCGAAACAGACCTGGGTCTGATCGATCAGGTCCTGAGGCGATTGGTTGACGACCTTCGATCCAACCTCGCCATGGACTTCCAGGCCCTCGGCGATGGCCAGCTTGATCATCTTGGTCCGCTCGTCGTCGTCCAGCGGCACGCAGTTGTCGGAAATTTCCAGGGCGTCGAAGCCCAGGCGCTTGGCCTCGGCGAAGAAGCCGGGCATGGCCTGCCAACCCTGCGTGGCATAGGCGTATTCGGCGAATTGACCGCCCAGGAACGGCATCACGTCGTAGGACTTGTACATGGCGAGTTTCTTCACCAGGTAGTCCTCGGGATAAAGCCGCGCGGTGCCGACGACGATCTTCACCAGGTCCACGTAGGGCGCCAGGAGCGTCATGTTGTCCTCGGCCCGGCCGATCGGCAGGCCCCAGTCCATCATCATGGTCAGGCCCGTGCGGCGCGGTTTAACCGACCGCTCCTTGGGCAGGGGGATCATCGCAAAAGGTGTACTCGTCATCGTCAACTCCTCCTTCTCATCCCCCCGTTAACATCAACTCAGCCGACCGAATCAGTCGACCATATCAGTCGAACATCGGCTGAACGCCCGGCGGCACGGAAAAGCCCAGGTCGCCGCGTTCGATGATGGCCTCGCGGCCGCCGTTTTCCTCGACCATTTCGGCCTGGCGGCTGCGGGCGGCCTTGTCCACGGCGGCGGCATCGCAGATCGCCGCCAGTTCGCCGGTCAACTCGTCGAGCTTCGCTGCATGGGCCGGGTCGGCGGCCAGATCGGTCAGTTCCTCGGGATCGTCGGCCAGATTGAACAACTGATCCGGATAGCCTTCGTAATGGACCAGCTTCCAATCGCCCTTGCGGACCATGAAGGCCGCGATCTTCGATCCCATGCCGTGATATTCGGAAAACGCGACGCGGTCGGGCTCGGCCCCCGCGGCGAGGTCAAGAAGGTCCGTGCCCGGCAGGTCGTCGGTCATCGTCGCGTCGTCGCCGGCGCCGACACAGTTCATCACGAAGGGGAAGACGTCGCAGAGCGTGACCGGCGTCTTCACGACCTGACCTTTCGGCACGTCGGGGCCGCTGACGATCAGCGGCACGGCGGCGGCTTCTTCGTACATCAGGGATTTTCCCCAGGCACCGCGCGTACCCATGTTGTCGCCGTGGTCGGTGGTGTAAAGCACCCGCGTGTCGTCCGTAAGACCCGCATCGGCCAAGGCGTCCATGATCAGGCCGACCTGTTCGTCCATGAACGAGATCAGGCCGAGATACCCTGCCTGCCCGCGCTTCAGCTTGTCCGGCGTGGTGAAATGTTCGTCATAGGCAAAGGTATTGCGGTAATCGTCCACATAGGGATGGATCGGCGCGTTGCGCTTGTCATAAAGCTTCGGCGGCGCCAGATCGCGGTTGTAGTAGCGATAGAAATGTTCCGACGGCGCCGTCAGCGGGAAATGCGGGGCGACCATGGAAACGAACAGAACCCAGGGCTTGTCCGTGTGCTTCGGCGCTTCTTCATAAAGCCAGGTCTGCGTCGCGGCGCAGATATCGCGGTCATAGCGCGTGTACATGCTTTCGCCCGGCCCGGCCAGTTTGGCCATTTTCCATGACGCACCGCGCTTCGGCATGCCGTCGTCGCGGATCAGGCCCAACAGGTCGCCTTTGCCGTCGATGATATGCATGGCCATTTCTTCGTCGGAAAAGCCGTTGTCGTCTTCGCCCGACCGGAAATGTAGCTTGCCGATGGAGACCGTGTGATGGCCGCGCGCCCGCAGGGCCGCATGCCAGTTGGCTTGGGTTCCGTCGAAGGGCGTCGCGTTGTCCCAGCATTCAATATCGTGGACCCAGCGCCCGGTGGCAAAGCTGGCCCGCGCCGGAACGCAAACGGGGCACGGCGTATAGGCCGCATCGAACTTAACGCCGTCGGCTGCCAGTTTGTCGATATTGGGGGTGGAGACGAACGGATGGCCGTAACAGCCGGTGGCGGACCGGGTATGTTCGTCCGACATGAGAATGATAAGGTTTTTAGGCTCCATGGAGCGGTGTTCCCTGAATGCTCTGTTTTGATCCGGTCTTTGGCGCCGCCCCACCCCGCCATCATGGCGGATCAGGGGCCGGCGACCGGTTGTGCGGACGCGACGGGCGCGTCGATCTCTGACTTCCGAGTAACTATATAGTTTATTACAATGTCAAGCAGGATGGTCATGTTGGCCGTCCCGTCGTACAAACAAACGGCGAAAACAAAACATAACCCTGGGGGGGGTTGACCGCATGCCTACGGACATGCCGGGCGGGTACGGTGAGTTTCTCCGACGTTACTGGGCCAGCCAGGAAGACATCCCGAAACACGAACGCCTGCGCCAGGCGATCACGGCGTCGATCGCCGACGGCTATTGGGAGCCGGGTGCCCGCCTGCCGACGGAAAGCGAATGGGCGGCGGCAACGCCCTGTTCGCTGGGCACGGTGCAGCGTGCGCTGCGCAATCTGGTCAACGACGGCCTGATCGACCGCCGCCGCGGCAGCGGCACGACCGTCGCCAACATTCATCAGAACAAAGTGTACGAGCCCTGGCATTTCCTGTTCCGCCGGCCCGACGGCGGTCCTGCCGACCTGTTGCCCGTGTACACCAAGGTTCTGGCCCGCCGGGTCACCTCCGACAAAGGCCCCTGGTCGGCCGCCATCAATCAGGTCGGCCAAGACGTCGTTCAGATCGAACGCATCGTGACCATCGATACCTCGTTGGAAATCTACGCCGAGTTCCATGCCCTGGCCGACCGTTTCCCGGAATTGGTGGAGCCGCCGGTCACCGACCTGGACGGCGCCAACCTGCACGAGGTCATGGCCGCCCATCACCACATGCCGGTCCACCACATTCGCCAGCAACTGCGTATCGAAACACCGCCCGCCCGGGTGATCGATAACTGTGATTGGCCCGACGGCGCCACGGCCTCGGTAATCAACGTGGTCGCCTATTCCGTCGACGGGCGCCCCATGTACCATCAGGATTTCTATATCCCGCCCTCGCCCTATATCCTGGATTTGGGCACCCGCATGAAAACCTGACCCCCACCGTTACGGACTTTTCAGGTCTGCGACGGCGATCGGCGGCGTGTCCGCGCCCATTCGGCGGCGATGTCTTCGATGGCTCGGGCGACGGCGGAAACGGCGCCCACCGCCGGCCGGTCGGCCAGCCGCGCCAACGACCAATTACGGGTCATGCCGATGATCCGCGCGACCCGGAAATCCCCGGTCCCGCGCTGCATCTCCTCGTGGAAGAAACTGTAGCTCTGCACCGTATACCCAAGCCCCGCCGCGACCATGGTCTTGATCATCGCCGTTGAGTTGACGGTCTCCCGAATATCCAGGTTCAGCCCCCGGTCCTCGGTCAGAGCGTCGATCATCCGGCGCAGGGGATTGGGCGGCTCGGGCAGCAGCAGGGGATAGCCGGGCAGGTCTTCCAGATGCACCTCCGCCGGGGCATCGCCGCCGCCGGGGCCGATCAGGAACATGGGCTCGTCGAGCAGATGTTCAACGGCCAACGACGGGACCTCGCGGTCGACGTGATAGAGCCCCAGGTCGAACTGCCCCGTCAGCACGCCGTCCCGAATGACGGCGCCAAGCCCTTCAGACAGGCTGAGCCGCACCTTGGGAAAGGCGACGCGCACCCGCGCCGCCAGCAGGGGGGCGACAACCGGCGCCACGGCGGGCATCAGGGCGACGGAGACGGGCCCCGCGGGATCCTTCCCCCAATTCCGCACCTCGTCGCGCGTCTGATTGAGAACCTGCAGGACCGGTCCGGTGCGGGCCAGCAGATGGTTGCCCTCACCGGTCAGGGTCACTCCCTGGGCGGTACGGGTCAGCAAGGACACCCCCAAGTCCTGTTCCAACTTGCGGATTTGCCTGCTGACCGCCGGTTGGGCGACGTTCAGATGCGCCGCCGCCTTGGTGATGCTGCCGAACTGCGCCGTCACGGCGAAATATCGAAGGGCGTTGAGGTCCATGGCCTGCCTTTCCGTGCCGTTCCTTGTAACGCAGCCCGCACCGCATGTCATGCCGGATTGGCATGGCTGTGACCGATATTGGCATTTCCCGGCAGGACCTGATCGGCGTATCAAGAACGGACGCTGCGGCCAAGACAGCGCGCCAACCCCGGAGGATTTCCATGAATTTCGTGAACACGGACATGACCGTCAAACGCCTGACCGGTGCCATCGGCGCCGAATTGTCGGGGATCGAGCTGACCGGGCCCGATTACGACAACATCTTTCCCGCCGTGCACGAAGCCTTTTTAGAACACGCGGTCGTCGTCCTGCGGGGCCAGGACCTGGACCCGGCGCAACTGGTCGCCTTCTCCAAGAAGTTCGGCAAACTGGAATCCCACGTTCTCAGCCAGTTCAACAACAAGGACCACCCGGAAGTCCTCTACATCTCCAACGTCAAGGACAAGGGCAAGCCCATCGGCGCCATCAATGCCGGGCAGTATTGGCATTCGGACCTGTCCTATATGAACAAGCCGACGCAGGCATCGCTGCTGCATTCCAAGGAAATCCCCAGCTACGGCGGCGATACCATGTTCGTGAACATGCGCAAGGCCTACGAAGACCTGTCGAACGCCATGAAGGCATTTCTCGATCCTCTGACCGCCGTCCACGACTACACCAACGCCTACGATACCTTCTTCAAGGATATCCCGGACCGCCCCCCCCTGACCGACGAAGAAAAGGCCAAGGTGCCGCCCGTGGTCCATCCGGTGATCCGCACCCATCCGGAAACGGGGGCCAAGGCGCTTTATGTCAATCCGGGCTTCACCCGCCGGATCAACGAGCTTTCCAGCGAGGAAAGCCGCGCGATCCTGGACTACCTGTTCCGTCATTTCCAGCAACCCAAGTACATCTATCGCCACACCTGGGCCGAGGGCGATCTGGTGATCTGGGACAATCGCTGCACCTGCCATTTCGCGGTCGCCGATTACGACATGAACGAAAACCGGCACATGATCCGCTGCAGCGTCGAAGGCGATGTTCCCCGGTAGTTCGTATACTCTTATGGGGCGATGCCGTATCCTGCGGCGACGATGACCACGAAGGCGGAGCCCACCTTGTCTGCACACCCCCGTCCCCGCCCGCGTACCGCGACGGGACAGCGCCCCGATCTTTCCAACCGCCGCCTGCTGACCGTGGTGACCGTTCTGGGCCTCGCACTGCTGTTCTATCTGGTCGCCAAGCCGCACCTGCCGGATGCCTGGCAGCATCCGGGCTCCCCTATCCTGCAACCCCTGGCGGCGGTCGGCGCCCTCCTGCTGCTGACGCCCTTCGCCTTTTCCATCGGCAAACGCGGCGGCTATTCGGAAATCCCCAACACGCTGTTCATCCTGCATGTGGGGGCCAGCCTGATCGGCATGGTTCTGGTCACAATCCATGCCGTTGCGGCGCTTTCCGGCCCGCCGCTGATCCTGCTGGGCTGCCTTTTGGGTCTGGCCGTCACCGGCGTGTTGGCCCGCACGGTCATGGCACCGCGCATGGCCGCGACCTTCGGCTCCAAGTCGGCACCGTTCCAAACACCCGATCCGGAGTTAAAAGACCGCCTGCGTACCCTGATCGCCGAGAAGACGGCATTGTTGGCCAGGCTCGATCCCGACGCGTCGGAAGCCCTGTTCTCTGTCACCCTGCGCCATCTGCTGACGAAGCCGGTCAAGTCGCTGGCCTATATGCGTCTCGTCCGGCGCGAGGCCGAATTGATGGGTACCCGCCGCTCCGTGCCTTTCGCCCAGGCCTGGTGGCGGCCCCTGCACATGGCGCTCGCCTGGATGTTCCTGGCCGGGCTGATCCTGCATATCGTCTTGGTCACCTTCTTCGCGGGCTACGTCGCCGACGGCCGCGAGATATACTGGTGGCACTTGGCCGCCTGGTGATGGATTTCTGAGATGTCGTCGCGCCTCGCCCTGATGATCGACCTGGAACGCTGCATCGGTTGCAAAAGCTGCGAGGCCGCCTGCAAGGCCGAACACGGCCTGGGCCCCGGCGAGAACCGCAACCGGGTGATCTGGCTGGGCGACACGCAGGCGCCCCTGCTCGATTTCCTGACCCTGTCCTGCCAGCATTGCGAACGCCCGGCCTGCCTGCGGGCCTGTCCGGTCGCGCCCAAGGCGATCATGAAAGACCCGGAGACCGGCGTCGTCAGCATCAACGAAGACCGCTGCACCGGCTGCGGCGAATGCGTCGTCGCCTGCCCCTACGGCGCCATGGGCTACGATCCCATCGACCATCACGCCCTGAAATGCGACCTCTGCCACGACCGGCGCGAGGTCGGGTTGAAGCCCGCCTGCGCCACGGTCTGCCCCGGATCGGCCATCACCTTCGGCGCCCGCGACGACCACCTGGCGAAGATGGCGGCCGAAGGACGGCGCGCCGTCGACCATGACGCCTATCTGTTGAACCCGGCCAATATCTTCCTGGAGCGCACCCGCGCGGCCCGCGCCGACCTGCCGCCGCCGGCCGACCCCGGCGTCAACGCGCCGCCGGCCTTCACCATGGAGGGCCGCCAGCGCCCGGCGGTCGTCGACGACCCCAAGCGGCGCATGGAAATCCCCATCGACGACGTCGTCTTCCCCTACCGTTCGACCCGCGAGGAACGCACCCCCGACGCCATCGTGCCCGGCGGCTGCAACATCTGCTTCAACTGCTGCCCGACCAAATACCACGTGAAGGACGGCAAGGTGATCCGCGTGACGGGGAACGAGGACGACCCCCAATGGCAGGGCAAGGTCTGCCCCAAATCGCAGTTCCTGCTGCAGCTCTACAACAGCCCGGAACGCCTGACCCAACCCATGAAGCGCGTTGGTGAGAGGGGCGAAGGCAAGTTCGTGCCCATTTCCTGGGACCAGGCCCTGGACGAGATCGCGGCCAAGCTCACAGCACTCCGCGATGAATTCGGGCCGGAGACGCTGTCCCTGTTCGCCGGCACCCGTACCGGCACCCTGACACGCAAGGGCTACATGAACATCTTTGCCCAGATGTGGGGCACGCCCAATTTCGGCGATACCGAAGCCTTCTGTTCCGAAGCCAAGAACGTCTCGTTCGAAAGCACCACCGGCATGGTCGGCAGCGGCAACAGCTATACGGAGACCGATCTGGGCTCGGCATCGCTCTACGTCTATTTCGGCGACAACCAGGCTGAATCCCGCCCCGTTCATTTCGGCATGATCAACGATTGGAAGCTGAAGAACGGGGCCCGCATGATCGTCGCCGATCCGCGCCTGACCGTGACCGCGTCGAAGGCCGACCGTTGGCTGCCGATCCGGGGCGGAACGGACTACGCCCTCGCCCTCGGCATCGCCCATCACATCTTCTCGGCCGATCTGCACGACAAGGACTTCTGCGAGAACTGGGTCGTCGGCTGGGACGCCTGGCGCGACCGGATTTTCGACCACGGCTATTCCCCGGAATGGGCATCGAACATCACCGGGATCGAGCCCGCGGTGATCCGCGAGGTCGCCCGGGAAATCGCCGCCGCCGACGGCTGCGTGATCTTCGCCGCGCGCGGCATCAACCAGCATTCCAACGGCACGCAGACCAACCGGTCCCTGATGTTCCTGGCCGCCATCACCGGCAACATCGGGCGCAAGGGCGGCGGGTTCTGGAACTTCGGCACTTTCACGCCGATCAATGCCGACGCCCCGCCGGAGCGCAGGCACATCCCGGAAAAACATCAGATCGGCACCAACCCGACGACATGGATGAACGCCATGGAGCATGGCGATCCCTACCCCATGCGCGCCCTCATCACCTGCAACAATCCACTCGCCGCCTTCCCCAATCAGGCGCGCATGCGCCGGGCTTTGAAGTCGCTGGACCTGATGGTTCACATCGAACTGTTCAAGAACGAGACCAGCAAATACGCGGACTATCTTCTCCCCGCCGCCACGGGCGTCGAAAAGGGCGAGATCAGCCGTGCCAGCGAAGACCGCCGCATCGTCTGGATCGACAAGCTGATCGACCCGCCGGGCGAGGCCTGGCCGGACGGCTGGATATGGATCGAACTGGGCAAGCGCTTCGGCTACGACGATATCCTGCAGGAAAAGTACAAGGACTCCGCCCTGTTCTGGGACGAGATGTGCATCAACCATCCCTGGGTCCGGGGCGTGACGCAGAAACGCCTGCATTCGACGCCCAAGCGCTGGGTCCGCGCGCCCGTCGCCGACGAAGACACCCCGGAAATCGAGACCCTTCATCTGGAAGGCACAACCGCCATCGGCCATCCCGAAGGTCATCGCTTCCCCAGCGCCTCCGGCAAACTGGAATTCCATACGGAGGCCCTGGACGCCCGTTTCAAAAGCGTCGGCCTCTCGTCCCTGCCCGAGTTCTATGCCGATTGGGAACAGATGGTCGACACGCCCTATCTGGAACGCGACGACGCGCCGGACGCCCGCGTACCGCAGGCGTTTTCGAAGGCGCCCGCCTATATTCCGGCCGCCAGGATTGTCCCGGCCCCCGAAGGCGCGGAAGACGACAGCCCCGCCCGCCGCCGCGCAGCCCAGGGCTTCGACACCCAACTGGTCACCGGCCGCCCGGCCGCCCCGCATTTCCATTCCTGGACCCATTACGCCTGGCAGGCGCAGGAAATGTGGCCGGACCTCTACTGCCAGATCCACCCGGACAAGGCCGAACGCCTGAACATCGGCGACGGCCAGACCATCGAGATCGAAACGGCCTACGGCACCATCGTCGCCCGCGCCTGGGTCCACGGCGGCATCCGTCCGGATTCGATCTTCGTGCCGATCGGCTGGGACGAATCCCAGCCCTACCACCCCTGGCAGCCGGTCAACTTCCTGACCGACGAGACGCAGCGCGACCCCCTGTCGGACCACGCCAACCTGAAGACCTACATGTGCCGGGTCAGCGCCAAGAGCGCTTGACGGGGATCTGGACCGGCGCGGTCAGGAGTCCTCGATCTGAATGTCGAAGGTCTGAAGGAACGCGGACGTCATGATGTAGAAGCCGATCAGAATCGTCGCCTCGATCATCTCGTCGGGTTTCATGTATTCGGCCAGGGCGCTGAACGCGGCGGCGCTCGCCTTGCCGTCGGCGACCACTTCTTCCGTAAAGGTCAGGATCGCCTTTTCCTTGGGCGTCAGCAGGTCCGCCCCGGACCCTTGATCGATGATCGCCTGGATCTTGTCTTCGGGCATGTCCAGGCCGCGGGCGGCGAGCTTGTGGTAGTGAAGTTCATAGTCCGAATTGCACAAAGTCCCCACGCGCAGGACGATCAACTCGCGGATCGCCGGGTCGAGAATCGCGTTGAAGCGGATTTCGTCGCTCATGCGCAGATAGCCCAGGGCGCTGCTCTGGCAATTCGCCAACATGCGATGGACGTTGGAATTCCGCCGTTTACCCAGGGCCTCGACCAATTCGGGCGACAGGCCGGTCATGTCACTGTAGGGAATGCGTGCCATTTCTAAGTCTCTTGGTTGTTTCATTGTCGGGATTTTATTTTGTCGTCGCGGCGAAGCGCGCGCATCGCTATCATTACATGACGAAAACCTCATTCATATCCGCTCTTTGTCATCGGCCGCCTGAAAACCGCTTTCGATGATCCCCTGAAACCGCTGCAATCGCTCTGAACCCGCCGCATAAGTCGGCAGGACAGGGCATCAAAAAAACGCCCCAAAGGGCGAACAAAAACAGCAGCGGCAAACCACCGGAAAGAAACAATCCAAGCCATGCCCGCACACGACCTTCCCACGCCCAAATTCCACCATGTCCATCTTCGCTCCGCCGATCCCGACGCGGCGGTCGATTTCTATTGCCGGCTGTTTCCGACATCCCGGCCGACGACCTGGGCCGGGTTCACCGCCGCCGCGGTGCCCAACGACATCCTGATCCTGTTCGAACGGGACGAGACGGTCGACGCCACGCAGCAAAGTGCGCTCTGGCATTTCGGCTGGCACGTCCCCGACAGCCGCCGCACGACCGAGGAGTTCCTGAAACGGGACGACGTCGTGTCCATGCCGCTCTATACCGGCATCGGCGACGGCCATGTCCCCATCTGCAGCGACACCTGGTACAAAACGGGCGAAGACCTGGGCGTGACCAAGGCGCGGATCGCCGAATTGCAGGCCCGGAATGCGCCGATTCCCGGCGGGGAAGGCTTCGCCTATTTCCAGGGCCCGGACGGTGCCTTGTTCGAAATCGCTGGCAATTATGGCGAAGAAGAACGCTTCAACCATGTCCATATGTGGCAGGAAGACCCGTTCTGCGCGCAGCTTTGGTACCGCAAGCACTTCGGTTTTCAGCCCCGTGCGAAATTCGCCAACATCCCGGTGGGCGAAGACGACTGTCAGGTTCCGCGCTCTCCCGACCGGACCTTTCCGGCCCTGGACCCGGCGGGCATGTACCGCTACCCGGCCGGCGGCGTGGCGGTCGGCGACGTGGACCTTACCTGGTATCCGAACCAGGGGTCGGACAGCCCGCCGTCCTCGCTCGGCCGCCTGCTGGATCACATCGCCTTTTCCGTGACCGACCTGGATGCCTGGTCGGACCGGCTGAAGGCGGGCGGCGTCACCTTCCTGAAGGACGCCTATGCCATCGGCGACACCCGCGCCGCGATGATCGAAGGGCCGAGCCGCGAAGCGATCGCGCTTGTCGAGGCCGCCTGATCCGTCACCCGGCCTTCTCCTCCTTTCTCCACCAAATCCCCCTGAACATCTTCAACACCCAAGGACCACGCGCATGAACACCGATACCTGGCCTTCCCCCGAAATGGACATGACCGGCAAGGTCGCGATCGTCGCCGGCGGCGGCGCCATCGGCGACGGCATCGGCAACGGCCGCGCCGTCTCCATCCTGCTGGCCCGCGCCGGGGCCAAGGTGATGGTCGTGGATTCGGACCAGGACCGCGCCCAGGCGACCGTCGACATGATCGAAGGATGCGGCGGCACGGCGACCGCCAGAAGCGCCGACCTGACGGACGAGGCGCAATGCAAGGCGCTGGTCGCCGATGCCGTATCGACCTTCGGGCGGCTCGATTACCTGGACAACAACATCGGTATCTCCAGCCGGCGCAGCGTCGTCGACGAAGACATCGAAACCTGGCGCAAGTTAATGCAGGTGAACGTGGAAGCCGCGATCTTCATGTCGAAACACGCGATCCCCGCGATGATCGAAAGCGGCGGCGGCGGCGCCATCGTCAACATTTCCTCGATCTCGGCGCTGCGCCCGCGCGGCCTGACCGCCTATACCACGACCAAGGGCGCCGTCATCGCGCTGACCCGCGCCATGGCCGTCGATCACGGGCCGGACGGTATCCGCGTCAACTGCGTCGCCCCCGGCCCGGTCTACACCCCCATGGTCTATACCCGGGGCATGGAACCCGCGCAGCGGGCACAGCGTTCGAAAGCCTCGGTCCTGGGGATCGAAGGCGAAGGCTGGGACGTCGGCTTCGCCGTGCGGTTTCTGCTGTCCGACCATGCCCGCTACATCACCGGCCAGACCCTGGTCGTCGACGGCGGCGTGACGCTGCAAGCCCCCGCCCGCTCCATCGAAGGGCAATCCTGAACCCCGACCACCCCCACCAGACGATAGGACCAACGATGTTCACAGTCGCAGACCAGATTGCGCAGATCCTCAAGGATTGCGGTGTCGAGGTTATGTTCAGCCAAAGCCTGCCCAGCCGCCTGATTCTCGCCTGCGAGGATATCGGCATCCGCCAGGTCGTCTACCGCACGGAAAACGCGGGCGGCGCCGCCGCCGACGGCTATGCCCGGACGGCCAACAAGATCGGCGTGGTCTGCGCCCAGAACGGCCCGGCGGCGACGCTTCTGGTGCCGCCGCTGGCCGAGGCCTTCAAGGCGAGCACACCGGTGATCGCCCTGGTTCAGGAAGTGGAGCGGGCGAATACCGACCGCAACGCCTTTCAGGAACTCGATCATCCGGCCCTGTTCTCGTCCTGCACCAAATGGTGCGCGACGGTGCGCGAACGGTCGCGGGTCGAAGACTACGTCCGCCAGGCGATCATCCGCGCCACCTCCGGCCGGCCCGGGCCGGTGGCCCTGATGCTGCCGGCGGACCTGTTGCTGGAGGAAGCGGTCGCGCCCTCGCCCTGGCAATCGCCGGCGCTCGGCCATTTCCCGTTGGATCGCCCCGTGGCGTCGCCGCAAGACATCGACGCGGCCGCCGCCCTGCTGGCCCAAGCCGAACATCCGGTCGTCATCGCGGGGGGCGGCGTGCACGGCTCCGGCGCGGTTGCCGAATTGGCCGCATTGCAGGAAACGGCTTCCCTGCCCGTCGGCACCACGACCATGGGCAAGGGGGCGGCGGACGAAAACCATCCGCTGACCATCGGCACGGTCGGCAACGCCATGGGCGAATTTTCCATCGGCCAGTTCACCAAGCCGATGATCCGCCGGGCCGATGTGGTCTTGCTGATCGGCACGCGCACCAATCAGAACGGCACCGATTCCTGGAGCCTGCTGCCGCCCGAGGCGAAGGTCATCCATCTCGATATCGACGGCGTCGAGGTCGGACGCAATTACGCCTCCCTACGCCTGGTCGGCGACGCCAAGCCGACCCTGGCCGCCTTGACGGCGGCGCTGCGTGCGGCCGGGCTGGACAAGCGCACGGATCAGCGCCCAGCACTCGAGCAGGAGATCGCCGGCCACTGGCAGGCCCGCGACGCGGCCGTCGAAGTTCGAATGAATTCCACCGCGACCCCCATCCGGCCCGAGCGGATCATGCGCGATGTCGCCGCCGCGGTCGGCGACCGGCCCGTCTGTTACGTGGCGGATGCCAGTTATGCCTCGGTCTGGATCACGACCTATCTGGCGGCACGCCATCCGGGGGCACGCTTCCTGACGCCGCGCGGCATCGCGGGGCTGGGCTGGGGCCTGCCCATGGCCATCGGCGCGCAACTGGCCCGTCCGGACGATCCCGTCGTCTGCGTCGTCGGCGACGGCGGTTTCGGCCATGTCTGGTCGGAGGTCGAAACCCTGATGCGGGAGAACCTCCCGATCATCCTGATCGTCCTGAACAACGGCACGTTGGGCTTTCAGCGCGATGCCGAAATGGTCAAATTCGCCCGCCATACCAACGCGGTCCACTTCGGCCAGGTCGATCATTCGAAGGTCGCGGAGGCGGTCGGATGCAAGGGCTACCGCGTTTCCGACCCGGCGCGCCTGGAGCCGGAAATCCGGTCCTGCCTGCAATCCGGCGAGCCCGCCCTGATCGACGTGGTCACGGACCGAGACGCCTATCCGCCCCTGGCCGCGTTCGAGCCCCTGTTGGAAGAACGCCGCGCGGAACAAAAAGGCTGACATCGCCGAAACGGGCGCATATCAAGTCACTGATTTTTAAAGGGAAATGGTGCCCAGGGGCGGATTCGAACCACCGACACCCGCATTTTCAGTGCGGTGCTCTACCAACTGAGCTACCTGGGCATACCGTGCTGCGGCGGGGGCCGGAAAGGCCGCCGCCCGTTGGCGAGACAGGGCTTATAGAAGAATTCCGGGGCCCTGTCTAGCATGGGGAGACGGGGAAATGCAGGATGCCGCGGCCAGGGGTTTTCGGCGGTTTCCCGCCTATTCCTCGGGATAGTCGGCTTCCGGGTCGAAGTCGTCGGGGACCTCGTTGGTCGGAATGCGGTAGTCCTCGTTCAGCCACTTGCCCAGGTCGATATCGGCGCAGCGTTTGGAGCAAAAGGGTTTGACCTCCTGCGCCGGCGGCTTGCCGCAGACCGGACAGGGACGACGGACGAGCGGAACAATCTTGGCGCCGGCCTTATCGGTCTTCCGGTCGTTGCCCATGCCTCAGCCTTCCGTGATCTCGTAGTGCCCCGGGCCGAAGCTCTCGGCCTTCTCGACACGAATGGCGCCCCCCGCCCTCTCATTGGCCTCATTCAAGGCGTCCTTGAGGGGGCCCGTCAACCGCTCGGCCACATCGGGGGCGGCCTGAATACGGATCACCGCACCGCGGCGGGCCAAGGCCGCACGTAAGCTCGCCAGGGCCGCCGCCGTGGGGTCGGGGCGCAAGCCGCCCGGCCGCGCCAACAGGCGGGTCAGCGACGGGCCGCGCCGGCGGCGGGTCAATTCGATCATGCCCAGCCCCGTGAAGCCGAGGACATGGCATTCGACGGGATCGGCGGCCAGCGCGTTGCGCAGCATGGTCAGGACCTCCTGCCGGTCCTTCTTGCCCTTCATCGCCAGGAAGTCGATGACGATCTGGCCCGAGAGGTTGCGCAGGCGCATCTCGTGGGCGATGGCGGTGACGGCCTCGCGGTTGGTCTTGGCGGCCAGGCGCTGCGGCGTGCCGCCGCCCAGGCCACCCGATTGGGTGCGGCCCGTATCGACGTCGATGGCGGTCAGCGCCGGGGTCTCGGTAATGATGATCCGCCCGCCGGACGGCAAGGTGACGGCGGGCTCCAACGCACTTTCGAGCGCTTCTTCCACACCGAACGTATCGAACAGCGGCTTCGGCCCCGGCCAGGCTTCGGCGGCGAGCCCGGGGGCCAGAGCCGCGATCTCGCGGGCCGTGTCCGGATCGTCGCTGATCAGGCGGCAACGCGGCGCCGCCAGGGCGAGGGCGCGTTCGACCACGTCGGGCGGCGCCAGTAGGGGATCGGGCGCCTTGGCGACTTCGCCGAAGGCATCTTCCAGGGCGGCGCGAAGGTCGAGCAACCGGGCCAGGTCCGCCGTCACATCCTTGATGTCGGCACCGCCGGCGGCCGGGGTGAACCCGGCGCCGCAATCGACGGGCAAAATTTCTTCCAGAACGGCCAGTTCCTTGCGCTCGGCCGGTGCCATGAAGCGCGAAAATTTGAGCCCCTCGCCCCCCGAATACAGGATCACGAAGCGCCCGGCCAGGACAGGGCGGCAGGTCAGGCGCGGGCCCTTGCCGTCCATCGCCTCGCGGTCGGCCTGAACCAGAATCTTGTCTCCTTCGGCCGCGACCTGGGTCACCGACTTGATGCGTTCCAGCCCCGGCGGACGGGCGTCGGCGGCGGCAAGAAACCCCGGCTCCGGCGCGCCGATATCGACGAAGGCGGCGTTCAGGTCGCGGTTCACGGCGCTGACCCGCCCCGCGAAAACCGCGCCTTCGACCAGATCGTCGTCATCCCGTTCGAACAGGACCTGGACGACCTTGCCCTTGGCCAGCAAAGCGACCCGGGTTTCACCGGGGGCGACATTGACGAGGATCGTATCGGGCCGCATGGCCTTATCCTTCCCTGGCCGGGGACCAGGCCCCGGCGCCGGTCAGCAGTGCCGCCGTCAGGGCGAGCGGCAGGCCGACCACATTGTTGTAATCGCCGTGAATTTCCGTGACGAACAGGGCGGCGCGGCCCTGGATGGCATAGCCGCCGGCCTTGTCCCGCCATTCCTCGGATGCCAGGTAGGCATCGATCTCGTCCCGGGACAGGCGCTTGAATTTGACGGCGGTGACCGCCGATTTGACCACCACCTTGCCCCCCGGGCAGACCAGCGCGACACCGCCGATCACCCGGTGCCGGCGTCCGGACAACATCGTCAGGCACGCGCGGGCTTCGGCTGCGTCGGCGGGCTTGGGCAGGGAGCGGCGGCCGCAAGCGACCACCGTATCCGCACCCAGCACGAAATCGTCGGCGAAATCCGCCGCGACGGCGCGCGCCTTTCCGTCGGCCAGGCGCATGGCCAGGTCGCGGGGCAATTCGTCCTTGCGAGGCGTCTCGTCGATGTCGGCGGGATGAACGGCGTCAGGCGCGATGCCGACCTGAGCCAGCAGGTCGAGCCGCCTGGGCGACGCCGAGGCGAGAATCAGGCGGCCAGCCATTCGGGCGTCCGCCGGGCTTTATTTGAAACGAAAGGTGATCCGGCCCTTGGTCAGATCGTACGGCGTCATCTCGACGTTGACGCGGTCACCGGCCAGCACCCGGATCCGGTGCTTGCGCATCTTACCCGCCGTATGGGCGAGAATCTCATGGTCGTTGTCCAGTTTCACCCGGAACATGGCGTTGGGCAGCAGTTCCGTCACCGTGCCCGTAAACTCCAAAACGTCTTCCTTCGCCATCAGCACTCCTAAAATCTGGCCAAAACGCCCCAGAACATGACGGCAAGCCGGGGAAAAATCAAGGGATTGCACCGCCGGAGCCGCCGCCCGGGGCCATTTCTCCGCCCACCGGGCTATTCTCCGCCGCCCCCGGCCGGGCCATCCGGTGGGCGCAGGCAGGTCCTGAGATTGCAGGTCATATCACCTAAGTCGCCGGAACCTTGGCGCACCAGGGGAAAAGAGACCGTGATCGTCGTGCCTTTGCCCTCTTCGCTTTCGATCCGCATCGTCCCACCATGAAGATCAACCAGGGATTTGCTGATCGGCAGGCCCAGGCCCCAGCCTTTTTCCGCCCGATAGGGATTCTTGGCAAGTGATCGGAACGGACTGGTGACTTGGGGCAGGACGTCCGCCGGAATGCCGCATCCCGTATCGGCCACGGTGATTTGGGCGGACTGCTCCAAGGCGAGGCAGGAGACCTGCACGGTGCCGCCGGACGGGGTGAACTTGATTGAATTGGACAACAGGTTCAGCAGGATTTGTTGGACCGCCCGACGATCACAGGGAATGTGGCGCATGCCCGGTGCGATGTTGGTCAGCAGATCGATCCCTTTTTCCTCTACCTTGGGCCGCACGATGTTGACGCAATCTTGAATCACCCGCAGCAGGCAGACCGCCCCGATCTCGAGTTTGCGCCGACCGTCCTCGATCGCGGAGAAATCCAGAAGATCGTTGACCAGGGACAGCAGGTACTGCCCGCTTTCATGAATATGCTCGGCATATTCCAGGTACTTGGGCGTGCCGACCGGGCCCAGGTATTCCCCATTGAGGATTTCCGAGAAGCCCAGAATGGCATTGAGCGGCGTCCGCAGCTCATGGCTCATGGTGGCGAGAAATTCCGATTTCGCGCGGTTGGCCTTTTCGGCGTCGGCCAGCGCCCCCCGCAGATTTCGTTCGACCTGCTTCAGGTCGGAGACGTCGCGCAGGATCGCAACGAAGATCATATCGCCGTCGATGTCGATTTTCGAGACCGAGGCCGCCGCCGGAAACACCGTCCCGTCCTTGCGCAAGCCGGAGATCTCTCGCCGCATATCCATCATCCGCCGCACACTGCCGGAGGCCGTGAACAGGCGCATATGAAGCTGATGGTCGGCCCGTTTGTGGGCCGGGATCAGGATATCCAGGGACTGGCCCTCGGCTTCTTCGGCGGTGAAACCGAAAATCGCCTCGGCCCCCCGGTTGAAAACCTGAATGTTGCCGTCGCGATCGGTGACGATCACCGCCTCCGGCGCAGTTTCGATGATCGCCGCCAGCCGGCTTTCCGAACGCCGCAGCGCCTGCTCGGCATCGCGGCGTTCGGTCACGTCCTGGACCGTGCCGAACATGCGGACCACGGCCCCGGCCTCGTCGCGAACGGTCTCCCCCCTTTCGCGCACGCACCGGATACCGCCGTAAGGCAGGACGATCCGGTGTTCGATATCGAACGACACGCCGGTCTTGATCGCGCGGGTCATCGCCGCGCGAACCCGGCGTTCGTCATCCGGATGAACACGATCCAACAAGGCCTCGGAAGTCACCTTGAAGTCCGCCGGGTCGAGCCCGAAGATCCGGTAAATCTGATCGGACCACCAGAACGTATCGGCGGCGACATCCCAATCCCAACTGCCCAGATTGGCGATCCGCTGCAGTTCGCTCAACCGCCGTTCGCTTTCACGCAGGCGCGCCTCGACCGCCGCCTGCATCTCTCGTTCCGGGTCTGCCCGTGTCATCCTATCTCAATCGGCACTTGTCGCCGTTTTCCGTCGGCATGAGGGGCCCGTCGGGCCCGCCGCTCCGTGCCTGCTACTTCGCCAACTCGGCGGTGAATTCCTCGACACTGGAACTCAGCCTGCTGGATTGATCGTTCAGGGAATTCACGGCTTCCAGAATGTTCACCGCGACCCGGCCCGCCTCGATCGCGGCCTCGCTGACGCCGGTGGTGTTCAAGGCGACTTCCTGGGTCGACGCGGCCTGTTCCTCGACCGCGGCAGAGATGCTACCGGTGATTTCGCTCAGTTCCTGAACCGCCTTACCGATGTTCCGTATCTGGCGGACGGCTTCGTCGGTTGCCCCCCGGATGCCGGTGATCTGGGTGGCGATTTCCTCGGTCGCGCGCGCCGTCTGGCTGGCCAGGTTCTTGACCTCGCTGGCGACCACGGCAAAACCCTTGCCCGCGTCGCCGGCACGGGCGGCCTCGATCGTCGCGTTCAGGGCCAGTAGGTTCGTTTGCCCGGCAATGTCCGTGATCAGGTCCAGGACTTTGCCGATCTGGGCCGCGTTGTCGGACAGACTGGTGATCATCGCGTTGGATTGTTCGACCTGTTCGACGGCGGCGCGCGCACTTCCCGTCGACCGGGCGACCTGGCCGGAAATTTCGCTGATCGAAGCACTGAGCTGTTCCGTCGCGGCGGCGACGGCATTGATCTGCGCCGTCGTTTCTTCGGCATTGGCCGACATGTTCTCGGCCGAGGCACGCAACTGACCGGCCGACGTGGAGACATTGCCGACGACCTCGCCGATTTCCTGAGACAGGCCAACCTGCGCCGTGACCACGGCCCAGGTCAGCATGGCGCCGACGTAGGTGCCCCGGCGGTTGAATACCGGCGTGACCTGCAGATCCAGCGTTTCATCGCCCAAACGGATGTTGGCCCGGTGCGGCAGGTTCTTCGGATCGGCCAAAATGGCCCGCTGATGCGGCGGTGACTTATGGAAGATATCGACGCATTGCCCGACGATCTCGTCCGCCTTGCAGGGCAGCAGATGTTCGATCCCGCGCAGGGTCTTCAGGCTTTCGTCGTTCATATAGGTGATGGTGAAATTCTTGAGTTCCAGGAACATGGCGGCGATGGGCATCTGATCGACCATCTGGCGCAGCTCGTTGGCTTTGCGCTCGGCCGCGACCTTTTCCGTCACCACGTTCCACAACAGCATCGGACCGACGTAGATCCCTTGCGAATCAAGGCGGGCGACGATCTCCAGCTCCAGGATCGTCTCGCCCAGTTCGATCGTCGCCTTGTGCGGCAGGTTCGCCGGATCGGACAGCAACTTTCGTTGATGTTCCGGCGCCTTGTGGAAGATATCGATGCTCTGGCCCAGGATATCGCCGGGCGCGACCGGGAGCTGATCCTTGATCAGCTCCAACAATTGCCGGGACCTCGGGTTGAGATAAACAATCCGGAAATCCGGCAAATCACAGCACATCAACGCGGCCGGAACCGCATCGAGTTCACGGAACGCCCCGCCACTGCTGGACGCGAGTTTCTCTTTTCTTAGAAACACGTGTGCTCCCCCTTACTTTGCCCGAAGGCGTTCCTCCATATCCAGCGGACCTTGTCCGTCTTTTGTTGTTATTGGCGCCAATGTCTCTCGCGGTTCTTCTTGGCCGTCGTCACGGGAAAACCGGCGTGGCGAAAGCCTAGACGTTTACCCGGACATCTGTATGTCGGGCGCGCGCGCTTCGTTTGTAGGGTGTGTTGTATTTTTTGTAGGGACCGTTAGGCCGCCGGATCATTACAGATAATAATTTGATATTCTTGGATTTCTCGGCACAGAACATCCATCCTGCCCGTCCCGGTTTTGTCGAGAATCCGGGAACGGTAGGTATCGACCGTCTTTGGACTGATCCCCATCAGATGCGCAATATCGCGGTTGGGAAGCCCACCGAGGATAGAGCGCAGAACCTGTCGTTCACGGTCGGACAAAAGGCCGAGACGGTCCTGCAGGAGATCGCGTTTGGCCTGATTGGTCCTGCGCAGCCATTCGTATTTTACCGCCTTGTTGACGAGATCGAGCAACGTCTGCTCATCGACCGGTTTTTCCAGGAAATCCAAGGCGCCCAGTTTCATGGCCCGCACACCCGCCGCGACCGTGGCATGGGCACTGACCAGAATGACCGGAATGTCCATGCCGTCATGGCGCAGGTGCTGCAGCAGTTCAATGCCGCTCATCTGCGGCATGCGCATGTCGGTGATGACGCAGCCGGCGTCGCCGGGCCGCCATTCGCGAAGGAAATCCACGGCGTTGGCATGACCTTCGGCGCGGTAGCCGACGGATTTCATCAGGCCCAACAGACTCTGAAGATAGGCCTTGTCATCGTCGACGACATGCACCGTCCCGGCGATTTTCGGATCAAGGCTCATGACGCGCGCGAACCGACGCGGCGGCGCGGCGTCTCAGGACAGACGCAGGCACAGACCGGATGCGGCGGCGGAGCGCTACAAAAGCCGCCCGCGAAGAGCTTCGTGTTCAAATTGGTCATGGAAGATCTGGCTTATATCAACGGTTCGTCGCACACCTTGCCGTTACACCAAATCCCCAAAGTTGACAGAAATCGAAAGTCATCAGTCGCAGATCGAGCCCCCCTGGCTGCGCTCCCCCATCAGAGCCGTCACGCAATTCGTGCGGGTACATTCCCCGCAAGAAATCTATGCGAGAACCCTTATGAATACAATATGTCCCTATCTATAAAAGGGTTTTATCGGGAGGTCTGGCGCCTATACCAGTTCCTCACCTCCGGCTTCCTGACGTGCGGCTTGGCGCAGGCCCTCCACGGCGGCATGGAACAAGGGATTGTCGACACCGTCCAGATGGACCGCGAAGATCGGCCGGCGAAAGACCGGCGCGCTGTCGATCAGATGCAGCACGCCTTCGTCCAGGCGGGGACGCACGACCCGCAAGGGAAGGTAGGCCGATCCGCCGGCCCGCAGGATATGCTGCTGCGCCAAGGGGCCGTAGGTGACCGCCAAGGCCGGCGCGGGCAGGTCGGGGAAGGCGTCCAGATGCTCCATCCGGAACTCCGCCCCCCAATCGACAAAAACGTAGCCGGGTTCCCGCGGGCCCTGCGTCTTGGGGTCGGTCGAAACCAGAACCAGGCTGTCCTGCGCCAGTTTCTCGACCACCAAGCCGGAACGATGTTGCGGCGTGTAGGTCACGGCCAGATCGAGAAGCCCTTCCGTAACCTGGATCATCAGACTGTCGGCCGTCCCGACCTCTGCCCGCAACGCGACCTCCGGCAGGTCTTCGCGGACCCAGGATATCCAGCTGACCAGCAACCGTTCCCACAAGGTGAACTCGGCCCCGACGGTCAACAGGGACGAAAACTCCACGGGCAGGCCGACGTTATGGCGCGCCTGTTCCCAGGTCTGCACCATCTTTTCCGCGAAGGGCCGGAATTGCGCCCCGGCGGCGGTCAGGGTCGCGCCCGCCTTGGTCCGCACGAATAGGGCCTGACCCAGCAAATCCTCCAGCAACTTGACGCGGGTACTGACCGTCGACTGCGTCACATAAAGCCGTTCCGATGCCTTCACGAAATTGCCGAGTTCGCAAATCGCCAGGAACGTCCGCGCCAGATTTATATCCATGGATAACGCCCTCCCCTTTCCCGCCGAAGCGCCCATTGACGGGCGCTTTCAGGGCGAATTCGGGAGCGATTATACATTCGTATTTTCGATATAAAACTTAATTTTATTTCGTTTGAGTAAATCATGAATTTGCCGGAGATTAGCCGCGTCCAATTTCGGACATGCATCCTTTTCTGGAGGAACACATGAAAGTTCTGCCCTTCATTGGCGCCGCCGCGATCGCTCTGGCATTTGCGGCCCCGGTTCATGCCGTGGACGTGACCAATGAACAGGATACCGACATTCAACTGACGGTTTCCGATTCCGAAGGTTCCGAACTGGTCAACATCGCCGCCGGCGAGACCGTCCCGAACCTTTGCGAGAAATGCAAAATCAATCTGGGCGAAGAGTCCGTCAGCGTCGAAGGCGACCAGATCGCCGTTATCCGCGGCGGCAAACTTTCCGTCCGCAACAACTAGGCAGACAGACGCGGGGCCGGTCACCCACCGGCCCCGTGAAGAAGCGCCTGGGAGGGCGTCATCGGGAACGGGTGCGGATGCCGCCAGTCACGCCACCCTGCCCCTCGCAAGGTCCTGATCTTGCGCACCCCCCGTTCCCGAGCGGCCCCGCCCAGGCATTTTTCTGACTCTCCACGACCACGCCGCACCAACCGACCGTTTCTACCGATCTTCACGGCCACATCGCCCTCCCACGAATGGCCCCTTTAATCAGAAAGGCTTTCGCCATGTTGACGCAACCCCCCGCCGCGCCCGCCGTCCCCGGCGCCCCGCAATCCGCCGCCCCCGCCGCCCAGAAACCATCCTTCTGGCAACGCGCCGACGACGTCACCGGCTTCGCCCTGTTCATGGTGATCATGGTCGGCGGCGTGGTCACCCCCTTCGCGCTTTATGTTTACGGGCTGCTGTTCCGCTAGATGCGGAGCAGACGCGCCCCCGGAATACGACCATGACGAACACGCCCTCCCAAAAGACTCTGGGTCCGATCAGCGACCTGGAGCGTCACCTGCCGCCCGAATGGTGGCGGTCCCTGTTCAACGCGCTCTATCTGAAAACCGACGGTGACGTCACGGAAAACGACGACGCCACGCGGGCCGAGGTCGATGCCCTTCTCGGTGTCGTCGACTTGGCACCCGAAGACCGCATTCTCGACCTGTGCTGCGGCCAGGGGCGCCACTGTCTGGAACTGGCGCGCCGCGGTTTCGGGAACGTCACCGGTGTCGACCGGTCGCGCTACCTGATCCGTCTGGCCCGTCGGCGCGCCCGCGCCCAGGGCCTGCACGTGCAGTTCAAGGAAGGCGACGCCCGCCGCGTCGCGCTGAAACCGGATTCGTTCGACAGCGTCATGTTGCTTGGCAACTCGTTCGGCTACTTCGAACAGGAAGAAGACGACCTCGCCGTGCTCACCGCCGTTCGCCGGGTCATGCGCTCCAACGGGCGCCTGATCCTGGACATCACCGACGGTGAATGGATGCGTCAGAACTTCGAGCCCCGGACCTGGGAATGGATCGACGAGAACCAGTTGGTCTGCCGCGAACGTTCGCTGTCGTCCGACCGGTCGCGCCTGATTTCCCGTGAAGTCGTGATCCATGCCGAAAAAGGCGTGATCGCCGACCAGTTCTACGCGGAACGGCTCTACAGCGCCGATGCCTTGAAGGCCTTGCTGGAGACCGCCGGTTTCCGCGACGTCGTGTTCCACCAGGAACTGGAAGGCAACTCCAACCGCCTGACCGACCGCGGCGCCGACCTGGGCATGATGGCCCGCCGCCATCTGGTGACCGGGCGCGCACCCGCGAAGGCCGTCGTCCGCGGCCGGGGGCCATTGTACCCCGACGTCACCGTCCTGCTGGGCGACCCGCGCCGGCCGGACGCGGTCAAACTGGACGGCAAGTTCAATCCGGAAGACCTGGAGACGGTGAACAAGTTGAAATCCGCCCTGGGCGGCCTGGGCGAATACCGCTTCACCTATGAAGACGATCATACCGGCCTGTTTGAACGCCTGCAGAGCAACCGTCCGGCCTTCGTGCTGAACCTCTGCGACGAGGGCTACAACAACGAAGCGCTCAAGGAACTGCACGTTCCGGCCATGCTGGAAATGCTCGATATCCCCTATACGGGGGCGGGCCCGGCGGCACTCGGCCTGTGCTACGACAAGTCGGTCGTCCGCGCCGTGGCCCAGCAATGCGAGATTCCCGTGCCGCTGGAAACCTATTTCCAACCGGACGATCAGGTCGCGACGATCCCGTCGGTCTTTCCGGCCCTGATCAAACCGGCCCAGGGCGACAGCTCCATCGGCATCACCCAGGACGCCGTCGTCCACACGCCCGAGGAAATGGTCGCCTATCTGGCAGAAGTCCGCCGGACATTACCGGGCCGGTCGGTCCTGGTTCAGGAATTTCTCGACGGCGCGGAATACAGCATCGCCCTGATCGGCAACCCGGGTAGCGGATTTCACGCCCTGCCGGTGCTGGCCGTCGACTATTCGGGCCTGGATCCGAACCTGCCCAAACTGCTGGGCTACGAATCCAAATGGCAGCCGGATTCTCCCTATTGGACCGATATCCAATACCGCCAGGCGGACCTGGACGAAGACAGCCGGCGCGCCATGTTCGACGCTTCGGCAACCTTGTTCCAGCGGCTGGGGTGCCGCGATTACGCCCGGTTCGATTTCCGCACCGACGCCCAGGGCGCCATCAAGCTGTTGGAGGTCAACCCCAACCCCGGATGGTGCTGGGACGGCAAGTTCAACTTGATGGCCGGGTTCGAGGGGCTGGAATATCCGGATCTGCTGCGCCGGATCATCGAAGCCGGACAGGCCCGGGCCGCCGAAGGCCTGGACACCGGCGCGGCGGCGGCCGCCGCCTGATGCATGGGATCGGCGCGCGGCAGACCCGCGCGCCGGTTCATGCCTACTTCCAATCCAAGCGATAGGCCACGGCACGGCAGGTCACCGGCGTTTCGCTGGCGGAATTCGACAACCGCAATTCGACGAAGGTCGATTCCGCCAGGCGCTGGCCCAGGGCGATCATTTCCCGCTCGGTGGTGTCGGGCTCCCGCGAAAACAAGCTTCCCAGTCGGCGTTTGATCCGCTCTTCATCGGACAGGGTAAGCGCATAGCTGGTCGCCCCGATGGAGAAGGTTTCGCGGATCGCCACCGCCCGCCGGGCCCAGCAATACCGTTCGTTCATATTCTGCGGCGCCGTCTCCACGGCGAAGCGGATTTCCAATCGCCGCAATTCCCGGTCGAAGAACACGCGGAACTGGGCCTGTGGTCCGGTCGCGGGCGTCAGCCGCCGCGCGCCCAGGCGCGCATTGGCGCGCACCCGCTTGATCCCGGCATCAAGCAACGTGACCGGCTGCGACGACAGCCGCTCGAAAGGATCACCGTCCTGTGCCTTCGCGGAGTATCCCCAAAAGACCGCCCCCAAGAAAAAGGTCAGGGCTGAAATTCGGATTACGGATCGAAAGCAGCGGGTCATGTGATCTCTCTTTTGGGGAATCTCTAACCGGATCAGGTATCCGACACGGCGTGGACGGGGAACCGTTCCTTGATGCGTTCCATCAGATTGTCACGCACCATGCGATAGGCCTGCAACTTCTCGTCCCGGTTTTCCGTCTCGATGATCGACGGATCGAACGTGTTCCAGAACTCGACGTCGCAGGCCATGATCCGCGTCAGCTCCATGGCTTTGTGCTGGGCCTCCGGCGACAGGGTGATGACCAGGTCGAAAAAATCGTCTTCCAATTCGTCGAAAGTCTTCGACTTGTGTTTCGACATGTCGATCCCGATCTCGTCCATCACGGCGATGGTGAAACCGTCGATATGCCCTTCGCGCACACCGGCGCTGTCGACGTAGATGCGGTGTCCGTGCAGGAATTTCAGGATGCCCTCCGCCATGGGCGAGCGGATGGAATTCATGGTGCAGGAAAACAGGACGGCGGAGGGGAGGTCGGACAAATTCGCGGCCTCCTCAAGCCTTGATGTGGAGAACGCAGACCAGCGTGAACAGCCGCCGTGCCGTCCGCAGGTTCATCTCCACCCGGTCGTCCAGGCGCGTGCGGAGAATTTCCGCCCCCTCGTTGTGCAATCCCCGTCGCCCCATGTCGATGGCTTCGATCTGGCTGGGCGACAAGGTCGTAATGGCCTTGAAGTAGCTGTCGCAGATCATGAAGTAGTCGCGCACGACGCGTTTCAGCACGCTGATCGGCAGGGTGATCTTGACCAGATGTTCGTGGCTTTCGTCGTCGACGTCTAAGACCAGCCGGTTCTCCTGGATCGAAAGACGCAGGGCATAGGGGCCCGGATGGTCGATTTCGCGTGGCCGGAACGTGTTGTCCTCAAGCAGGTCGTAGATCGCGACCTTGCGTTCGTGATCGACCTGCGGGCTGCGGCTGACGACGCTTTTCTCGTCCAGTTGAATATCGACGATGCGGTGGGTGTCGTCGCTCATGGCCCCGCACCTCCTGCCTAGTCCCCCGCCGGGGTGTTCAGGCGGATGGAAATGGAAAGCGCGTGGGCGTCCAGCCCCTCGGCACGGGCCAGGGCCACGGCCTCGGGCCCGATGGCGCGCAGGCCATCGGCGTCGCATTCGATCATCGACGAGCGCTTCATGAAATCGAGCACGCCCAGGCCCGACGAGAACCGCGCGCTTCGCGCCGTCGGCAGGACGTGATTGGGCCCGGCGATGTAATCACCGATGGCTTCCGGCACGTAGCGACCCATGAAGATGGCGCCCGCGTTGCGGACCTGTCGGCCCAGGCCATCCGCGTCTTCGGCGGCGATCTCCAGATGCTCCGGCGCAACGCGGTCGACCAGCGGAATGGCCGAGGCCAGATCGGGGACGGTAATGACGGCGCCGTAGTTGGCCCAGCTTTCGCTCGCCGTGCCGGTACGCGGCAGGACCTTCAGGTGGCTGTCCACGGCCGCGATCACGGCGTCGGCGAATTCCGCATCGTCGGTGATCAGGATCGATTGCGCGGCGGCGTCGTGCTCGGCCTGGCTCAACAGGTCGGCGGCGATCCAGGCGGGATCGTTCTGGCCGTCGGCGAGCACCAGAATTTCCGAAGGCCCCGCGATCATGTCGATACCGACCGTGCCGAAGACCTGGCGCTTGGCCGCTGCCACATAGGCGTTGCCGGGGCCGACGATCTTATCCACCGGGCGGATGGTTTCCGTGCCGTAGGCCAGCGCGCCCACGGCCTGCGCCCCGCCGATGCGATAGATTTCATCGACGCCCGCAAGGGCCGCCGCCGCCAGAACCAGCGGGTTGACCACGCCGTCGGGCGTCGGCACGACCATGACCAGACGATCCACCCCGGCGACCTTGGCCGGGACCGCATTCATCAGGACTGACGACGGATAAGCCGCCGTGCCACCGGGCACATAGAGCCCCGCCGCCTCGACCGCCTGCCAGCGGTAGCCCAGGCGCAGGCCCGCCGCGTCCGTGAAATCCAGATCTTCCGGCAATTGTTTTTCGTGGAAGGCGCGGATGCGCGCCGCCGCCGTGTCCAACGCCGACAGGGTTTCCGCCGGGACCTGATCCTTGGCCGCATCCAGCTCGGCCTTGCCGATGGCCATGGTGTCCAAGGTCAATTCGAACCGGTCGAACTTCGTCGTGTATTCCAGGACGGCGGCATCGCCGCGCGCCTTGACGTCGGCCAGGATGGCGGCGACGGCATCGACCACGTCGGCCTCGGTCTCGCGCTTGGCGCCCAGGAAATCCTTGAACGCCGCCTCGAAGCCGGGGTCGCGGGAATCAAGCCGCAAGGGCATCTGCGGCCTCCTTGAACTTGTTGACCCAGCCGCCGATTTCGCGCGGGCGGGTCTTCCAGGCGGCCCGGTTGACGGCCAGGCGCGAGGTGATCTCGGCAATGGTTTCGACCTCGACCAGGCCATTGGCCTTCAACGTCGCCCCGGTCGAGACCAGATCGACGATGCGGCGGCACAGCCCCAGCGTCGGCGCCAGTTCCATGGCACCGTTCAGCTTGATGCATTCGGCATGAACGCCGCGTTCGGCGAAATACCGGCGGGTCAGGCCGGGATACTTTGTGGCGACCCGGATCGACGACCATTGCTGGGGGTCGTCGCCTTTGATCATCTCCGCCGGTTCGGCCACGGCCAGGCGGCAATAGCCGATGCCCAGATCGACCGGCGCATAGATTTCCGAATAGTCGAATTCCAACAGCACGTCGTTCCCGGCCACACCCAGATGCGCCGCGCCGAAGGCGACGAAGGTCGCGACGTCGAACGACCGCACGCGAATGATATCCAGGTTCGGTATGTTGGTGGTGAAGCGCAGTTGGCGGCTTTTACTGTCGTCGAAGGCGGCTTCGGGCTCGATCCCCGCATGACGGACCAGCGGCATCACTTCTTCGAGGATGCGCCCCTTGGGCAGGGCCAGGACCAGTTTTTCGTTCGGGTTCATCGCCGTCTTCGTCGCCGTTGTCGTCATCGTCTTCGCGTTCCCATGCCGCGCACCTGTTGATCGGGCCGCATACATAGAGGGTTTCCCCCCATCTTACCAGGGGACAGGCCCCGGAACAGGATCGAAAAACCGCCTTCGCATGGCGGATTTACGGGCGTTATAGGGACAAGCCAGCGACGAATTGGTTAACGGCGGCGAATAGGGGCTCCGGCGCCTCCAGATGGGGGCTATGGCCGCAGTCGGGCAGGATCAGCTCTTGCGCCGGTCCCGCGACCCCACGGGCGATGGCATGGACCTGTTCGGCCGAGCCGTATTGATCGTCCGCCCCCTGCACGACCAGGACCGGGCAACGCACGTCGGCGAGCCCCGCCTCGATGTTCCAATCGGCGAAATCCGGGCGCTGCCAGGTATCGTTCCAGCCGTGAAAGGCCGCATCCACGTTGTCGCCGTGATAACGGCGCAGTTTCTCGCGCAGGTTCGTCGTCTCCCAGGCCCGGCGGGCCTCGCGGATACCCGCCAAGGTGATTTCTTCGTTGAAGACATGGGCCGCCATGGTCACCGCCCCCTTGATGCGGGGATCCTTGGCCGCCGTCATCAAGGCGATGGTCCCGCCGTCGGAATGGCCGATCAGGACCGCCCGTTCGATCCCGGCGGCACCCAGGACGGCGGGCAGGATGTCATCGGCCTCGACCGCGTGATAGTCCGCCGGACGCGGCAGGACGATCCCCGACGACCGGCCGTAGCCGGGCCGGGAATAAGCGAAAGCCGCCAGTCCGGTCGATCGGGCGAGTTTCTCCGGCACGTCGCGCCAGAGATCGACGCACCCCAATCCTTCATGCAGGAATACCAGCGCCGTTGTGGCGGGACCGGCCCACCAGCAGGCTTCCAGCCGATGGTCGCCGGCGGCGATGTAGAACGTGTCGTCGGTCATGTGTGGGGGGTCTCGGTCAGATCAGAGCTTGGCGGTCATGTTTTCGGCGCCGTGATAGAGCACCTGGCGCACGGCCTCGGCCGCCTTGGCGTGGTAGGCCGCGGCATCGGCGTCGCCTTCCGCCGCAACGCGGGGGGTGTGTTCGAAATGGTTGAACCTGTCTTCGCCGCGCACCAGGGCGGCGGAATCCCATTGCCCGACGCTCTGCATCGCCTTGGCGGGCATGTAGTGGAAGGAGATCCCCATCCGCCGGTCGTCGGATAGATTGGGGCCGGAGGCATGGGCCAGGCGGATGTTGTGCAAAGACATCTGCCCAGGCTTCAACGGCATGGCCACGGCATGGCTTTCGTCGATGCCCTGGGTGATTTCCTGCCCCCGGGTCAGCATGTTGTTGTCCTGATAAAGGTCTTCGTGCTTCAGGGGCGGGCCCAGGTGCGTGCCCGGCAAAACGCGCATGCAGCCGGCTTCCTCGCTGGCTTCGGACAAGGCCAGCCAGGCCGTCACGACCTCGCCGCCCGCGAGGCCCCAGTAGTTGGAATCCTGGTGCCAGGAAACGTATTGCCCGGTGCCCGGCTCCTTGGTCCAGACCAGGGTGTTCCAACACAGAATGTCCGGCCCCAGGATGTCTTCCATGATATCGACGATGCGGTCGTCATGGACCAGGTCGTCCAGCCATTTGAACAGAAGATGCGTCTTGTTGCGTTGCAGGCCGCCGAGCGGCCCGCCCTGCGCGGCTTCGAATTCCTCGACCCGCGCGCGGTATTCCCGCACTTCCTCGGCCGGGATCACGTCGACCGGCGAGTAATAGCCTTCTTCCTGAAACTGACGGAGCGCCTCCGTCCGCAGGGCCTTCAACATGCACGTCTCCTCTTATTGATTGAGGAGAGCATATCAAATCGGATCAGTCCCCCGCCACCCGGGCGATATCGGCACCGCAGGCGCCGAGCTTTTCCTCGAGCCGCTCATAGCCACGGTCCAGGTGATAGACCCGGTTGACCTGGGTTTCGCCCTCGGCCGCCAGACCGGCGAGCACCAGGGAAACCGAAGCCCGCAAATCCGTCGCCATGACGGGCGCGCCGGACAACTTCTTGACCCCCCGGACGATGGCCGAAGACCCATGGACGTTGATATCGGCGCCCATGCGGCAGAGCTCGGGCACATGCATGAAGCGGTTTTCGAAAATCGTTTCCGTGATCATCGCGGCCCCGGAGGCGACGGTCATCATGGCCATGATCTGGGCCTGCATGTCGGTCGGAAAGCCGGGATAGGGTTCGGTCATGCTGTCGACGCCGCGCAATTCGCAATTGGCGCGATTGACCTTCAATCCCTCGGGCCCTTCGGTGACCTCGACGCCCGCGCGTTCCAACAGGTCGATGGTGCTTTCGATCAGGTCGGCCCGCGTGCCGGTCAGGGTCAACTCACCCCCCGTGATCGCGGCGGCGGCGGCGTAGGTGCCGGTTTCGATACGGTCGGGCAGCACCCGGTGGCGCGTACCGGACAATTGATCGACGCCGGTAACCTTCAGGGTGTCGGTCCCGACGCCGGAAATCTTCGCCCCCATTTCCGTCAGGCAGGTCGCGAGATCGGTAATCTCGGGCTCGCGCGCGGCATTGGCGATGACCGTCTCGCCCTTCGCTAGAACCGCCGCCATCAGGGCGTTTTCCGTGGCCCCGACGGAGACCTTGGGGAACAGGATATGGCCACCGGTCAAACCGTTCGGCGCCGTCGCCTGGATGTAGCCTTCCTTCAATTCGATCTCGGCGCCCAGGTCTTCCAGCGCCTTGAGGTGCAGATCGACCGGCCGCGTGCCGATGGCGCAACCGCCCGGCAGGGACACCCGCGCCCGCCCGGCCCGGGCCAGCAGCGGCCCCATGACGACGACTGAGGCGCGCATCCGGCGGACCAGATCGTAGGGGGCTTCGGTCGCGGTGATCTCGCGGGCGTGCAGGCGGACGATCGGCTCGTTGCCGTTATCCCCCTTCTCCCGCGTCACCTCGGCGCCCAGTTCGCCCAGCAGACTGCCCATGGTGGCGAGGTCCGCCAGGTCGGGCATGTTGGTCAACTCCAAAGGGTCTTCGGTCAAAAGCGCACAGGCCATCAGCGGCAGCGCCGCGTTCTTCGCCCCGCCGATCGCGATGGTGCCGTTAAGGGGACGGCCGCCCCGGATTCGAATGCTGTCCATAGGAGTTGATTAACAGAAGGAATGGGGCCGTGTCATGGCGGGATTGCGGTTTCTTGGCGGACCGGCGCACGGCACGCCATGCCGGCGGCCTCAGGCGCCGCCGCCCTCGTCCGGCCCGGCATCCCGTTTGCGTTGCTGTTGCTTGCGTTTCGCCAGATTGGCCCGCAATTGCTTGGCCAGACGGTCCGCACGCTCTTGCGCGTCACGGGCCCCGCCTTTGGCCTGGCCGGGGCGCTTTCGGAGATCGGCGGATGGGTCGTCGGATGAGCTCATGGGAATTCCGATTCGCAAGGATGAGCGCAGATTGGCGCCCAGGACGCGGAACCGTCAAGCCCCTGGACGCGTGACAGACGCCAAGGCCTCGAAGGCCATTTCCAAGCCGTCCGCCGCCGCTTCGCCTGCCGCCGTCCATGCCCGCAGCATTTCCCGGTCTTGGGCCAACGCCCCGTCCAGGCTTTCGAACAGGCGGTCCAGGTCATGGGTGGACGGGCCGCCCGTATCGCGACGGGCCTGTACTGCCTGGGCCGGATCAACCGCCCGCGTTACGGCGTCGGCGTCCAGGTCGATTT